>Ga0207706_10002840_pt1 | contig 16801 bp, 15 predicted proteins | sample KBSC53metaG_FD_184318 | JGI IMG/M metagenome (GOLD analysis project Ga0207706, IMG submission 184318) | Corn rhizosphere microbial communities from Kellogg Biological Station, Michigan, USA - KBS C5-3 metaG (SPAdes) (version 2) | ecosystem: Host-associated > Plants > Roots > Rhizosphere > Soil ... | reverse complement strand
GGGATCGTTGCTGCCGTCCTCGACGTAGCCCGGCCAGGCCAGCACGCTCACCTCGCCCTCAGGCGTCCCGAGCTTGTCGAGGGCCGTGAGGTTCGGGACCTTGAACCCGCCCTCGCTCGCCGAGGAACCACCCGACGAGCTGGATCCGCCGCCGCAGGCCGCGAGGAATAGGGCGGCCACCGCGCATACGGCGGCGGATTGGAGGATGGTGATGCGGCGCATGGTGCTGCTCCTTGCTGTTTATTGCTGGGGTGTCATGACTGGAGTGGGGTGGTGAGGGATTCGGAGGAGCGATCGGCGTCACGGCCGCCAGTGCGACCGGACGCCAAGTCGGGAACGGCGATGACGTCGTGGGCGTCCCACACGAGGTTGACCCGGGTACCGCGGTTCAGGGTGGCGGCGCCAGATCCGTTCTGCTGCAAGGCAATCAGGCGAGGGCCGGCGTCCAGGTCGACGACGTAACGGGTGACCGGACCGGCATACACGACCTCGGTGAGGCTGCCCGGCGCATGCTCGGCGCCTGCCTCGACCGGGCCATCCAGGAGCACCACGGACAACTTTTCCGGGCGGATGCCGAAGGTACCGGTCCGTCCGAGGATGGTTTGGGCGGCGGCACCGGTCAGCAGGTTGGACGTGCCGACGAAGCCGGCCACAAACTCACTCGCCGGTTGCTCGTAGATCTCGCGGGCCGTGCCGACCTGCTCGATGTGGCCGGCGTTGAAGACGGCAATGCGGTCGGAGAGGGTAAGCGCCTCCTCCTGGTCGTGCGTGACGAACAGGAAGGTGATGCCGACATCCCGCTGGATCGCTTTGAGCTCTACCTGCATCTGCTCGCGGAGCTTGAGGTCGAGGGCGCCGAGGGGTTCGTCGAGGAGGAGCACGCGGGGCCGGTTGACGAGGGCGCGGGCGAGCGCGACGCGCTGGCGCTGCCCACCGGAAAGCTGGCCCGGCCGGCGGCCGCCGAAGTCCGGCAGCCGCACCTGCTCTAGCGACTCCATGGCGCGGGCGCGGCGCTCCTGGCGGCCGATCTTCTTGACGCGCAGGCCGTACTCGACGTTCTCCAGGACGCTCATGTGCGGGAACAGTGCGTAGTCCTGGAACACCGTGTTGACATCGCGGTCGTACGGCTGGGTCGTGGTCACGTCCCGCCCGCCGAGCTCGACACGTCCCGACGTCGGGGTCTCGAAGCCGGCAATCATCCGCAGCACGGTCGTCTTGCCGGAGCCCGAAGGGCCCAGCATCGAGAAGAACTCACCATCGCGGATGTCCAGGTCGATGTCGTCAACGGCAACGACCGGCGGCGTACCAGGGAACTCCTTGCGGAGCCGCGACAACACCACGGCCGACTCGGCTGCCGGTGTGGTCGCCGCCATTGGCGAATCTCCTCTGCCCATGTGCTCTGGACTTGCGGGCAACATATGGGCCCGAAAGGTTCCTATGCAAGCGTCGTGTCTACTCTGAGACCTTTGTCAGCCGGGAACCGCGCGCCGCGCCTTAGACGCGCAGCCAGACTGCCTCGTCCACCCCGACCGAACGCGCACCAGAGGTGCCTGAGAAGAGCAGGATCGCGGCGCCGTCAGGGACTTCGTACGCTCCGGGCCCGAAGTTGACTACGCACCGGAAGCCGGGCTCACGGGTGAACGACAGTACGCCGTCCGGCACATCGTCGTCCCAGGTCAAGATGCCCTCGCCCAACGCGGGGTTGCGCCGGCGTTCGGCTAGTGCCGCCCGATACAGGTTCAGCATGCTGTCCGGGTCAGTGTCCTGGGCGGCGACGGTCAGGTGTGCCCAGTGCGCAGGCTGCGGCAGCCACGGCGGATGCTCGACCGATCCGAATCCAAACGGCGGCTCCGTCCCCGACCACGGGATCGGTACCCTGCAGCCGTCCCGCCCGCGCACGGTATGCCCGGAGCGCTTCCAGATCGGGTCCCGCAACACGTCGTCGGGCAGGTCCTCGACCTCCTCCAGACCTAGCTCGTCACCCTGATAGACGTACGCGCCTCCCGGGAGGGCCAACTCGAGCAGCACAGCGGCCCTGGCCCGTTTCCGACCGAGGGCGACATCGGTGTCGCCTGGCGGCACCGTGCCGATCCCCGCGAATGACTCCGCATCGAGGCCATCGCTGCTGAACCGCATCCCGGTGATGGGACGCCCGTAACGGGTCACCACGCGGGTCGTGTCGTGGTTGGCGAGCACCCAGGTGGGTGGCGCGCCGACCAGCCTCATGGAGGCCAGCGTCAGGTCGATGACGTTGCGCTGGGACTTCGCGGCCCACTCGCACATCAGCGCGTCGAAGTTGAACGTCGTATGCAACTCGTCAGAGCGCACGTAACGGGCCAGCTCGTCGGCCGGCGTCACCCAGGCTTCGGACACGAACACTCGGGCTCCGCCGTCAGTTTCGGCGTACGAGTCGGCGACCGTACGCCAGCGGCGCAAGATGTCGTGCACATGCGGCTGGTTCAGGTACGGCGTGCCGGTCAGCACGTTCACTACCGGCTCTCCGGTCTCCAGGTCGACATCGAGGTCGGGCAGGCCCGGTGCCTTGGCCATCGAGTTCGCGACATCGATCCGAAACCCATCGACACCACGATCGAACCAGAACCGCAGGATCGCATCGAACTCCTCAGCTACGGCAGGGTTATCCCAGTTCCAGTCCGGCTGCTCTGGAGCGAAAAGGTGCAGGTACCACTGCCCGGCAGGCCCATCGGGCTCGGCAGTGCGCTCCCAGGCCTGGCCGCCGAACGCTCCCGGCCAGTTGTTCGGAGGGGTGCTGCCGTTAGGGCCAGCACTATCCCGGAAGATGTAGAGCTCCCGCTCCGCCGAGCCTGGCGCCGCGGCAAGCGCGGCCTGAAACCAGGGATGGCGATCGCTGCTGTGGTTGGGCACGAGATCGATCAGCACCCGCAAGCCGTAGTCATGGGCGCGGACAATGAGCGCGTCCGCCTGCTCGAGAGTGCCGAAGTCAGGATGGATATCGCGATAGTCGCTGACGTCATACCCACCGTCGGCCAATGGGGATGGATACCACGGGCTGATCCAGAGCGCATCGATGCCGAGCTGGGCGAGGTAGGGCAAACGGTCGATGATGCCGAGGATGTCTCCGGTGCCATCGCGATCATGGTCGGAGAACGACCGCGGATAGATCTGATAAACGACGGCGCTGCGCCACCAATCGGCCTCACCGAGACGGGTCACGCTCGCATCCTAGGGCCGGCAGTCGGGCCAAGGCGGGCATGCGCGCTGAGCTTGTCGAAGCGCCCTTCGACAGGCTCAGGGCGCATCACGCGGCCAGATTCAGCACTCCTCAGTTGCGGGCGCGGCTCAGGATGCATCTGTCTGCTCGACGAGCCGTTGTGATCCCCCTGGGCTGGGCCCTTGCCCGGGTCGAGCTCGGCGGCGGAAGATACCAGCGTGGCTAATAGCGCGCCCGCGCGAACCGTACGATCGCAGCGCGCCCCGAGCCGCAGCGGCTCGCTCCTACCTCTGCTTTCGATCGGTGCAGTGTGCGGTCTGGCCTGGGCCGCCTCGCTACGCGGCTTCATGACCCAGGTCGCCGGACCTGAATCTGCCGTGTCCTGGTCGGGAACGTTCGGCTGGATCCTGGCTCCCGGCGTCGCGACCGGAGTGCTGCTCGCCTGGGCGGAGTACATCCGGCGTACCGGCGGACGGCGCGGCTGGCGGTGGCTGGCCCTCGCGCCGCTCCTGTTCGCCAGCGTGCTGCTGGCTGGACTGCTCCATCCGGCCACGATGTTCGAGGGTGGCATCGGCGGCGGGGCGATCGGCGTGCCGATCTACGGCATGGCCGGCGGGTACGCACTTTCGGGTCGCGGTCCGGTGGTAGCGCGGATCGGCTGCGGCGTGCTGTTCCTGACGATGATTCCGATCTGGGCGCTCACCGTCACCTCGTTCGGCGGCCCGGGGCTTGCCGTACACACGCCTCGCGGGTTGTGGGTTGCCCTTTATTACTGGTCGCTGATGGTGGTACTGGCGCTGGCCTGCGCCATCCCGCACCGACCAGTGATTGTCTCGACCGCTTCACCGAATGGCGTGTTGTCGTAAATCTGCATTACCCGCCCATAAGGGAGGCCAGATTGCGCATAGCAGTATCTTCCCAACGCTCAACGACCGAATCGACGGTATTGAATTCGGCGGCGTAGCCGGCTCTGCGCTCGAACTGAGTGGACAATCCCTGTCCACTTAGGTTGAACGCGTTAGAAAGTACCCGCTTATCGTCATCGCTCAGTTTGTCTAACTGTTGTTCGAAGGCCTCCATTGCCTCCTCAGGCGACTCAGTACGGAGGGCTTTCAGAAGCAGTGGGCTGGCTTCAATTTTCGCGACAGTCAATCCACCGGCCGTACGCAGATGCTGCAGTTCACGGATCAGCTCGTCATCTGCCATGCGCCGGAGCATATCGAAAATCTTGGACAGGTTTCCTTGCAAGTGAGCGGGGCGGCGTGGCCGCCCATGAGCCACCAGCCGGCCTAGCACGACGAGTAGCAACCGGGGAGCTCATGATCACAACGGCACTGCGTCTTGCCTCGGACGACAGGACTACTTAGCATCCCGAACTGTGGCCGCCGAACTCACCGTCAAACTCTCCAGCAGCGTCCAGGCCCCTCCGCAACGCGTCTTCGAGGCAATGACCGACCCGAATCAGGTCGCCGACTGGTGGGGGCCCGAGGGATTCACCTGTCCCGAGGTGATCTTCGACGTGAGAGTAGGCGGCGCCTACCGGATCGCGATGCAGCCGCCCGAGGGCGAGCTCTTCCATCTGGTCGGGGAGTACGTCGAGGTCAGTCCACCGTCCCGCCTGTCCTATACCTTTCGCTGGGAACCGCCCGACCCCGACGACCAAGAGACTTTGGCCCGTCTTGCGCTGCGCGAACGCGGCGGCGCGACCGAGATAGAACTCACCCATGGCCCGTTCGCAACCGAAGCGCGACGCGACCTGCATGAGGCGGGATGGAGCGACACCCTTGCTCGGCTAGCCAGACATCTCACGCTCCCGACCTGAGCATTCGGGCGGCCCTCAGCCCTCGGCAGTTCGAATTGGTCGTTTGATCAGGGCCCGCGTCGAAAGCCGGTGGCAGAGTTTGCCGCGGAGTGGGGTTTCCGGTGTGATCCGCGTGGTGGATCAGAGCGGCCGGGAGCGATGGTCGGCAATCAAGGGCGTGCTCCTGGCACTATCGGCCCGGCCGATGGGTGAGCTCCACGCGGCGGTTTAGCCGCCGCGCACCCACCGCGACGTGCGGTCCGTCAGCAATGATGTCGGCAGAGAATCGCGTTTGCCCGCGAGCTCGCAAGTGGGTCTAATGACTCGGTGAGCACAGCGGATGAGGCGTTCGAGGCGACCGCCGCGCTCGACTTAGCGGCCGACGCCGACCAGCGAAAGAACGCGGGCGACAGCCGCCGGCGGATCCACCCGGCGTGGTGGGTGGCGTTGGTCGCGTTTGTGGCCCTGATCGGTGCCGCCGGCTTCCGGGCGGCGCCTGGTGTGCTGATGGTGCCATTGGAGGAGGAGTTCGGTTGGCCGCGGACTCTGATCTCGAGTGCGGTCAGCCTGAACCTGGTGCTGTACGGGTTGATGGCGCCGTTCGCAGCAGCGCTGATGGATCGGTTCGGCATCCGGTGGGTGACCAGCATCGCCTTGATCCTCGTGGCGGCCGGCAGCGGGCTGACCATCGTGATCACCCAGGGCTGGCAGTTGATGATCACCTGGGGGCTGCTGATCGGTCTAGGTACCGGCTCGATGGCCTTGGTGTTCGCGGCGACGATCGCCAACCGCTGGTTTGTACGCCGACGCGGCCTGGTGATGGGCGTACTGACCGCCGCCGGTGCCACCGGTCAGCTGATCTTCCTCCCTGTGATGGCCGCGCTGACCGAGCGGCACGGTTGGCGTACGGCCTCCCTGGTTGTCACGTTCGCCGCGCTGGCCGTCGTGCCCTTCGTGGTGCTTGTGCTCCGCGACTATCCCGAGGACCGGGGAGTTACCGCGTACGGTGCTCCGCCGGGCCGGCCGCAACCGCGGGCAATCGACTCGACCGGAGCCGCGCGTCGGGCGGTGCGTGCTCTCGCCGAGGCGGCACGTACCAGGACGTTCTGGGCTCTGGCTGGTGGCTTCGCGATCTGCGGCGCCACCACCAACGGTCTGATCGGCACTCACTTCGTACCGTCCGCCCATGATCACGGCATGCCAGCCACCACGGCCGCCGGGTTGTTAGCACTGGTCGGGATCTTCGATATCGCCGGGACCGTCGTCTCCGGCGTACTCACCGACCGGATCGACCCCCGGCTGCTGCTGGTCTGTTACTACTTCTTCCGCGGTGTGGGCCTGCTAGTGCTGCCCTGGCTGCTCTCGGACGCCGTGCACCCCAGCATGCTGCTGTTCATCATCATCTACGGCCTGGACTGGGTGGCCACGGTGCCGCCCACGGCGGCGCTGTGCCGAGAAGCGTTCGGAACGTCCGGCACGATCGTGTTCGGCTGGGTCTTCGCCTCACACCAGATCGGGCGGCCATCGCCTCCGCCGCGGCGGGGATCGTACGCGACACGACCGGCCAATACACTCTCGCCTGGTTCGGCGGTGCCGGCCTCTGCCTGGTAGCGGCAATCGTGTCGGTCACGATTCGGGGTCGTCAGCGTTCCAGCGCGTAGGGCGTTGCGCCAACGACTTCGTTCAGGGGCGCTCTTCCACCCCGACTGCCTCCCGCAATCGGGTTACGGCTTCCTCGAGCGTGTCGTCCTCAAGAGCGCGAGAGGCCATCAACGCGGCGAGCGCCTCGGCGATCACATTGAGCTTCTCCTGCGCGGCCTCAGCGCTGCATCACCGAGAACGGTCCACTCGTGGCCTCACTGAGTGGCGGCGAGGGTGACAGAAAGCGCTTTCAGCACAGCCTCAGGTTGCTCGAAGGCGGGGTCGTCCGCCGCGTCCTCGATGACGTGCAACGGCCATCCGAAGCGGGTGCTTGCTTGCTGGGCCACAGCCAGCGGCGTTTGGCGGTCATGGCGTCCCCAGATGAGGGTCGTGGGCACCGCAATCCTCGCGAGCTCTTCCTCCGGAATTACGCGCCAGCCGAACTGGGGTATGAGGCTGCGGAGCGCCATCTTCTGATTCGGTGAGTTCGCGCCTTCGAGGGCGCACGTCATGAGTGGTTGCCAGAGTGGGCCAAGCTGTTCTCGCAGCCCGTTCATGTCGACGAAGCACTGCCGGAAGAACCGATCGCGGCTGCCGCCCGTTGGCATAGCGACGAAGTTGATCATGGTGAGTGTGAACATCGGAGACGGCCGCAGGTGGCGGAGGCCGAACGTGTCTACCAGCACCAGCCCACGGATCTGATCGCCGTGTACGCCGGCGAAGCGCGCCCCGATGGCACCGCCGAGCAGATGGCCCGCGAGATACGCCGGTGACGGGCAGGTCTGCTCGATCAGCTCACCGAGCCACGCGAGCACCCGATCTGCGTCAAGTGGCGCGTCGCCTAACTGAGAAGCGCCGTGACCCGGCAGGTCTGGAACGACCACGCGATGGGTCCTCATAAGCTCCGGGATCACCCGAAGCCAGGTGAGGGCGAACTCTCCCGGCCCATGCAGCAGGACGAGCGGCGGGCCGTCTCCTCCGATCAGCACGGCGGTCGAGATGCCGGCCAACATCAGGCGTTGTTCCCTGGCGGGGGTCGCGTCCAGCAATTGCTCGCGGGCGCGATGGCCGCCAGAATCCTGGCCTCTGGTGCTTGCATCAGGATTGCTCATGATCATGACCTCCTCCGTGTGAACCTTCGAGCACCGACGCTAGATTCGGGGCGGTGTGATCGCTTCGGGACATACACCCATCTGGCAGAGGCGGGGGAGTGGGTGGATCCTTGTAGAGCCCACCGTTTCTCCCCACAAGGACGAATACGAAGGTCGAATCAGCCGTTTCGACCGCCTTTTGTGGCCCCCGGGCGGAGAAACGACTTAGCCAATGAAGGGGTGTCGAGCCACGCATCCCAGCAGTCATCAGCAACCGAAGCAGGTGTCGGGCTGGTTGCCTTGAATCACACTGCGGTGTTGGACAACCGGCACCTTCGTGTACATCCCGCCGCCATACACGACGGCCGACCCGTGTTTGCTGATCGCGATCGAGCGATTGTTGCTGATCACCGTGTCGGCGATGGTGACCTGACGAGGGTTGTCGCTGAAGTCGTAGACAGCGATGCCGTTGGTGGCGCCCGCCTCCCCCGCTCTTGCTGACGACCTTGCCCCGGTTATCGGTTATCCGGCTCCGGCGCACGTCGGCCGGGCCATCGAACTTTGATCTTGTCGCCGATGTGGATGGCGCCGCTGTTGGCGTTCATGTCGATCAACTTGCCCTGACCCTTGATCGGCCACGACGTCACCAGGTCCGCGCGGTTTCTGGTGAGGGTCGAATCCGAGACGCGAAGATCACCGGAATCTACGAACAGCCCGCCGCCTTCGGCGAAGCGCCCGATCCGCACCGGAGCGGCGCGGGTGGCCGCGACGACGCTGGCTGTTGATCATGAGAACTCCGCAACTCCTCGGCGTGACGAACCGGGCAGTTTCAACGCCTAACGTCGCCATTTTGCGGTTGCGAGGGACCGGTTTCTGCAGGGAGCAGGTGGCGAGCGACCGGTTTCTCCATGGGCGGCGCGAACGGGCGCCGGCTAGGTTGTCCGGGACTTCATCCAACAGCGGTGTTGGTGTCTGCTGTCCTGACTGGGGGCCGGATCACGAGAATCACAATGCTGACCAGCAGCACCCAGGCGGGGAACAGCAGCTGGAACCATCTGTGCTCCCCGGCTGCCACTAGCAGAGTCAGCGCGACCAGATACCCGAGGAAGGAGACCCAGCGCGGCAGCCCTGCAGTGCGGATCCCCAGAGTGCTCACCGAGATCGTGAACACGGCCGCCATCCGCATGGCGTAGACACTGATCAGCGTCTGGGTCGTGCTGCGACCAAAGGCGAAGAGTTCTGCATCTGGGTCGGGTCCGGTGAGCAGCGCCAGCAGGCTGGTTGAGGTGACTGCGCCCACGAACAGCATCGCCAAGAAGAGCAGTCCACTGCCCAGAAAGACTGTGGAGAAGAGGCGATCCTCTACGTCGCCGAGCTGCTCGCGGATAACGCCGATGAACCACAGGAAGGCGATCCCGGCAAATGGCACTAGCTGGAGGCTCAACCGGATCAGGCTTCGCCGCTGCGCATTTGTCTCGAGCACCTGGAGGCTGCTCTCCGACAAGGCAATGCGGATCATGGTCAGGCCCGCCAGGAGGAGTACGGCGAAGATGATCCCCGCAATCGCGGCCGACCGCCGGCTACGCCAGCGACGAGCAATGAGGATGGGCGCAGCAGTGGTCACGACCGTTGACTCCCTAGTTCAGATATCAATTGGGAAAGTGGCGAGGATTATTGTTGCCGCGATCAGGAACACCATCGCCACTCCGAGAAAAATCCATTGCGTACGGGGACTGCCCAATCTGGTAGATGCAGCGGCGAAGAACAGCACCAACGCGAAGAGCACCGTGAGAATGGTGTAGTTGTCGCCCCGCTGATTGAACTCGAGGGCATCAGCGAAGCGGCTGTCGGCGCGCTGGTCCGCGGCAGCGGACTCTGTTGTTCCAGGCGGGACGTACTGCTTCATCTTGAACGGACCAGTGGTCGGCTCGCCTTCAGTAATCCATGCCTGGTACGCCACCCGGAAGTGGTCGGTGAAGCGCTGCTCGACGTAGCGCGCGAGCGCGGTCTTGCCCTCAGCACGCGCTTGCAAATACACGCCCCAGATGCTGAGGTCGGCTTGACGCGCGGCATTGGCAACGCCAGCCTGGCGAGCCGCCTCAATGCGGGCGTCGGACGCCTCCGTAAAGGCGATGGACATCTCGCCGCCCCACTGCGAGGACTGGAATCCGCACCACGCCGTCAGTACGGCAGTGATCGACAGCACGATGAGGACAACCGTCTCGCGAACATGACCCGGTGGTCGCTTTTCTGGGACGTCCTCCGTGTCGGTCTCCGGTACTTCCGCTGTGCTGGTATCGCCTTGTTCGGCGGGCGACGGCACCGAGGTGCCGCTCAATCTCGGACCGACCGTGTCGGCGGACCAGTCGTCACGCGATGCCTCGTCGCCACGCTCTGCCTCCTTCGCTTCCGAGCCACCGGTCGCGCGGTTCGGTTCTCAGACGGCCCCATCTAGGCATCATGCCGCCGATGCTTGTGCGCTTGCCCGGGCTGAGGGCCTTGAGATCTCCACTCGAGGGGGCGACCCCGTCCACCGCGTCGCGCGAAACTGCGGGATTCATGGTTCTCTCCTCGTCCGCCAACCGGATCGTCTCCGGCCGCCTCGGGTGACCATCCTTCCGGGGGAAGGGCGTTCGGAATAGTGGCTCAAGTCCCACTTATCCCTCAATCGGCCTAGAGGACGCTCGGCGGATCAGGTTCACGTCGAAGACAGTTCGGCGTTCGAACGTAGCTTGCGACTGGCTGAGGCGGTTGACTGCGCGCTCGGCGGCGGATCGGCCGAGGCGCGAGGGATTCTGATCGACGACCGAGACGGCTGGCTGAAGCGCGCTTGCCATCGGAAAGTCACCGAATCCCACCATCGCCAGATCAGTTCGTCCCAGCTGCTGCAAAGTGGGAATGATCTCGACGGATGTTCGCGAGTTGGACGAGAAAATCGCGGTCGGTGGTGATTGCCCGCTGAGGGTGCGGGTCAGCATCTCACCGATCAGGCCCGGACCCGCCAGGAGGATCAACGAGTCATCGAGCGGCACATCGGCGGCCTGATAGGCGGCTTTGAAACCCTCAAGCCGGCGTGACGTGGTCGCTACGGCGTCGTCGGCACCGAGGAACGCGATGCGCCGGTGACCAAGCTCCATAAGGTGTCGAACTGCCATGTCGGCGCCGCCGTAGTCGTCTTCTAGGAAGACGTCCGCTTCGATCCCGTGTGGCTCCCGGTCGATGAAAACGATCGGTTTGTGCGAAAGCCAGGGCATCAAGTAGGACTGGTCCGGCGCGATCGGCGCGATGATCAAACTGCTGATCTGTCGCAGCAGCAGTGCTTCGACGATTGGTTGCTCGCGCGCCGGATCACTTCCGAGGCTCGTCACGGCAATCGCGTGGTCGTGGTCCTTGGCGAAGGTGTCTACTGCCTCGATGATGGCAGCGAAGAACGGGTCGACGATGCTGGGTACGGCGATGCCCAACACCGATGCCTTGCCTTCGCGAAATGTCCGGGCGAGCATGTTCGGCACGAAATTGAGTTCGCGCATTGCCTCGCTCACGCGCTGCCGGACTGCGTCAGAGACGTGCTGCTCGTTTCTGAACACCCGCGAGACTGTCTTCGCGCTGACACCGGCGCGGTCAGCGACATCTTGCATCGTGACCAGGACTCGACTCCTTTCGAAGCTCATTGCGATGGCGGCGCCCGATAGCCGACCTGCTCTCAGCAAGAAAGAGGGCCAAGGTAACTGAGGCTTGTCATCGATGTCAATGCCGATGTCATCGTTGACATGACATTTTGACCGAGCGATGTCATCGATGACATACTTTGTAGAAATCAACAGCAGTGACAATGCAAATTCACCATGACCAGGAGTGCCCGTATGACCACCACAACCGAACGCACGGCCAAAACACTGGCCGACATAGCCAGTGAGGATGGGATTTTCTCGATCATTGCGATGGACCAGCGCAACACGCTGCGTCGGATGTTCGTCGCGGCTGGCCTCGAGGGCACCGTTGGCCAGCTAAGGGACTCGAAGGTGGCCGTAGCCAGAGCGCTGACCCCGTACGCCAGCGGCATTCTGTTCGATCCGACGTACGGTGTTCCGGCCGCCACGGAAGCGGCCGCTCTCGCGTCCACGTGCGGCCTACTTGTGGCTTCCGAACCGGCGGAGCGCGGTGTCTTCAACGGCGAGCCCCGAACGCACCGTGATCCGGCGCTGAACGGGCAATGGGTTCTTGACCAGGGTGGCGACGCCGTCAAATTTTTTGTGCAACTGCGCGCCGATCGTCCGACACCCGGGACGGGTGAACCGGATCTGGTTGCAGAGGTTCTGCAAGTGACTCGCGAGGTGGTCGACGACGCGCACAGCGCGGGCGTCCCAGCGGTCATCGAAAACTTGATCTATCCGCTTCCGGGGGAGGAGTTGACGGCGCAGCAGCGCGAGGACGCCATCATTGAGGCGGCGCGAGCGCTGAATGACATTGATGGCGTCGATCTGTTGAAACTGGAATACCCGGGCTCGGTTGAAGGTACGCGACGTCTGGCCTCGGTCCTCACCCGTCCCTGGGCAGTGTTGTCGGCCGGGGTGCCGTTCGAGCAGTTCACCGATGTACTTCAGGTGGCCTTCGACGAAGGTGGCGCCTCGGGCTTCATTGCGGGGCGGTCGGTGTGGAAGGAGTCGATCGGCCTCGGCGGCGCTGAACGGGACAGGTTCCTGACCGACGTGGCTCGTCCCCGCCTGCACCGTCTCGTCGAGGTCGCCTCCACTCGTGCAACTCCTTGGACCTCGATCGCCGCGCGCTGACGCACATCAAGATCAACTGACGGGACTCGAGATGACTGAAGAAGATGCAGGCGAAGCGATTGTGGTCTGTGGTGTGCCGGGGAGCGGAAAGACAACCTTTGCCCGAGGTCTAGCCAGACGGCTGCACTGGGCGCTGCTCGACCTGGACACGCTCACCAACCCGCTCTTCCAGTACGCCGGCGGTGAGTTTCTGGTCGATGTACCCAGCCCTGGGCTAAACGTACGGGCGAGTATCAACGACATCCGCTACACCTGCCTGTTCGATACGGCCCAGGAGAACCTGGCGCTCGGCGTCAACGTGATCTTGGTCGCGCCCTTTACCTCCGAGCGGATATTCCCCGAAGCATGGGCTCGGCTTATCGAACACCTTGCGATCCCCGACCACAGGGTGCACCTTGTCTGGCTGGACACACCACCCGGAGAAGTGGTGAACCGTATGCAGCTGCGTGGCGCGGCACGCGACATAAAGAAGTTGAAGGAGTCTCATCGCTTCCTGACTCCAGACGTGACCGCCTCTCCCAGGGTCGCGCACACCCGGGTGGACGGGCTGCAGACGCCGACTGAGCAGATCGAGCACTTCTTTGCCGAGTTCTCCGGCCGCGCTGTCTTGCTCTAGACCTCCTTCCTCGTCCGCGCCTAGCGGCAGGTGTAGCCCCCGTCGATCGGGAGCGAAACCCCGGTGATCATCGACGCGGCGTCGCTCAGCAAGAACGTGATGGGTGCGGCAATCTCATCCTCAGTGGCCCACCGGCCCAGCGGCATCGCCTGCAGGAACGGGCCGCCGATGTCCTCACGACCCCAGTACCAGGCGGACATGGGGGTCATGACAACCGTCGGGTTCACGCTATTGACTCGGATGTTGTACTTGCCGAGCTCCAATGCTGAAACTCGCGTGATGTTGTCGACCGCCGCCTTGGAGGAGCCGTAGGAGATATGGCCGTTCAGAGCCACCAGACTGGCCTGGCTGGAGACATTGACGATGGATCCGCCATTGCCGATCCTGATCATGGCTCGGGACGTGTACTTGATCACGAGTAACGCGCCGCGGGCGTTGATGTTGATCACCTTGTCGAAGACGGCAATATCGGTCTCCATCGGGGTCGCAATCTCGCCGCCGTAGCCAGCGCAGTTGACGACCCCCCAAATGTCCAGGCCGTCGAGAGCGTCGCGAACGCTCTCTTCTGAGGTGACGTCGAAGGGCAGAATCCGGGCGCCAGTGTCGGCGGCGAGGGCTTCGAGAGCCTCCTCCTTGGACCGTCCGCTGGCGATGACGTCGGCGCCGGCCTCCACCAGGTGCCGAACAGTGGCACCGCCAATTCCGCCGCTGGCGCCAGTGACGAGAACCGGACGGCCGTTGAAGTCAGTCATGGTGATTATCGCTTTCTTGTCACGACGTCAGTCTGCGTTGGTCAGTCGGCCTCTCCGGACGACTTCGGCACTAGTCTGGCCGCACTGACCAGCCCCCCACCACCACAGCGACGTGAGGTTGCTTGCATGGCCAGCGACGAACGGTCCGCCCTCCTTGGCATCGATCTCGGCACGAGCTCAGTCAAGGTGGCTCTTATGTCGACCGACGGCGAAGTGTTCGCGCAGACCGGGGAGGCGTACGCCGTGAGCCACCCCGCTCCGGGGTGGGCTGAGACGCACGCTGACGACTGGTGGACCGCGATTTGTGCGGCGACCCGCGCCGTGCTGTCGGCGCGGCCCGACCTCGACGTTGTCGGGATCGGGTTGTCGGGCCAGATGCACGGCGTACTAACTGTGGACGAGCGGGGTCGGCCGACCAGGAACGCGATCTTGTGGGCAGACACGCGGGCTCAGCGCCAAGCGGCGGCATACCAGCAACTGCCAGGCGCCACCCGGGCTGGCCTCGCCAACCCGCCGAGCCCCGGTATGGCGGGGCCGATTCTCGGCTGGCTCACCGAGCACGAACCAGCGACCATTGCTGCGACCCGGTGGGCCTTGCAACCGAAGGACTGGATTCGGCTACGGCTGGTCGACGCCGCCGCCTCAGAGCCGAGCGACGCGTCGGCGACCCTGCTCTACTCGCTGGCTGACGATGGCTGGGACGAGACGGTGGTTGCTTCGCTGGGCATTGATCCGGCGATCCTGCCCATGATCCTGCCGACCTCTGGCACTCTCGCGGGCACGCTCACATCGCAGGCGGCCTCCGATCTCGGCCTACGGAGCGGACTCCCGGTCGGCGCCGGCGCCGCTGACACCGCGGCCGCAGCCTTGGGTTCAGGACTGACCGAGACCGGCGACGTGCAGCTGACCATCGGCACCGGCATCCAGCTAGTCACCCCGCTGACCGGCCCGGTCCTGCCCGAACCGGACGCCGGGTGGCCGGTCGTGCACTGCTATCGCGCCGCAACCGACGTGGGCCATTACGCCATGGCGGCGAGCCTCAACGGGGGCAGCACGCTTGGCTGGGTCCGGGAGATCCTCGGGGTCAGCTGGGCTGATCTGTACGCCGCGGCCAACTCCCCGCCGGCCCCCGGCAATGACCTGGTTTTCCTACCCCACCTGCACGGCGAGCGGACGCCGCACCTGGACCCGACGATGCGTGGCGGCTGGCTCGGATTGTCGTCCGAGCACACCCGGACCGACCTGCTGTACGCCGCCCTGCTCGGCGTCGCATGCGCCGCCCGCGAAGCGCTCGACGCCCTGGTGGAGATCCAACCCGCCGCCGCCGTCGGAGCACTGCGGCTTGCCGGCGGCGGCACGGTGTCTGCACCCTGGCGACAGTTGCTGGCCGACGTCCTCGGCCGGGAGCTTGCCGCAGTCGAGGTGCCGTCAGCCTCGGCTCGCGGTGCCGCCTTCCTCGGCGGCCGGGCCGCAGGTTTGATCACCGACCCCGACCGATCTGCGCTCACGGCCGAGCTGGGCACCACCACGACTCCGTCGCCCGACACGGCGTTGCACGATCGTACGTTCGCTGCTTTTCAGGCAGCGCTCTCACGAACGCGATCAATGCGCTCGTCGGCCCCGACCGCCTAGCAGAGCTGAAAGTCGGGCCCCGAAATTCGAGTGAGGGCCGACGGTTGGTCGACCCCCACCTGTGAAGGTCAGCAGCTGGACTTGTAGACGGCGCCGGCTGCTTCACCGTCGACGTTGTCCTTGGTGATGATGGTGAAGCCGGTTTGGACCTTAGGCGCCGGAGTTCCCCCTTCTAGGGCGGTAACGGCAGCATCCACGCCGTACTGACCGATGACCGCCGGCTCCTGCGCCACCAGAGCCTGAACCGTTCCGTCTTTAAGGGCTTTCACCTGGTTCGGGCCCGCGTCGAAGCCGACAATCTTGACCTGCGCCTGCTTGCCAGCCTGCTTTACGCCGGTCGCGGTGCCTTCGGCGGAGAACAGGTTGGTAGCGAACACTCCAACAATGTCTGGGTCCTTTTGCAGCGCCGAGCCCATCAGATTGGCCGCGGTGGCCGGATCGTCATGGTTGTACTGGATGCCGACGTACGTGAACTTTGGGTCCGCCTTCACGGCGTCTTCAAAGCCTTTCGCCCGCGCGTCTTTTTCGAGAGCCGCGAGGCGCGCCGCGGCCGCCGCGGTCCTGCCGGCCTTCATTTCGATCTGGCCGAGCGCCAGACGGGCCTCGTATTCGTACTGCAGGTAGCCGTGTGTCTTGGTTTCGGCCAGAACCGACTGCAGCTGCTGCAGAGCGCCCGCCGTGTCGCCGGAGCCAGCCATTACGCGAGCGCTTGCGAGCGTGGCTTCGAAGCGCGCGATCCGGCTGCCGGCGCGTTGTGAGAGGGAGAGGGCGCGGTCCGCGGCGCCGCGGGCCGCCGCCTTGCCTTGCTCGAGCAGGATTCTGGCCAGCAGCGCGTTGGCGGTGGCGTCATGTTCCACCGCCTTGATGCGATCGAATGTGGCGGCGGCCGGCGCAATCAGCGCCTCGGCCTCCTGCGGGCGGCCCTGCTCGAACGCGATCGCCGCCAACTGCGTCTGGCTCAGCGCGAGGTTGTTCTCGTCGCTCATTTCCTTCCGTAATGCCAGCCCGGCTTCGGCCGTCGCACGGGCCTGATCGAGATCGCCCTGGTGCGCGAGCACGTTCGCGAGGCCGAACCTGGAATACCCTTGCCCGCGCTTGTAGCCGATGTCGAGCGTGATGGCGAGAGACTCTTCGTATTTTTCCCGCGCCCCCGTCAGGTCGCCGATTTCGACCAGCAGGTTTGCGAGATTGTTCAGCGTCGACGCCGTGCCGCGCTTGTCGCCGACCTCGCGGAACGCCGCGAGTCCCTCCTCCTGCATCTTGCGCGCGCCGGCCAGATCGCCCA
>Ga0207706_10002836_pt1 | contig 16816 bp, 19 predicted proteins | sample KBSC53metaG_FD_184318 | JGI IMG/M metagenome (GOLD analysis project Ga0207706, IMG submission 184318) | Corn rhizosphere microbial communities from Kellogg Biological Station, Michigan, USA - KBS C5-3 metaG (SPAdes) (version 2) | ecosystem: Host-associated > Plants > Roots > Rhizosphere > Soil ... | reverse complement strand
CCCACCGGCTTGCCCAGGCCGATCGACTCGGCAACGTCTTTGGTCACCGGCGCGATCTGCACGCCGATGCGGCCGCGGATCACGCGACCGTTCGCGCGCAATTGGTCGGCGACGCGGGCTGCTTCGTCGATCGGGATCGCGAACGAGATGCCCATGAAGCCGCCCGAGCGGCTGTAGATCTGCGAGTTGATGCCGACGACTTCGCCGCGCATGTTGATCAGCGGGCCGCCGGAGTTGCCGGGGTTCACCGCGACGTCGGTCTGGATGAAGGGCAGGTAGTCGCCGGTGTCGCGCTGCTTCGCGCTGACGATGCCGGCGGTCACCGTGTTGTCCAGCCCGAACGGCGACCCGATGGCCAGCACCCATTCGCCGACCTTCAGCTTGTTGATGTCGCCGATGCGCACGAACGGCAGGCCCGTGGTGTCGATCTTCACCACCGCGACGTCGGTGCGCTTGTCGGCACCGATGATGCGCGCCTTGAACTCGCGCTTGTCGGTCAGCGTGACGATGACTTCGTCGGCACCGTCGACGACATGCGCGTTGGTCATCACGAAGCCGTCGGCCGAGAGGATGAAGCCCGAACCGACCCCACGCTGCACCGGCTCTTCATCGGCACGCGGCGTGTTGTTGCGCCTCGGGTCGGGGCGGCCAGGCAGCGGAATGCCGAAGCGGCGGAAGAAGTCCTCGAGGTTGTCGTCCATCTCCGGCACGCCGCCGCGGCCGGCGCGCGCCCGCTCCAGCGTCCGAATGTTCACGACCGCGGGCCCGACTCGCTCCACCAGCTCGGTGAAGTCGGGCAGAGCCACCTGCGGTTGCGCCAGGGCCGGCGTGGGGGCCAGCACGGCGGGCAGACCCGCCACCAGGCACAGGCCAATCAACAGCGCGACACTGCGCTGCCGGGCCAGGGAAGAGACAACCTCTCGCATGAAACCTCCTCGTTGTGGGACAGGCAGCCGCGCGACGCGACCGCGATGATGATGGCAGCCCGCGCAGGGTTACTTGCGTTGCCGCTCGAGGGCTGCCGCAAACAGCTTGAGCGTGCTGGTCGGCACGTCGCCGACGACGGTGACCCACCAGTCGCCCTGGCGGCGCATCAGCGTGTGCGTGGCGCCAACGGCGGTGTGCATCGCGCGCTGATGGCGCTTCGGGTCGAAGGGCTCGATGAACACCGAGACATGCGTCAGCCCGTCGGAATAGATGGTCTGCAGGACCTCGACCGGTGTGCCGCCGTTGTTTTCGGGCACGAAGTCGAGCGGGCGCTTGACGCAGCTGATCTGCCGGAAGCCGGCCAAGGGCTGCGCAAGCTTCCAGCCCTCAGCCTCCAATTGGGTGGGGGCGACAGCGGCGCGAACGATCCGGTAGCCCTCCAGCCGCTTCATCGGCTGCACCACCGTGTCGACCTGGGGACGGACGCCGATCGCGACCTCGGAGAACGAGGACGACTCCAGCACCTCGTCACGCGGCCCGATCACGTCGGCCCGCAACAGCAGGCCGGTGGCCTTCTCGGACCAGAGGCGCTGCGCAAAGCGGTAGGTGTCGCGGGGGCGCAGCAGGAAGACCTGGGCGTCATAACCCGCGATGCGGTCCACCCCTTGTGACCGCAGTTCGTAGTGATCGGCCACCCGCCCTTCGGCCGATTGCAGCAGCGCCGGGAACGGCGGCAGCGCCTCCTGCTGCTCGACGATCGCGAGCTGCTTCTGCGGCCAAAGCGTGTAGACGATGTCGTTGTGCCGGTACACGCGCCGCATCTGCCCATCGAGCATGTCGACACGCTCGTACTCGTGGCTGCCGTCGCAGTAGTGCGCGATGCGCGAGCTCGACATCGTGCCGCCCGCCATGAACACCTGCGTGCCCTGGTAGTTGCGCAGGCTCGCCGCTTCGTGGATGCGCGTGAGCCAGGCACCGACGTCGACGGTGGCGTTGCCTGCCGGCGTAGCCTGGGCCCAGGCGCAGGGGCCGATGAATGCCGTCGCCACACTGAACGCGACGACAAGAAAGCGGTGCAGGGCCATGGGCTGGAATCAGCGCTCCGGCTCGACGCTGGCCGCGCTACGCAGCACGCCACCCGGCACGCTGACGGCCGAGTTGCCGCCGAACTGTTTGTGGGCGGCGAGATAGCGGTCGAGATGCGCGTCCCGGATCAGCTTGCCGTCCGCCACCAGCGCGGGCGTTTCGAACTGGGCGTCGACGAATCCCGCGGCGCTCGAGGCGGCCACCGTCTGAACCACACCCCCATTCTGCGGCGTCGACGCGACCAGCGCCTCGCCGCCAGCAGTGCCCCCAGGCACGGATACGCGGGTGGCGACCAGCGCGCCGGCAACCATCACGAAGCCCGCCGCCACGGCCATTGGGGCCGCCCAGGCCCGCCGCCACATGCTGGCGCCATTGGCCACCTGCACCGGCACCACGGGCTCGCTGGCGGGCAACGGCTGGGGCGCCAGCACGACCGGCTCGGTTTGCAGGCGCGAACGCAGTGCCGCGAGGAAATCCTCGTCGTGCGCGACGTCGTTCGCCAGGTCTTCCGACCGCATCACATCGCCGATCAGGTGGTAGGCATGCCACGCGTCGCGAAGCTCGGCGGCGTCGCGCCAGGCCGCACAGGCGCGCTGCACCTCCGACACATCGACCTCGCCGTCGACCAACGCGGACAGCGTCCGCTTCCGATCACCGTGATCCACTGAACCGTCAGACATTTCCAGCTCCAGCCAACTTGTCCGCTACCACCTCTCGCCCTCGCGCGTGCCGAGCAACGGGCGCAGCCGCTCGGCAATCGCTTCCCGAGCGCGAAAAATCCGTGACCGCACCGTCCCGATGGGGCAGTTCATCACCTCGGCAATCTCTTCGTAGCTCAACCCCTCGATCTCGCGCAGCGTGATCGCCTGCCGGAGGTCTTCCGACAGGGCATCGATCGCGGCATTGACGGTGGCAGCGATTTCCTTGCTCGCCATCACTGCCTCGGGAGTCTCGCCGTCGCTTAGTTCGTTTTCAACCCGCGAAGTTTCGTCACCGTCTTCATTGGTCGTGAAGGCTGCCTCGGAAACCAGGGGGTCGCGCTTGAGCTCCACCAGGGCTTTTTTCGCAGTATTCACCGCGATACGGTAGAGCCATGTGTAGAAAGCGCTCTCCCCCCTGAACTGGGGGATCGCGCGATACGCGCGGATGAAGGTTTCCTGCGCGATGTCCTGCACGAGGTCGGTGTCGCGCACCATGCGGCCGATCAGGCGTTCGATGCGCCGCTGGTACTTGACGACCAGCATCTCGAACGCCCGCATGTCGCCATGCTTGATGCGTTCGATCAGCAGTGCGTCGGCATCCGCGCTCATTCGGGTTCAGGTCCGCGTCGCGGAAGTTGGTCGTCGGGGGAGAAGCGGCGCGAATATACAGCAGCCCGCAGCCCATGCGCCGCTGCCCCGAGCCGGGTTTCGCGAAGTGGCAACCAGGATGCCCGGCCGCCGGCCGGCTCGGACGGAAAGAAGCGCAGCAGCAGCCAGCCGTCGAGATCCAACGCCACAGCCACGCGGCCACAGCACTCGCCGGCGCCATCGGCACACGGGCTGAACCACCAGTGCTCCGCACCGTCCCAACGCAGACGGCCGCCGCCCGCAGGGACGAGGCGCGGCATCAGCCAGGCGCCGATCGCCGCCGCAGCCGTTGTTGCCCACCAGGCCCACGTCCGGGAGTGTTCGAAGTGCGAGGCGAGCAGCGCACCCAGGCCGCCTGCCGCCACTGCGCCCAGCACGGCGGACGCCAGCGTCCATGCGGCATCCGCCGGCATCTGGACGGTGACGGCCGGCGCCGGGCGCATGGGCCGAGGGGTGAGGCCGGCGCTTCAGATGCGCCGGATCACCAGCGTACCGTTGGTGCCGCCGAAGCCGAAGTTGTTCTTCACCGCGACGTCGATCCTCATTTCCCGCGCCGTGTTGGCGCAGTAGTCCAGGTCGCACTCGGGATCCTGGTTGAAGATGTTGATCGTGGGCGGCGAGACCTGATGGTGCACGGCCAGCGTGGTGAACACCGATTCGATGCCACCCGCGCCGCCCAGCAAGTGGCCGGTCATCGACTTGGTCGAGTTGACCACCAGCTTCTTGGCGTGGTCGCCGAACGCCAGCTTGATCGCGTTGGTCTCGTTCAGGTCGCCGAGCGGCGTGGAGGTGCCGTGGGCATTGAGGTACTGCACCTCGTCGGCGTTGATGCCGGCGTTGCGCAGCGCCGCCTTCATCGATCGCTTGGGGCCATCGACGTTGGGCGCCGTCATGTGGAACGCGTCCGCCCCCATGCCGAAACCTGCGAGCTCCGCGTAGATCTTGGCGCCTCGCTTCTTCGCGTGCTCGTACTCCTCGAGCACCAGCACGCCCGCTCCTTCGCCCAGCACGAAGCCGTCGCGGTCCTTGTCCCAGGGGCGGGACGCCGTGGCCGGATCGTCGTTGCGGGTCGACAGGGCGCGCGCGGCAGCGAAGCCACCGATCCCCAGCGGAGACACCGTGGACTCCGCACCGCCGGCCACCATGATGTCGGCGTCGCCGTACTCGATCAGCCGGCCGGCCTCGCCGATCGCGTGCAGCCCCGTGGTGCAGGCCGTGACGATCGCGAGGTTGGGGCCGGTGAAGCCGAACTTGATCGAGACGTGGCCCGAGATCATGTTGATGATCGATGCCGGCACGAAGAACGGCGAGATGCGACGGGGGCCGCGCTCGGTGAGTTCCTGGTGCGTTTCTTCGATCATCGGCAGGCCGCCGATGCCCGAGCCGACCAGCACGCCGATGCGCTCGGCCTGCTCTTCGGTGAGCTGATCACCGGTGGGCAGCCCTGCATCGCGCACGGCCTGGATCGAAGCGGCCAGACCGTAGTGGATGAAGGTGTCCATGTGCCGCGCTTCCTTCGCCGGGAAATACTCCTCGACGTTGAAGCCCTTCACCTCGCCGGCGAAGCGGCAAGCCAGGTTCGACGCATCGAACTTGGTGACGGCGGCAATGCCCGAACGACCGGCCACGATGTTGGCCCAGCCTTCGGTCACGGTGTTGCCGACCGGGCTGATCAGCCCGAGGCCGGTGATGACGACGCGACGGCGGCTCATGCGCTAGGCGTTTTCCGGCTCAGGCCTTCTGGTGCTTGACGGCGTAGTCGATCGCCAGCTGCACGGTGGTGATCTTCTCGGCTTCCTCGTCGGGAATCTCGATGCCGAACTCGTCCTCGAGGGCCATCACCAGTTCCACGGTGTCAAGGGAGTCGGCGCCCAGATCGGCCACGAAGGCCTTTTCGTTGGTGACGTCGGCCTCAGGCACGCCGAGTTGCTCGGCAATGATCTTCTTGACACGTGCTTCGATATCGCTCATGACTCCTCCAGGAGTGAATTGCACAAAAACAAACAAACAGCCCGCGATTTTACCCGGCCTAGGGGTTCGTCTCTAAGACACCCCTGGTCGGGCTCCGGATGGGCGATGCCGGCGATCAATTCATGAACATGCCGCCGTTGACATGCAGCTCGGTGCCGGTGATGTAGCCCGCCTGCGGGCTGGCGAGGAACGCAACGGCTTGCGCGATCTCCTCCGGCGCGCCCAGGCGACCCAGCGGGATCTGCTGCAGCAGCGCGGTCTTCTGCGCTTCAGGCAGCACCTCGGTCATGTCGGTGGCGATGAAGCCGGGGGCGACGCAGTTCACCGTGATGCCGCGGCTGCCGAGCTCGCGCGCCAGCGCGCGGGTCATGCCGGCGACACCGGCCTTGGCGGCGGCATAGTTGGCCTGCCCGGGATTGCCGCTGGCGCCCACCACCGAGGTGATGCTGACGATGCGGCCGTAGCGCTGCTTCATCATCGTGCGCATCACCGCCCGGCTGAGACGGAACACCGCCTTCAGGTTGGTGTCGAGCACCGCATCCCAGTCTTCGTCCTTCATGCGCATCGCCAGCGTGTCGCGGGTGATGCCGGCGTTGTTGACCAGCACATGCAGCGCGCCGTGCTCCTTGACGATCGCCTCGATCGCCGCATCGACGCCGGCCGCATCGTTCACGTTGAGGCACAGGCCGCGGCAGCCCTCACGGCCACCGAAGGCCTCGGTGATCGACTGCGCGCCGGCCTCTGTCGTCGCGGTGCCGATCACCTTGAGGCCGTGGCCCGCCAGTTCGAGCGCGATGGCGCGGCCAATGCCGCGGGAAGCGCCGGTCACCAGCGCGGTTTGTCCTGCGAACGTGGTGCTCATGCCAGCATTCCTTTCACTTCCTGCAGCGAAGCCGGATCGAACACGGTGGCGCTGACCGCTTCTGCATCGATGCGCTTGACCATGCCCGACAGCACCTTGCCCGGCCCGCACTCGAAGATGTGAGCGAGGCCACGTGCCCTCAGCGCCTGCACGACCTCGACCCAGCGCACCGGGCCGAAGGCCTGGCGATACAGCGCATCGCGGATCAACTCCGGCTGTTGCTCGATCTTGACGTCGACGTTGTTGACCACATGGATGCGCGGTGCGTGCAGCGTGGTCGAAGCAAGCCGCTCCTTCAGCCGCTCGGCGGCGGGCTTCATCAGGCTCGAATGGAACGGCGCCGAGACCGGCAACGGCAGCGCGCGCTTGGCACCGGCCGCCTTCAGCATCTCGCAGGCCTTTTCGACGCCGGCCTTGGTGCCGGCGATCACGGTCTGCTTCGGATCGTTGAAATTCACCGCCTCCACCGCTTCGCCGCAGGCCGCTGCCGCTTGCGCGCAGCCGGCCTTCACGCCTTCGGCATCGAGGCCGAGGATGGCCGCCATGCCGCCTGTGCCGACGGGCACGGCGTCCTGCATCGCCTGCGCGCGGAAGCGCACCAGCGGCAGCGCGTCGGCCAGACTGAGCGCACCCGCCGCCACGAGAGCGCTGTATTCGCCCAACGAGTGCCCGGCCACCGCGGCCGGCTCCAGGCCCGTCTCGGCCAGCCAGGCCCGATAGCAGGCAACGCCTGCGGTCAGCATCACCGGCTGCGTGTTGGTGGTGAGGTCGAGTTGATCCTTCGGGCCTTCGTGGATCAGGCGGGCGACATCTTCGCCCAGGGCCTGCGAGGCCTCTTCCAGCGTGCTGCGCACGGCGGGGTGGTCACCCCAGCCGTTGAGCATGCCGACCGACTGCGACCCCTGGCCGGGGAACACGAATGCGAATGCGGTCATCGCGTTTGACTCTCTTCGGTTGTCTTGGAGCTGTGCGTCAGAAATCGACCAGCGCCGCGCCCCACGTGAAGCCGCCGCCCACACCCTCGAGCAGCAGGGTGTCGCCGCGTTTCACGCGGCCGCCGCGCACCGCCGCGTCGAGCGCGAGCGGGATCGAGGCAGCAGAGGTATTGCCGTGCTCGTCGACCGTGACCACGACCTTGTCCATCGGCAGCTTCAGCTTGCGCGCGGTGCCGCTCATGATGCGGATGTTGGCTTGGTGCGGGATCAGCCAGTCGATGTCGGCGTCGGTGCGGCCGGCCTTGGCGAGCACCGAACGCGCCACATCCTCGAGCACACCGACGGCGAGCTTGAACACCGCCTGGCCGTCCATCTTGAGCAGCGGGTCGCCGAGCACATTGCCGCCGGACACGGTGCCCGGTACGCAGAGGATGCCGACGTGACGCCCATCGGCATGCAACTCGGTGGCCAGCACGCCTGGCTTCTCGCTCGCTTCCAGCACCACGGCGCCAGCGCCATCGCCGAACAGCACGCAGGTCGTGCGATCGTTGAAATCCAGCAGGCGCGAGAACACTTCGGAGCCGATCACCAGCGCCTTGCTCGCCGCGCCGGAGCGGATCATCGAATCAGCGACCGTGAGCGCATAGATGAAGCCCGAACACACCGCCTGCACGTCGAAGGCAGGACAGCCCTGCACGCCCAGCTTCTGCTGAACCAGGCAGGCGGCCGACGGGAACACCATGTCCGGCGTGGACGTGGCGACGATGATCAGGTCGATCTCGGCAGCGCCCAGTCCCGCGGCGTCCAGCGCGGCGCGGGCGGCGTTCACCGCAAGATCGCTGCAGTTGATACCCGGCTCTACGAAGTGGCGCGCGCGGATGCCGGTACGCTCCACGATCCATTCGTCGGAGGTTTCGATGCCGTGCTCTGCCAGCTGACGCGCGAGGTCGCCGTTGGTCAGGCGTTTGGGCGGCAGATAGCTGCCGGTGCCCGCGATGCGGGCATAGCGAGGAGCGTTGTCGTTCATGCAGCTTGGGTCAGCGAGCTTCCATCGTCGCTGGCAGGCAGCGCCTGCAGCGTCTCGAGGATGCGGTCATGGACCCGATCGAGCAGTCGATTGCGGGCGGCATCATACGCCCGCGTCAGCGCCTGCTCGAACGCGAACGCATCGGCGGAGCCGTGACTCTTGAAGACCAGGCCACGCAGGCCGAGCAGCGCAGCGCCGTTGTAGCGACGGTGGTCGACGCGGGCCTTGAAATGCTTGAGCACCGGCATCGCTACCAGAGCAGCCAGCTTCGTGAACGGCGTGCGCGTGAATTCCTGGCGGATGATGTCGGTGAGCATCGCGGCGAGGCCTTCGGCCGTCTTCAGCGCAACATTGCCGACAAAGCCATCGCACACGACGATGTCGGTCGTGCCCTTGAAGATGTCGTTGCCCTCGACGTTGCCGTGGAAGTTGAGGTGCCCATCGGCCGCAGCGGCGCGCAGCAACTCTGCAGCGCGCTTGATCGTGTCGCTGCCCTTGATGGCTTCTTCACCGATGTTGAGCAAGCCCACCAACGGATCTTCTCGCCCCTCGACGGCGGCCACCAGCGCACTGCCCATCACCGCGAACTGCAACAGATGCTCGGCCGTGCAATCCACGTTGGCGCCGAGATCCAGCACCGTGGTGTAGCCGTCTTTCTGGTTGGGCATGACCGTGGCGATGGCCGGGCGATCGATGCCCTCGAGCGTCTTGAGCACATAGCGGGCCACCGCCATCAGCGCGCCGGTGTTGCCGGCAGAGACGCAGGCATGGGCACGCGGCGCTGCGGATTCGTCAGCCGCCTTGACCTGAGAGATTGCCACGCGCATCGAAGAATCCTTCTTGCGCCGTAGTGCGACCTCGATCGGGTCGTCCATCGTGACGACCTCACTCGCGACGACCGTGGTGCAGCGCGCCCAACCGTGGGCCGGCGACAAAGCCTCGGTCGTGCCGACCAGCACCAGTTCGGCCTGTGGGTGTGCCCGCAGGAAGGCCTGGCAGGCCGGCAACGTGATCGACGGCCCATGGTCGCCGCCCATGCAGTCGACCGCGATGCGCACCAGAGGAAGAGGTTCCAGACTCACGTGAGAAGGCAGACGTCAGACCGACCGGCAGCATAAGCGACCGGCAAGACGAACGCCCGGCCCGCGCGCTGCGCGGAGCCGGGCGTGAACTTGTTGGCGTCGACGATCATGCGCGCCACCGCTGACTCCAGCGATCGCACGCGCAGAGCAATGCTCAGGCGTCGGCCTTGGTCTTCAGCACCTTGCGGCCACGATAGAAGCCGGTCGGGCTGATGTGGTGACGCAGATGCACTTCGCCGGTGGTAGGTTCGATCGCGGTGCCCGGTTGGCTCAGGGCGTTGTGCGAACGATGCATGCCACGCTTGGACGGCGACTTCTTGTTTTGCTGAACGGCCATGGAATTCTCCTGAAGGCTTCCCCGCCAACCTCGCAGCGGAGGAGCGTGCGCCTGGATCAGGCGCTGCGCCCGGCATCGCAGGTTCCACCGTGGAAGCTAGCGAGGGCGCCATTGGGAAAGCCAGAGATTCTAGCATGCTTTCCCCAAAAGCCCCATATCACCGGCTCAGTGGGACGACGGGCCGCGCTTGAGCGCCGCCAGCTTGGCAAAGGGATTGGGGCGCGGCTCGTCTTCCTCGAGGGGCTCGTCCTGCGGCACGGGGAGCGGCTGCGGGCAGACATCGTGCCGCGGCACCAGCGGCAACTCGAGGATCAGCTCATCCTCCACCAGCGCAAACAGGTCGAGCGTACGGCTCAGGGCCAGCACGTCCTCGTCGCTGTCCGGGTCTTCAGCTTCGGCCTCGGCCTCGTCGCGCACGAAGCGGAAAGAGCGCTCGACAGCCAGCGGCACCGTCATCGCCTGCAGGCAACGCTGGCACTGGAGTTGGACCACTGTATCGGCCTGCAAGTGGAGCCACAGTTCCGGCGCGCCTCCGCGGCGGGGGCGGGTCTCACCCTGAGCACCCCAGCGTACAGGCTCCATCGGCGCGTCGGGCAAAGGGGCCAGCACCGACTCCGACAACCGATGGAACTCCGAGACGGCACGGGCGCCCTCCAGGGCAGAGGCATCGGCCGCAAAGGCGGCCACATCGAGGCGCAGGGGATCGAACGCGCGTTGCTTCATGCGCCGCAGTGTACGGAATGGGCGCAGACCTTTGACCAAAGCACCGATGGGACAATTCCCGCATGTCTGCCCCACCCCCACTCATCCTCGGCTCAACGTCACGCTACCGCCGGGAGCTGCTCGAGCGCTTGCGCCTGCCGTTCGTCGTTCGCACTCCCCAGGTCGACGAGACCCCTCACCCCGGCGAACCCCCTGCAGCGCTGGCGCTTCGGCTGGCGCTGGCCAAGGCACGGGCGGTGGCCGCCGCGGCGCCCGACGCCGTGGTCATCGGCTCCGACCAGGTGGCCGACCTCGACGGCACGCCCGTGGGCAAACCCGGCACCCATGAGCGGGCGACCGAGCAACTGCGCGCGATGAGTGGGCGGACGATCGTCTTCCAGACGGCGATTGCCGTCGTCCGCCTCGACACGGGCTTTGAACGAGCGGAGCTGGTGCCGGTGACCGTGCGGTTCCGCCGGCTCGACGCATTCGAGATCGAGCAATACCTGCGGCTGGAGCAGCCCTACGACTGCGCCGGCAGCGCGAAATGCGAGACCCTGGGCATCGCACTGCTCGACGCCATCGAATCCGACGATCCAACGGCGCTCGTGGGGCTGCCGCTGATCCGCACCTCGGCGCTGCTGAGGGAGGCCGGGCTCGACCCCTTGCGACAGACCCGGTCATGAGCAGCGACCCCGCACGCGGCCGCCTACTGCTCGTCCCGAACACCCTCGATCTCGGCGCGGAAGCTGGAGATATCCAGGACGTTCTTCCGCTCGGCGTATTGCGTGAGGCAGCCCGGCTCAGACACTGGGTGGCCGAGAACGCCAAGACCACCCGCGCATTTCTCAAGCGGGTGGACGCCGTGGCGCCCCTCAGCCAGCCGCTGCAGATGCTGTCGATCCGGGAGCTGCCGCGCCCGCGCAAAGGAAGCGGCGCGACACAGCCCAGTGCGAGAGAACTCCAGGCCCTGCTGGCACCGACGCTGGCCGGCGAAGATCTGGGGCTGATCTCCGAGGCCGGCCTTCCCGGCGTCGCCGACCCCGGCGCGGCCCTGGTGGAGGCTGCGCACGCGGCAGGCACGACGGTCATCTCGCTGCCGGGACCGAGCTCCCTGATGCTCGCGCTCGCGGCGAGCGGATTGAATGGCCAGAGCTTCGCGTTCGTCGGCTACCTGCCGGTGGATGCAGCGGAGCGGGCCGCACGACTGCGTGAACTCGAGGCCGCATCACGCCGGTTGGGGCAGACGCAGCTGTTGATCGAGACGCCCTACCGCAATGCTGCGATGCTGAGCGCGCTGACCCAGACCCTTGCAGGCACAACTCGCTTGTCGATCAGTTGCGGCCTCACGCTGGCGGACGGCTGGACACGCTCTCAGACCATCGCGCGCTGGAAGGCCGCGCCGCTGCAGATGCCGGAGCGGCTGCCGGCGGTGTTCGCCCTGCTCGCTTCGTGAGCGATCAGCTCTTTCGGCCGCCGCCCAGCAGCGCCGCGACCTTCTTCTTGGGCTTGATGTTCGGCGACAAGGTGGCGCGCGCAGCGGGCACCGGCGCGGCCGACTTGGCAGCCTCCCATTCCGGAGGATCCGAGCGAGCGCTCGGCTCGTAGGGTTTGTCGAAGAAAGGATCCGAAGGCGGCGCCGACGGAGACCACACCCGGCGTGGCGCACGCTCCGGCATCACCGAGCGCGACTCCGAACGCCGATCCTCGCCGGACTCCTCATCCCAGCTACGCCGCGGCGGCCTGCGCGACGAGCGATCGTCCTCGACCTCGAGCGGCTCCAGGTCGATCTTCTTCTTGATCAGCTTCTCGATGTCGCCGATGAGGCGGGCATCATCCCGCGTGACCAGCGTGACGGCAAGACCCGAGGCCCCCGCCCGGCCGGTACGGCCGATGCGGTGAACGTAGTCTTCCGCGTTGAACGGCACGTCGAAGTTGAAGACCGCCGGCAGGTCGGCGATGTCGAGCCCGCGCGCAGCCACATCGGTGGCCACGAGCAGATCGACCTCTCCGCGCTTGAAGGCATCAAGCGATTTCAGCCGCTCGTCCTGCGACTTGTCGCCATGCAACGCGGCCGTCTTCAGCCCATCGCGCTCGAAAGAACGGGCCAGACGGGCCGCACCCAATTTCGAGTTGACGAAGACGATGGCCTGGGTGAGCGCACGGTCCTTCAGCAACTTGCGCACGGCACCGCGCTTGTCGTCATCGGTCACGCTGTAGAAGCGCTGCTCCACCGTGGAAGCCGTCGCATTCGGTCGCGCCACCTCAACGACCACCGGGTCCTGCAGATAGCTCTGCGCCAGCCGCTTGATCTCGGGCGAGAAGGTGGCGGAGAACAGCAGCGTCTGCCGCTGCTTCGGCAGGTAGCTCAGGATGCGCTGCAGGTCAGGGAGGAAGCCAATGTCGAGCATCCGGTCGGCCTCGTCGAGCACGACGTATTCGACCTGGTTGAGCACGCAGTTCTTGGCCTCGATGTGGTCGAGCAGCCGACCCGGGGTGGCAATGAGGACTTCGACCCCGCCTTTCAGCTCGGCAGTCTGAGGCTTCATGTCGATGCCACCGAAGACCACCGCAACGCGGAGGTTGGTGTGCTTCGCGTAGGCCTTGACGTTGTTGGCCACCTGGTCGGCAAGTTCCCGCGTCGGCGCAAGGCACAACGCCCGCACGGGGTGGCGGGCGGGAGAGGCGCTCGCGTTCTCGTGGCGCAGCATCTTCTGCAGCAGCGGGATCGAGAAGGCCGCGGTCTTGCCGGTGCCGGTCTGCGCGGCGCCCATGACGTCTCGGCCAGCCAGGACGATGGGGATCGCCTTGGCTTGGATGGGGGTCATGGTGGCGTAGCCTTGGTCGGCCACCGCGCGAAGCAGCTTGGCGTCGAGCGGGAGGGTGTCGAAGCGGGCGGGTGCGGCGGAACCAGCCGCCGCGGGAGTGGTGTCTTGAATCACAGCGCCATTATCTGCCCAGCGTCAACCTTCAAGCTTAGCCGCACCCGAACATGCTCATCGCCTGAGCAGCATCCACCGCGGCGAACGGAAGCGCACGATGCGCCAGTAGAGCCAGAGATAGGTCATCGCAAAGACCATGATGAAAGCTTGGAGCACGCGCGAGTTGTGCCACCACAGCACCGATGGGATGGCCGACATCGTGCTTAACAGCCAAAGATAGGGCGAAGTCATGGAATTGCGCCGCGTAAGCTCGCGGGCCGTACGCTCCCCGGCAGCCCAACGAAGGAAGCGGCGATAGATGAGACTGTGCAGGTGGGCCCCGTCGGGCATGCCGACGGGGCGACCCCGGAGCACCCTGCGTCGGTAGACCGAGAACAGAGTCTCGAAGACCGGATAGATGCCGAGCAACAGCGCGAACATCGGCGACACGCGCGGGTTGCGCTGGATCAGCAGGATAGACAACTCCGCAAGGTAGAAGCCGAGGAAATAGGCGCCGCCGTCGCCAAGGAAAATCAGCCCAGCGGGGAAGTTCCAGACGAAGAATCCGAGGATCGCACCGATGCCGGCCAGCGCCATCAACGCTATCGACCGATCGCCGACCTGGAAGGCGACGTAGGCCACGGCGGTCAGCATGATGATCACGCACATCGAGGCCAGACCGTTGAAGCCATCAATGATGTTGATTGCGTTGGCGAGGCCGGCTACGGTGAACACCGTGAGGAACAGCGAGCCGGCCGTGAACGTGACAAGCCAGTCGAGCCCCGGGACGTCTGTCACGCGGATGCTGGCGTTTATCAGCATGAAGGCCATCAGCGCAGACAAGGCCGTGGCCAGCAACCTACCCTTCGGGGTGATAGCTTCCGTGAAGTCCTGGACGAAGCCGGCAACGAAGGCGGGCGTGGCGCAGATCAGCAGCTCGAGCAGGTACCGCATGGTTTCTTCGCTATCCACCATCAGCAGCGTACCGAGGGCCGCGAGGAGCCCAAGCACGATGCCGAGGCCGCCGATTCGCGGCACGGCCACCACGTGGAATTTCTGCGGCTTCGTGAAGTCGCGATCCCCGGAGCGATGTCCATGGACTTTGACTGACCGCACCATGAGCGAAGTCGTCAGCAACGAGATGAGAAAGGAAGCGGTCAGCACTAGCACGGGACGATTCTAGGTGCACGCTACGCGCGCTCGGTCCCGTATGCCGGCGTTGGGGCCCTGGGCATCGGGTAAATTAGCGCCCCTCGGCCGCTCCTTTGGCCCGAACAGACTGACAGCATCGACGTGAGCTTTCCTACTGCCGGCCGCAAGGCATCGATCCTTTTCCTGGCTCTGCTGGCCGCGCTGACCGGATGCAGCCAGATGCCGACGTCCGGACCGCCAAGCCGTGACATCCAGGAGGTGCGCAACTCGGACGCGGGCCGCTTGGTGCAGGTGATCGACGTCAACGACGAGGTTGCGCGGCAGCTGAGCGCGCGCAACGGTCATCGCCTGTTCTCGGAGGAATTCGGCGCGCTGCGCGCCTCCGGGGCTGACATCGGCCCCGGAGACTTGCTCGAGGTCACCATTTGGGAAGCGCCTCCCGCCACGCTGTTCGGTGCGGGCCCGGTCGATCCACGGCTGCCAGCCACAGCCAAACCGACCTTGCTGCCTGAACAGATGGTCGACGCCGACGGGACGATCACAGTGCCCTTCGTCGGGCGACTCAAGGTCGCGGGCCTGAAGCCGACAGCCGTCGAAGCCGAGGTGGCACGGCGCCTGCGCAACAAGGCCAACCAGCCGGAAGTGGTCGTGCGCGTGGTGCGCAGCGTGGCAGCGACGGTGACGGTAGTCGGCGAGGTATCCACCAGCATTCGCATGCCGCTCACCGCTGGTGGCGAACGCCTGCTCGACGCATTGGCCGCTGCCGGCGGCGTACGCCAGCCGGTCAGCAAGATGACTCTGCAGGTCACGCGTGGCGACCGCTGCTTCAGCATGCCGCTCGACCAAATCATCCGAGACCCGCGCCAGAATGTCACACTGCAGCCGGGCGACGTGGTCACGGCGATGAACCAGCCGCTGAGCTTCACTTCGCTCGGCGCGACAGGCAAGAACGACGAGATCGCCTTCGAGACGCAGGGCATTAGCCTCGCTCAAGCCCTGGCCCGGGTAGGCGGCGTCTCGGATACGCGTGCCGATGCGCGCGGCGTGTTCATCTTCCGCCTGGAGCGCTCCAATGCCCTCGACTGGCCGAGCCAGCCTGTGGTGACGACGCCGGACCACCTCGTGCCCGTGGTCTACCGCGTTGACTTGCGGGACCCGCGCAGCTTCTTTGCGATGCAGCACTTCATGATGAGCAACAAGGATGTGCTGTACGTGGCCAACGCGCCGGCCGCAGAGCTGCAGAAATTCCTGAACCTCGTGTTCTCAATCACCTTCCCGATCATCAACACCCTTCAGAACTCCAACTGACGGAGACGCGAGCGTGGAGGCCGTTCACCGCTCTTTCCGGATTGCCTCCGACCTCGCGTCGCTAGAGCCGAATGCTTTTGCCGAGGCGCTCTTCAGCCGCACGAAGGGCGAGGCGATCGACCCCGCCGGCCTGCGCGAAGTGCTGGAGCTGCTCGAACTCGGCGCGGCCCGGGAAGACCTCGTGTTGGCGGTGGACCTGTCCGACGCGGCCCGCAAATGGCGCGGCGAAGACGAGCCGGCGGATCGGCCCCCGCCGCTGCAAGCGCTTCTGCAGTTGCCCGAGGCGGAGTTCATCGCGGTGGCGTTTCGCCACCTGCTCGGGCGTGCGCCGGACCTGCAGGGCGCGGTGGCGTACCTGCGCCAGCTGCGCTCGGGCAGAAGTCGGCTGGCTATACTCACCGCGCTTCGGAATTCGACGGAGAGCCGGGTGTTCGGCCGCACGCAAACGAGGCCATGGCGCGTGATGGAAATGTGTCTCACCCCCTCCGTTTCGCTGGCGCAGCGCGCTTGGTTGCTCCTCGTCGCCCTAGGGCACGGGCTGCGCAGCCTGCGCCGGCGCCATGCGCGGCCGAACAGCCCTGTCGCCTGAAAGGACCCAGATGATCAAAGTCTTCATCGGCTTCGACCCCCGTGAAGCTATCGCTTATCACGTTTGCTCGCAGAGCCTCATCCGGCACTCGACCCAGCCCCTCGCCCTGATGCCTCTGGCGCTGAAGAACCTCGGGCAGTACACCGAGACGCACAACGACGGCAGCAACAACTTCATCTACAGCCGCTTCCTCGTGCCGCACCTGACCGAATACCGCGGCTGGGCGCTGTACATCGACGGCGACATGCTCCTGCGCGACGACATCGCGAAGCTGTGGGCGATGCGCGACGACAGCAAGGCCTTGCTGTGCGTGCACCACAGCTACAAGACCAAGACCACGGACAAGTACTCGCTCAAGGGCGTGACCGCGGCGATGGGCGAGATCGACAAGGCCTGCGCCTGATTTGGTGCGGCTCCCGCAACCCCGTGGCCTGCGGTCGCATTGTCGTCAGCAGCGCCCCGAGCTCGTGGGCAATGAAAGGCTCCCGATGATCCGCGCCGTCCTGCCGCTCGCGATGCTCGCCCTGACCGTCACCGGGGCTTCGGCTCAATCGGTGCGGCTGCTGGG
>Ga0207706_10002834_pt1 | contig 16818 bp, 11 predicted proteins | sample KBSC53metaG_FD_184318 | JGI IMG/M metagenome (GOLD analysis project Ga0207706, IMG submission 184318) | Corn rhizosphere microbial communities from Kellogg Biological Station, Michigan, USA - KBS C5-3 metaG (SPAdes) (version 2) | ecosystem: Host-associated > Plants > Roots > Rhizosphere > Soil ... | reverse complement strand
GGCTGTACGACCGCGACACCAACCTGCGCTTGGGCTTCCGCTACTTCCGCCAGCTCCTCCGCATCTACCGCGGCGACGAGGTCACCGCGCTGCACGCCTACAACCGCGGCATCGGCACGGTGGCCAGGATCCGCCGCGCCGGCGGCGACCCCGCCAACGGCTACGCCCGCAAGGTGCTGGGCGAACCCGGCGCCTCTCCCGTCGGCCCCGTCACGCCGGACACCGCGGCCACGGCTGCACCGCCGCGCGTGGACGAGCTTGCGCCGGTTCGGTTGCCGGCGGGGCTGTAGCGGCCGTCACCCACCTGCGCCGGGTCTTCTGAGCGTGGTCGACGGTGCAGCACGAGGGGCGTGGCCATGATGGCCGCGCCCCTCCTCCTTCGTGCCGGCGTGGGCCGTCCAACCCGCTACTTCAAGTCCTTGATCGCCTTCGCCATGTTCACGAATCCCTCCACCACGCCCAGCCTGAACATCCCGTTCACCGCCAGCAGGAACCAGGCGAGCAGCGCGAGTGCGGTAACGCTGGATGAGACGCCTGGGATCAGCTGCTTGTCGCCGTACTTCAACACGTAGCCGAGCACGATCACCGGGAGGAGAAATCCCACCCCCCGGGTGAGCGTGCCCAGAAGCATGGCCACTCGCGTGCGCGGCGGGATGTGGCGCTTGCGGTGCTCCTGCGGCCACGCGAACTCGCCATACGTTCCCAGGACCAGGATGGGAGCGAGCGCCGACAGGTCCTGCCGCAGTACCTCGGCCGTGGTGCCCACCGGCGCGATCACCCAGCGTTCCCGCTCGCGGACATAGTCCAGCATCTGCGAGAAATGCGCGTTCGCCCAGGCCTGGGTGGCGCTTCCCGCGGGAAACCGGAACGAAAGCAGGAGCAGCGACCGCGCCAGGTAGCTCATCCGGATCAGCAACATCCGCTTGACCACCGGTGTGGTGATCGGCTCCTCGCGGCAAAGCTCCGCCAGGATGTAGAGGATGGAGACTGCGGCGAGGGTTTCCGCATAGTACCGGTCCGACAGCAGGGTCGCGGCGCGGAAGGCCACCATCGCGTACAGGTATGCGGCCAGCAGCAGCAACGCGGTGCCTGCCCGCGCCACCCATTTCATCAAGGGGTCGTTCCACTGTTTGACCAGGGCGTCGCGCTGGGTGATCAATGCCAGCAGCAGCAGGCTGGTGACCACCAGCACGGCGATGAAGTACAGCAGGTAGGCCATGCGCCAGCGGGCGGTGAGCACACGGTCATGGCGCTGCAGGCTCTCGTCGATTCCAGGCCCGGCAATGTCCAGGGTGCGGGCGAGCTCCGTCAGCGCGATTCGGGCGCGGGGCTGGTCGGTGAACCAGAGCGGCGCCATAAAGGGCCTCCGCGCGAGCTGCTTCCAGTCCGTCATCCACGTCAGCTCGTCGTTAGCTTCCACGCGCCGGTCGGCCGGTTCCGGAGTGAGCATGGCGGGCGTCCGAGGAGAGCTGCCGGGGGAAGGGCAATCCGAGCGAAAGGCCTCGCGGGCACGAGCGGATCGCCGGGGCACGCGAGAGCGTCCGGCGGGCGTCTAGTTGTAGTGGACCTTGCGGACGGTGAAGTGGAAGCTGAACTCGCCGTGCTCCACCTGGTCGGCCCGCACTAGGACGGTGACCGGCCGCGGGCCGTGGTCGAGCTCGGCCAAGGGGATGCGATCGCTCGTGCCGTTGGCCGGGAAGTTTCCGAATAGCGCGGCGCGGATGCCCGTCACCTGCACGACCAGGTCGTTCTGCGCCCGGGCCACGGGCACGTGTGCCTCGGAACGCCCCAACCGCAGGGTGCGTTTGTCAGGTGAATCCCGATAGGCGCGCCGGGGCACCGACAATTTCAGGTACCGGTTCACGTAGACGTCGAAACGCCAGTCTGAGGTGCCCGACGAGCCGTCGTGGATGGCGCTGATGCTGTCCAGCCGCAGCGCGATCGAGTCGGCCGCCAGTATCTGCCGCATCCGGAGCGTGATGGCCGCACCGGTGGCCGGCGCACCACTGGACGCGTCAGGAGCATCCGCCGGCGGGCGCAGGCTCAGGTGCGCCGCCGCAGCGCGGAATTCGCCCCCGCGTGGCGAAAGGTTCGGCCGGAGCGACTGCTGGCGGCGCGTGGGAGGTTGCCGGAGGCTGACCTCGGGCAAAGGCACCGGGCGTGACGTGGGGTCTGGCGTGAGCACCACGTAGCCGCTGAACAGCATGAAGACGATGAACCCCACCTTGCCGCGCCAGTCAGGGAGGGCGGCAGGTGCCATGAACGCGCAGAGCAGGCTGATCCCCGCGATCGGGATGCGCGCCTCGCCGAGGTCCGACGACAGGACCACCGCCCCGGCGGTTGCTGCGACGCACGCGAAGATCGCCAGCAGGGCGAGCTTCTGGGTGCGGCTCAGGCGGCTCCTTGGGGGCCGCGGGGGCTCACCGGGCGAGGAACGGCGGGCAGCGAGAGCCGGCGATCGAGGGCTGAGTGCGAGACGGAGATTGCCCATGGTGGTCCTGCCTGCAGCGGTAATTCAAGAAAAGATCGAAGAGGGTCCAGTCACGCGTCGTCTGAGGAAATATGACGGGAACCGCGAGGAGAGCAAGAATGTCGTGCGGCTCGTCCCGCGGCCTGCTGCTGACGGTAGTGAAGGCGGCGCCGCGTGAGGGAAGGTCGATGATGGACAGACGCGCGCACCCGATCCCCCGGCGATGCAAGCCATACGCCGGACTGCCGTCCGCCGAAATGTCAGGAACGGCGCGGAGCTACACCTGTTTTGGCGAGGCCGCGGCCCTGCCCTGGGGCATGGACGCCCCACGCGGCTGGGGCGCCGAGTCCCGCCTCCGCGCGAGCCTTACCCCTTCAGCGCCTCCCGCGCGATCACCAGCCGCTGGATCTCGCTCGTCCCCTCGTAGATGCGCATCACCCGCACGTCGCGGTAGATGTGCTGCACGGGGCCCTCCTCCATCACCCCCTCCCCGCCGAAGAGCTGCACGGCGCGGTCGGCCACGCGGCCCACGGCTTCGGTCGCGAAGAGCTTGGCCATCGCCGCCTGGCGGGTGACGCGCTCGCCCTGGTCCAGCCGCCACGCTGCGTCGTACGTCACCTGCCGCGCGGCGTAGCGGTCGGTCTCGCTGTCGGCGATCATCCACTGCACGCCCTGGAACTGGGCGATCGGCCCGCCGAACTGCTCCCGCGCCTTCGCCCGCCGCACCATCTCGTCGATCAGGCGCCCCATCGGCCCCAGCGCGCCCGCGGCCACCGCGATGCGCCCGTGGTCCAGCGCGCTCATCGCCAGCCGGAAGCCGTCGCCCTCGCGCCCCAGCACGTGCGACGCAGGCACGCGCACGCCTTCGAAGCGCAGCCGGGCCTGCGCGTACGGCGGCGTTCCCATCGTCCGCTGCACCTCGTCCACCACCATTCCCGGCATCTCGCGGCGGTCCACCAGGAACGCGGTGACGCCGCCGCGCGTTCCCTTCTCCGGGTCCGTCACCGCCACCACCGTCACCAGCTCGGCCTCGGCGCCGTTGGTGATGTAGTGCTTCACCCCGTCGATCACCCACTCGTCGCCGTCGCGGACCGCGCGGGTGCGGATGCGGCCGGCGTCGCTCCCCGCCTCGGGCTCGGTGAGCGCGAACGCCGTGGTCAGCTCGCCGCTCGCCACGCCGGGGACGTAGCGCCGCTTCAGCTCGTCGGACCCGGCCGTGAGCAGCGCGCTGACGCCGATCCCGTTGGACAGCGTGAGCGCGGCCAGGAAGCCGTGGTGCGCGCGCGCAAGCTCTTCGTGCACCAGCACCTGCGCGAAGGTGTGGAAGCCCAGCCCGCCGTACTCTTTCGGGATGGTGATGCCGTACAGCCCCGCCTCCCTCAGCCGCCGCTTCCCCTCGTCCGGCACGGTGCCGGTGCGCAGGATCCGGGGCTCGGCGGGGATCAGCGTTTCGTCCACGATGGCGCGCGCGGCCTGGCGCAGCGCCTCGATCTGCGGGTTGGAGCGGGGGTCCATGCGGGCCGGCGGGGGGAGCGGGTCGGCGAGGTGAGGTGCGGGACGCGCTGAATCTCCATGCGAGCGGCCCCGGCGCAAGCGTCCGCGCCGGGGCCGTCCCTGTCGAGCGATTCGCCTCCGCCGTCGCGGACCGGCCGGGCCGCGGGACGAGACGCTGGTCATCTCACCGTTGGCGGCGCCGTGCCGTGCGCGGCGTGTGGCCCGTCCGCCGCACCTCGTCGCGCGAGGGCACGAAGACGGTGGGGAAGCGCACGAGCACGGTGTCCAGCGGGAACAGGTCGCTCGTGGCCGCCCGGCGCACCGCCGAGATCCCGGATTCCGCCGACTGGCGCGGCAACGCCGCGGCCAGCGCGGCGGGGTCGTTCCAGTGCGGCTGCACCACGTCGGCGATCACGCCCGCGGTGAACAGCATCGCCACGAACACCAGCACGTTGGCCACCGCCGCGCCGCCCTGCGCGAACGCCAGCCGCCGGCGCGATACGCGGAAGATGCGCGGCAGCGCCAGCTGCGGCAGCACGAACAGCGCATACAGCCAGAACGCCGTGCAGGCCGCCGACCCCCACGGGTTGCGGTCGCGGAACACCGCCATCCCCACGAACGGGATCAGCGCGAAGCCGTTCAGGTACAGCATGAAGCGGGTGAGCAGCTCGGTGGGAATCTTCCCGCCCAGCAGCAGCGAAACCGCCTTGGAATACATCGCCGCCGCGAACACCACGAACAGCAGGAACAGCGGCTCGGCGAACTCGCCCGGCAGCACGGCGGCGGGCTCGCGGAAGGGAATGGGGATCGGCGGAAACACGCTGACGCCGACCATCCACGCGCCCAGGAAGGTGAGCGTGTAGATCAGCACGAAGTACTTCACCGCGTTGGGCACGCCGTGCGGCTTGTGGCTCACCCGGCGCCAGACCGGAGCCAGGAAGAACGGCACGTGCGTCATCCCGTGCTGCCGCCGCAGCACCCCGTCGAAGAAGCGGCGGGGGCGCGCCAGCATCAGCCAGGTGGTCTTGGCCAGCGCGAAGCCGTTGTGCACCGGCCCCTCCACCAGGTCGGCCCACAGGATCTGCAGCACGGTGTCGCGCGTGCCGTGCAGCGGCTCGCCGCAGCGGCTGCAGTAGTGCCCCGAGTCCTCGAAGCCGCAGTTGCCGCAGTGCCTGCCGTCGTGCCGCGCCGGCGCGGCCGGCGCCGCCGCGGGCGGGTCGGACGGGGTGGAGAGGTCGGCCGGAACGGTGCTCATTGTGGCCCTCGCGGTGTGCGAAGGGAGATGAGGGTGATGCCGAAGCCCGCCGCAATCCCGGTGCCCGCCGCGCGCATCGGGACGAACCGTCCACAAACCGCGCCCGGACTGGAGATCCGCCGGGCGGGCGGCGCGGCCGTCCGGCGTCCGCAGGGGCGCGTTCGCCCCGACTCTGCGGCGCCGCGGCCCCGGCTTCCCGCGCGGACACCTGCGCCGGTCATCCGCCGCCGCCAGCCGGGGGGGCCACACGGCCGCGGCGGACGCGGGAACTACGAGGCACGGCGGGCGATCGTTTCGGGGGGACTGAGCGGCGCTCAGCTTTTCCAGCATTTGCAAGGGAAATCCGGCGGGTTAAATTGCCGTCTCCCGGTCCCTGGCGCGGCGCGTCATCCACCCCCTGTGCGGAGCCTTTGCGCGTGGCGGAACCCACCCTTGGCGAGCTGTTCAGCCTGAGCGGGCGCGTGGCCCTGGTCACCGGCGGCGGCCGCGGGCTGGGCGAGCAGATCGCGGTGGGGCTGGCGCAGGCGGGCTCCGCGGTGGCGCTCGCGTCGCGCAAGCTGGAGGCGTGCGAAGAGGTGGCCCGCACGCTGCGGGACCGCTACGGCGCGCGCACCCTGGCGCTGAAGATGGACGTGGCCAGCGAGGAAGACGTGCGCGCCGGGGTGGACGCGGTGGAGAACGAACTGGGCCCCGTGGAGCTGCTGGTGAACAACAGCGGCACCAGCTGGGGCGCCCCCGCCGCCCAGATGCCGCTGGAGGCGTGGCACAAGGTGATGGAGGTGAACGCCACCGGCGCCTTCCTCTGCTCGCGCGAGGTGGGCCGCCGCCTGATCGAGCGCGGCGCGCCGGGCGCCATCCTGAACGTGGCGTCGATCGCCGGCCTCAAGGGCTCGCCGCCCGAGGTGCTCGACGCGGTGGGCTACGCCGCCAGCAAGGGCGCGCTGGTCGCCTTCACCCGCGACTTGGCCGTGAAGTGGGCGCGCCACGGCATCCGCGTGAACGCCATCGCCCCCGGCTTCTTCCGCACGAAGATGACCGAGGTGGTGCTGGAGCGCGCCGAGAAGCAGGTGGCCCGCACGGTGCCGATGGGGCGCGTGGGGGGCGACACCGAGCTGATGGGCGCCGCCGTCTTCCTCCTTTCCCCCGCCGCCTCGTTCATCACCGGCCAGGTGCTGGCCGTGGACGGCGGGATCATGGCGATGTGAGGGGGATCGGCGGACCGGCGGATGGACCGGGCGATTGAAATCGCGGCAACCACGGCCCGAAGTCCGCCTTCGCGGACTCCCTTGTCGCCACGGATGCCGGTTCTCAGATCCCCGGCACACCGAGGCGAAGTTTTGCGCCGCATCGTGCAGGCCGCGCAGACCGTCCCTCCCCTGCGGTTCGGGGGAGGGACAGGCGAGGAACGAGCCAGGGAGAGGGCCCCCGCGGCGCCGCGCAGACGTGAAGATCTGATCAGGCAGAAGCCCTTTGAACCACCCTCAGGAGATCCGATGGCAACCACGCTGAACGAGACCGAGACCGCCACCGTCGCAGCAGCCGCAGGCAAGCCCGTCCGCATGGACGTGGAAGACGGGATCGCGGTCATCCGCCTCAACCAGCCCGGCAAGCCCGTGAACGTCATCTCCGCCGGCCTGGTGGAGGAGATGCACCACATCCTGGCGCGGCTCGAGGCCGGGGGCGAGGGTGTGCGCGCCGCCGTCATCATCTCCGAGAAGAAGGGCACCTGGATCGCCGGCGCCGACATCGACCAGTTCAAGGACTTCACCTCCCCCGCCGACGGCGAGACCGCCAGCCGCGAGGGGCAGAAGCTGCTCAACCGGCTGGAGCGCCTGGTGATCCCCACCGTGGCCGCCATCGACGGCGCCGCGCTGGGTGGCGGGCTCGAGACGGCGCTCGCCTGCACCTACCGCATCGCCACCGATTCACCGAAGACCAGGCTGGGTCTTCCCGAGGTGCAGCTGGGGATCATCCCCGGCGCGGGCGGCACGGCACGGCTGCCGCGGCTGATCGGGCTGGCGGGCGCGCTGGACCTGATGCTCACCTCCAAGCAGCTCGACGGCCGCCGCGCCCGCTCGGCCGGGGTGGTGGACGAGGTGGTCCCCGCGCCCGTCCTCCTCCGCGAGGCGAAGCGCGCCGCCCGCGACCTGGCCGACGGCAAGCGCAAGCCCAGCGGCGCCCGCCGCCGCGGCTCGCCGAAGTTCGCCGAGAACCTTCCCGGGCTGCGCGGCTTCATCTTCCGCAAGGCGCGGCAGGGGGTGGTCGGCAAGACGCACGGCCTCTATCCCGCGCCGCTCCGCCTGCTGGAAGTGGTCGAGCGCGGGCTGGACAAGCCGCTGGACGCCGCGCTGGAGCTGGAGGCGAAGGCGTTCGGCGAGCTGGCGGTGACCCCCGAGGCGCGCTCGCTGGTGCACCTCTTCTTCACCAGCACCGCGGCCAAGAACGATCCGCCCGTCCCGGAAGGAACGAAGCCCAAGGACGTGGACCACATCGCGGTGGTCGGCGCCGGGTTCATGGGCGCCGGCATCGCCACCGTCAGCGCCGAGGCGGGGATCGAGGTGCGGCTCAAGGACAAGGAGCCCGAGGCCGCCGCCAGGGGCCTCAAGACCGCGCGCGACACCCTGGTCAAGCGGGCCAGGCGCAAGAAGCTGAAGCCCTACCAGATCACCGCCCTCACCGACCGCGTCGAGCCGACGACGGAATACACCGGCTTCCACACGGCCGACGTCATCGTCGAAGCGGTGTTCGAGGACGTGTCGACCAAGCACGCCGTGATCAGGGAGATCGAGGCGCACATCGGCGCGGACACCGTGCTCGGCTCCAACACCTCCACCATCCCGATCGCGCGGCTGGCGGAAGCGTCCAGCCGGCCCGAGAACGTGATCGGCCTGCACTTCTTCAGCCCGGTGGAGAAGATGCCGCTGCTGGAGATCATCACCCACCCGGGCACCGCGCCCTGGGTGACGGCCACCAGCCACGCCTACGGAAAGAAGATCGGGAAGACGCCGATCATCGTGAACGACAGCCCCGGCTTCTACGCCAACCGCATCCTGAGCCCCTACATGGCCGAGGCCGCGCTGCTGCTGGAGGAAGGCGTCAGCATCGAGGACCTCGACCGGGCGATGACCGGCTGGGGGTATCCGGTCGGCCCGATCACCCTCTACGACGAGGTGGGGCTGGACGTGGCCCAGAAGGCGGGGAAGATCATGGCCGCCGCCTTCGCCGACCGGATGAAACCCAGCCAGGTGATCGACCGGATGGTGGGCGACGGGCGCCTGGGCCGGAAGAACGGGAAGGGCTTCTTCAGGTACGGCGAGGACGGGAAGAAGGCCGGGGCGGACGACTCGGTCTACGCGCTGATCGGCGCCGCGCCACGGAAGCCGGTGCCGCGGGAGGAGATCCAGGATCGCCTTGGGCTGATGATGGTGAACGAGGCGGTGCGCACGCTGGAGGAAGGCGTGCTCCACTCCGCCCGCGACGGCGACGTGGGCGCGGTGATGGGGATCGGCTTCCCCCCCTTCCGCGGCGGCCCGTTCTGGTACGTGGACACGGTGGGCGCGGCGAACGTGGTGGAGCGCCTGCGCAGGCTGGAGCAGGCGCACGGAAACCGCTTCACCCCGGCGAAGCTGCTGGTGGAGCACGCCGGGGGCGGGAAGAAGTTCTTCCCCGAGGGGTGATGGCGTCCGCCGCCGCCGTGCAGGTGGCCCCGGGCGTCCACCGCGTCAGCGTGCCGCTTCCGTTCCCCCCCGGCGAGGTGGCCGCGTGGGTGATCGAAGGCGACACCGGCCACACGCTGGTGGACACCGGGATCGACACCCCGCCCGCGCGCTGGGCGCTGCGCGAGGCGGCGGAGCACGTGGGCGTCACCCCGGCGTCGCTCGAGACGATCGTGCTGACCCACGCGCACCCGGACCACTACGGCCTGGCCGGCCTGGTGCGCAAGTGGAGCGGCGCCCGGATCGCGATCCACCAGGCCGAAGAGGAGCTCGCCCGCCGCTTCGTGGACCGCTGGCCCGAGGACCGGGTGCACACGGCGGAGGTCTTCGGCCGCCTGGGCGTTCCCGCCGCGGTGGCGCAGGCGTTCCTGCGCGCCAGCGACGTGATCCACTCCTTCTACGCCGCCTTCCACCCCGACATCATCCTGTCGGGAGAGCGCGGCCCGCTCCCCGGCGGCGGGGGATGGGAGTGGATCCACACCCCCGGCCACTCGCCCGGGCACATCACCGTCTACCACCCCCGGCGGCGGATCCTGATCACGGGCGACCACGTGCTCCCGCGCATCAGCCCCAACATCGGCGCGGACCTGTACGCAGAGGAGCCGCTCTCCGACTACCTCGCCTCTCTCCGCCAGCTCCGCGAGCTCCCGGTCGACCTCGTCCTCCCCTCGCACGGCGAGCCCTTCGCGGACCTCGCCGCGCGCATCGACGTCCTCACCGCGCACCACGACGAGCGCAACGCGCAGATCCTGGCCTTCCTGGCCGGCGGGCCCGGGACGGTGTTCCAGGTGGCCCGCGGCGTCTTCGGCGACCTGCCGCCCGAGAACCTGCTGCACGCCGTCCGCGAAGCCCTCGCGCACCTGCGCTACCTCGAACGCCACGCCCGCGTCGCCCATCGCGACGACGGCGCGCTGGAGGTGTGGGCGCTCCGCTGATACGGACCGCTTCGGGATGGCGCCGTCTCACCTGGCTTCTGTGGCACGAAATCTGATACAGGGGTTCGTATCAGAGCCCTTGCGCGGGGAAGGTTCGCACGGCAGATTACAGCCGCTGAATATCTATTCACGGCGTTCCGCCCTGCGGTCCCGTCCCGCGGCACGCACCCCCTGTCCCTGGCACTTCGATGAGAACGCACCTTCGCGTCTCCGCACTGTTCGCGTTGCTGTCCATCGGCCTCGGCTGCTCCGGTGATTCGCCGGTGTCGCCGGCCGGGCAGACACGCGCGCCGCAGCACGGGCTGGTGAGCGGTCTGGTGCAGCTGGACGTGCTGCAGCGGCTGGTGCCGCTGGGGCAGGGCTTCAGCGCGTCGGCCACCATCGGCAGTGCGGGCGGCAGCCTCCGCATTCCCGCGGCGGGCGTGACCGTCACCTTTCCCTCGGGCGCGGTGGCGGCGCCGGTGAACGTGCGCGTGACGGCGGTGCCGGGGAGCAACGTGGCGTACGAGTTCGAGCCGCACGGCCTGGTGTTCCAGAAGCCGGTGACGGTGGCCCAGGACCTGGGGCTCACCGAGGTCGTCCAGAGCCTGCTGAACGCCCAGGGCCTCGAGGGCGCGTACTTCGCCGACGCCTCGCAGCTGGGCGACGGTACCGTGACGGCGCAGGAAGAGATCCCCGCCACGGTGGAGCTGCTGCGCATGCGGATGACCTTCCCGATCCGCCACTTCTCGGGCTACACCGCGTCGAAGAAGGGCGGCTACATCACCTCTTCGGGTACGCGTCTTCCCGTCGATCGGACCAGCCGGTGAACTGACCTCGCCGCCTGCGTCCGAGGGATCGGACGCGCAGGCGGCGCGTGTCCTCCGCCGGGTGCGTACCGCCGATCAAAAGCGTACCGCGACAGCCTTGCATTGCGGGCCGTAAAGCGGGAACTTCGAACGCCGAAGCTCCCGCTTTATCTGTTTGCCGCGCTCTACGAATGATTTTCAGCAACACTGCTCCACCTTCCGTCGCGACCGACGATCTGGTGGCCGCTGCCCGTGTCGCCGAGCGCGAGGGCCGCCGCCCGGAGGCGCGCGCCCTGTACGAGGCCGCTCTCCACGCATTGCGCGGAGACGGACAGGCGCCGCTTGCCGCGGCGCTCCTGCGCTGGATCGCGCGCACCTACCAGGACGAGGGAAAGCTGGAGGTCGCCGCCGAGATCGCCGAGGCCGCGCTCCATGTTTCGGAGTTGGCCGACGATGCGGCCGGGGTGGCCCACGCCACCAACCTGCTCGGAAACGTGGAGCAGGTAGGTGGCGACCTGCAGCGGGCCGCCGAGCACTACACGCGGGCCCTGCGCCAGGCGCGCGCGGCGGGCGAGCTGCAGCTTGCCGGCATGGTGGAGCAGAACCTCGGCATCATCGCGAACATCCGCGGAGAGTTGCGTACCGCGCTGCGGCGGTACCGGCGCAGTCTGTCCATCCACTGCGGGCAGGGCCGGAGCGCGTACGTGGCGCACGCGCTCAACAACCTGGGGATGCTCTGCACCGACCTGCGCCGCTGGCGCTCGGCCGAGAACGCCTTTACCGCCGCACTGGATCTGTGCGCCGAACTGGGCGACACGGCCACCAGCGCGCGCATCGCCGGAAACCGCGTGGAGCTGTGGATCGCGCGCGGGCGTTGGGCCGAGGCGCGAGAGGCCTGCGTCCGGGCGGGCGAGATGGCCGAGCGGGCGGGCGACCGCGGCACGCTGGCCGAGGTGTGGAAGCACCTGGCGGTGATCGAACGCGAGACGGGCCATCCCGAACAGGCGCTGCGCCACCTGGAGAAGGCCGGCAAGGTCGCCCGCGAGCGGGGCGACCTGCTGCTCGAGGCCGAGGTGGCGCGCGAGCAGGCCCAGGTGCACTGGGCCCGGCGCGAGCACCGCAACACCCTCCAGGCGCTCAACCGGGCGCACCGGCTCTTCTCGCGGCTGCAGGCCCGGCGCGAGCTGGCCGAGGTCGACGCGCGGCTCGCGGAGCTGGAATCCACCTTCCTGGCCATCGTGGCGCAGTGGGGCGACTCGATCGAGTCGGCCGACCACTACACGCGCGGCCACTGCGAGCGGGTGGCCAACTACGCCTGCGCGCTGGCCGCGGCGGCGGGGGTGGAGCCCGAGGTACAGCTGTGGTTCCGCATGGGCGCGCTGCTGCACGACGTGGGAAAGATCGTGGTTCCCGCCGAGATCCTGAACAAGCCCGGCGCCCTGACCCCCGACGAGCGCCGGCTGATGGAGCGCCACCCCGACGCCGGCGTGGAGCTGATCGGGGAGATCGACTTCCCCTGGGACATCCGGCCCATGGTGCGCCACCACCACGAGGCGTGGGACGGGAGCGGCTACCCCGCCGGCCTGGCGGGCGAGGGGATCCCGCTCTCCGCGCGCATCCTGTGCGTGGCCGACGTCTACGACGCGCTGGCCACCGACCGCCCCTACCGCCCCGCCTTCCCCCACGAGCGCACGCTCGAGATCATGTCGCGCGAAGCCGGCCAGAAGCTCGATCCCCGGCTGTTCGCCATCTTCCGCTCGCTCGATCTTTCCGCCGTGGCCGAGCCTGCCCTCGCCGCCGCGTGACGGCCCGGTCCGTCCCTTGCGCGCGAAAGATGGGCGAGAGAAGTACGCGCAGGGCGGAGTGTGTGCAGCCGTAGCCGCGACTTCAGCCGCATACGGGCACATACGGGCTCCATCGCATCATCCCCCCGGAACCGACGGAAACGCGACATGGCGGAGAACTGGCAGGAGAACCTGGTCACCAGCGGCGAGGGGATCGCGCGGATCTGGCGCGAGGTGAAGCGCATCGCGGTGCTGGGGATCAAGACCGAGGCGCAGGCGCACCAGCCGGCGTTCTACGTGCCCGAGTACCTGCAGCGCGCCGGGCTCGACATCGTTCCGGTCCCGGTCTACTTCCCCGACGCCACCCACATCCTGGGCAGGCACGTCTACCGCAAGGTGGCCGACATCCCGGGCGGCGTGGACATGGTGAACGTGTTCCGCCGCTCGCAGGACGTGCCGCCCCACGTGGACGACATCCTGGCGGCGCAGCCGAAGGTGGTGTGGATGCAGAGCGGCATCCGCAACGAAGACGCGGCCCGCCGCTTCGCCCAGGCGGGGATCCGGGTGGTGCAGGACCGCTGCGCCATGGTGGAGCACCGGCGCTACGCCTGATCAAAGGCGCCGCGGGTCGGGCCGTGTGGGGAATCGCCCGGCGCGCGTGTGCGGAGAACTCCCACGGCCGCAAAAATCGGCGTCGGCGCCCGCCAGGTGTTCACCCGGCGCGGGCGCGCGCCGCCGTAGCAGGCCAAGTGACGGCCGCGCCGGCAGTTGACCGTGCTTGAAAGTGCCCGTCTGCGCGCGCTCGCGCGGGGCGGGCATTGCCGTTTGTGGGGCCGAATGCTATATGGGTGTGCTTCCGTGGGGGTCCAGGGGGTTGGGGGTGTCCCGCGGGTGCAGGGGGAGCCGCGTGCGGCCGCGGGGGACGGGACCCGGGCGGCGGCAGGCGGCAACGGTTTTCTCCGCTCAGGCGCACATGAAGAGAGTCTTCACAGCCTTCGGCATCGCGCTGTTCGCGGTCGCCGCCACGTCATGCCGCGGCTACTCGGCAGACGAGAGCGACGGCCCCGACCAGCCGGTCGCCTTCTACCACAGCGTGCACGCGGGGCAGAACAAGATCCCCTGCATGTACTGCCACTACACCGCCGACCGCTCGGTGGACGCCGGCATCCCCAGCACCCAGCTGTGCGTGGGGTGCCACGTGCCGGGAAGCAGCGCGCCCGGCGCCGTGCCCAGCCAGGCGACGCTGGCGTACCCCACGCCCCAGCGCGACACCTTCTGGAACCGCCAGGCCAGCACGCTGGTGGACTACTGGAAGCGCGGCGAGAGCGTGCCCTGGGTGCGCATCCACAAGATCCCCGAGCACGCCCACTTCCCGCACTTCATGCACGTGAACGCCGGGCTGCAGTGCCAGACGTGCCACGGGCCGGTGCAGGAGATGAAGAAGGTCTACCAGGTCAACTCGCTGCGCATGGGGTGGTGCATCGACTGCCACCGCGGCAACACCAGGCTGTCCGCGGCCGAGGAGGCCTCGGTGCAGCAGCGCTCGTCGTTCCTCCGCCGCGTGCGCGACCTGCGGGCCGCGGGGAGCGACACGCGCGGGGTGCCCGCCACGCGCCCGCAGCAGCGCGCCACCACCGACTGCGTGGCGTGCCACTACTGATGCCGATCACCGTGGAGTGCGGGGCCAGGAGCCAGCATGTCTGATGGAATGAAGAGACGCGACTTCCTGAAGGTCATCGGCGTGTCCGGTGCCGGGGTCGCGACCGTCGGCTGCTCCACGCAGCACGTCGACAAGCTCATCCCCTACGTGATCCCCCCCGAGGACGTGGTTCCCGGGACGGCCACCTACTACACCACCACCTGCCGCGAATGCCCGGCCGGGTGCGGGCTGGTGGTGGAAACGCACGAGGGGCGCGTGACCAAGGTGGAGGGGAACCCCGACCACCCGGTCAGCCACGGCAACACCTGCGCGCGCGGCCAGGCCAGCGTACAGGGCGTGTACCACCCTGACCGCTACCAGGGCCCGCAGATCCTGGAAAGCGACGTGGGCAGCCCGCGCAACGTGAGCTGGAGCGTGGCCGAGCAGCAGCTGGCCGCCCAGCTGGCCAACGCGCGCGGCTCCATCGTCTACCTCACCGGCGGGTACGGGCCCACCATGAGCCGGCTGGCCGACGAGTTCGCCGCCGCGGTGGGCGCCCGCCGGGTGAGCTACGCGCCGCTCGAAGACACGCCCCGCGACGCGCGCTTCGGCCACGCCGACCTGCTGGTCTCCTTCGGGGCCGACTTCCTGGAGACCTGGGGCTCGCCGGTCGACTACGCGTACCAGTTCGCCCAGATGCACGCCTACCGGAAGGGCGGCACCCGCGGGCGCTTCATCTGGGTGGGCCCGCACCGTCCGCTGACCGGCCTCAACGCCGACCTGTGGCTCAGCTGCAAGCCGGGTGCGGAGGCGATCGTCGCCGACGCCCTCGCGTCGGGCGACGCCAGCGGCGCGAACGCGGCGGGCGTGGACCCGCGCAAGCTGCAGACGGCGATCGAGTGGTACCGCGCGGCCCGCGCCCCGGTGGCGCTGGGCCCCGGCGCGGCGCTCCGCTCGTCGGCCTCGACGGCCCTTCAGGCCGCCGTGTCGCGCCTGAACCGCGGGGGAACGGGGACCACGGCGCCCGCGGCCGACATGCGGCCGGTCGTGCAGCTGGTGCAGCAGATGAACGCCGGGCAGGTGAAGGCGATCCTGCTCGACGCGTCGAACCCCGTCTTCACCCTTCCCGGCGGGCTCAAGTTCCTGGACGCGCTGAAGAAGGTGCCGGTGCGCGTGTCGTTCTCGCCCTTCCCCGACGACACGGCGCGCAACTGCAACTTCATCCTCCCGCAGAGCCACTTCCTGGAGAGCTGGGACGACTACCTGTCGCGTGACGGGGTGCTGTCGGTGGTGCAGCCCGGGATGCGCCCGGTGTTCAACACCAGGCAGGTGGGCGACATCCTCCTTTCCGTGGCGCACCGCCTCCAGCTGGCGCTCCCCAGCGCGGGCGCGGCCAGGACCTACTACGAGTACCTGACCGCCGCCTGGGCCGGCCGCGCCAGCGGCAACGCCTGGCGTGACGTGCTGAAGCAGGGCGGCATCTTCGCCGGTGGAGCCGCCGTGGCCTCCGCCCCCGGCGCACCGGCCGCCGCGAACGCGACGGCCGCGGCGGGTGCCGCACCTCCGGCCGGCGCCGCCGCGGCCACGCCGCCGCCCGCTCCGGCGGTCGCCGCGACGACTCCGGCGCCCGCGGCCCCGGCCCCGGCCGGCGCCTCCGCCGCGCCGGTGTTCGAGGGGAACGGCGACTACGCGCTCGTGGTCTACCCCAGCTACCGCTTCTTCGACGGGCGCACGGCCAACCGGCCCTGGCTGATCGAGCTCCCCGACCCGGTCACCAAGGTGCCGTGGGACATGTGGGTGGAGGTGCATCCCGACACGGCCAGGCGGCTGAACGTGGAGCAGGGCGACGTGCTGGAGGTGAAGAGCGGCTACGGCGCCATCCGCCTTCCCGCCTACGTGTGGCCCGGCGTGCGCCAGGACGCCGTGGCCATCCAGATGGGGATGGGGCACGAGGGCTTCGGCCGCTGGACGGAGGGGCGCGGCGCCAACCCGATGCGGCTGCTGGGCGGCGCGGTGGAGGCCGGCACCGGCGCCTTCGTGAGCTACGGAACGAAGGTGACGCTTCGCGCCACCGGCGAGGGCGCGGGCCCGCGCTTCCAGGGGCTGTACGAGAACGGCGTGCGCATCCAGCACGACCGCGAGATCGCCCAGGCCGTCTCGCTGGCCGCGCTGCAGCAGGCCGACGCCGCCGGCCCGGGGATCATCCCCGGCCAGGAGCAGAAGATCGAGGAGCTGAAGGGGAACGGCGGCTTCAAGCCCGCCGAGACCACCACCGATCCGGCGGGCGGCTACCCCACGCCGGGCACCAACTACGGCCAGTACGTCCCCGGCGAGACCCGCTGGGCGATGACGGTGGACCTGGCGCGCTGCATCGGCTGCGCGGCCTGCACCGTGGCCTGCTACGCCGAGAACAACATCCCCGTGGTCGGCCCGAGCGAGTACAAGCGCGGGCGCGACGTGAGCTGGCTGCGCATCGAGCGGTACTTCGGGGTGGGGCGCGAGAACGAGGAGGCGTACACGGACGACGCCACCGACGACGTGCGCTTCCTGCCCATGCCCTGCCAGCACTGCAACAACGCGCCGTGCGAGCCGGTGTGCCCCGTCTACGCGGCGTACCACACGCCCGACGGGCTCAACGGGCAGGTCTACAACCGCTGCGTGGGCACGCGCTACTGCGCCAACAACTGCCCCTACAAGGTGCGCGTGTTCAACTGGTTCACGTACGAGTTCGCCGAGC
>Ga0207706_10002832_pt1 | contig 16825 bp, 13 predicted proteins | sample KBSC53metaG_FD_184318 | JGI IMG/M metagenome (GOLD analysis project Ga0207706, IMG submission 184318) | Corn rhizosphere microbial communities from Kellogg Biological Station, Michigan, USA - KBS C5-3 metaG (SPAdes) (version 2) | ecosystem: Host-associated > Plants > Roots > Rhizosphere > Soil ... | reverse complement strand
CTTCTGGATCCATCAGATGGGGACGATGATCTACACCATGCCGCGGATGACCACCCGCCTGCATTTGCAGGCGGACCGGCGGGGCGTCTTCAACGGACTGTCGGGGCATTTCAGCGGCGACGGCTTTCCGGGCATGCAGTTCAAGGTGCATTCGGTCCCGCCGCAGCAATTCGCCGCCTGGGCTCAATCCTCGCGCGGCGGCGGCCAGGTGCTCGACGGCCGCACCTATGCCGAGCTTGCGAAGCCCAGCAGCTACGTGAAACCGATGACCTACGGCACTGTCGCACCCAATCTTTTCGGCGCCATCGTTGCCAACAAGGCGCCGCCCCCGCAGCAATTGCCCCACAATCCGCAAGCTGAGAGTCCCGCAGGATGAGCGTCATCTTCGGCAAGCTGACCTGGGACGCCATCCCCTTCCACGATCCGATCCCGCTGATCACATCCGCCGTGGTCATCCTGGCGGTGGCGGCGATAGGCATATTGGTCTGGCGCAAGGGCTGGTGGCCCTATCTGAGGGACGAGTACATCACGTCCACCGATCACAAGCACATCGGCATCATGTACATTGTGCTTGCGCTGCTGATGCTGGTCCGCGGGTTCGCCGACGCGCTCATGATGCGGCTTCACCAGTCCATGGCGATCGGCGCTGCACAGGGCTATTTGCCGCCCGAACATTACAACCAGATCTTCTCCGCGCACGGCACGATCATGATCTTCTTCGTGGCGATGCCGTTCGTCATCGGCTTCATGAATTTCGTGGTGCCGCTGCAGCTCGGCGTGCGCGATGTTGCCTTTCCGACGATGAACAACGTCAGCTTCTGGCTGACTGCCTCGGGCGCTCTGTTGATCAACATCAGCCTGTTCCTCGGCGAGTTCGCCCGGACGGGCTGGCTGGCCTTTCCGCCGCTAAGCGAGAAGGAATTCTCTCCTGGTGTCGGTGTAGATTACTATCTGGTAGCGCTGCAGATATCCGGCGTCGGGACGATCTTAACCGCCGTCAATTTCGTCACCACGATCCTTAAGACCCGTGCGCCCGGGATGAGCTACCTGCGCATGCCGGTATTCTGTTGGACGAGCCTTGCATCGAATCTGATCATCCTCGCCGCTTTCCCGGTGCTCACCGTAGCCTTGGGGCTGCTGATGCTCGATCGGTACATGGGCTTCCACTTCTTCACGAATGACGGCGGCGGCAACTCGATGCTTTACATGAACCTGATCTGGATCTGGGGGCATCCCGAGGTCTACATTCTCGTTCTGCCCGCATTCGGCATCTATTCCGAAGTGGCTGCGACTTTCTCCGGAAAGCCTTTGTTCGGCTACCGGTCGATGGTCTTCGCGACGATGATCATTTGCGTAGTATCCCTAATGGTCTGGCTGCATCACTTCTTCACGATGGGCGCCGGCGCGAACATCAACGCCATTTTCGGCATCGCCAGCATGGTCATCGGCATCCCGACAGGCGTCAAGATCTACAATTGGCTATTCACTATGTACGGCGGCCGAGTCCGCTTCACGGTTCCGGTACATTACCTTCTGGGCTTCATGCTCTTGTTCGTCGGCGGCGGCCTGACGGGTGTGTTGCTCGCTATTCCGCCCGTCGATTTCATCACTCACAACACCCTGTTCCTCGTGGCTCACTTCCACCACGTGATCATCCCGGGCGTGGTGTTCGCGATCATGGCCGGTTACACCTACTGGTTCCCCAAAGCCTTCGGCTTCATGCTTCACGAAGGCCTCGGCAAAGCCGTTTTCTGGTGCTGGTTCATCGGTTTCAATCTCGCCTTCATGCCCCTCTATCTGCTCGGCTTCTGGGGTGGGACGCGGCGGCTCCAGCACATTTCCGATCCGACCTGGGCGCCATGGCTACACGTGGCACTGCTTGGCTCGGTGATCATCGGCGCGGCCATCGTGCTGACGGTGGTTCAGCTCTTGTACTCCATCAAGACGCGCGACCAGCGGATGGACGTCACCGGCGACCCATGGGACGGCCGGACCCTTGAGTGGCTCACCCTGTCGCCGCCGCCGCATTACAACTTTGCGGTGCTTCCCGACGTTCACGGTGAGGAGGCCTATTGGACGCGCAAGCAGACCGCGATCAAGGAAGAGCGGCTGATCGACGAGCCGGATTATCAGCCGATCGAAATGCCGATCAATACGCCGACCGGCGTCATCTGCGCCTTCTTCGCGACGGTCTGCGGCTTCGCGGTTATCTGGTACATCTGGTGGCTCGCGATCGTCGGACTCATCGGCGCGTTCGCCGTATTCGTCTGGTACGCCTGGCAGGACGAGCATGAGCACATCATCCCGGTCGAGGAGGTCAGGGCGAATGCGCGCGAGCGCCGCCGCATCCGCATGGAACATCTCCACAAGCTGAGCCAATCGACATGACCACTGAAGCCGCAACCATCGGCCTGACTCACGGCGGATCGGAAGACACGGGACTCGGCCACCGCGGGCCGGAATCGAAGAGCATCGTTGTCCCGTACGGCTTCTGGCTGTTCGTCCTGTCGGACATGATCCTCTTCTCGGCGCTGTTCGCAACCTACGCGTCGCTGGTGACTGCGACGGACGGAGGGCCGACGACGAATCAATTGTTCGATCGCACCCTGGTCGCAATCGAGACCATGGCGCTGCTGCTGTCGAGCTTCACCTGCGGGCTCGCAATGATCGCGGCCAAGCGCAAGAACATGTTCTGGACTCAGGGCTGGCTGATCGTGACCGGTCTATTGGGCGCCGTCTTCCTGTTCATCGAGCTCTACGAGTTCGCGATGATGATCGAGGAAGGAGCGGGGCCGCAGCGGAGCGCTTTCCTGTCGTCCTTCTTCACCCTCGTCGGCTGCCACGGCGCGCACGTCACCGCCGGCCTGTTGTGGATCGGCACGATGATGGCGCAGATCTGGGCCAAGGGTTTCAAAGACCACATCATCCGCCGGCTGCTGTGCCTCAGCGTCTTCTGGCACGCCCTGGACATCATCTGGGTTGCCATCTTCACCATCGTCTATCTGATCGGGACGCTTCCATGACCGAAGACGAAGACAACCTGCTCGACGTCGCGCCAGGCATACCGCACAGCAATATCGTCAGCGAGACCGTCGCTTACGTCATCGGCCTTGCGCTTGCGCTGATCCTGACGGGCGTTTCGTTCTGGGTGGCCTCGACCTCGACCCTGTGGGGTCCTGGCGTCGCGGTTGGACTGGTCGTGCTCGCGATTGCCCAGATGGGCGTCCACCTGGTCTTCTTCCTTCACATCACGAGCGGCCCGGACAACACGAACAACGTGCTGGCGCTCGCTTTCGGCGTGCTGATCGTTTTCCTGGTTATGGTCGGGACGATCTGGATCATGGCCCATATGGACGCGAACATGGCGCCCGACCCGGCGATCATGAACCTGCAGATGCAGCACTAGAAGCCACAAACTTCTTGTCGTTTCGGGCCGATGCGGCCAAGCGTGCTTCCGCATGAAGTCCAACGACATTTCTGCAATCGTCGATCAGCTCTGTTCCATCTACGACCAATCCGTCGCAAATCTGCGGGACGCGCTCGGCGCTTATTGCGAGGAGGGCAGGCATCCCGATGCCATCGAGCGCGCGGAAGGCGCGTTCGCCTATCCCGAGCTGCGGGTTAACTATTCGGGCGAACAGACCGCCGCCCGCCTGACCCGCGCGTTCGCCCGCATGACGCAGCCCGGCACCTACGCTTGCAGCATCGCGCGCCCGGCCCTCTTCCGCGATTATCTGCAGACGCAGCTTGAGCATCTGACCACGGATTATGGCGTCGACATCTCGGTCGGGCGCAGCCGCAGCGAGATCCCCTATCCTTACGTGCTCGACGGAAGCGGTATTAACCTGGACCAGGTGACCGCCGCGGAGCTGTCGCGCTGGTTCCCCTCGAATGAGCTGGCGCATATCGGCGACGAAATCGCCGACGGCGTTTGGGACTATTCGGTGCACGATGCGCGTCCGCTGGCCTTGTTCGACGGACCGCGCACCGACTTCAGCCTCGCACGCCTGCGCCATTACACGGGTACCGCTGCGGAGGATTTCCAGCACTTCATCTTGTTCACCAACTACGTCCGCTACGTGGACGAGTTCGTCCGCTTCGGAGTTTCGGAGCTCCGTCGCGAAGGCAGCCCCTACACGGCGCTTTCGGTTCCCGGAGGCCATTATGAGCGCGGAGATCTGACCAACGCCGAAGCGCAGATCGCGGCCGGCAATTGGCGCCGTCACCAGATGCCGGCCTATCATTTGATCGCGGAGGGCCGCGCGGGCATCACCCTCGTCAACATCGGGGTCGGACCGTCGAACGCAAAGACGATCTGCGATCATATCGCGGTGCTCCGGCCGGAAGTCTGGCTGATGATCGGCCATTGCGGCGGCCTTCGTCCGACTCAGCGGATAGGCGACTATGTGCTCGCGCATGCCTATCTGCGCGACGACCATGTGCTTGACGACGTCCTGCCCGTGGAAATTCCGCTGCCGGCCATCGCGGAGGTGCAGAAGGCGCTGTTCGAAGCCGCGGTCGGTGTGACCGGGGGCGACGAGGACAGCGTGAAGACCCGGCTGCGCACCGGCACCGTAGTCACCACTGATGACCGTAACTGGGAGCTTCGCTTCACCCAGTCCGCAAAGCGCTTCAACCAGAGCCGCGCCGTCGCGATCGACATGGAATCGGCGACCGTCGCAGCGCAGGGCTATCGCTTCCGCGTGCCCTACGGGACGCTGCTCTGCGTCTCCGACAAGCCGATCCACGGAGAGCTGAAGCTGCCGGGCCAGGCCAACGATTTTTACGAAACGTCGATCGGGCAGCACCTCCGGATCGGCATAGAGACGCTCAATCTGCTGCTGCGCGAAGGCGAGGGGCTCCACTCGCGCAAGCTGCGCAGCTTCGACGAGCCGCCTCTGCGCTAGCGCGGCGTGATATCGCGGGCCCTCCCGACCTTCGTCACCGTAGGGTTCGTGCCCAGCCAGGCCTCCAGCGCGTCCAGGTCCAGTCCCGCGTCGAAAGTGTCCGTTCCCTCGGTCAGCACCGAGAAGCCGTCGCCGCCGCTGGCCATGAAATTGTTCACCGTCACGCGATAGCGCCCGTCTGCGTGCACCGGCTTTCCATTAAGCGTCATGGACTGGATCCGCTGTCCGTCGCGATGCGAGAGGTCGTAGCTGAAATGGAAATTGGCTGATGGCGCGAGCAGCGAGTTCACGCGCGCTTCGCCTTTCTCGACCACGAACTGCTGCTCGAGCAGCGCCTTCAGCTGCGCCCCCGTCAGAGTCCTTACGACAAGGTTGTTGCCGAACGGCTGCGCGGAAAAGACCTGGCCGTAGGTGACGCTGCCGTCCGCCGTGGGCGTGATGCTGGTGCGAACGCCGCTGGCGTTGATGAAGGCGAGATCCGCATCGCCGTGATCTTTCGCGCGGGTAGCGGCCAGCTGGGCGTCCGCGATCAGGTTCGACGCGGGGGATTCCTCATAGGTGTCGGAATAAGGCGCTGCCCCGCGCATCTTGCCCACGACGCGAGCTGCGGCGGGGGCCGCGGCGGCGGCATATCGGGCCACGAGGGATGCCACACCGCCGGTAGCGGCATGCTGTGGAGCGAGCACCGGGACATTGATCGCTGTCTTGCGGATCAGGCTTCGCGTGGCCGTATCGAAGATCAGGCGGATGTCCGTCACCAGATAACCGTAGCGCCCCGCGCTGGTCAGCAACCGGCTGGCGCCGCCTCGCTCCATCTCGCAGGCGTAGGCGTAGTGGGTGTGGCCCGACACGACGACCGAGACTGCGGGATCGAGCTTGTCCATGATGTCGAGGATCGGTCCGGTGAGGCCGTCGCAGCCGCTTTGCCGATAATTCACGTCCGGCTTGCCGCCCTGGTGGATCAACAGGACGATCGCATCGGCGCCCTGCGCTTTCAGCGCAGGCACCAGCGCATTGGCGGTGGCGGCTTCGTCCGCGAAACTGAGGCCCGCAACGCCGGCCGGCGTGACCAGCGTCTGCGTTTCCTTCAGCGTCATGCCGATGAAGCCGATCCTCACCGGGCCGAACTGGCGGACCGAGCTGCCCGGGAAAATCGTCGAGCCGTTGGCCTGCTGCACGTTGGCGGCGAGGAAATCGAAGCTGGCGCCGCCGAACGGCTCGAGCCGGCAGGGCACACGCGTCGTATGCTTTTCGCAGCCGCCCTTCTGCATACGGAGAAGCTCGGCGCTGCCCTTGTCGAACTCGTGGTTCCCCACAGCATTCAGATTAAGCCCGATCGCGTTCATCGCGGCGATGGTCGGCTCATCGAGGAAATAAGCGGAAACGAGGGGAGCGGCCCCGATGAGATCGCCCGCCGAAACGGTGATGGTATTCGCGCGGCCTTCGCGAAGCCGCTTCACGGTCGCTTCCAGCGCAGCTGCACCGCCCACGGTCGCGCTCTGATCCTCGCCATTTGCGAGCCTGATATTTTGCGGCCCTTTCGGCGTCTCGAGATTCCCGTGGAAGTCGTTGATTCCGATGATCTGGATCTCGACGGGTGCGGCTGCGACAGGCGCGGGCGTCTCGGCGGCCGGCCGGCTCACGCAACCGGCGAGCGCCAGCAACGCCGACGCGACCGTAATCTTGCGGAACATCAGCGGGCTGGTGTCTTCGCAAGCGGCTGCGGGGCCGCGTAGATCGCGTTGAGGTAAGCGGCGAGGCGGACACCCGCCTGGCTCAGCCGCTGCTCCATTACCGGCGTGAACTGATAGACGTAATTGTACGACAGCTCAGGCAGTGCCGGCTGTCCTTTCTTGTCCTTTGCTCCCTTGGGCGGAAGCTTGGGATAGACGGTCTCGCGAATTTGCGCGCTCTCGCTGATCCAGTCGCGCGGATTGATATCCCACCAGGCGATTATTTCCTCACTGCTGGTGTGGCGCTGCAGCTTATCCGCATATTCGGTGAAGCTCAGCTGCTGCTCGTCCACCAGCGCCGAGTCCCAGACAGAATGGAGATTCAGGTCGCGGCCGAACCACTTCACCTTCACTTCATTACCGCCACGGTCACAACATTTGCCAACATGCAAAGGTTGATGCAGGTCTCCGACTAAATGTACGATGAAACGCAGCGCGAGCTGCTTGTCCTGAAGGCTCGCATTGGGGTCGCGAAGCGTGGTGCTGAAGCGGGCCAGTGCCTCCAGGGCATCGCCTTCCGACGGAGCGTGATCGTAGAGCACGCCGTTGAGGGTCACATAATGCCAAGGGCTCGCCGTTTTCTGCCAGAAGGGCGTTGGCGCAGATTTCATTTCGTCCGGCCAGTTCGCCGCCTCGTCGAGGCTCTCCGCCGGCCCGAGCAACTCCCGGATATGCGCCCGCGCGAGACCGCTGAGCTGCGCGTCGGCGATTTTCGCGACGATGCGGTGGCCGGTCTTGCCCCACGCAAATGCAGGGCTCGGCGTGAACGCGACCACGGCGGCCGCGGCGGATACGAACAACCGTGATTTCATTGATCGGCTTTCAAGAGAATCGATGCTGACTAGCGCATGCCCCGTGCCCGGCCCTAAGGACAAGAGCATGACAGCAGATGAACTGATCGCGCTAGCCCGCCAAGCCGCGCTGAAGGCCTATGCCCCATACTCCCGTTTCCAGGTGGGATGCGCGATCGAGTCCGTGGACGGTACGATCGTCACGGGCGCGAACATGGAGAACGCCTGCTACCGCCTCGGCCTATGTGCCGAGCAAAGCGCTCTGACCGCGGCACAGCACAGCTTTGGGCTCGACAAGGTTGCCCGTATCGCAGTCTCCGGCGGCAGGTTGGAGAGCGGCGGACTTGCCGGCGAAATCACCTGTACTCCCTGCGGGGGCTGCCGTCAGGCAATCTTCGAGGCGGCCTGCCTGTCAGGCCGCGACGTGGAGATAATTTGCTCGAACGGGAAGGGCGAAGGCGTCGAGAAACACTCGATCCGCGAACTTATCCCTCACGGCTTCGGGCCGGCGAACCTCGCCGACGCCGGCTGACCTTCTTCACCCGGGCTGCCTTCGCCAGCTCCTCCGCGAAGAGCGCCAAATACTTATCCATGGTCACGCCCAGATCGAACGCCTCGGCGCGCTGACGGAGGTTTTTGCCGCGTACCGGGGAATCGAGCCGCGCCAGAATCGCCTTTGCCAGGACTTCGGGCTGGTCGGCGGGAACCAGAGCTCCGAACCTTCCATAATCAAGCAGCTCCGAAGAGCCCGGCGTGACTGTGGAGACCACGGGACAGCCGCACGCCATCGCTTCGAGCAAGGCATTGCTCATCCCTTCCCAGCGCGATGACAGGACGAACAGGCTCGCTGCTCTATAGTAGGGGTAGGGGTTGGACACGGCGCCGTGGAAATCGACGTCGGCGGATACGCCCAGGCTTTCCGCCAGCTCCTCGAGCACGGCGAGATGCTCGGCCGGCCCCGTGCCGAGAATCACCAGCCGCAAGGGCGCCGCCTTCCGTGCGATGGCGAAAGCTTTAAGGAGGACGTCGAAGCCCTTCTGCGGAACCACGCGTCCGACACCCAGCAGGACGGGCGGTCCGCCATCCGCGAACCATTCGTGGGACAGAGGCTCCTTGGCCAGCGCCTCCGCACGCTTGGTATCGATGCCGTTGCGGATGACGGTGATCCGCTCGTCGGGAATCCACAACCGGCCGGTCAGGCCCTTGCTGATCTCCTCGCTGACGGCAATCAGCCGATCCATTGCCATCAGCTGCATACGCGCCCTCCGTCTCTTGCGAAGACTGTGGGGCAGGGTGATCCAGCTGAACCGCGGCAGCGCGCTGCTGACCCGCCCGATCAGCCGTGTCTGAAGGGCGGGCTTGGCGTCGCCGAAGGCGGCACTCGCCAAGACATGGAAGTGATTGCCCGCAGACAAGGCGAGCTTCGGTCGGCGTTGCCTCAAAAGCTCGATCAGCGCGTCCTTCGACGCAAGACTCGCGGCCTTCCGCTGGCGGCGGGAATAAAGGTCGCCGATCTCCTTCCCGAAGCTGATGACCGGGATTCCGTCCGGAACCTCAGCCCTGGCCGGCCCGCGATCCTGCACCACCCATATCTCGGTCGCGAGACCGGCCTCATGGGCTTTCGCAGCGATCCTGACGGCATTGCGCACGACGCCGGTGATCGACAGGTCGAACAACATGATTGCAAGGTCAGGCGTTCGACTCATGTGCGCCGCTTAGACCAAGAATTCGGGAAAGGTCAGACCAGCTTGATCTCGCGAAGCCGCTCCTGAAGATATTCGTCGGCGGTGATCGGCGGCCACTTGGGCTGCTCGCCTGCCGGAACTGTGCCCGGCAGTGGTTCGATCAGATAGTCAGAGCGGAAGTGCAGGAAGAAGGGCATTGAGTAGCGAGCATGGCTTGCCCGATCGGGCTCCGGGTTGACGACGCGGTGCGAGGTCGACCGGAGCCGTCCGTTGGTAAGCCGCTGGAGCATGTCGCCTATGTTGATCACCAGCTCACCCGGCTTGGGTGAAACCGGGATCCAGCGGCCGTCCTTGGTCAGCAGCTCAAGCCCTGCCTCCTCGGCACCTAGCAGAAGCGTGATCGTGTTGATGTCCTCATGTGCACCGGCGCGGATATGCTGCCCGGTCGGCGTGCTCTGCGGCGGGTAGTGAAGCGCACGCAGCACGGAATTTCCGTCGCGGACCGTATCGGCGAAATAATCCTCGTCGATCTTCAGGTAGCGGGCGATAGCGCGGAGAACCTTGAGGCCTGTGCGATCGAACGTCGCGTACAGTTCCTGGAAAGTGTCCTTGAAGCTTGGGACCTCGGACGGCCAGACATTGTCGGGCATGTGCGCGCGGAACTTGTGACCCTCGGGCAGGTCGCGGCCGACGTGCCAGAATTCCTTGAGATCGTGCGCCTTCGCGCCCTTGGCGGTCTCGATCCCGAACGGGGTGTAGCCGCGCGCTCCGCCGCCGCCCGCAATGAAGTAGGACTTCTTCACTTCTTCCGGCAGCGCGAAGAATGACTTCGCCTTCTCCTCTGCGCGATGGATGAGTTCGTCCGGAATGCCGTGGTCGGCGATGATCGCGAATCCGTAGTCCTCGAAGCTGCGGCCCAGCTTCTGCGCGAACTCGTCGGGATTGCGGTCGGCGTCCTTCAGCGAGACGGACGCGATGTGGTCGTCGGTGATTGTGGCCATGAAACTCTACTTAGCAGAAAGGTCAGGGAAGCATCAGGCTGGCTAATGCGGCGCTCATCAGGTTGGCGAGCGAGCCTGCGATAAGCGCGCGGATGCCGAGCCTGGCGATAACCGGCCTTTGGTTCGGCGCCAGGCTGCCAGTCACCGCCATCTGGATTGCGATGGAGCTGAAGTTGGCGAAGCCGCATAGCGCAAAGGTGACGATCGCCCGCGTACGGTCGTCGAGCGCACCGGCCGGAATTGCGCCGAGGTCGATGAAGGCCACGAACTCGTTGAGCACGAGCTTGGTGCCGAACAGGCCGCCGGCAATGTTCGACTGCTCCCACGGAACGCCGATCAGGAACATGATCGGCTGGAAGATGTAGCCGACCAGCCGCTGGAAGCTGAGATCGGGGATGCCGACCATATTGCCGAACCCGCCGAGCAGGCCGTTCGCCAAGGCGACAAGGGCAACGAACGCCAGAACCATCGCACCGACGGCGACCGCGAGCTTCACGCCCGTCTGCGCGCCCTGGGCAGCGGCCATGATGATGTTCGCTGGCTTCTCGCCTTCCTCGAACGTCTCCGCCACGTCGATGTGGCTGTCTTCGACGGCTTCGGTGTCGCTCGGTTCGTCCGGCATGATGATCTTGGCCATCAGAATGCCGCCTGGCGCCGACATGAACGCCGCCGCCAGAAGATAGGGCAGATAGCTCGCTCCGAGCAGGCTCGCATAGGCCGCGAGAATCGTTCCGGCGACGCCCGCCATGCCGACGCACATTACGGTGAACAGGCGTGAAGGAGGCAGCGCTGCAAGATACGGCCGTACGACCAGCGGAGATTCCGACTGGCCGACGAAGATGTTCGCAGCGGCGCTCAACGATTCGACGCGGCTAATGCCGGTCACCCAGCCGATCGCTCCGCCGACCCAGCGGACGATGCGCTGCATGATGCCGAGATAGTAGAGGATGGCGACAAGGCTCGCGAAGAAGATGATGACCGGCAGCGCCGCGATGGCGAAGGTGTTCGCCAGCGGATTGCTCGCGCTCGGTCCAAACAGAAACTCGGTGCCCTTGTTCGCATAGCCGAGCAGGTTGGCGACGCCGTTCGACAGCGTGTGGATACCTGCACGGCCCCAGCTGGTCCAAAGGACGAGCCAGGCGATCATCGCCTGGAGCGCGAAGGCGGCGCCGACGACGCGAAGACGAATCGCTCTGCGGTTCGACGACAGCAGGAATGCGATGGCCAGGATTGCCAGAATCCCGGCGACACTCATCAGACTCTGATTCAATGCGGCGCCCCTCCCCAGAGCACGAATACGCGCGTTACCAAACCATACCTTGCGTAGCGCGCCCTGCAGCTTCGTCCAGCAATTCCAGCGCCTCCTCCGGCGTGGTCGCCACCAGAAGCTGCTGCCGGCGCGACGCGGACAGGAAGCCGCTTGTCGTGGCGTGGTCCATGAAGGTGATCAGCCCGTCCCAAAAGCCGGCGATGTTGAGCAGGCAGAAGGGCTTGGCGTGATAGCCGAGGGCGTTCCAGCTCCAGGCCTCGAACAGTTCGTCGAGCGTGCCGATGCCGCCCGGAAGCGCGATGAAGGCGTCGGCAAGGTCGGTCATCTTCGCCTTGCGTTCGTGCATGTTGGCGACGTGGTGCAGCTCGGTAAGGCCGGTGTGCGCGACCTCCAGGTCGACCAGCGCGGACGGGATCACACCGTAAACCTGGCCGCCGAGCTCGAGCACGCTGTCGGCAATGAGGCCCATCAGCCCCAACCGCCCGCCGCCGTAAACGAGATCCACGCCGCGGGCGGCCATCGCGGCCGCAGTCGCACGCGTCGCCTCCGCAAACGCAGGATCGCTGCCCGGCGCCGAGCCGCAATAGACAGCAATCCGCTTCACATTGTTCACAGGCGTACAATGTCCTTGAGTTTGGCTTCGGGCCGTGCGCCGAAATGGGAGATGACCTCCGCGGCTGCCTGAGCGCCGGCCTGAAGGCAGCGGTCCAGTGGGCGCGCGCGGCATCGCGCGGCGAGGAAGCCTGCGGCAAAAAGGTCGCCTGCGCCGGTCGTGTCGACCACTTTCTCGACCGGAGCGGCCGGAATCTCGACACGGTTGCCGCGCTCGATTGCGAGGGCGCCCGCCGCTCCACGCGTCACCACCAGCGTCGAAACGAGCGGGGAAAGTTTCGCCAGCGCTCCGTCCAGATCGCCGGCGGCTGCCAGAAGCATCGCCTCGTCCTCGTTGGCGAAAAGCACGTCGACCATCCCGCCGTCGATCATTCCCAGCACCCCCTCCTTGCGGCCCGGGATGCAGAGGCTTTCGGACAAAGTGAACGCGACGGTGCGTCCTGCCTCGTGCGCGATCTGAGCTGCGCGCAGCATGGCATGGCGCGGGCGCTCTGGGCCCCAGAGATATCCTTCCAGAAAGGTGATCGATGCGGATCGAATCATCTGCTCGTCGAGGCGCTGCGGCGTGAGCTCGTGGCTTGCGCCGGGGCAGGTGTTCATCGTCCGCTGAGCGTCCGGCGTGACGAGGATCAGGCAGCGGCCTGTCGGCAGGCTGTCCGCCAGCGGCGGCGTCTCGAACCGCACGCCGAGCGACGTCATGTCGTGCGCGAAGATGTCGCCGAGCTGGTCGTCGGCGACCTGACCGATGAAGCCCGCGTCGAGCCCGAGCGCTGCGACTCCGGCCATGCTGTTCGCCGCCGAGCCGCCGCTGATCTCCCGCGCGGGTCCCATCGCGGAATAGAGATTGTCCGCCTGGTCGGGCGTCAGCAGCTGCATCGAACCCTTAACGAGCTTGTGCGCGTCGAGGAATGAATCCTCGCACGTCGCGATCACGTCGACGATCGCGTCGCCGATTGCGACAATGTCCAAAGCTCCGGGATTCACGGTTGCGTCGCGTAGCGATGGCTAAGCCGTTCGGTCAATTGCCGTTCCTGAAGTTCGCCGCAAACCGGCTACGCCAGCGGCCCATGACGACCGAAGTCCAGGCGGCAGCCGTTGCGCCCCAAAATTCAAACAATCATCCCGCCGCCGCCCGCGACCTCCCGATGTCGCTGTTCGCTTTCGCCATCTTCTACGGGGGCATGGTCTGCATCGCCGGAGTGCTCGGCAACAAGCAGGTCGCGCTTGGCCCCCTTGCCGTGGAGGCGGGGATCTTCGCCTTCCTCATGTTGGTGGTTACGTCCAGCGCGATAGCCGAGCTTCACGGCCGCGGGATCGCGAACAGGCTGGTGCTGATCGGCTTCATCCCGCTTCTCGTCTCGCTCGCGCTCAGCCTCCTCGTGCTGGCCTTGCCCGCGTCACCCGAGATGGCTCCCGACCGGCTCACGGCCTTCGAAACTGTGATGGGCGGAACGCCGCGAATCTGGCTCGGCGGGATCCTGGCTTACGGAATTTCGACTTTGCTCAACGTCACCATCTTCAGCCGCCTGAAGGCGCGGGAAGGGGCGAAGCTCCTCTGGCTCCGCGCCGGAATCGCCAGCGTGCTGAGCCAGATCGTCGACACGCTCATCTTCATCACGGTCGCCTTCTATGGCGTGTTCCCCATAGCCGAGCTGCTGATGGGGCAGATGATCGCCAAGGTTGTACTGTCTGCCCTGCTCGTGCCTCCGGCGGTCTATCTGTTCGTGGCGCTCGGACGCCGGATCGACGAGCCGCGTTAAACCCCGCAAACGTCGGATCGTGGCTTGAAAACAACACTGCGGAGGATTCCGGATTCTGCCGGTTCCGGCTGTCACGGACTCGTCTTAATGCGCCCGTAGCGGCGGGGGCCGTGCTCAAAGGCACTGCCTTCGAGTCTGTACTTTCATTCGTTTTGTCGGGGATCCACGTGAAGAAATCCATTCTGCTGCGCTCCTGCGCAGCCTTAGTGACGCCGGTTGCGGCGATTACGGTCGTTCCGTCAGTCGCTCTTGCTCAGCAGATCACCACTGCGATCCAGGGCCAGGTCACCAACGAATCGGGCGCTCCGCTGCCGAACGCGCAGGTCACCGTCACCGACACGCGTACGGGCAACACGCAGGAGTTCACGACCAACGCGCAGGGCCTGTTCAGCTCGCAGAACCTGACAACGGGCGGTCCCTACACCATTTCGGCCACCGCCAGCGGCTATCAGGGCCAGACGGTCGAGCAGATCTTCACCAGCCTTCAAGGCGCAACCCAGCTGACGTTCAACCTGACCGCGGCAGCAAACGAGGCCGATTCGGCCGCGATCGTCGTCACCGCAGCGCGCGTCCGCGCGACCCAGCTGGAGGTCGGCCCCGGCAGCGCCTTCAACACTGAAGTCATGGCCAATGCGCCGTCTTTCAACCGCGACGTCCGCGACGTCATCCGCATCGACCCGCGCGTCAGCCTCGACCGCGAAGACGCGGCGACCGGCGGCTCGGGCCAGGACCGCATCTCCTGCCTGGGCGGCAACGACCGCGCCAACACCTTCACCGTCGACGGCCTCGCGCAGAGCGACCTTTACGGCCTGAACGACACGGGCTTCTCCTCGCGCAGCTCGACCCCGATCCCGTACGACGCGGTTCGCGAGACGCAGGTCCAGTTCGCGCCGTTCGACACCGAGTACGGCAACTTCAGCGGCTGCGCGATCAACGTCGTGACCAAGAGCGGAACGAACACGTTCCACGGCGGCGCCTTCTACGAATATTCGAACGATGACCTGCGCGGTGAGAAAGTGGACGGCCGCGACGTCGCTCCGGTCAAGGCGGACAAGCGCTACGGCTTTTCGCTCGGCGGCCCGATCATCAAGGACCGGCTGTTCTTCTTCGGCGCCTACGAGAAGCAGAAGGCCGGCAACTCGCAGGACGACGGTCCCGTCGGCGGCGGCTTCCCGAACGAGGTGCGCGGCGTCACGGTCCAGCAGTTCGATGCGATCTCGCAGGTCCTGAGCAATGTCTACGGCATCGACACCGGCCCGATTGTCTCGGTTCGCCCGTTCGAGAATGAGCGCCTGTTCGGCCGCGTCGACTGGCAGATCACGGACGATCACCGTCTGGAGGGCACGTACCAGCGCCTGAAGGAATCGACGCTCCGCACCGACGACTTCTTCACTGGCAACTCGCCGCAGGTCACCGGTCAGAACACCTTCTATCTCAGCGGCACCGACTCCAAATATTACTCCGGTCGCCTTTACTCGACCTGGTCGGACAATTTTTCGACCGAGCTGCGCTATTCGCATGCTGACATCGTCGACCTTCAGGATCCGTTCGGCGGCGGCGAAGCCCAGGACGCCAATCCGATCCCGCGCATCATCGTTGGCATCGACAATCCGTCGGGCGTTGGACTTCCGCCCGACGCAACCATCCTGGCAGGACCGGGCAACTCGCGTTCGGCCAACGACCTCCAGACGGAGGTCGACCTTTGGAAGGCGGTTGCCAACTTCGACAGCGGCAACCATCGCCTGAAGATCGGCACCGAGATCAACAAGGCGAGCATCTTCAACCTGTTCGTCCAGAACGCGACGGGAACTCTGGTCTTCCGCAACCTCACCGACCTGCAGAACGGTATTCTATCGACGGGTTCGACCGTTACAGGCGTCTGCACGCCGACGACCACGACGACGCCGGTGAATGTCGTGAACGGCTGCACCTTCGGCGCATTCGGCAACTTCTCTCGGACCGGCGACGTCAACGACGCCGCCGCAGAGTTCAAGCGCACGATCTACTCACTGTACCTGCAGGACGACTGGCGCGTCACCGACCAGCTGAACGCGGTCATCGGCGCCCGGCTGGACATTTTCGACGGCGGCAGCCCTGCCAAGAACCAGAACTTCATCAATCGCTACGGCTTCGACAACTCGACGGGCTTCGACGACGTCAACCCGGTCGTGCTTCCGCGCCTCGGTCTCACCTACGACATGGATGACTTCAGCATCTTCTCGCGCTCCAAGATCACCGGCGGCGTGGGACTCTTCTCGGGCGGCGACCCGCTCGTCTGGTTCGGCAACGCGTTCCAGAACAATGGCTTCGGCTTTGCGGAGGGAACCAGCGCCGCGGCCGCTTGCCAGCCGCAGCCCATCGACGTCGTTGTGAACGGCCAGTTCACGGGCCTTCCGCAATGCTTCCGCCAGAACGGAATTAACTCGGCTGCGGCGGGGCTGGGCGACACGCAGTCCATCGACCCGAACATAAAGATGCCGACCGTCTGGCGCGCCAACATCGGCTGGCAGACGAAGTTCGACTTCGGCAGCAGCCCGTTCGCGAGCGGATGGCGTTTGGGCCTCGACTACATCTTCAGCCGCTACAGGGACCCGTTCACGATCGTCGACCTGTCGCAGACCCCTGCGAACTTTGGAGGCACCGTCGGCACCGGAACGGCGCAACAGCCCGCGGCGATCGGCATCAACGGATTCACGATCGATGGCCGACCGATCTATCGCGCCATCGATCCTTCGAACGTCGGGTGCGACGCGGTGCTTGCCGCCATCAACCCGACGCCTGTGTGGACGAACGTCACCGCGCAGTGCTTCTTCAATACCAACGCGAGCGGAGGCTTCGTCCGCGCCAGCAACGGGAACCTGATCCCGGTCAGTCGTGACGACGAGCTGATGCTGACTAACTCAAAGGGCTACAGCAGCCATGTCGCGTCCTTCCTCCTTTCGAAGGACTTCGATCACGGCATCTTCACGTCGGGCGGTTCGAGCTACTTCAACTTCGGCTATGCCTTCACGGCTGCGAAGGACCGTCGCAACATGTTCAACTCGACGGCAGGATCGAACTACGACC
>Ga0207706_10002831_pt1 | contig 16827 bp, 10 predicted proteins | sample KBSC53metaG_FD_184318 | JGI IMG/M metagenome (GOLD analysis project Ga0207706, IMG submission 184318) | Corn rhizosphere microbial communities from Kellogg Biological Station, Michigan, USA - KBS C5-3 metaG (SPAdes) (version 2) | ecosystem: Host-associated > Plants > Roots > Rhizosphere > Soil ... | reverse complement strand
CTGGAAGCGGTGGAACGACAGTACCGGCAATCTGTTCTACCACAAAGTCGACATGAACAACATCGGGATCATGGGCCACTCGCGCGGAGGCGAGGCCGTCGGCATCGCCGCGGCGTTCAACCGGCTCACGCACTATCCCGACGACGCAAATGTGAAGTTCAATTTCAACTTCAACATCAAGGCGGTCTTCGCCATCGCGCCGGTCGACGGACAATACAAGCCGGCCGGCGTGTTCACGCCGATCGAGAACGTGAATTACATGGTGATTCACGGCTCGCACGACGGCGACGTCTCGTCGTTCAACGGCCTCCGCACCTTTCAGCGGATCAAGTTCACCGACGGCAAGCCGTGGTTCAAAACGGCGTGGTACGTCTACCGCGCCAACCACGGCCAGTGGAACACCGTTTGGGGAAACAAGGACAACGGACCGCGCAGCGGGCGCTATCTCGACCTGCGCGGCCTCATCACGCCCGACGAGCAGCGGCAGTTCAGCCGCGTTGTCATTGGAGCGTTCCTCGAGGCGACGCTGCACGGCAAGAGCGAATACCTGCCGATCTTCCGCGATCATCGGGTCGCCGGCGCCTGGTTGCCGAAGACGATGTACATCACGCGCTTCCAGGAAGCGGGCTACAAGGCACTCGCCTCCTACGACGAAGATGTCGACGTGACGACCGGCTCGAGCTCCGGCGTCACGATCAGCGGCGACAGCTTGTCGACCTGGAAGGAGGCGCCGCTCGTTCTGCGGAACGGCAACGATCCGCTCAACACAAACGCGGTGACCCTCGGCTGGAACAGTCATATTCGCGGCGACGACACGACGAAGCTCGGCCGCCCCGCGTCGTACACGATCGCGCTGAGCGACTCACTCGCCGGCGCGGTCTCGGTGGGACGCGAGTCGTCGATCTACCTCTCCCTCGCCCCGACGGACGCGAAGCCGGGCCCGCGCGCGCCGGCGCGCGATACCACCAAGAAAGCCGACAGCACGAAGAAGACCGACGCCAAACCGCCGGCGAAAAAGCCCGACGCAAAGGCGGCGAAGGACACGACCCCCGTCGACCTCACCGTCGAGCTGGTGGACACCGACGGCCACACCGCGCGGCTCCCGCTGAGCCGTTTCGGCGTGCCTCGACGTCCACTCGAGATTCACATTCTCCGACGCCGCGACGAAGAGCGGCAACGATATCCGACGCAGTTCGAGATCGTGCTGCAGACGTACGTCCTGCCGATCGAGGAGTTTGCTCGGACCGCGCCGAACTTCGATCCGGCGCGCCTGAGGCGAATTCGTCTCGTGTTCGACCGGCTGGTCGCCGGCACGGTGATCGTGGACGACATCGGCATATCGTCGAGCGCGCGGCCGTTCGTCGCGCTCGGCGCGCCGTAAGGCTGCTCGGCTGCTCGGCGTCAGCAGCCGAGTCGCCGAGTCGCCGAGTCGCCGAGCAGCCCTCTCAGATCGCTTCCGCCGCGTCCCGAACCCGGATCACGTACTGCTCGACCGACTCGTCGTCGCGACGGCGCGGCAGCACGTAGTGCACGTCCTCGGGCTGCGACGACTCCGGGGTATTGATCATCGAGTCGCCCCCCGCCGCCGAGCGCGCGGCCTCGAAAGCCTCGACTGCGTCCGCGATGCTGACGATCTGTTCGTCGCTTTCGGATCCACTGAGCAGGACGCCGCTTCGCACCAGGCGGCCCTCCAGCTCGTCCCGAACCCCGTTCCGTTCCTCGGCGCGAGCCGGCGAGTCATCCGGGCGGCCGCTGACGTCGCTCCTTTCCATATCGGGCATTGCGGTCTCCTGTCGCGCGTGAGAATCGAGAAGTAGCTTGCCGTTGACGGCGCGATTACGACGAAGTTGGGCACGCTGCGTGCCGCGCTGAGCAATGAGGACGATGATCACCGCGTTTTTTTTCGCGCCACGCGCCGCACTCGCCGCCGCGCTGCTCCAGCTGCCCGCTCCGGCCGCTCCGGCGGCACAGGGCGGACCGCGACCCGGCTCGCCCGACTCAGCACGCTTGCTCGGCGACGCGCACGCCGCGCAGCGGTCGTTCGAGAGCTTCCGGCGGCTCCGCTTGCCCGTTCAGGAACGAGGCAGCGGTCCCTGCGACGTTCGCGTCGGCCGGTACTGCTATTGGCGCGGCGACGACGACGAGGAGCAACCGCCCGAGGAAGACGCCAGGATCCGTGAGCGACGCGACGAGTTGATCCGGACACTTACCGAGGCCGCGCACGCCGCCCCGAGCGATCGCTGGGCAGCGGGCCAACTCGTGCGATACCTGGTCGAGGCTGGCCGTGCGGACGACGCACGGGTCTACGCGAGCGCCGATTGCGCCGCATCCGCCGAGTGGTGCGCCGCCCTCAGCGGCTACGCCGCCCACGCGGCACGCGCCTACGCCGCGGCAGACTCGGCGTTCGACCGCGCGCTCGGCGCGATGGAGCCGGGCGAGCGCTGCCACTGGCTCGACATCTCGGACCTGCTCGACGGCGAATCGTCGAAGCGTTACGACGGAATGGACTGCACCGCGCGCGAGCGATTCTTCCGCCGCGCGGCGCGGTTGGGCGCCCCGCTCTATTCGGTGAGTACGACCGATCTTTTCACCGAGCACCTGTCGCGCGTCACGCGCGCGATTATGGCCGAGCGGTCGTCGTCACCCGACGGCGTCTCGTGGGGCGACGATGTGAAGGAGCTGATGACCCGATACGGGTGGCCGCGTTGGTACTCACGCAGCATCCCCACGATGGGGTCGCAGCTCGAGCCGTCGATCACGGGCCACGACGCGGGAATGCCGTACGACTTCTTTCCCCGCCTGCGCGCGATCGACCATTCCGGACATATCGCGGACGACGATTGGAAGCTCGACGACGCGCGCGCCACGACCGGCTACGCGCCGGCGTACGCGCGGACAGTTCACGATCTGCCCAGCCAGATCGCGACGTTCCGGCGCGGCGATTCGCTTCTCGTCGTCGCCGCCTGGGACGCGCGAAAGGACACGACGCTGCTCGGCCGGAAGCTCGAAGCAACACTGAATGTCGTCGCCGACAGCGGGCCGGTTTCGCGCTCATCGCGCCTACTTCCCGCCGGCGAACGCGGTTCACTGACGAAGGGCTCGATCGAGGCTATGGCCGCGATCGATTCGGGAGTTGTCAGCCTCGAGCTCGTCGCATCCGAGGACAGACGGGCCGCGCGGCGCAGGCTCGGAATTCCGGCGCGAACGCGAAGCGGCATCGGACTCTCCGACGTGCTGCTCTACGGCGGATCCGCGGAAATGGTCTCGGAGCTGGTGCAGGCGCGGGACAGCATGCTTGCCAGCACCAATCTCACGACGCGCGTCGTCGGCGCCTACTGGGAGGTCTACGGCCTGTCGCAGTCGAGCGGCCCGGTAAAGTTCTCACTCAGCGTCGAGCCCTTCGACATCGGCTGGACGCGCCGGCTCGCGCAACGCGTCGGCCTCACGGATCCGGCCAGCGGCCTTCGGCTGCAGTGGGAGGACGCACCGCGCACCCTGAACGGAATCCTCGCCCGCGGCGTCCGTGTCGATCTCTCCCGTCTCCGCGGCGGCAAATACCGTTTGACCCTGACCGCGACGACCCGCGACGGTTCCGCGACGTCGTCCCGCGAGATCGAAGTCCCCTAACCCGAAATGGGGTCAGACCCTATTTCGAATACTCTAATCGGGGTCTGACCCCAGTTCGCTAATTGGGGTCTGACCCCGATTCGGGTGCGGTTCGGGAGAATCGAGTGCTAGGAGGACCGTTTTGATGCGAAGGCGCAGTCGCGGCGAATGACGCAGGCCTCGCAGCGCGGTGCGGTCGTCCTGCAGATGGTCTGAACGCGCCGTTAGAGATACGCACCGGCGTTGGAACGGAAAGCCCCACCGGCGGCTGGCGAGGCCAATTGCCGCCCCCCACATTGAGACGACCTTCACAGGCCCAAACGATGCGCGCACGCGTCCTTTCTTTCTGTCGATCGGCGGCAGTTGTCATCAGCACTCTGCTCATCCCAGCAGCAGTGTTGACGGGGCAAGCCCGCCCGACCACACCCGCGCCCAGCGCGACGAAATCCGCCTTCACCGCCGAAGATGCGCTCGACGTCGTGTCGGCGACGGTCGGCGACCTGACCGACGACGGTCGCTGGCTCGCCCTGACGACCAGCGTTCGACGCGACGCCTACGGCCAGGATTATCGCCGCGACGGCGATCCCACATACGTTCGCGCTGTCCCCGCCCGGCTGGTCGTCATCGACACGAAGTCGGGAGCGACCCAGTCCGTCTTTCCGGACAAGCGGCCCGTTCGCGCGCCCCGTTGGTCGCCCGACGGCAAACGACTCGCCATGCTGATCTTCAACGGCGACGTCTTCGAACCGGCCATTTGGGATCGCGAGTCGGCCAAGTTCACCGTGAGCCACCTGCCCGCCGGGAAGTACGTCGCCGAGACGAGCGACATTCGCTGGAGTGGCGACGGTAGCATGCTCATCTTCGCCGTGCACACGATGGAGTGGCGGAAGAAAGCGCGCGAGACGTTCGCCACGATCACCGGCGGTCCGGTCTTCGTCCAGTCGAGCCTCGATCCCTTCCTCGCCTGGGACGATCTCCGCCGCATGACGAACACGCGCAGCATCGTTTCGTTCGACCCGAAAACCAACATGCTCCGCGACGTTGTCCCCGAAGCGATGGTCGCCAACTACGTGCTCGCCGAGGACGGCAGCGGGATCGCGTACAACCGCGATATTCAGAAGAAGACCGATTACGACAGCTTCGGCAGCGAGACCGCGCTGCATCTTCGAGTCAAAGACGGCTCCGACCGCGTGTTGTACGCCACAACAAAGGGCATGCAAGTCCAATGGGCAGAGGACGGCAAGCACTACGCGTACGGAAAGGAGGGCCGCGTTTATGCGGGATCGGTAGACGGACCAGACGCCAAGCAGTTGCTCGGCCCCGCTGAAACGAAGCGCGGCGAGACGCCCGATACCACGAAGGCAACGCGTGAGCGGCTGGCGCGCGAGCGATTCTCGGTGGTTCGATACGGGCCGGCAGGCACCATTCTCGCCTCGAATCGCGAGGGCCTCTGGCTCGTCGACGTCGCATCCGGCGCCCGCGAGCAAATCGCGACGACCGACGATTCGAGCGCGACGAGCCCTCGCGTCAGCTTCGCGGCGTGGAGCGGCGACGGACAGCGAGTCTACCTGAACCTGGCGTCCCGAGTGAAATGGGAGCGCGGCGTCCTCCGCTATGACCGCGCGGCCAAGCGTCTCGACACCCTGGCCAAGGACGGCCGCTCGTACTCCAACCTTCGTGTGTCGAACAATGGCGCGACCGCCGTGCTCACGATCGCCGATGGGAATCGTCCGGCCGACGTCTATGTCGGCGACGGCGACCTGAAAAACCTCCGCCGCATCGTCGAGAGCAATCCACAGCTCGCGCAGAAGCAGTTCGGCTCCACCGAGCTACTCAGTTATCTCGATGCCGATGGTCACCGGAAATACGCCGTCGTGTACTACCCGGCCGACTATCAGAAGGGGAAAGCGTATCCAACGGTCTTCAACGTCTACGAGGACTTCTTCGACGACTCGTTCAACCCGCAGCTCAATCTCATCGCCGGACACGGCTACGTCGTCGTCCAGCCGTCAGTGGATTTCGAGATCGGCTTCCCGGGTGAAGCGTGGCTCAAGGGCGTGACGGCGGCGGCCAATAAGCTGATCGAGCTCGGTGTCACCGACTCGGCTCGGCTCGGAGTTCAGGGTACGAGCTACGGCGGCTATGCGACCAACCTGCTGGTGACGCAGACCAACCGCTTCAAGGCAGCCGTCAACATCTCCGGCAAGGTCGATCTCATCAGCTTCTACACGGACAGCCCGCGCCTCGGCGTCCGGAACGTCAATGCGGCGGAAAAGACTCAGGACCGCATCGGGGCGACGATGTGGCAGCAACCTCAGAAATATGTGCAGCACTCGGCGGTGCTCTTCGCCGATCGGATCACGACGCCCATGATGTTGGTCACGGGAGCCCAGGACTCCAACGTCCCGGCGGACAACACGCGCGAGATGTACTACGCGCTCCGCCGGCTCGGCAAAGAAGTGACATGGGTGAACTATATGAATGGAGGCCACGGCGCGGGCACGGCGACCGCCGCGGACTTCCTCGACATGTGGCGCCGCATCCTCCAGTTCTACGACGTCAAGCTGAAAGGAGAAAAGCCCAAGGTCGCGACCAACTAATTCTGCTCCGGAGCCCTTTCGATTCTCAGGGATACACGTATGTTGTCTTCGACCATGCAATCCGACAACCGGAACCCACCCGCTCCGGCCTATCCGATTGAGCGTTCCATGAACGCCGTTCGGAGCATCGTTCGCGCGCTCCGCATCAACACGCGCGCGATCGAGCTCAAGATGGGCATCAGCCTCGCGCAGCTGTTCGTGCTGCAACAGCTGGCGGAACGCGGCGCCGATTCGCTCAACGATCTCGCCGAGCGAACGGCCACGCACCAGAGCTCCGTATCGGTCGTCGTGCGCCGGCTCGTCGAACGCGGCTACGTCACACGCACGTCGTCGTCGACCGACAAACGCCGCATCGAGATCGGTCTCACGCCGGAAGGACGAAAGCTCCTCGAGGATGCGCCAAGCACGATCCAGACGCAGCTAGTCAACGCGCTCCGTCAGATGGGCCGCGACGACCAGACGACGCTCGCCGATCTCCTCGACCGCTGGCTTACGACCGCCAAGATCGACCTCGCGGCGCCCCCGATGCTCGGAGAGAGCGAGCAAGTCTAGGGCGGTAGGCGATGGGCGGTGGTAGCCCTTCGTCAACTTTTTCGCTGAAGAGCGATTTGGATTCCTGAAACACAACTCGCCAGCCATACCAGGCCCGCCGCCAGTCCGGCGCTCGCGTCGCTGAGGTAGTGCTGTCCGAGGAACAGCCGGCTGATCGTGATCGCCACTACTAGCGTCACGGCGAGAGTGACGATCAGCGTCCGCGCGGCGGCGCCGCGAATCGATGACGTCAACAAGTAGCCAAGCATCCCGACGCCCACGATCACACCGAGGGCGTGACCGCTCGCCAAGCCGGTGCCCCAATCGATCAGCACGACGTCGGCGAAGGGAAGTTCCGACCGCCGCACGACGAAGCGGAGGGCCGCGTCGAGCACCGCGCCGCCGATGAACGCGGCACACCAGCCGAAGAGCTCCAGGCCGCGCCGCCGAATGGCGTAGAGCAGCGCACCGCCAAAGAGCAGCAACGTCATCGCCCCGCGTCCACCGAGTGAGCTCACGACGTTGAAGACTCGCAACATGGTGAACGTCGCCGACTCCTGAAGCCGCGCGGCGAGCGTCACGTCGAACCGTGTGAGCGGCGAGCTGTCGACGAGGCCTTCGGTGATCGTCGCGAAGATGCCGATGACGGCAAGACTGAGCAGGAAGCCGACGGCGAGATGAAGGACCAGGTATTCGGCGTGCGGCCGAATCGTCATCACCCGCCAGAGTCGCGGGTGTTGTAGGCGGACAGCCACCATGCGCGGCGTGGCGCCGGCACGGTCCAACCGCTGATCGAGCGACGCCGCGACGGCGGTTCGGTTGCGCTCGAACCAGCGCCAGAGTGAGATGACCCCGGCGACGATCGCGATCAACACCGCGAGCACCAGGCTCACGCGACCGATGTAGTGCACGAGGCGCGGCAGGTTGCGGCCGAACGCGTAGCCCAGCGCGCTGAACACGCCGACCCACACCAACCCGCCCGCCAGGTTGTACAGCGCGAACGTCCGCGGCGGCATCCGCGAGATTCCGGCGAAGATGCCGATGAAGCTCCGCAGGAACGCGACGAATCGTCCGAGCAACACCGTCTTCGCCCCGTGCTGCGCGAAGAAGCGGTGCGTTTTCTCGAGACGCGGCGGAGTCAGGCGGATCCACCGCCCGTAGCGGTGGACGATCGCCGTCCCGCCGCGCAGACCGATCCAGTAGCCCGCGTGCCCGCCGGCAACCGTCCCGATCACGCCGGCAATCACGACGCCGACGATGGACAGTGTTCCCCGCCCCGCAAGCGCCGCGGCCGTCACAAGCGCCGTCTCACCGGGAACCGGGACGCCGGCGCCCTCGATGAGAAGGAATACTGCGACCAGCAGGTACCCGTAGTGGGCAACCCATTGGCTGACGACGTCGAGCATGCGAAGGGTGGGTGGTGGCCGGTTGGGTCGCGCCGGGCGCGGGACCGAAAGCTCCACAGGCCGCGCCCCTGCCACAAGCGGGAGGGCGCGGTAACATTCCCCGCCATGCTGAGCATCCTGAATCTCGAAAACCTGGAGGGCGCGGCGCGCGAGCGCCTCGACCCCATGCTCTACGACTACATCGCCGGTGGCGCCGGCGATGAATTGACGCTCCACGAGAGTCGCGCCGCGTGGAATCGCATCCAGCTTTTGCCGCGCATGCTGCGCGGGGTCGCCGACCGGCAGCTCGGTACCACCGTCCTTGGAGCTCCGGTATCGTTTCCCGTGCTCGTCCCCCCCATGGGGTTCCAGGGACTGTGCCACACGGACGCTGAGGTGGCAACCGCGAGCGCGACAGCCGCCGAGGGGACGATCTTTTGTGCGAGTACTGTCTCGAACAAGAGCCTCGAGGCCATCGCGGAGGCGAACGGGGGGGGCGCCGGCACACGTTGGTTCCAGCTCTACGTCTACCGCGACAAGTCGATCACGCGCGGACTCGTCGAGCGCGCGGCGGCCGCCGGCTACTCGGCGCTCTGCCTCACGGTGGACACTCCGCTCGCCGGAAATCGGGAGCGCGACCGCCGGAATTCGCTGCGCATGCCGGCGCACCTCGAGCTGGCCAACTTCCCGGCGTCGCACACCGCCCAACATCACCACGGCAGCGGTCCCGGTTCGTCGCTCGCGCAGTACATCGCGCACCAGTGGGATCCGGGCCTGACGTGGGACGACGTCGCCTGGCTTCGGTCGATCTCACCGATGCCCGTTGTCGTGAAAGGCATCCTGGCCCCCGCAGACGCGAAGCTCGCCGTGGATCATGGCGCCGCCGGGGTGATCGTCTCCAATCACGGCGGCCGCCAGCTCGACACGGTCCCCGCGCCCGTGACGATGCTGCCCGAGGTCGTGGACGCGGTCGCCGGCCGCTGCGAGGTGTTCGTGGACGGCGGCATCCGCAGGGGAATCGATGTGCTTAAGGCTTTAGCCTTCGGCGCCCGCGCGGTGCTCGTCGGCCGTCCGGTCCTTTGGGGACTGACGCTCGACGGAACCGACGGCGTTCGCGCGGTGCTGCAGCACATGCGTGCCGAGGTCGACCTGGCGATGGCGCTGGCCGGATGTCGCACCGTAGCCGACATCACCCGCGATTTAATCGTCTAGCGCCGTACCAAAATCAAACTGGGGTCTGACCCTATTTCGAACTCTTGAAATGGGGTCTGACCCTATTTGGCTAATTCGCTCCGATCGGATCGTATTTCGTCAGGTTGGCGTCAGGTTCGGACGGTAGCTTTGTCGACTCCCTACTTCAGATAGAGGTTGCGATGCGTCGAATGTCGGCGGCCGTGTCCATTTTCGTCGGCGCCCTCGTAACGCCGGCGCTGATTTCCGCGCAGACGTACAAGGTCGACAAATACAACATCGGCGGCGAGGGCGGCACTGACTACCTCACGTCGGACCCGGCGACGGGGCGCGTCTTCATCTCGCGCGCAACGCACGTCATGGTCGTGGACGCGGCGACCGGTAAAGTCGTCGGCGACATTCCGGACACGCCGGGGATTCACGGCATCGCGATCGTCGCCAAGTCAGGACACGGCTTCACGACGAACAGCCGCGATTCGACATCGACGATGTTCGACGCGAAGACACTGGCGCCGATCAAGAAGATCAAAGCCGGCATCAATGGTCTCGACGGCATCATGTACGATGACGCCACCGATCGGGTGCTCACGATCAATCACAGCACGCCCGAGGGAACGGCCACGGTGATCGACCCGAACTCGGGCGAGGTCGTGGGAAAGGTCACGCTGAGCGGCCGCGCGCCCGAGGGCGGCGTAAGCGACGGCAAGGGCCGCATCTTCATCAACATCGAAGACAAGAACGCCATCGACGTCGTCGACACGAAGACGTGGAAGGTGGTGGCCACCTGGTCGATCGAGCCATGCGACGGCCCGACGGGCATCGCCATGGACCGCACGACGAACCGCATCTTCTCCGGCTGCAGCAACAAGTCGGTGGTCGTCGACGCGGCGACGGGTAAAGTCGTCGCGCAGATCGCCAACGGGAACGGCGTCGACGCGCTCGGCTGGGATCAGGCGCAAAAGCTCATGTACATCCCCGCCGGCCGCGACGGAAACGTCACGGTGGTCCACGAGGATTCGCCGGACAAGTACACGGTCGTGGCGACGGTGGCGACCATGGCCGGTGCAAAAACAGTCGCCGTGGACGACAAGCGACACATCGCCTACGTGTTCACTCCCGAATACGGCCCCGCGCCTGCTCCGGCACCTGGCTCACCACCACCGACTGGTCGCGGCCGCGGTGCGCGCGGGCCGATCGTCGGCGCTTGGTTCATCGTGGTTCACCCGTAGCCGGTCTGTTTGAATTGAACGCTTCGAGGCGTCCCAGTGTCCTTCGGGCGCTTAGGCACGCACGCCCGCCGAGCCGCGCCACACCGCGCCGAGCGAGCGGGCCGGGCTGCCGCGGAGCGCGAGCCGAGGCAATAGTGCCTGCTGTATCGGCACTATTGCACTGGTCGCGCGGAGGGGCAGCCCGGTTCGCGAGCCCTCCGCGCGACGAGGCCAACGCGCCCTACGCGACACGAAACTCGCGGCCCCGAATCGCCACGAGCAAACTTGGCACAACGAACAGTGTGATCGGCGTGGACAACGCGAGCCCGCCGATCACGGCTAGAGCCAACGGCCGTTGAAGGTCACTCCCAGCGCCGATCCCGAGAGCCAAGGGCAACAAGCCGAAGAGCGTACAGAGCGTGGTCATGAGAATCGGCCGCAATCGAATCCGCGCGGCCTCGCGCAGCGCTTGCTCGAGCGGCATGCCCTCGTTGCGCATGAGATGACGGGCGAAATCGAGAAGGATGATGCCGTTCTTCACGATCAGCCCGACCAGCAGAATCAATCCCATGAACGACGAGACGTTGAGCGGCGTTCCCGTGATCAACAACAACCCGATCGCGCCCACGAACGACAGCGGCGCGGCCAACAGCACGACGAGCGGTTCGACGAACGACTGAAACTGCAAAACCATCACGCCGATCACACTCGCGGCGGCGAGAGCGAGCACCATGAGCAGCGCGCGGAATGCCTGCTGCTGACCCGCGTATTGCCCACCCAACTCGATGCGAATTCCCGGCGGCGGCGGCGTCTCGGCAAGCACGCCCTTCACATCGGTCATGACCGCGCCGAGCGCCCGATCGGCCAGGTCCGCCGTGGCCGTGATCATCTGCTGCTGGTTCTCGCGCAGCAATTCCGCACGCGCCTCGGTCGGGTGAAAGGTCGCGAGCGCCGCGAGCGGAGCGGATCCGTGGGTCTGCGCGGAGAAAATGGGGATCGATCCGAGCAGGCGCGGATTGAAGCGCACTGAATCGGGGGCGCGCACACGAACGGCGACAGTCCGGTCGTCGAGGCGTATTTCGCCGGCCGGCTCGCCCATCAGCGCACCACTCGCTTCATCAGCGACTTGCGCCGGCGTCATCCCGATCCGGTTCGCCTCCGCTTGGTCGATCGTCATCTCCATCTCGGCGCTCGGTTCGGCGACTCCGCTGAAATAGTCCTCGAGGCCTTCCACTTTCGCCATCTTCGGCTCGAGCTTCTTGGCGTACGTCTCGAGCGCCGCGAGGTCCTGGCCGAACATCTTGATCTCCACGGGACTCGCCGCGCCGGCCAGATCGTTGATTACGTCGGACAAGATTTGGACGAACTCGACGCGTAGCCGCGGCACCGCCGCTTCGATCTTTCCGCGCACTTCGTCGATGACCTCGAAGGTCGAGCGATCGCGATCGCCCTCGGGCTTGAGCCGCGCGTTGATGTCGCCGCGGTTTTGCTCGGTGGCAAAGAGCCCAAGCTCGGCGCCGGTCCGGCGCGACGTGCCGACGATCTCCGGCGTCGACGCCAAGATCTCTTCGACGATGTGCACCATGCGGTCGGTCTCCGCGAGGGCGGTCCCACCGGGACTCCAGTAATCGAGAACGAATGCCCCTTCGTCGATCTCCGGCAGAAAACCGGTCGGCGCAACGCGCTGCGCCAGGATGCCGGCCACCACGAGTGCGGCGGCTACAGGAATGATCCAGCGGGCGTGTCGAAGCGTCGCGCCGAGCGCGCGCTCATAGTGGTCGGCGAGCGAGTCGATCCCGCGGCCCAGCCGAGCGAGAACGCCTTGCTTCGTGTCGGAACCAGTGGCCGTCTCCTCGACATCCACCGGCCGCAGGAACTGCTCGCTCAACAGCGGAATGATCGTCAGCGCGACGAGCAACGACACGAGCACGGCGATCGTGAGTGTGATCGATAGCGCGTGAAAAAACTGCCCTTCGACGCCCGTCAGCAGCCCGAGCGGCAGGAAGACAACCACCGTGGTGATCGTCGACGTCGTCACGGGCCAGATGAGCTCCTGCACCGCATCGCGAATCGCCACTTCACGATCTGGGTTCAGGTGCGTGTGGCGCACGATGTTCTCTGTGATCACTACGGCGTCGTCGATCACCAGCCCGATGGCGATCGCCATCGCGCCGAGCGTCATGAGGTTGAACGTCTGCCCGATGAGCGACATCACGAAGACCGTGATCGCCATCGTGATCGGAATCGACGACGCGCTGATCGCCGTGATGCGCGCGTGCCGCAGGAAGAACAGCAGGATGATCACGGCGAGCACCGCGCCGATGATCATCGCGTCGCGCACCGACTTCACGGCGTCGCGAACGAGGGCAGCCTGATCGTACACCGGTCGAAGCACGACTCCCGGCGGCAGCGTCTTGGCGAGAGACGCCGCGATGCTCGCGACGCTGTCCGCCACGGCGAGCGTGTTGCCGCCGACCTGGCGCGTGACGTTGATCAGCGCCGCCGGTCGGCCGTCGCCGGCGATGATGCGGACGTCGTCCTCGGTGCCCGGCGTTACCGTGGCGAGATCGCCGACTCGGAGCCCGTGTCCGACGACGATCCGCGCGATGTCGTCGGGCGAGTGGGCCTCGGTGGTCGTCACGATGAGATACTGCCGGTAGTCCTGCGGCATCCGGCCCACGGCGGTAACTGCGGTCGACGCCTGAATCGACGTCGCGAGCTCCTCGTACGTCATCTGTTGCTGCGCGAGCTTCGCCGGGTCCGCCACCACTTCGATCTCGCGAACGTCGCTCCCCATGATGTCCACGCGTCCCACTCCCGGCACGCGCGAGATGAGCGGACGAATTTGATATCGCGCGATGTCGTAGAGCGTCGCCGGATCGCCGCCCTCGACGTTGTATGAGATGATTGGGAAGAGCGACGGCGTGAGCCGCTCGACCTCGATGTCGAGGTTGGGCGGGAGATCGGCGCGAACCTGATTGATGCGCGCCTGCATCTGTTGCAGCGCGAACACCATGTCGGTTTTCGGGGCGAACGTCACGTTCGTCTCGCTCGCGCCGCGGATCGACCGCGACTGCACGCGGATCACGCCGGGCACGATGCTGATCGCCTCTTCCACCGGGCGCGTGATACTGAACAGCACCTGCCTCGCCCCGAGCGAGCTCCCTTGAACGACGACCGTGACGCGCGAGAACGTCAGCTCGGGGTAGATCGCCGAGGGGAGTCGGAACGCCACCCAAATACCGGCCGCGGTCAAGCAGGCCGTCGCCATGTAGATGAATCGCCGCTGCCCGGCCAGCAGGGCGAAGAGCGAACGCTTTTCCATTACGGCTTCGCCGTCTTGGCGGCCGCGGACTCGGGGACCGCCTTCGGTCCAGTTCGAGTCGGCGTCAGCGGCGCGACTTTGACGCTGTCTTCCATTCCATAAGCGCCGTAGGTGACGACCCGCTCGCCCGCGGTCAGCCCTTCCGTGATCTCGACGCCGTCGGCGCTTCGTCCGCCGACCTTCACTTCGCGCTCGTGCGCGACGCCGTTCGCGTCGACGACGAACACCTTGAACTCCTCACCCTCCGGCACGAGCGCATCGGGCGGGATCACGATGGCGGACGCACGCGTCGCGATGGCGATCGCACCGTTCACGGTCTCGCCAATGCGCAGCGGACGTCGTGTCGTCGGCGCCTGCGCCCGCACGGCGACGCTCCGCGTCACGGAGTCGATCGTCCCCGACACGTCGGTCACCGTCCCGACGCCCAACGGCTCACCGGCCGCGCTTTGTCCCGCGCTCAGCGCCACCTTCGCCCCCGGCCGCACGCGCGCCGCGTCGGTCGGCGTCACACTCAACAGGATGTCGAGCGCCTTCGGATCGGAGATCTCGACGAGCGGCTGCGCCGGATCCACCGAGGCACCGAGTGTCGCGGACATTCTGGTGACCACGCCGCCGATCGGCGTCCGCAACACCGAGAGTTGCTCGTTGCGCCGCGCCGCCACCTCGTCGGATTTGGCGCGCGCGAGATCCGCCGCCGCCTGATCGACATCTTTCCGCGGTACGATCCCTTCCTGAGCCAATCGTTGCTGTCGCTCGTATGCCTTGTCGGCGGCCGATAGCGCCGCTTGCGCGCTCTGGAGCGCGGCGGCGAAGGGCGCCTGGTCGAGCTCGACCAAGACCTGTCCCGCGGCGACCGTCTGACCGGTCGTCGCCAACACTCGTCCGACCCGTCCGGCCGCCGGGGCGCTGAGCGTTGCAACGTGGCCGGCGCGGGCCACCACCGTGCCGATCGCACCAACGGTCTCGGTGAATGACTGGGGCTTCACGACGACTGTCTGGACCGACACCGTCGGATGCCCCTTTTCGTCGCCCGCTTCCTCCTTCGCCCCTTTACAGGCGACCGCGATCAACAGACTCGCGACGATCGTCGTTGGTCGTCGAAGAATCATCGAATCCGTCCTCGCATGTCGTTGTCTTGATCTCGTGACGTGTCCGGCGCCGGCGCTGTCCCAAGCGCTCTGAGCTCCGCCGTCGCGATCAACGCCGCCTCGAGATCGGTGAGGTACTGCGCCAGCACCTCGCGCGCCGTTCGCCCCGCCTCGAGCACGTTGGTCAGTGAGTACGCGCCTTCTCGATAGCCCGTCAGCGCCATGGCAACGACGCGATTTGCACTCGCCGCCACCAACCGGTCACGCTCCACCCGGGCCAGCGCGCTCTCGCGCTCGCGCTGCGCGTGGGCGATCTGGTTGCGCGCCTCGACCTGTGCGAGCGTCAACTCCGCCGCGGCGCGCACGCGCTCGGCCTCTGCCTGCGCGATTCCCCCGCGGTTCCGGTCCCACAAGGGTAGAGCGATGCCGAGCCCGAACGTCGGCAGGATGCCCGGCTGATCGGGATCGCCGTGCTCGAAACCCAGCGAAATGCTCGGCGTCGACCAGATCGACCGATGTTGCAGTCGCGCGGAGAGCGTTGCCGATTCGAGCGAGAGCGCCGCCGCCGTCTCGTTGAGCGTCGCAGCCCGCGGCTCGGGGGGAACCAATGGCACGGCCAACGAGTCGGTCACCTGGATCTCTACGCGCTCGCTGCGAAAGCCGAGCACCGCCTGCAAGTCGAGGAGCGCCGAAACGAACGTCAGAGAATCGCCCGCCGCGGTATTCGCCAGTTGCCCCGCGCTGACACGCGCGAGCTCGACGTCCATGTCGGCGGCGTCGCCCGCGTCGCGTCGCCGCTCGACCATGTGGAGCAAGCTGTCGGCGTCGAGGGCGGTTCGCCGAGAGAGCGCCAACCGCTCGCGTGCTGCGACCGCGTGCGTGTAAGTCGTGTCGGCGTCGAGCGCGATCATCGCCCGCGCGAAGGTATAGCGGAGGTTTGCCGCATCGAGCCCGGTCTGCGCCGCGCGGATGCGCAACTGGCGGATCGCTGGAAAATCGAACGGAATGTCGAAGCTGTAGTGATAAGTCGGAACCGACTTGCTGTAGCTGGCGCTGAACGACGGATTCGGTCGAACGCGCGCCGCGATCACCTGCGCCGCCGCGACAGCGGTGTCGGCCCGCGCCACGGCGAGCCTCGCCCCGCGATCGAGCGCTGTCTCGAGTGCCTGCGCGCGCGTCAGCGGTGTGAGCTGCGCCGCGGCGACCGATGCGGCGAAGAACAGCGTGGCAATCGGCGTGAGAAAGCGGATCATGTTGGCGGGGCAGTCACTTTTTGCGTGCGAGCGAACGGCCACGACGATGCATCACTAGTCCCGCCACCGCAACGCAGATCGAGACCCACGCCGCGCCGAATGCGAAACCGCCGAGGACATCGCTGGGATAGTGCGCCCCGAGGTAGACCCGACTGATGCCGACGGCCAGCACGAACGACAGGGCGACGCCGATGAATATGCCTCGCCAGGGTCGCCGCATGTGTCGCGGGACAGTGAGCATGTACACGAGCATCCCCATGCCGATCGCGCACATCATCGAATGCCCGGATGGAAAGCTCAGCGACTGCTCCACGGGCGGCGTGGGCGTAAACGCGGGTCGGGTGCGGTGCACGGTGACCTTGAGCAGCTTCTCGAGCAGTCCACCTCCGGCGAACACGGCGACCCACGTGATGAGCATCGTGAACCGGCGGCGCGCCAGCAGCATCGCCCCGCCGATCACGGCGATCACCCCCATCGTCGTTGGCGAGCCGGCCTCCGAGATGGTTTGCGATACGGCGATGCCGACAGGTTGGGCCCGAGAGTGAATCCAGTTCGCCGCGGCTATGTCCAGGCGGACCACCGTGGCATTGTCGAGCACCGCGTCGATCAGCGCGCCGGAGAGCCAGATGGCCAGACCCGC
>Ga0207706_10002829_pt1 | contig 16829 bp, 15 predicted proteins | sample KBSC53metaG_FD_184318 | JGI IMG/M metagenome (GOLD analysis project Ga0207706, IMG submission 184318) | Corn rhizosphere microbial communities from Kellogg Biological Station, Michigan, USA - KBS C5-3 metaG (SPAdes) (version 2) | ecosystem: Host-associated > Plants > Roots > Rhizosphere > Soil ... | reverse complement strand
AGCGGTGCACGGCTTCGGGATCGTAGGCCGCGTGCTCGGTATCGTCGGTGAAGCGCAGCGTGTCGGGCATCTCCCTCGGTACCGGATAAATGCTCACATCGATGTCGAGCGAGCGCAGCATCTCCATGTACGCGGCGTAGAACTCGGCGACCGATCTCGCCACCAGCGGAATCGTGCGCTCCTCTCCAGCACTTGTCAGCGTGACGAGTGTGTGATCGACGAAATCGAAGCTGACGTCGAAGGTGCGGCCGTTGTATGGAATCGGAGATGTGGTGAGGCCGCGGTCGGTGACGTAAAGCACAACCTGCCACCAGTGATTCTGCATCGGCGCCAGGGCGAGCCGCGTCTTGCCGACTATCTGGGTCCAGCGGTGCAGCGTCGTTTGAGTCGGCGCCCATTCATCGAGCGTCAGCGCCGGCCATGGCGCCGCCATTGCTTTTGTAGTCGGCATCGCTATCGTCCCCCAAACAGCGCGCAATCATCCTCAACGAACCTAAGCATGAACACGAGTCTTCCAGTTCGCCAGCTCGGCACGACCGACATGAACATCACCCGGGTTGGTGTTGGAGCGTGGGCCATCGGCGGGGATGAATGGGGACAGCAAAACGACGACGATTCCATTGCCGCCATGAATCGGGCGGTGGAGCTCGGTGTCAACTGGATCGACACCGCGCCGATTTACGGCCGCGGTCACTCCGAGGAAGTCGTCGCCAGATTCCTTCGCGGCAAGAGCGCGGACCGCCGCCCCTACATCTTCACCAAATGCGGCCTGGTGTGGGACGCGAAGCGCCAGGGCAGCGAGGTGAGGCGGCTGCTCACACCGGAATCGATCCGGCGGGAATGCGAAGCTTCATTGCGCAGGCTGCAGATCGACCGGATCGATCTCTACCAGTTCCATTGGCCCGACGACGAAGGCACTCCGGTCGAGGGGTCATGGCGGGTGATGGAGCAGCTCGAGCAGGAAGGAAAGGTGCGCGCGATCGCCGTCTCGAATTTCGATGTGTCCCTGCTGCGGAAGATCGAGGCCCTCAAGCACGTTCAGTCGCTGCAACCACCGTTCTCACTGATTCGGCGGGATGTGGCGGCGACGGAGATTCCGTGGTGCAATGCCAATCGCACCGGCGTGATCTGCTACAGCCCGATGCAGGCCGGGTTGCTCACCGACACTTTCTCTCTCGAGAAGATTCAGCAGATGCCGGACAGCGATTGGCGGAAAAAGGCGCCCTACTTTCAGACACCGCGCGTCGAAAAAAACATCGCGCTGCGCGACGCGCTGCGTCCGATCGCCGAGCGGCACAACACGACGGTCGCGGCAGTTGCCCTGGCCTGGGTGCTGGCGTGGCCGGGTGTGACCGGCGCCATCGTCGGCGCCCGATCGGCGGCGCAAGTCGATGGCTGGATCGGTGCGGCATCTTTGACTCTTGCTGCGCGCGATCTGGACGAGATTTCGGCGGCGATCGCCAGGACCGGAGCGGGAACCGGCCCCACTCGTCCGCCGAGTCCGCGGAAGGAAAGCGGGAAAGAGTCGGCAGTCGAAGCGCGGTGAGTGCGGACTGGGGGAATTCCGGATTACGCGCAACTGCAACCGCTAACTACTTCTGCTGGGCGCTGACCGCTGCTAGCGCTTTGCGCTAACCGCTGCAGACGACGGGACAGTGGTTGGCGCCTTAGGCTCCACGTTCCGCTCAACGTCGCTCGGACGGTTGGAATGGTGCGAGATGCGACTGGGCTCGAAACGCGCCATTCCGAATTCCGAACCAGAAAGGAACGTGACGCTCAAAGATTCCAGCACTGTCTCGTCGTAGGCAGCGGTCAGCGCGCAGCGCATCAGCGATCAGCGCCCAGCAGAAGTAGTTAGCGGTTGTCCGCTGTCCGCTGTCCGCGGCCCGTCCCCTCGGTCCGCCGTCGCTCTGGCAAGATTTTCGCAGCGACGCCCCGCCGAACGCTCTCTGATCGAACGCAAGGTGACCCACAGACAATTCAAGGACCGGCAAGGCAGGATCTGGGATGTGTGGCAAGTCCATCCCTCGGCGGCTGAGCGCCGCTTCGTGCAGCGAAGAGTCAAAGACGACGACAGAGGCGACAACGTGGAGCGCCGCAGCGGGAACGAGCGGCGCCTTGGCGAGCGCCTGCGCCCCCGCGCCTCCATAGCCGAAGAGTTCACCTACGGCTGGCTATGTTTCGAGTGCAAGGATGAAAAGCGGAGGCTGGCTCCCGTTCCCGAAGGCTGGGATCGAGCAGACGACGAGATGATCGAGCAGTGGTGCTGCGTCGCCAAACCCGTCACCCGCCGGAAAACCGACCCTGCACAGCGGAGCACCGGGCCGACCAACCTGGGATAACACAGTTCCTCTAGACTTCAGCGCCCTCGCGCGCCAGCATTTCGCCGTCGATCACAATGGGGCGGAGTGCTGACATGCTGACGAACACCCTCTCTCGCGGCCTTCTCCTCGCGTCCTTCTTCGCGGGCAGCCTCGCGTGCGCACAGCAACCGACGAAAACAGGCGATGACCGACTGCTGATTCTGTCGAAGAACGATCAGCTGCTGTCGATCGTTGATCCTGCGACGCTCAAGGTTCTCACGCGCATCCCAACCGGTCCCGATCCGCACGAGATCGTTGCATCAGACGATGGCACTCGCGCCTACATCTCGAATTACGGCGGCGGGGCGTACAACACCCTGACTGTAATCGACCTGGTCAACGGCAAGTCGCTCGGTACCGTCGATCTCGGTGCGCTGCGGGGACCTCATGGAATTCATTTCGTCGGCGGCAAGGTCTGGTTCACGGCGGAAGCTGCGAAAGCCATCGGGAGCTACGATCCTGCGACCAGCAAAATCGATCTCGTCCTTGGCAGCGGACAGGACGGGACGCACATGATCTACGCTTTCCCCGATCAGTCACGCGTGGCGACAACCAACGTCGGATCGGCGACCGTCACCTTCTTCGAGAAGCGACCGGGGCCACGTCAGAACTGGGCGGCGACGACTTTGCCCGCCGGTGGCCGCGTCGAGGGATTCGACGTCTCGCCAGATGGGAAAACGCTCTGGGCAGCGAACGCGCAGAGCGGCACGATCACGCTGATGGATGTTGCGTCCAAGACCGTGGCCAACTTCGACGCCAATGTGCAGGGCGCGAATCGGCTCAAGTTCACCCCCGACGGCAAGCTCGTGCTCGTGTCGACCCTGGGCGCGCCGGATCTAAAGATCATCCGCGCCTCCGATCATATCGAAGTCAAACGGATTCCGGTGGGCACGGGTGCGGCCGGAATTCAGATCCAGCCAGATGGCTCGCGCGCGTACGTCGCCTGCTCGCCGGACAACTACGTGGCCGTCGTAGATCTCAAATCGATGCAGGTCGTCGGTCGAATCGACGCTGGCAAGAATCCCGATGGACTCGCCTGGGCGACGATTCCCCGGCGCTAGCGCGGGCGAGGCCGATTCACCGTTGGCCTCTCGCGGCCACGCCAGCTGGACGCTCTTTGGCACTCGGGAATGCAATTGCGGGATAGGACCCAATTTTGGCGACCGTGTACTCGCTGGCCCAGAAATCGGGCGGACCGTCGCTGTCCTGTACTTTGTGTTTTGAGGCCCTGACACCGTTCTTCAGGTAAGCGGCGATCGCATACAGATCGTCGTCGGGCATGTGACGCCATGACGGCCATGGCATCGGTACGGCCAGGAAGTGTGGATGCAGCGGAAAATTGCCTTGCCCGGGGACAGTCGATGTAATCTCTACATCGGCAGTTTCCTCCGGCCGGAGTCCGTAACGCAGAGCATTGAAAAGCTGCCGCTCCGTGAAGCTGCCGATCCCGGTGGTGATATCGGGTGTGATGTTTTTCGGGCGTGTCACGAATGCACCGATAAGGAATACCTGGGTAGAGTCGCGAACGCCATCCAGCCACCCCTCCGCGGCTGGATTCGATCCACCGCCATGACAATCTCCGCAGCCGTGCGAGATGACGAGGAAGCGGCCCCGAGCAATTTTATCTTCGGCCGGCGCGGGGGAACGCATCGAGCTGCCGGTGAATGACGCGGACGGTGGTGCGGGTGTCGTGCACGACGCGATGCCGACAAGAATGGGAAAACACGACAACAGCAACTGCCGACCCTGAGCGAGTCTTCGCGTCACTTGTTGCTCCGTTGTGGATTGTTTGTTACGGCTTGACCTCTAGTACTCCCATCATCCCGTGGTCCTCGTGATCGAGGATGTGGCAGTGGAACATCCACTTACCGGGATAGTCGTCGTAGCGGACGATGATGCGCGCGGTCGAGTGCTTCGGAATGTTGAGCATGTCTCTCCAGGCGCGAAAAGGCTCCGGCACTCCGTCGCGATCGATTACCTGGAACTGAAACCCGTGCAGATGGAACGGGTGATCCATACCTACGATGTTGGCGATGTCCCAGATCTCGGTTGCGCCGACCCGCGTGCTGACGTCAACGCGCCCCATATCCATGGTATGGCCATTGATTATCCCCTGCCCGAATACGATCGTCCGCACGGCCGTCGCCATGGTCGTATCGAGCGGAGTGATCGTGCGCAGCCTGACTGGAATCGCTGTCGGCCGCACCGGCGCATCTGTCGTCGTCCGCAGGGTCACCAGATCGCGGGTGACCTTCCAATCCACCGGTCTTGTCTGCGGCGAATAGCGATCGTAGGGAAGATTCTGCAACGTGGTCGCGGTGCCGGGTGCCCCACCACGAACCAGTAGTTCAACCCGCTCGCCGGTCGCCAGGAGAATTTCATTCACATCGATGGGGGACTCCAACAGCCCGCCATCGGTGCCAACCTGTGTCATCGTCTGGCCATGAATCGCGAGCCGGAAAATGCGCCCCGCAGATGTGTTGACGACGCGCCAGCGTTGAATCTCGCCGCTCCGAATAGTGATCGTCGGCATCACTTTGCCGTTCACGAACAGCACCGGCCCTTCACGTCCGTTTTCTTCATCGATGCCGCCGTTGCTCGACGCAGCGTCGGGAAAATCAATCGCCCCGTCAGCAAGGAACCGGTTGTCGGAGAGGACGAGGAGCTTCTCAGTCATCGGCGGCAGTGGATCGTCGGCGGCGTGCACAACGATCGCTCCGAACAGCCCCTTACCGATCGCGAACCCTGTGCGCTTGTCGGGGTGTGGATGATACCAGTAGGTGCCGGCTGTTCCGCGTTGCACGGTAAACATGTAGTCGTGCGACTCGCCAGGCTGGATCGGATGGAACGGACTGCCGTCAGACTCGAACGGCAGATGAATGCCGTGCCAATGAACCGTCGTCGCTTCCGGAAGCTCGTTTCTGAAGTGAATGATGACGTGGTCACCTTCGCGGACGTCGAGGGTGGGTCCGGGAACGTGCCCGTTGTACGCGAAGGCATGGCTCATCACGCCTGGCTGAAGCGCCAATCGAGTGACCGCCGCGGTGAGATTCACTTCGACGGTGTGTGGCGCCCTCGAGATGTTGACGAGCAGCGGCGGGTTCGAGGCGTCCTCGCCTATTCGCGCCGCGAAGGAGGTTGTTCCACGCATCTCGTGATGACTAGTCGCCATCACGCGCGTGGAACACAATACGAGTACCGCGACCAGCATCATCTTGCTCATCCGGCCGCCAATACGTTGTGGAGGCGGCAATATAGGCGAACCATCTGTAACAGCAAGACAAGTTTTCGCGCGTGCAAATACGCTTGATGTTACAAACAAGTGGTGCGTCTGACCGCGCGACACAAAAAGCCCGACGATCTTTCGATCGCCGGGCTCACTCTCGACTTGGACTAATGGTTGGGAGGCCGCTCTAAACCGAGCTATTAGGTGAGAGCGGTCTACGCAACGCGCTCGAGCAGGATCCGCGCGACGTCGTCCAGCGTCCGCAGTCCCGCCTGTTGCGGCTTGGTGAACTCGACCTGGAACTCCTCTTCCACGGCCATCATGAAGACGACGAGGTCCAGCGAGTCCACGCCCATCTCGGTCAACGACTCGTCGAAGTGAATCTCCGACTCATCGAGAGTGAGAGCGTCGGCGGCGACCCGGCGCAAGCGATCCCGCACCGAATCAGCGGGCACCGCCTTCGGCCCAACCACTTCCGCGAATCGATCCGCGTACTGCTTCAGTCCGCGGTACACCTCCTCATCGATGCGCTTGAACCTGTCCATCATCTCATCGACCGCGTCCTGGCCGTTGGCCGCCGCGTACGCATCGAGGCGGTCTTTCACCCAGCGAATGTGCCCGGTCTCCTCGTCGATGAGCTGCTGGAGAGTGCGCCTGACCTCAGCGTGCGTTCCCGGCCACGCCAGATGCGCGCGAAAGTGCCGCACGACCCGGCGCTCGAAGATCTGCGTCAGCGCCAGTACTTCCAATAAACTCGTTGGATTGCCCACCGCGGCATGGTAGCGCGACTGATACGTCTCGCTCACCTGCTTCGGTGTGCCGCCAACCTTGAGGATCGTCTCCGTCCATGCCCACGCATGTCGCGCTTCCTCCGCGCAGTGCTCGGTGAGCCGGACCCGCAGATCATCGTCGTCCGTCTCGCGCGCAAGGCGCCCCATCAGCAGCGCGCCGGCGAGCTCGGATTCCCGATAGTAGCTGAGTAGCCAGAGCTCGTTCTCGCTGATCTCGAGCTCGCCCGGCCGCACGGTCTCGCGGTGTGTGTTGTTGAAACTCTCATGTCGGCCACCCGATCGCGCGCTTGTGATGCGCGCTTCGAAAGCAGTCGCAGGATTAGCCATTGCTTATTTCCTCCATTAGATGCTCCGTCGGCGACAAGCCGCAGAGCTGTCTGATTTTTCTGTTCATCGCCATGATAGCCTCGAAATCGTTCTGTTCGGCGAGGGGAATCTCCACCACATCGCTCCCGTAATGGCGGAAGTTCTCGGCGGCGTCGATGATCTCGTCCACGACCTTGGGATCGGCGGCGATACGCTTCTTCAGCAGCGCGCCTGCTCCTGCGCTGTGTCGCAGCTCGTCGCGCGTCATGAAGCCGAGCAGCTCCGCGAGCACGGGCTCACGCGTTTGATCGGCGAGCCGCCGGAAGAAATGCGCTGCGAACAGCTCCGAACACATGAAGTGAGTCAGATACTTGATGATTGACGTCCGCTCGTACTTGATGCCGTACGTGCCGCCCCGGGCGTCGACGAGCGCCTTCTCCGACAGCTCGCTGGAACGGTCGCCGACGACCTCGAGGTAGCGACGAAGCGCCGTATAGTGTTTGAGCCCTTCGTACAGCTCCATGCTTAGAATCGCGGTCGCATCCACATCATCCCACAGCAACAGCATCATGCGGGGAGCGAACGTGGGCAGATATCCCTCGATCATTGCCGCGTCGCGCAGACCTGTCAGGATATCAGGCTCGTCGCGGGCGATCCCGCGATCGATCGCATCCCAGCGAATGCTGTCGATTGTCCAGCCCGATGCTTCGGTGCCGCGCAGATGGTCTTCGTAGATCATTGTCCCTTCTCCGCTACGGCCAGTGTCTGCAGGCCGACTTCGTCCATTGTGGTCCGGACTCGTACAAATCCCGCCGATGCGAGCAATACCTCGAGCTGCTCGGCGGACCGGTAGTGCGTGTGCAGCTCCGCCAGCTCGCGCGCGAGGTAATCCGAGATCCTGTCCCGCGTCATCGCCGAGGTGATGAACCTTCCGCCCGGCTTGAGCGCGGAATGACAGCGCCGATAGAAGTCGTAGAGAATTCCGTCGGCAAGGAATTCACCGAACCCGAGCGAGACGATGACGTCGACGCTCTGCGGCAGCGCTCCCGGTTTGAGAGCATCCTCGCAGCGGAAATCGAACGATTGGTGCTTCCAGGTGAGTCCGCGCGAAAGTGCCAGCGGCTCCGGATCGATGTCGACGCCAACGAATCGCACTTTCGCGTACGTCTCCGGATCGGCAAAGCTCAACACCTCGGCGACGTCGAACATGTCGCGGGCGATGCCGCACGGCACGGACACGACTGTCAGTTGATCGGCGTTATCTGCTTCGCTTACCGCCCTCAGAATCTCGCGACGTGAGTGCAGAAACCGGCTGCGCATCGATTTCGCGCCGCGCAACCCGAGAAGCACTCGATCTAGAATTCGGCCGAAGCCGTAGCGGCCGCTCGCCTGGTTCCGATAGATGTGGTCAGCGAAGCGGAAGCTGCCGGAGTTCCTGATGCCTTCGCGAGCGAGATCGCTCGTCGTCAGCAACGCATACACTGGCAGCAGGTGGTACTTCCCCTCCGTCACCAGGCGACGCGGAATCGACGCCGACCGGCGTGTGCGATTCGGCAGCCGGAATGTTTCTCCGGCCGCCGGTGCAGGATGATGACCGCGCAGGGCGGCGTCAGGCAGTGGCTGCGACATCGTTAGCTCTGGTCGATGCGGGCCAATCGGCTTCATTCGGCCCGTGCTGATTCACGAAAGCGATCACCCAGCGCTCCCAGCCGAACGCGACGCACCCGCTGTGCGCCGGCTCGCCCGAGGGGAACTGGATCGAGAATGCTTTGCCGAAATGGTCCTGGTGATTATTGAACGAGGCCGCGGCCACGGTTCGTCCCGAGTCGTCGACGCGCAGCCTCAGCTCGTACTTGAGGGGAAGCATCTGCTGCATCAGCAGCCGCCCCTTGGATTCTGTTGTGAAGAACGGATCGGTCGCCGTTTCGATGAAGCCCTCAATCCCAATCTCCTTCATCCAGCGTGTGACGCGGTCCATCATGTCGGTGCGGAGGCCTTCAACCACGCTTGCCTTCCCGATCGCAATCACTTCGCGCATGGTGAACGCCGACAAACGCTCCGCCGGGTGTGTCGAACGGGCATCGAATTCATTGCGATAGCAGCGACCGACGGCGGTCACCAGCGATCCGGAGTGGTCGAGCACCCCGTCCGCGAAATGTGGATAGTGGTGATAGCAGACAGCGGGCGGTCGAGCGACGTGGCCCGCCCAGACTACCTTCTGAGGGAAAGCCGCCATGAATCCGGCGCGCTCGAGCGCGGTGGGCGGAATCTCCTCGGGAAAGACGACGTCCGTCGCACCAACCGCCAGCGCCCAGCAATGGGCGGTGCGATCGAAGTAATCGAGCAGAGACGCCACGGGACCGCGCAGTAGCATCCCGCCCTCAGCGGTGAGCTGTATCTCGCCGCGACGCATCAGCTCGCGCACGGCGGAACCCCCGGACTCGCGCGCAGAGACTCGCGGGCGTCGCGATCGGCGGAGCGTGGCGATTGGCTCGCCACCCGTGAAGACGCTCGCGATCGTCGCGATGGTGCGGAAGTTCGCCAGAATGATTTGCGCGTCCGGAATCTTCCTCTCGAGAGCAGATTGCAGGAACGCGATCAGCTCCAGCACCTTGAGCGAATCGATGACGCGGTCCTCGAACAAGCGCGTGTCGACCGTGATCGACGCCGCAACTTCTGGCTCAGCCAGGCGCTCGCGCGTGAACCGCAACAGTCGCTGCTCCAGCTCGGCGGCGCTCAGCATGCCCGTCTCCCCCAATTGCTTTCGAGGCAGTAGCGCACCACCCGCGGATAGAACGCGAGCGACTGCTGCGGCGCGATTCCGTTCCATGCGAGTGTCGCTGCCGCCTGACTCGTCTCAAAAACCTTTGGATGCGCGAGCTGGTAGGCGAAAGTCCGAATCGACCGCGTAGCATCACGCAGCACGGGGTTCCCGGTCTCCTCCACCGATCGCACGAACAGCTCGTAGGTGTCCAGATCGACGATAAGCGGCCTCTCTACCGCGCGCTTTCTCCACTGCGGGCGGAAGCTGGCCAGCGCTGCCATCGTTTCGTCGATGATGTCACCCAGAGTATTCGAAGATTCCTTGCCGGCGGCGAGGTGATACACGCCCGGTCGCGGCGCGTGCTCGACGAGATGCAACGCCGCGGCGGCAACGAAGTCGGAGCTGACGAAATCGACCGGCTCATTGGGATCACCAGGAATCATCGGCGCCAGTCCGCTGTACAGCAGCCTTATGGCGTGATGGACGGTGTTGAACTGGTTCACCCGCCCTGTTGTCGAGTCTCCGACCAGTGTGCTCAGGCGGACGAGAATCAGCGGCAGCTCCTTCATCGCCGACTGTATCACCGCCTCCATCTCCGCCTTGGATTCCTCGTACGTATTGACGAAGCCCAGTCCGGCATCACCGAAATCGAACTCCGAGAAATCGCCGCAACGCTTGCCGCTGACATAGACGGTGCTCAGAAAAGCTCCGCACTCCAGCGCCGGGCAGGCACGCGCGAACTCGAGCACGTTGCGACTTCCCTGAACATTGGCCGCGCGCGCATCCGCGAGGTCGAGAGTAAACGACGTCGATCCGGCACAGTGGATGATGTGCGTCGTCTCGCGGCGCAGCGACGCTACTGCGAGATCGTGCATGCCCAGCCGCGGCCCGGCAGAAATATCACCTTCCAGAACGGTGATACTCGCGGCAAGTGCGGTGTCGCCGAGTAGCGCCTTGATGCGATCGGCCGGCGAGCGATCAGAGTGACGCACGAGCACGTTGAGTCGCACGCTATCTCGCTGCACCAGGCTGCGGAGCAGATCGCTCCCGACTGCGCCGGTGGCGCCCGTTAGAAGAATCGACGCGCGTTTCATTAGTGCTGCACCACCATGCAGGCCCAATTGGAGCCGTAGCCGAACGTGAACAGCAGCATGTAGTCGCCTTTCTTCACTCGGCCCGCCTCTACTGCGTGGCGCAGGTTGAGCAGATTGTCGGACGCGATGGTGTGTCCGACGCGCGCGATGTTGTCAGTGTAGATCCGGTCGGCGGGGCATTTGATCAGCCTGCCGAGTATTTCCCAGCTGCGCAGCGACACGTTGTGGGGGATGACGAGCGCGATGTCGTCGATGTCGAGCCCGGCTTTTGCCAGAGTGCGCTCGACGAGCGCCGCCGCAGTCGGGAAATAGGCGGCGATGATCTCGTTCTCGATCTCCTCGCTGTCCCACAGCGCTCCCTTCGTCACCTGGGTGCACTCGACGATGGTATTGCAGTCGCTGTCGCGGCGCACGATGGCGGCGCACGCGCCATCCGACACGAGGTTGTAGGCGAGGTCGCGGTGTCTGCCCTGCGGGAAACGATCGGCGCTGACGCACAGCACCGACTGCAGGTCGTCTTCCGCGACGATCATCGCCCGTGCCATGCGCAGCGCGGCGAAGATCGAGGCGCATCCAACCTGGTTGATACCAGCCACGGCGGCATTGGTGAGATCGAGCTCGCTCTGGAGCACCGACGCCGGATACTTGAACAGATCGGGTACCGTCTCGAAGCGCAAAACAGAATCGCGTGAGCTGCCATTGCCATCCCAGAGGGTCGAGCTCGAGTTGAGCGCGGCAGCGTAGAGAATCATGCCGATCTCGTTGCGATCGATCCCGCTCTCTTCCAGCACGGTGTCCGCGGCCGCGAGCGCCATGTCGATGTTCGATTCGTCGCACGCGAGGTGGACCGTGTTGAAGCCGAACGATCTCAGGGTGTCTGGCGAGCCGCGCAAAAGGCCGCGCTCCCGCAGGTCCTCGACGCTAGCGACGTGCGGCGGCAGGTACTCCGCGATCGAATGAATTCCCGCGCTTACTGATGGCTTCATGCTACCAGTCTACCCCCCTGAAAAAGGGGCGGGGATACGTATCGTTACGTAGTCGTGGAGGCGTCAAGCCCTGATCCGTGGGGTCGGGAAGGACCGCTCAAACTGTTTAGTGAACAAGGACCGTATCAAAACCGCTTTCCGTGAGTTGGCGCCGGCAAATACGACTCTGTGCATCGGCAACCAGACCGATCCGCTTCCGAAACCTCGACCTGGCGGGATGGAAACCGTCATCTCGCAGTCGCCACATTGTACCACGTAATCCGAGCCGCGCATCGCCGCCGTCGATCTTGTTTGTTTGAAACACCGCTCGAGAATTGTCAGCGAGGCGCTGTGGTCGATGCCGATCAACACCCAGCGCCGGCCCAGCATCAACCCGAGCGCGATGAGAACGAAATCGAAAATGATGATCCCTGTATCTGCTGCCGCCGGGCGCCGAGTCAGCATCCAGACAACCGACATCAGCACGAACAGCCCGTTGAGGACGACAAGCGAGCTGCCCTTCCACAGTGTAGGTGTCCGACGTCGAAGAATGATCACCGCCCACGCCGCGACGACGACGGCGTAGGCGAGGATCCAGGGTATGACCGGGAGCAGCTTTAGTCTTCCAGCAGCGCTCGCAGGTTCTCGACGACTCTCTTCCCTTCCTGGTCGTTGAGCTTCTCGAACACCGACGCCTTCATCTTGCCAAGCGCGTTGGTGGGAACCTCGTACTCGACGTTCAGGCTGAGCCTGGTTTTGTTGCCCGCCGTGTCCGCGCGGTAGGTGAAGGTGCTCTTCGCTCCAGTGGTCGTTTTGTAAACGAATTCCTTGCCGGGCGTGAAGCGCACCGTCTCCGCCTTCCCGGCGAGCTCGACGCCGGCGAGGCTGTAAACCCAATCCCAGCTCGTCCCCGGCTTCTTCACGTCACCCTTGATGTTCGTGACCGACTTGAGCGGTCCGATGAAGGCAGGGTGATTCGTTACGTCGACGATGTAATCCATCAGGCTGTCAGCCGAGCAGTTCACTTCGAGAGATTGTGCGACTTTCGACATTCACGCTCCGTTTGTTGATCGACTGTTTAACCTAAACCGCTGGTGAAGAACGGTCACCCGCTCCGACGACAACTACTTGACCAGCTCCGCCGTCGCGATCGCGCCATTCATCTGCGGCAGAATGTTGGTGATCTTGACCACGCGCCTGTCGGATTTGTTAACCCAAATCGTAGTCGTCTCGCCGGTTCCCTCGGCCGGGGTGACAACAACCTTCCACGCATCGAAAGTGCCCGCCGGCACCGTGACCTTCTCGCTTCCCTCGACCTTGAGCACGCGCGGCTTCACCTGCTGCGCCATGATGTCGAAGTTCCGATAAGTCGTGGTATAGCCCTCCGCTAGCGGCAGTGCCGCGACGGCGTCGTTCGATGCGGCGCCATCGGCGAAAAGAACTCCGCCGAGGTCGACGGCAATTGGCCTGGTCTGCCCGTTCATGGACATTGATCCGGTGGCCTTGTTGTCGGCGAATTTTAGATCCACCGAGGCAGGTCCCTGGTGGATCGTGCGGCTCTGGAGCGTCAGCGATCCCTTCGACACCAGCGAGCTATCCGAGATTACACCCATCGGCGTCTGAGCTGTCTCTGTCACCAGCCACACGCCACCCGACTCCGAAACGGTGTGAGTGACATCCATCGGCATCGTCTGTCCACCGACAGCCAGGCTCGCCTTGTAGGTGCTGATTCCGGGCTTCAGCTCGGCGGCTGGCTTGGGCGCGCTTGGTGCGATTTCCGTCTTCTTGGCAACGACGACAGTCTTCGGATCAACAGTCAGCTCGGCGAGACGCTTCGTCACCGCTGGTGTCATCGTCTCCTGATAACGCCCCCCGAGATGCTTCGCCAGGAATTTCTCGGCGGTGGTGAACAACACCAGGTTGTTGATCGGACGCGCGAAGCCGTGCCCTTCGTCCGGTGCAAGCAGATACTCCACGGGAAAACCGCGATCGCGAAGCGCGACGACGATCTGCTCGCTTTCCGCCTTGTTGACGCGCGGATCGTTCGCTCCCTGGACTACGAGTAATGGCGCTTTGATCTTCGTCGCTGAATTCAGTGGCGACTGTTTCTCGAGCTGCGCGCGACCGGCGGGCGTGGCTGGATTTCCCATCCGTTCGTTGAAGATTGTGCGAATCGATTCCCAGTACGGAGGAATCGAATTCAATAGTGTGAGCAGATTCGATGGGCCGACGATCGAGACTCCCGCGGCGTAGACATCGGGAGTGAACGCGAGGCCGGCGAGTGTCGCATAGCCTCCGTACGATCCGCCCATGATACCGACGCGCTTTGGATCGGCGATTCCCTGATCGACGAGGTAGCGCACACCGTAAGTGAGATCGTCCTGCATCTTCTGACCCCACTCGTTGTTGCCAGCGTTGAGGAATTTCTTGCCGTAGCCGGTCGATGCCCTGAAGTTCGGCTGCAGCACAGCGTAGCCGCGGTTGGCGAGGAACTGGGCGATCGAGCTATAACCCCACTGGTCACGTCCCCATGGTCCGCCGTGCGGGAAGACGACGAGCGGCAGATTTTTCGCTTCAACACCGACTGGCAGCGTGAGATAAGCTGGAATCGTCATGCCGTCTGACGACTTGTAAGTGACGGGTTTCTGCTGCGCCAGCGCGGTGCGTGGAAGCTTGTCGAAGATGCTGTACTGTTTCGTCAGCGCTTTGGTGTTGCGATCGAACAGATAACGCACACCAGGCTCACGATCGCTTGTTGCTACCAGCATCCACACACGGTCGTCGTTCGTCGATGACGTTGGCTCGATGTCCATGTCGGGGAGTTTGCTCTTCAGCAGATTGTAGTCAGCCTCCCACGACTTGTCCTTCCAGTAAATGCGAGTGCGATCATCCGTGTACGTCGTCGCAATCAGCTCGTTGGTGAGGTCGGAAAAGCGCGCGCCTCCAAAGTCGACGCGGTTCAAGGGATCGGACTCAACGAGCGTCTCCGACTTTGTCGTCGGATCGAACAGGACCAGGCGCGTCAGATCCGGCTCGCCCTTGTTCGTCTCCATGTAAACCTTGTTGTTGTCCTTGTCGTAGCGCAGCGGATTGCAGGTCTCGAACACGTTGCACGAGTAGACCTGTGTAAAACCTGAGGGGTCGACCCGCAGGATCTCGGTGTCGCCCTTGTCGGTGGTGCGAACCGCGAGGCGGAGCGCGCCGGCGTTATCAAAGATCCAGCTGGCGATGCGCTCGGTGTTCTGACGCAGCAGCGTCTTCTCACCAGTCGAGATTCGAACCTTGTACAGATCGTGCCATGCCTTGTCGCGATCGTTCAATCCGACGTACATGACGTCGGGATCGTTTCTCGGTACGGCGTAGATGACCGCGCGAATGCCCTTGGCAGCGGTCAGATTGCGCGCGGTCGGGACTTCCTGCCCGGCAGCAGCGGAGGCGGCGGGATCGACCGCGTAGACGTTGAAGTTCTCGTCGCCGAGTTGATCCTGCGCGAAGAGGATGTATTTGCCGTCGCGGCTCCAGAAGTATTGAGTGACGGGACGCTTAGTGTCGTTTGTGAGAAGCTTCGCCGCGGTGTACGGATCGCTGATTCTCTTGACCCAGATGTTACGGGTGTCCTTGAAAGGCTTGAGGAACGAGACGTAGCGTCCATCCGGTGAGATCTGCGCGCCGGAAATCTCCGGATTGCCGAAGAACAGCTCGCGATCGAGCAGTGGCGCTTTGCTCTGCGCGTTGACGGCTAGCGGGATTGCGAAAGCGATTAGGGCGGCAACTCGGTAACGCGCGACGATCGCGCGCACGACGGTAGAGCTCATGTATTCCTCTGATAGCTGGAGTGAGCTGGTGGGAAATGAAGCGAAGAGCGCAGGAAGGGCCTCATCGCAGGCTATGTTACGGCCGGCGACTAACCTAAGTCCGGGACAAAATTGCCACCAGCGCGAATTTACCGTATATCAGGCGCCGGTTGAACGCATGACACCAGCCCAGCGTAGATGACAGAACCGGGTCAAAAGACAGTCACGTTAGTGCCGACTCCACGCGGACCGATCAGCACAACCGCGAAGCTCGCCGTCGTCGCGCTGCTCATTCTCATCGGGTTGGGATACTGCGCAAGCAGGCTGACCTCCGGCGGTCTTTTCTTCGGCGGCGGCACGGGCAAGACGACGATCACCAATGATGTCGTGGTCCAGCAGATAAAGGCGGTCGCCAAGCTCGTTTCCAGCGAGGCCACCGTCCGCGACGTGATCGTTTACGAGAACACGTGGTACGGCTCGACAAAGCGCTCACTGGTGGTAGTGACGGGCAGACTGCTCGCCGGAATCGATCTGCGCGACAATCCCGATGTCGCCATCGACCACTCCAACAAAACAATCAGGATCCGCATTCCGCCCGCAAAGCTGATTGCTGTCGAGATCAAGGACATGCACACGTACGACGAGCGTGGCGGGCTGTGGAATCCGTTCACGCGCGAGGATCGCGACGCGATCCAGCGGCAGGCGCGCACCCAGCTTCTCGCCGCGGGGAGCCAGCTCGAGATAATTCGTCATGCCAACGAGAGCGCGCTGGAGATGCTGCGCATGTTGCTTGCAAAGGACGGCTACACTGTCGATGCAGCAATTCGAGGTGCGTAAAAAAACTGGAGGGAGGAGTGATGAGCGAGCGCGTCCCGTCTATAGTCGCTGCTGTGGTCTCTCTGGTGATAATCGGCTACGCGTGTGCGACGCCAGCTACTAATCCGTCGCCCGCTGCGAGCCCGCAGGCGAATCCTCCGGTGACAGCGCAGGCGCCCGGCATGGGCGGACCGCCCGGGCAACGTCCGCCACTCACCGACTCCGCGCGCAGGGTGCGTGACAGCGTCAACTCCGCGCGGCGTGACAGTGCGGCGGCGATGGTGCTCCGTTCGATCGCGGGCCACGAGAACGAGCCCGCCGAGCAGGTCTTTAAGAACATCAAGATCCTTCAGGGAATTCCCGCCGGCCGACTCGTCAACATCATGAACATGGGCTTCGGTCGATCACTGGGCGTGAGCTGCGGCTTCTGCCACGTGCCGGGCAAGTGGGACCTGGACGACAAGGAGGAGAAGCAAACTGCTCGGCTGATGTTCTCGATGGTGCAGACGATAAACCGCGACTACATGTCGAAGGTGCCAAACGAGCGCGGCGCGCCGCCGACGGTGAACTGCTTCACCTGCCACCGCGGGAATGCCCAGCCCATGGGCGCTGGTCCGCCGCCAGGGCCAAGGCCAACCGGGGAATGATTCTTCCGAACGACCCTACGGCGTGAGTCGAATTTCTCTTGCTCCGAATGGCCGCGCGAAATT
>Ga0207706_10002828_pt1 | contig 16835 bp, 17 predicted proteins | sample KBSC53metaG_FD_184318 | JGI IMG/M metagenome (GOLD analysis project Ga0207706, IMG submission 184318) | Corn rhizosphere microbial communities from Kellogg Biological Station, Michigan, USA - KBS C5-3 metaG (SPAdes) (version 2) | ecosystem: Host-associated > Plants > Roots > Rhizosphere > Soil ... | reverse complement strand
CAGTTATGGGTGCGATAGGCGTGCATGATGAAGTCGGCTCTAACTCGGGCAAAAATGTCGAGAAAATGGAGGGGCCGCGCTTCACTGTCGCAAAGCCTTTTGTCAACCCGCGATGGCCCCGCTAAAGCGCCGCGAGACTCATGCGTATCCATCCTCTGATTACCAAAACGGACGACCTCAAGGCGTTGGTCGACCGGCTCTCCAAGCAGCCATTCATCGCCGTGGACACCGAGTTCATGCGCGAGAATACTTATTGGCCCGACGTCTGCCTGATCCAGGTGGCGAGCCCCGAGGAAGCCGCGGCCATCGACCCCAAGGCCGAGATCGACCTCAAGCCCCTGCTCAACCTGTTCGTGGACAATGAGGACGTCCTCAAGGTCTTCCATGCCGGCGGCCAGGACCTCGAGATCATCCACAACCTCACCGGCAAGGTTCCGCATCCGCTGTTCGATACGCAGATTGCGGCAATGGCCCTCGGCCATGGCGAGCAGATCGGCTATTCGAACCTGATCGAAAGCCTCCTCGGGCACAGCCTCGACAAGGGAGCGCGCTTCACCGACTGGGCCCGGCGTCCGCTCGACAAGCGTCAGATCGATTATGCGATTGCCGATGTGACCCACCTTGCCGCCGTCTTCCCGCGCATGGTCGACAAGCTGAAGAAGACCGGACGCGGCGCCTGGCTCGACGAAGAGATGGAACGCCTGTCCGATTCCTCCAGCTTCGCGTTCCCGCCGGAAGATGCGTGGAAGCGCCTCAAGCTTCCCAGCCGGAACGCCGCCGTGCTCGGACGGCTGAAGGCGCTCGCCGCATGGCGCGAGGCCGAAGCGCGCCAGAAGAATCTCCCGCGCGGGCGCATCATCAAGGACGACACGCTGAATGAAATCGTCCTTCATCCGCCAAAGACCCAGGACGATCTTGGACGCGTCCGCGGTCTTTCGGCCGGGTGGCGGACCAACGACATCGGAGCGCGGCTGATGACGGCGATCCACAACTCGAAGCAGCTCGATCCGACCGAAATGCCCGATCGCGATCCCAAACGGCCGGGGCTCACCAAGGACGGCGTGCTCGTCAGCGATCTGTTGAAGCTCCTGCTCAAGATCCGCGCCAAGGAAACGGGGGTCGCGGCCAAGCTCATTGCCCGCTCCGACGACCTCGAGGCGCTTGCCGCCGGCGTACGCAAGAACCTCAACATCCTGTCTGGCTGGCGGTACGAGCAGTTCGGCAAGGACGCGCTCGACTTGGTCGAAGGACGCCTCGCCTTCGCGATCGAGAACGGCAAGCTCAAGATGAGCCGCGTAGCCGCCCGGGAGACCGTCGACGCTTAGGCTCGCGCCCGTGGGCGCGATGTTTCTCGCGGGATGCGCGGCGAGCGCGGACGCTCCACCGCGACCCACCACGATCCACGGCGTCACGCCCGGTCATAAATGCGAGACGGGCGACACCGACCAGTTCCTCGGACAGGCCACTGACGGCGAATCGGGCCCCGCGATCCTGCGCGTCACCAAGGCGGCGGCACTTCGCTGGGCGCCACCGGGTGTCATGCTGACGATGGACTTTCGCGAGGACCGAGTGACCGTTCGCCTCGGCCCAGACGGCAAAATCACCGCAATCAAGTGCGGTTGAACGCCTAAGCCGCCTCTCCGATCATTCGAGCGTCGATCAGCGCCCGCCGAATCGTCGGCAGCGACAGGCGCGCCCGTTCCGAAATCGCATAGCGATCGACCGCTTCGACCGCGCGCTCTATCGACCAGTAATCGCGATGGAGCCGCTCACTCATGAATTTGAGGGCGTCGGGCGGAATGTGCAGTCCGCGGTCGGCGAAATGGAGCTGGATGAGCGCCGCGAACAAGGCATCGTCCGGGTGCCCGATCCGCGCCACCGGCGTGATCGCCAGCCGGGTCTTGAGGTCGGGTAGTCGCGGCGACCAGGCTGGCGGGGCCGAATCGGCGACCATGACCAGCGGACGCCCGCTATCCTGCGCCTGGTTCCAGGCATGGAACAGCTCTTCCTCGTCGCGCTGGTCAGCTTCGTCGAACAGCCGTCCGCCGACCCGCTCGACGAAGCTGCGGGCGAGCAAGGTCCGTCCGGAACGCCGCGGCCCCGTCAGCACGGTCGCCTTCACCGGCCACAGGCTGAAGTTGCGAAAATGGTCGAACGCCTCGCGGTTCGCATCGGACACGATGAAGCGGGCGTCGCCGTCGCTCTGCGGCCAGTCGAGCGGAAGCGCGATCTGGTCCGGTCCCTTCACAGCTCGGAAGTCTGGTTCGCGTTTGGCTGGGCCGCGGACGCGGGCTGCGACTGCGGTTGCGCCGGCGGCTGAGCCGGAGCTTGCACAGGTGGCGGCGGAAGCGCGGGCGGCTTGTCCGCGTTCGAGTGGATCTTGACCACCGTCCCGGCAAAATCGACGACCCATCCGCGCCCGCTGAGCGCAGCCGCAAGCTGGGCAATGTCCCCATGGTAAGTAACGAGGATATAGCTCGTGCCGCCCGGATTGATCTGTTGCGGCGTGGTGGATCCGATCCCCGGCAATGTGCGCAGGTGCGCCATCGCGAAATTGTACACGTTCACGTTGTTGCCGGTGACCTGGACCTGGAACGAGTTGAACGCATTGACCGGCGCGGTGATCGGCCTCGTTTCGAGCTGCGGCATGACAGGCGGCGGCGGCAGGTTGAGCGATGGGTCGCGCGCGAGACGACCCGCCGCCAGCGCATCGGCATAGATTTGATCCATACGCTGCGCGCCTTGCGCCAGCATTGCCGGGATTCCGTCGCTGTTCACCGCGGTCAGCGTGAAACCGCCGACGATCTCATTGTCCGGACCGTGGCGGGCGATGAACCGCGCGCGCGCCGGCCCGCCGGGATAGAGGCGCTGGAGCTGCACTTCCGCGACCAGGATGTCCGTCGCGCCATACATGTCGATGAGGTTGCGCCACCAGCCGCGACCGGGCCGAGTGGTCTGCGCTGCATTCACCAGCATCGGGTCCGCGCCCATGCCGCTGATCCGGACATAATCGATTGGGCTCTGCGATGTGCGGAACTGCGCCCAGGCGCGCTGCCAGGCATTGCGCAATTCGACGCTTGTCGCGGTCCCTCCAGAAATGGTGATCGGGATCAGCAGCATCGGCGGGGAGCGGTCGACCTGTCCGCCCTCGACACCGAAGAACGGCGCCGAACGCGCGCGGTCGAACAGGATCCCGAGGTCGGCAATGTACCGGTTCGGCCCGATCTCCTCTCGCTCGACGTTGATCGAGCTAACGATCTGGTCGAGCGTTCCGTCGGGCAAGTTCGGCGCCTGGCCGATCGGCGCATTGTGCATCTTCGCCCATAGCGCCTTGAAGCCCTGGCGCTGGGCGATGCGCCAGCCCGCGTAGCGCGCGCCTTGCGCATCCGCACCGCCGACGTCGACGTGGATTCCGCCTATCTCCAGCGTATTCGAGCTGTCGAGTGGCAGGATGCCCCGATCGCCCGACTCCAGCTGCGCGTACAGCGCGCCGCCGATACCGGCGGCGACAAGAAGCATGAACAGGGGGACGAGTAAGCGGCGGCGGAGCATTCCGTCGGCCTTTTGGCGACAACGGCGTGGAAATCCAAGCGGCTTGTCTCTAGTGGCCGCCAGCAATGAGCGACAAGCCCCTGACTTATGCCGATGCCGGCGTCTCGATCGAAGCCGGAAACGCGCTGGTCAAGGCGATCGGGCCACTTGCTCGCTCGACGGCGCGGCCCGGTGCGGACGCCGCGCTCGGCGGGTTCGGCGGCTTCTTCGACCTGCGCGCGGCGGGCTATTCGGACCCGTTGCTGGTCGCGGCCAATGACGGTGTCGGCACTAAGCTCAAGCTCGCGATCGAAACCGGCCATCATGAGGGCGTGGGGATCGACCTCGTCGCGATGTGCGCGAACGACCTTGTGGTCCAGGGTGCCGAGCCTTTGTTCTTCCTCGATTATTATGCGACCGCGAAGCTCGACAACCAGGTCGCCGCAGCGGTCGTGGCGTCGATCGCCGAGGGTTGCCGCCGCGCCGGCTGCGCCCTGATCGGAGGTGAGACGGCCGAGATGCCGGGCATGTATGCCGCCGGGGACTACGACCTCGCCGGCTTTTGTGTCGGTGCCGTCGATCGCGAAAAGGTCCTGACCGGGGCTCAGATCGCTCCCGGTGACGTCATCCTCGGCCTTGCCAGTTCCGGCATCCACAGCAACGGTTTCTCGCTGGTTCGCCGGATCATCGAGCGGGAGCAATGGGAACTCGACGAGCGATTCCCCTCGGAAGGCGGTCGCACGCTGGCTCAAGCCATTCTCGAGCCGACCCGGATCTACGTTCGATCCCTCTTGCCCCTTGTGCAGCAACGCCGAATCAAGGGCTTGGCGCACATCACTGGCGGCGGACTTCTTGAGAATATTCCAAGGGTTCTCGGAGAGAATTGCCACGCCGTCGTCGAATCGGGGAGATGGCCCCTCCCCCCCATTTTCACGCTTCTTCAGCAGGGTGGCGGCTTGGTCCCGGAGGAAATAGCGCGCACCTTCAATTGCGGTGTCGGCATGGCCGTGATCGTCGGGCCGGACGAGGCCGACGCCGTTGCGGAATCGCTCCGTCAGGCGGGCGAGACGGCATTCCGCATCGGCCGGATCGAAGCCGGCCGACGCGGTTGCTCGGTCAGCGGCAAGGCCGGCACGTGGAACTCGACCGAGGACTGGTCCGTCACTCACCATGCGTGACCCCAAGCGCGTGGCCATCCTGATCTCGGGTCGCGGCAGCAACATGCGCGCGCTCGTCGAGCATGCGAAAATCTATGAGGTCGCGCTGGTCGCGTCGAACAAGCCGTCCGCGGCTGGACTCGAATGGGCGCGAGCCCAGGGGCTCCCGACCTGGTCGCTCGACAGCAAGGCCGAAGGCAAGGAAGCGTTCGACCGGAAGATGAGCCAGGCGCTGGACGATCACCAGGTCGGAACGGTTGCGCTGGCCGGCTTCATGCGGATCCTGTCGCCATGGTTCGTCGATGAATGGCGCGGGCGGATCCTCAACATCCACCCCTCGCTGCTGCCCCTGTACCGCGGGCTCGACACGCATGCCCGAGCGCTTGAGGCCGGCGATTCGATCAGCGGCTGCTCGGTGCACATCGTGACCGAGGAACTCGATGCCGGTGAGGTGCTGGGCCGCGCCGAAGTGCCGATCGAAGCCGGAGACACGCCGGCCAGCCTTGAGCAGCGCGTCCTCGCCGCCGAACATGCGTTATACCCGCAGGTCCTGAGCGAGTTCGTGCAACGATGAGCGATCCACTGGAGAAAGTGCGGGAGGCCGCGCTGCAACTTCCTGAAACCGCCGAACGTCCGTCCCACGGGCAGCCGACATTTTTTGTGGCGGGCAAGCAGTTCGCGCAATTCCGTCACAATCACCACGGGGACGGCAAGACGGTCGTGTGCGTCCGGGTCAGCAGCCCTGACGAGCAGGCAATGCTCCTGGAAGCGGATCCGCAAACCTATTCGAAGCCGGCGTACATGCCCTCGTGGCTATCGATCAGCCTCGCCGGCGACAATGTCGACTGGGATCATGTCGCCGACCGCATCGCGACGAGCTGGGAGGTTGCGGCGCCGCGCCGGCTGTTGGAAGCAGGCGGGCGATGACCGACGAAAAGACCCGCCGACGCTGGATCAACCTTGGCGAGCTCATTGCCATCGCGGCGCTCGTCGTTTCGGCAACCGGCGTCTGGATCGCGTGGAAGAGCAACAGCGAGGACAAGCCGACGCGCGTGGTCGAGCAGCGGTCCGCCGTTCCGCTCGCCCTTCGCGGCGCGGTAAGCGACGACGGCCGCACCTTGACCATCGTCCCGGCCGACCCCTCCCATGCCCTCGAATCGCTTACGGTCACGATCAAAGGCAGTTCGCCGATCGAGGTCGGAGGCGACGGCAGGATCAGCGCAAGCGACGTCGAAGCCGCGCTCAAGGATCGCGAAAAGGAAGCCAAGGATGTCACGCATCGCGTCGCGACGCGGATCGACGCACGATATGTGGAAGCCGGGGCGGACCGCCGCGGCGGGGGCGCCTACGTCCTGCGCTACAAATGGGAGGGCGGCGGCCTCTTCGGAGGCCGCTCACTGCGTCTCGAGGGATTTAGCCGCTAGGGCTTAGCCGACGATCTCTTCGGGTGTGAAGAAGAAGTCGATTTCGATCTTCGCGTTCTCGTCGCTGTCCGAGCCGTGAACCGAATTCGCCTCGATCGATTCCGCATAGGTCTTGCGGATCGTGCCCTCATCCGCCTGCGCCGGATTGGTCGCGCCCATCACTTCGCGGTTGCGAAGCACGGCATTCTCGCCCTCGAGCACCTGAACGACAACCGGGCCCGACGTCATGAAGGTGCACAGGTCGTTGAAGAACGGGCGTTCGCGGTGGACCGCGTAGAAGCCCTCCGCCTGGTCGCGGGTCATGCGGATCCGGCGCGATGCGACGACGCGCAGGCCGGCTTCTTCCAGCATCTTGGTGATTGCGCCGGAAAGGTTGCGGCGGGTGGCGTCGGGCTTGATGATCGAAAAGGTACGCGTCGCGGCCATGACCGGGCGATCTCCTGCAATTTGCGGGGTTTGAATTGGTGCGGCGCCTAGCCGCAGGGCGCAGCGGGGGCAAGGGTCACGCCTGCTTGACCCACTTGCCGCCCTCCTGGGCCCAGTAGCGCCGCTCGACCCCTTCCCTGCCGGCAAGCAGCTTCCACGCAAGACGCGCCGCCTCCAGGGTCGCATTGTCGAACAGATAGAAGCTTCGGTCGTACGTCAGTGCCGCTTCGCGCCAGTGGCCGTCGGCGATCAACATGTTCCTCGCCTGGTTTGGCGCATCGGCGCTCTTGGTGAGCAGGATGAGCTGGCGGACATCGTCGGCGCCGCCGGCCAGCCCGTGCGGAAGAAAGCTGGTCGGGCCCTGGTCCCAAAGGATGCGGTCGAGCCGCGCGAGCAGGCCTTCGTCGTCCGCGACGACGAGGAGCCGGCCGTCAGCTTCGAGGACCTTCTCGGCGATGCTCGCAATCACCTGCTCGGCAGGCGTTCCCGCGAGCTGGTAGAAATCGACCTGCACCGCGGCCCGGCCTCAGCGTTCGATGGCGTCCGCGACATACTGGTCGAGCAGGCGGACGCCGAAGCCGGTCGCGCCTTTGTCATGCGTGGCGGCGGCTTTGTCCGACCAGGCCTTTCCGGCCATGTCGATGTGCGCCCATTTGACGCCATTATCGACGAAGCGCTGGATGAACTGCGCGGCCGTGATCGAGCCGCCCTCGCGCGGGCCGACATTCTTCATGTCGGCGATCGGCGAATCGATCAGCCTGTCGAACGGTTCGCCAAGCGGCATCCGCCACAACTTGTCGCCGGATTCGTCGCCGGCCTGCTGCAGCTTGCCGGCTAACTCGTCATTGTTCGAGAACAGGCCCGCCCATTCGTGGCCGAGGCTGATCAGGATGGCGCCGGTCAGCGTCGCGAGATCGATGATCGTGGCCGGCTTGAAGTTGCGCTGCACGTAAGTGACGGCGTCTGCGAGGACGAGCCGGCCTTCCGCGTCGGTGTTGATGACCTCGACCGTCTGCCCGGAGAGGGACGTCACCACGTCGCCGGGACGCTGAGCGTTGCCGCCGGGCATGTTCTCCACCAGGCCGCAAATGCCGACGATGTTCGCCTTGGCCTTTCGCAAGGCGAGGGCTTTGAGGGCGCCCGCGACGGCCCCTGCCCCGCCCATGTCCCACTTCATGGCCTCCATGCCTGCCGCGGGCTTGATCGAGATGCCGCCCGTGTCGAAAGTCACGCCCTTCCCGACGAATGCCGTCGGCTGGGCGCCCTTCCCAGCCCCGTTCCACTTCAAGATCAGAAGCCGGGCCTCGCGCACCGATCCCTGGGCCACGCCGAGCAGCGCGCCCATGCCGAGCTTTTCCATCGCCGCCCGGTCCAGCACCTCGACCTCGAGGCCCGATCCCTTGACCGAAGCGCGGACGCGCTCGACGAAGCTTTCGGGATAAATGATGTTCGCCGGCTCGGTGACCAACTCGCGCGTCAGCGAGACGCCTTCGACGATCGGCGCCCAGCGCTGCTCGTAGCGCTTGGCGGCACCGGAATCGCCGCCGACGATAACGATCTCGCTCAGGGTAGGCTTCTGGCTGTCCTTCAGCTTGGTCCGGTAGCGGTCGTAGCGCCAGGAGCGGAGAGCGGCGCCAAGGCCCACGCGGGCGGCCGCGTCGGCGTCATAGCCGAGGCTGGTGAGGTCGATAACGGCCTTCTTTTCCCCGGAGGTCTGCAGCCGCGAGGCCGCGGTCCCGCCGAGCTTCTCGGCGGAATCCCGAGGCGAGGATCCGGTGCCCGTGCCGACGACCAGCAAGCGCCGGACGCTGCCATCGTCGTCGATGAATTGCTCCGACGCGCTCGACGCCTCACCCTCGAAGCGCTGATGATCGAGGGCGGCCGAGACGGCCTGCTGCGATGCCCCGATTGCGCTCAGCGATGACCGATCCTTGCCAATGACCGGCACGACCAGCGCATAATCCCCTGTTGGCCGGCTATCGGCGAAACCTATTTGCATTTTGTGGCAATCCTCGAAGGCGAACGTCCGCCGCGCCCTTTAGGATGCAAGTCGAGGCTTGGCAAAGGAGCGCGCGAAGCGATTGTCGCCGCGCTTCCGAGGTGCGATAGCGGCGTCGAACAAGGTCATTCGAGGTTGGGCGGGATAGGCGTTGCGCGCGAGATTAGTCTGGTGGTCGGCGCTTCCCATGCTCCTCACGTTCCCGGCTTCGGCCGTGGCGCAGGCGGTGACGCCTGCAGCTGACCAGACGGTCGAGTTCAGTGCCGACCAGGTGACCTACGACAGCGACGCCGACCTGGTGACGGCCAGCGGCGAGGTGCGGATGAACCGCGAGGGGAATTATCTCGCCGCCGACAAGGTGGTCTGGGATCGCAAGACGGGCCAGGTCCGCGCATCGGGCAATGTCGTCATCGTCACGCCTGAGGGGGACAAGCTGATTGGCGGCGACATCCAGCTCACCGACACCCTGCGCGACGGAACGGTCGACAATCTCGTGGTCGTGCTCGAAAGCGGCGGCCGCATCGCCGCCAGCCACGGGGCACGGGTGAATGGCGTTTCCACCCTCACCAATGCCATTTACTCGCCCTGTCCGGTCACGACCGAGACGGGCTGCCCCAAGCGGCCGAGCTGGTCGATCACCGCGGCGAAGGTGATCGACGACCCCAAGAACAAAAAGGTCCGCTTCGAAGGCGGGCGGCTGCAGCTGTTCGGGCTCACCCTGCCACTCCTTCCAATCTTCAATATCTCCACCGGGAAAGAAGGCACGACGGGATGGCTGGTGCCCGACTTCTCCATATCGAGCCGCAACGGGTTCGAGGTCGCGGTACCCTATCACTGGCAGCTGGGGCCAAACCGCGACGCGACGATCACGCCGCACGTCTACACCAGCGTCCTTCCCGCGATCGAGGGCAAGTACCGAGAGCTCAACAGCGTCGGCGCTTTCGAAATCAGCGGATTCGTCACCTACGGCAAGATCGACCGCGTCGATCCGGACGCGCCGCCGGCGGACCACAAGAGCATCCGCGCTTATTTCGATGCCAGCGGCCACTGGCAGCTCGACCCGGCGTGGAGCATCACCACGTCCCTGAGGGCCGCGACCGACAAGACCGTTGCCCGTCGCTACGACATCACCAATGACGATCGGTTGCGCAATGTCGTCAATGTGGAGCGCATCACTCCCGACACGTATATCTCCATCGCCGGCTGGGCGTTCCAGGATTTGCGGGCCGACGACAATCAAAAGCAGAAGCAGATACCGATCGCGCTTCCTGCGATCGACGCCCGCTTCAAGCTGGGGGACATCGCCGGAGGACGCCTGGAAGCACAGGCCAATAGCCTCTCCATTCTCCGGATCGACGGACAGGATACGCAGCGCGCCTTCGCCAGCATCCGCTGGGACCTCAAGAGGATCACGCCATGGGGCCAGGAACTGAGCCTCACCGCGTACGGTCGGGGCGATGTCTATCACACGGATGAATCGGCCGACACGACCGTTCCCATCTACCGGGGCACGGATGGCTGGCACGCCCGCGCGATCGGCGCCCTCGCAGCTGACGTCAAATGGCCGTTCATCGGGCCCCTGTTCGGCGGCATTCAGCGGCTCGTCCCGCGGGTACAGGTCGTGCTCACCCCCTCGACTCCCAACCTCGATATTCCAAACGAGGATGCGCGATCGGTCGATCTTGAGGACAGCAACCTGTTCGCGCTCAACCGCTTTCCGGGGTACGACCGATGGGAAGACGCTTCGCGCGTCACCTACGGGCTCGACTGGTCCCTCGAGCGCAAGAACCTGTCGATCAGCAGCACGATCGGGCAAAGCTACAGGTTCGGTCGCCTGACGGAAATATTCCCGGAAGGCACAGGGCTTAACGGGAGAGTTTCAGATATCGTTGGAAGAACCCGGATCCAATATGGCCGGTTCATCGACATCACCCACCGCTATCGCATCGACAAGAACAACTTCGCGGTTCGTCGGAATGAGCTCGATCTCACCGTCGGGACGACGCAGACCTACGCCCAGATCGGATATCTGCGGCTCGACCGAAACATCAACGCGTTGGTCGAGGATCTTCGAGACAAGGAAGAACTGCGGGTCGCCGCGCGCATCCTCTTCCATCGCTATTGGTCCATCTTCGGCGCAAGCGTGATCGACCTCACCGACCGGAGGGAGGACCTGCTTTCCGTCGCGGACGGGTGGCAGCCGGTGCGCAACCGTCTCGGCATTCAATATGAGGACGAATGCCTGCAGCTTGGCGTTACGTGGCGCCGTGACTATGAGCGCATCGGGGCCTTCCGAAAAGGCACGACCTTCGCCGTTCACTTGGCTTTGAAGGGAGTGAGCCGCTAAGCCTGCGTTCAGCGGGCCAGCAGCAATGGCAATCACTGGAATTAAGGAACAATTTCATCGTGCGACCAGCTTTTCGAGTAAACAAGACGCATGCCTTGCTTGCCGGCGCCGCTATGGCGATTGCGGCTGCGAGCTCCGCCGCGGCGCAGGATTCCAGCCAGGGCAATCAGCAACCGCCGCAGGAGCAGCCGTCGGTCAACACCACTCAGTCGCTGAAGCTTCCTCAAAACCCACAGGTGTTCGGCAACGCCATGCCGTCGGTCGTCAAGGCGACCGCGATCGTCAATGGCGACGTGATCACCCAGACGGATATTGCGCAGCGCCTCGCGCTTCTCGCGATTGCCCAGGGGGGCCAGATTCCCGCCGAGGAAGTCGATCGGCTCAGCCAGCAGGTCCTGCGCAACCTCATCGACGAGACGCTCGAGATTCAGGCGGCCAAGACCGAAAAGATCGAGATCAAGAATTCGGACATCGACCGCACGATCCAGCGCGTGGCATCCAATGCGAAGCGCACGCCGGACCAGCTCAGTGCGATGCTTGAAACGAACGGTTCGAACATCAAGACGCTTCGACGTCAGATCGAAGGCGAGATCGCCTGGCAACGATTGCAGCGCGCCAAGATCGAGAGCGGCGTCAGCGTCGGGGACGATGAGGTCAAGGCGGTGCTCGACCGCATGAACGCGTCAAAAGGCACCGAGGAATATCGCGTCGGCGAAATCTTTCTCTCGGCCACTCCGGCGACCGAAGCGCAGACCCTCGACAATGCCAACAAGATCCTGACGCAGCTGCGTGGCGGCGCATCCTTCGCCGGCTATGCGCGCCAATATTCAGAAGCATCGACCGCGGCCGTTGGCGGCGACCTCGGGTGGGTCCGCCCGGAACAGCTGCCGACACCGCTTGCCGATGCCCTTCGGCAGCTTCCGGCCGGTTCCATCAGCAATCCCATCCCGGTACCCGGCGGCTTCTCGATCATCGCGGTGCAGGACACTCGCAAGATCCTGACCCCCGACCCCCGCGACGCAGTCCTGAGCCTGAAGCAGGTGTCCATCTCCTTCCCCAAAGGAACAAGCAGGACGGCGGCCGAGCCGATGGTGTCTCACTTTGCTGACGCCGCGCGCAATATCGGCGGATGCGGGGGCGCCGAAAGGCTCGCAAGCGATTTCCATGGCGAGATCGTGACCAGCGACCAGGTGAAGATGCGTGACCTGCCCCCGGCGCTGCAGCGACTGATGCTGCCGATGCAGGTTGGCCAGGCGACGCAGCCCTTCGGCTCGCTTGAAGAGGGTGTACGCGTGCTGGTCATCTGCGGCCGAGACGAAGTCGATCAGTCCGCGCCGACGTACGACGATGTGTACAACCAGCTCAACGAGGAGCGGGTCAATTCGCGCGCTCAGCGTTACCTGCGCGATTTGAGGCGCGACGCGGTGATCGAATTCCGCTGATCAGCGAACTGAACTAGGGGCAGCGACGATGCAGCATAATCCGCTTGCGGTTTCGCTCGGCGATCCCGCCGGCATTGGCCCTGAAGTCATCGCCAAGTGCTGGGACAATCGGTCTGCGTTCGCCTTGCCGGCGTTTGTCGCGATTGGCGATCCTCGGTCGGTCGCGGCCGTGTGGGACGGACCGATCGAGCTGGTCGACGATCCCCGGCAGGCCGACGCTGCGTTCGACCACGGATTGCCGATCATCCAGCTGAATACACCGCGGTCCGACGTACCCGGTCACCCGAGCGTTGCAGGGGCGCATGCCTCTCTCGATGCGCTCGAGATTGCGGTCGGCCTTGCACGATCCGGCTCGGCATCGGCGGTCGTCACCGGACCCGTCGCCAAGGAGCAGCTCTACGCAATCGGGTTCCAGCATCCGGGACAGACGGAGTTCGTCGCGGAACGCTGCGGGGTTTCGCCAGGCAATGTCGTCATGATGCTTGCCGGGCCGACCCTCAGGACCGTCCCGGTCACCACACACCTCCGACTGAGCGAGGTGGCCGCGAACCTCAGCAGCGCTTTGATCGAATCGCGAGGCCGGGCAGCGCTGCGCGGCCTTCAGCGCAATTTCGGCATTGCCGAGCCTCGGCTCGCGGTTTCCGGCCTCAACCCGCACTCGGGTGAGGGCGGCCAGCTCGGACGCGAAGAAATCGAAATCATCGAGCCGGCGATCGCTGCCTTGGCCGCGGAAGGCTGGCGCGTCACTGGCCCGCATCCGGCGGACACGATGTTCCATGCGGCCGCCAGGGCCAATTACGACGCGGCGCTTTGCATGTACCACGATCAGGCCCTGATCCCGATCAAGGCGGTGCATTTCGAGGACGCCGTCAACGTGACGCTCGGCCTGCCTATCGTGCGAACCGCTCCCGACCACGGCACCGCGTTCGACATCGCCGGGCAGGATCGAGCCGACCCCCGCCCCATGGCGGCGGCGATCCGGATGGCGGTCGAGAATGCAATGCTCCGCGCCGAAGCCGTTTGAGCGGGCAACCCGAGCCTTTGCGCGACGTCATTGCTCGCCACGGGCTGAGCGCGAGCAAGGCGCTCGGGCAAAACTTCATTCTCGATCGACAGCTCCTTGCGCGCGTGGCCGCGATCCCGGGCCCGCTGGAGGGTCAGCATGTCTATGAGGTCGGCCCCGGTCCGGGGGGTCTGACCCGGGCATTGCTCGATGCCGGCGCATCGGTCATGGCAGTCGAGCGCGACCGCCGCTGCATCCCCGCATTGACCGAGCTGCAGGGGCTTTTCGGCAGCCGGCTCAATATCGTCGAAGCCGACGCTCTACACATGAGCGAGCGTGACGTCGTCGGCGAGGGAGCGCACGTCGTCGCAAATCTCCCCTACAATATCGGGACTGCGCTGCTGCTCAAATGGCTGGGCGGTGCCTGGCCACCGTGGTGGCGGTCCTTGACGTTGATGTTTCAAAAGGAGGTCGCGGAACGGATCGTCGCGGCGCCGGGCAGCGACGCCTTCGGGCGCCTGTCTGTCGCCGCTCAGTGGCGGTCGACGCCTCGAATCGTCATGACGGTCAACCGCTCAGCCTTCGTCCCGCCGCCCAAGGTCACCTCTGCGGTGGTCCACCTCGTGCCCGCCGCGCATCCGAGCGACGTCAAGCCCAAGGTCATGGAGCAACTGACGGAAGCCGCTTTCGGCCAGCGCCGCAAGATGCTCCGGTCCAGCCTGAAGCGGATGCCCGGCGCGCTCGAAGCCGCCGAACGGATTGGGATCGACACGCAGCGGCGCGCCGAGACGCTCGGCGTCGAAGAATGGGTGAAGCTCGCGCGGGCGCTAAGCGCCTAGTTGGACTTGGGCGATTCCGGCGCCTTGGCCGACGCGACCGACGGACCACGAGTGATCGCCGCCGAAAGCTGCGCGATCTGCGGGCAACCGCCGCGGCAGATTGTCTGCAGCTTCTGAAGATTGGCCTGCGCACGAGCGGTGGCGCCCATTTCCACCATGGCTTCGCCCTGGACGGCGATCGCGTCCGGATCGTTCGGCTCGAGCATCAGCGCCTTGCCGGTCATGCGAATGGCCTTGCCGAACAGGCGCTGCTTCTCGGCGACGCGGGCGATATCGACGAAGGCGCCGCGATTGCGCGGATCGACCGCAAGCGCGGTCTCGAGCACGTCTTCGGCCTGCTCCAGCTTGCCGGCAGCGATCATGGCTTTCGCCTCGCGTTGAAGCTCAACCGACTTGGGCAGGATCTGATCGTCAGAGCGCTGGCTGGTGGCGGGCGCGGCAAGCGCGATCCCGGCGAAACCGATCAGCAAAAGGCGCGGCAAGGAACGCATCATTCTCTCCACAACAATCCGCGACCTAGCATGGCCGACGAAGGCGCGCGACGAAAAATCCGTCGGTCCGGTCGTGCCCGGGAGTCAAGAGCCGGCCGGCACCGTCAGGACGCCCGCCGCCAATGGGCGTTGCCTCACTAATCCACGATGAACGACGAAGGAGGAAGTCGTCAATCTGCGCTGCCCCTTCGCGGGACAGGAGTGAGCAAACGGCATAGACCATTCGGCCGCCCGGCTTCACGAGATCGGCGCCAAGGTCGAGCAGGCGCCGCTGGAGCCCCACAACACGATCGAGGCGCTCGGGAGTAAGCCGCCAGCGCCCCTCCGGATTTCGGCGCCAGGTGCCGCTGCCGGAGCAAGGCGCGTCGATCAGCACGAGGTCGGCCGCCTCTCGCCAGTCGGCCAATTCCTCAAGCTCGCGCGGCGGGTTCAGGAGCCGGGTTTCGATCGTTGCGCCGGCGCGTCTCGCGCGTGGGTCGAGCTTCGAAAGGCGCGCGCGATTGCTGTCCGTGGCGAGGATCGTCGCTACCGGCGCCGCCGCGGCAAGGACAAGCGACTTGCCCCCTGCCCCCGCGCAGAGGTCGAGAATCCGTTCATCGTCCGAGGGCTCGCAGGCAAGCGCGATGAGCTGGCTGCCCTCGTCCTGGACCTCGAACAGTCCAGCCTCGAAGGCTGGGTGGTCGTCGACGCGGCTGTCGGGCGGCAGGCGGATGCCCCACGGGCTCAGTGCCGTTACCGTGCCGCCCGCAATTTGTTGAAGAATCTCGTCGCGGGATGCGCGGGCCACATTGACCCGCAAATCGACCGGTGCCCGTTCGAGCAGGGCCGGCCATTCGCCCTCGCTGACGAGAGGAGACAGTTCGGCGTGCAGCCAGGCCGGCACCACGCCGGCCGACGCCACGGCTTCCGATTGTCCGAGCGGCTCGGGGCCTCTCGGCTCGCCGAATCGGTCGATGAGCGTTGGCTCATCCTCGGCGAGGCCGAGAACCGACGCGCGCCCGCTTTGCGGCAGCTCCGCACCCCGGCGGATTGCGCGAAACACCAGCTCGCGGACTGCACGGCGGTCCTTGGACCCGGCGTAGCGGCGCTGCTTGAAATAGCGCGTGACGATCGAGTCCGCGGGAGGCCCGTCGTCGCGCGCCGACGCGATCACCTCGTCGAGCAGCTCGATCGCGGCCTGCAGTCGCGCCGCGGGGGTCATCTAGCGAGTCGGATAGTTTGGCGCCTCGCGCGTGATCACGACGTCGTGGACGTGGCTCTCGGACAGGCCGGCATTGGTGATGCGCACGAACCGGGCGCGCTTCTGAAGCTCGGCTATCGTGGCCGAGCCCGTATAGCCCATCGCCGCCTTCACGCCGCCGACCAGCTGATGGATGATATCGCGGACCGGTCCCTTGTACGGCACCTGGCCCTCGATGCCTTCGGGCACGAGCTTCAGATGATCCTTGATGTCCTGCTGGAAATAACGGTCGGCCGAACCTCGCGCCATCGCTCCGACCGAGCCCATGCCGCGATAGGATTTGTAGCTGCGGCCCTGGTAGAGGAAGATTTCGCCCGGGGCCTCCTCGGTTCCGGCAAGCAAGGAGCCGACCATCACCGACGTTGCCCCAGCGGCCAGAGCCTTGGCCATGTCGCCGCTCGTCCGGATCCCGCCGTCAGCAATGATCGGGACTCGCCCTGCCCCCCGCGCGGCGTTCATGATCGCGGTCAGCTGCGGAACGCCAATTCCGGCGACGATCCGAGTGGTGCAGATCGAGCCGGGTCCGATGCCGACCTTGATCGCATCGGCGCCCGCGTCGGCCAGGGCCTTGGCGGCATCGGCGGTCGCGACGTTGCCGGCAATGACCTGAACCGAATTCGACAGACCTTTGACTCGCTCGACCGCCGCGGCGACGTCGCGGTTGTGGCCATGGGCGGTGTCGATGACGACGCAGTCGCAGCCGGCATCGATCAGCGCTTCCGACCGCGCAAAGCCGGCATCTCCGACGGTCGTGGCCGCTGCGACGCGGAGCCGGCCCTCGGCGTCCTTCGTCGCGAGCGGCGCGGCGACGGACTTCTCGATATCCTTGACCGTGATCAGGCCGACGCAGTGATCGTCCTTGTCGACGACGAGCAGCTTTTCGATGCGCCGCTGGTGGAGGATGCGACGCGCTTCGGCTTCGGTCGTCCCGACGAG
>Ga0207706_10002824_pt1 | contig 16848 bp, 15 predicted proteins | sample KBSC53metaG_FD_184318 | JGI IMG/M metagenome (GOLD analysis project Ga0207706, IMG submission 184318) | Corn rhizosphere microbial communities from Kellogg Biological Station, Michigan, USA - KBS C5-3 metaG (SPAdes) (version 2) | ecosystem: Host-associated > Plants > Roots > Rhizosphere > Soil ... | reverse complement strand
TGGCAGGCGAGCTACAGGGCAAGACCATCGCATTCCTGGCAACTGACGGCGTCGAGCAGATCGAGTACACCGAGCCCCGCAAGGCGGTCGAGCAGGCCGGTGGCACCGCCCACCTGGTGTCGCTGGAGCCGGGCGAGATCCAGGGCTTCAACCACCTCGACAAGGGCGACACCTTCCCGGTGGACAAGGCCGTCTCGGAGGCCAGCTCCGGCGACTACGACGGGCTGGTACTGCCCGGCGGGGTCGCCAACCCCGACTTCCTGCGCAACGACCCCGACGCCGTGGGGTTCGTGCGCTCGTTCTTCGAGACCGGCAAGCCGGTGGCCTCGATCTGCCACGGCGCCTGGACACTGGTCGAGGCGGGCGTGGTCAAGGGCCGCACGCTGACGTCCTGGCCGAGCATCCGGACCGACGTGGAGAACGCCGGCGGGACCTGGGTCGACGAGGAGGTCCACACCGACCGCGGCCTGGTCACCAGCCGCAAGCCCGACGACCTGCCGGCCTTCAACGCCAAGCTGGTCGAGGAGTTCGCCGAGGGCGTCCACCCCGAGCAGGCCCAGGCCACGGCGAGCGCCTGAGCCGGCGGCGATGGCCAAGCCGATCGCGGTGCTGGACGTCGACGGCACGCTGGTCGACACCAACTACCACCACGCCATCGCCTGGTACCGGGCGTTCCGCGAGCACGGGCTGACCCTGCCGGTGTGGCGGATCCACCGCCATATCGGCATGGGCGGCGACCAGCTGGTCGCCGCCCTGGCCGGCCAGCGGGTCGAGGACCGCCAGGGCGACAGTGTCCGGGCGGCCGAGACCGCCCTGTACGCCGACCTGATCGGCGAGGTGCAGCCGTTCGCCGACGCCCGCCGGCTGCTGGAGCTGCTGGACGACCGCGGGCACCGGCTGGTCCTGGCCAGCTCGGGCAAGCGCGACGAGGTCGACCACTACCTGAGCCTGCTGGACGCCCGCGACCTGGTCGAGGCCTGGACGACCTCGGCCGACGTCGAGCGGACCAAGCCCGATCCCGACCTGGTGGTCACGGCCGTCGGCAAGGTCGGGGGCGGGGAGGCGGTGATGGTCGGCGACTCGACCTTCGACTGCCAGGCCGCCGGCCGGGCCGGGGTTCCCACCGTGGCCGTCCTCACCGGCGGCTTCTCCGAGCAGGAGCTGCGCAAGGCCGGTGCCGGGTGGGTCTTCGAGTCGCTGGCCGAGCTGTGCCAGGACCTCGACGAGACCCCGCTGGCCAAGGTTTGACCGCCGGCATCTCGGGCTAGACCGTCCCGACGACGGAACCACCAGGAGGAGGGTGCGACGCCAATGCCGAAGACGGCCCGCGACGTCATGACCCCGAACGCCGAGTGCGTTGGGGAGAACGAGACCCTGCTCGACGCGGCCAAGAAGATGGCCGACCGAGGCTACGGGTCGATGCCCATCTGTGGCGAGGACAACCGCCTCAAGGGCATGCTCACCGACCGTGACATCGTTGTGAAGGCGCTGGCCCAGGGCAAGGACCCGGCCTCGACCCGGGCCGGTGAGCTCAGCGAGGGCAAGCCGGTCACCGTCGGGGCCGACGACTCGCTCCAGGATGCCCTCAGGACGATGGCCCAGTACAAGGTCCGCCGCCTGCCGGTGATCGACGGCCATGACCTGGTCGGCATCATCGCGGTGGCCGACATCGCGCGGGAGCTCGACGACGACGACTCCAAGGGCGACCTCATCGAGGCCATCTCCGCGGGCCCCGCCCAGAGCTGACGGCCCGTTCGTGGCACCATCGGGGGCATGGACCTGCCTGTCATGCCCCCGATCCGCCCCATGCTGGCCAAATCGGTGTCGATTCTGCCCGAGGGGATGCTGTACGAGCCCAAATGGGACGGGTTCCGCTGCGTGGTCTTCCGCGACGGTGACGAGATCGAGCTCGGCAGCCGCAAGGAACGGCCGCTGACCCGCTACTTCCCCGAGATCGTGGAGGCGGCCCGTACCCAGCTCCCGCCACGCTGCGTGGTCGACGGCGAGATCGTGATCGCCAGCGGCCCCGGCCTCGACTTCGAGGCCCTGCTCCAGCGCATCCACCCGGCCGCCTCCCGGGTCAACCTGCTCGCCGAGCAGACCCCGGCCTGGCTGATCGCCTTCGACCTGCTCGCCCTCGGCGACGAGTCGCTGATGGAACGGCCCCTGGCCGAGCGCCGGGCCGCCCTCTCCGAGGCCCTGGCCGGGGCGGGGCCGCCCGTGTTCACCACCCCGTTCACCGACTCCATGCGCCAGGCCGAGCGCTGGTTCCGGGTGTTCGAGGGCGCCGGCCTCGACGGGGTCATCGCCAAGCCCCGCGACCTGCCCTACCTGGAGGACCAGCGGGTCATGTTCAAGGTCAAGCACGAGCGGACCGCCGACTGCGTGGTCGCCGGCTTCCGCTGGCACAAGAAGGGCCCGGTGGTCGGCTCGCTCCTGCTCGGGCTCAACGACGAGGAGGGCCGGCTCCAGCACGTCGGGGTGTCAGCCTCGTTCTCGATGGAGCGGCGCCGCGAGCTGCTGGACGAGCTGGCCCCCTACCGCCTGGAGGAGGGCGCCGAGCACCCCTGGACCGGGTACTCCACCCCGGAGCGGACCCCGGGCGGCATGGTCTCGCGCTGGAACGCCAAGAAGGACCTGACCTTCGAGCTGCTCGACCCCAAGCTGGTGGTCGAGGTGGCCTACGACCACATGGAGGGCCGGCGCTTCCGCCACACCGCCCAGTTCCGGCGCTGGCGCTATGACCGCGACCCCTCCTCCTGCACCTACGCCCAGATCGAGCGGCCGGTCGAGTTCGACCTGGGTGACATCCTGGCCCGCGGCGGCCTGCCTGATTCGGGGGCCCCCTGACGGGATAGGAGAGACGACATGGACGAACCAGGTGGCCAGGAGCCGGAGGCCGTGATGACCGCCTACGCCTCGGCCCTTGACGCCGGCGACGCCGGCCTGGCCGCCGACCTGTACGCCGAGAACAGCCTGCTGGCCAGCGCCGACGAGCGCATCTCGGGCCGGCCGGGGATCAGCGGGTGGCACGAGGACCTGCTGCGCCGGGGCCAGGTGACGGCCCGCCCGGCCGGCCAGGGCAGCGACCGCGGCCGCCTTGAGGTCGACAGCGCCGCCGGCCGGTTCGTGGTCGAGCTGGCCTTCGACGCCTCGGGCAGGATCGGCACCGCCCGCTGGCTCACCCCGGCCGAGGCCGGCCTGCCCCAGGAGCAACGGGAGCGGACCGCAACCCCTCCGGCTTCCTAGCGCCCGTGGCCAGGATCAGACGGGTCGACTGCTCGGGCCCGGGGATCCGCCGCCGGCGACGGGGGCGGTCCTTCAGCTACGAGGAGCCCGATGGGCAGGCGGTCACCGACCCCGAGACGCTGGCCCGGATCCGGGGGCTGGGGATCCCGCCGGCCTGGAAGGACGTGTGGATCTGCCCCATCCCCACCGGGCACCTCCAGGCGGTCGGGACCGACGCCGCCGGCCGCCGCCAGTACCTCTACCACGAGGCCTGGCGGACCCGGCGCGAGGCGGCCAAGTTCGACCACATGCTGGAGTTCGCCCACGCCCTGCCCGGGCTGCGCGAGCGGGCGGCCGAGCACCTGACCCAGCCCGGCCTGTCCCGTGAGCGGGTGCTGGCCTGCGCGACCCGGCTGCTGGACCGGGGCTTCTTCCGGATGGGCACCGAGGACTACGCCGAGCAGAACCAGACCTACGGCCTCGCCACCATCCAGAAGCGCCACGTGCGCCTGGACGGCGACCTGATCTCCTTCGACTACGTGGCCAAGAGCGGCAAGCGGCGCCTGGCCTCGGTCCTCGACCCGTCCGTGAGCGACGTCGTCGCCCAGCTCAAGCGCCGCCGCGGCGGCGGCCCCGAGCTGCTCGCCTTCAAGGACGGCCGGGCCTGGGTGGACGTCCGCTCCGACGACATCAACGCCTACATCAGGGAGCAGACCGGCGGCGACTTCACCGCCAAGGACTTCCGCACCTGGAGCGCCACCGTGCTCGCCTCGGTGGCCATGGCCAGCTCGTTCCCCCAGGCCAGGTCCAGGACGGCCAGGGCCAGGGCGATCACCCGGGCGGTCAAGGAGGTCGCCCACTACCTGGGCAACACCCCGGCGGTCTGCCGCGCCTCCTACATCGACCCGCGGGTGTTCGACCGCTACCGGTCCGGCCTGACCATCGCCGGCGCCCTGGAGCAGCTCGGCCAGGTCGGCGAGCTCGGCGAGCCGGCCCACCAGGGCCCGGTCGAGGAGGCCGTGCTGGATCTGATCGAGGACAAGCACGGGCCGGCCCTCGAGCTGGACCTCATCGCCTGAGCACTGCTACCCTCGCCGTCGTCCCCGGCCCTGGCCGGGCATTCGTTGTGTGCGCACGAATTTCGCGTCGAGGAGGCTCGTCCCCCATGTCCGAGTACAAGCTGGCCGCCGAGAACCGCTCGGACGCCGGGAAGGGGGTCGCCCGCCGGCTGCGGGCCACCGGCCGGGTCCCGGCCGTGCTGTACGGCCACGGCACCAAGCCCCAGCACCTGAGCGTCGACGCCCGCCAGCTCGGCCAGGCCCTGCGAACCGACGCCGGCGCCAACGTGCTGATCTCGCTGGAGGTCGGGCGCGACAAGCACCTGGCCCTGGCCAAGGAGATCCAGCGTCACCCGGTCAGGGGCGACTTCATCCACGTCGACTTCCTCCAGGTCCGCCGGGGCGAGAAGGTCCACGTCCAGGTGTCGGTGCGCCTGGTCGGGGAGGCGCCCGGGGTCCGCGAGGGCGGCATCGCCGACCAGGACCTGTACCAGCTCAACGTCGAGGCCGAGGTGACCGCCGTGCCCGAGGCGATCGAGGCCGACGTGTCCGGCCTGGCCATCGGGGACGTGCTGCGGGTCGCCGACCTCAAGGCTCCCGGCGGCGCCGTCATCCTCGACGACCCCGAGGCCGTGGTCGTGTCCGTGGCCGCGCCGACGGTCGAGGCCGAGCCCGAGCCCGCCGAGGGCGAGGAGGGCGAGGCCGCCGAGGGTGGCGAGGGCGCCACCGCCGAGGACGCCGGCGAGGGCGAGGACCGGTCCGAGGCCTAGGCGGCCGGTGCCACTCCAGCTCCGGAAGCGGACCACGATGACCGCCGCCGGCAGCGACGGCGGCCCCTGGATCGTGCTCGGGCTCGGCAACCCCGACGACGAGTACGGCAACTCCCGGCACAACGCCGGGGCCATGGTGGTCGCCCTGCTGGCCGAACGGGCCGGGGCCAAGCTGAAGCGGACCCGCAACCGGGCCCAGGTGGCCGAGATCCGCGACGGCGACACCCGGGTCGTGCTGGCCCGGCCCAACAGCTACGTCAACGAGTCCGGAGGCCCGGCCTCGCTGCTGGCCCGCTGGTACAAGACGCCGGTGGAGCGGATCATCGTCGTCCACGACGAGATCGACCTGGCCTACGGCAAGATCCAGGTCCGCCGGGACGGCGGCACGGCCGGCCACAACGGCCTCAAGGACGTCGCCAAGGGGCTCGGCTCCCCGGACTTCCTGCGGGTCCGCGTCGGCGTCGGCCGCCCCCCCGGCCGCAAGGACCCGGCCGACTACGTGCTCGAGCCGATCGCCAAGCGCGACGCCGAGGACTTCGCCGTCCTGGTCGCCCGGGCCGCCGACGCCGCCATGGACCTCGTCCACCTCCCTCTGGAACGGGCCCAGGACCGCCACAACCGCTGACGGCCGCCTATCCTGTGCTCGGTTCCCGCCACCCCGAGCGGTTGCAGGAAGGAGCGAAGGTGAACCCTTCAGCGGTGCGGTCCGCAGCGGCGCGGATCGCCGGCCAGGTGCACCGGACCCCGGTGCGCACCTCGGCCACTCTCGACGGGCGCACCGGCGCCCAGGTCCTGGTCAAGGACGAGGCGGTCCAGAAGACGGGCTCGTTCAAGGCCCGCGGCGCCCTCAACCGCCTGCTCACCCTGCCCGACGAGGCCCGCGAGCGCGGGCTGGTGTGCGTCACCGCCGGCAACCACGGCGCCGCCGTGGCCTGGGCGGCGGCCCAGACCGGGGCCAAGGCGACCGTGGTCATGCCGACCTACAGCCCGGCCGCCAAGGTGGCCGCCTGCTGGAGCTACGGCGCCGAGGTGATCCTGCACGGCGACACCACCACCGAGGCGTTCGCCGAGTGCGAGCGGCTCCAGGGCGAGCGCGGCCTCACCTTCGTCCACCCCTTCGACGACCCCGAGATCGTCGCCGGCCAGGGCACCGTCGGCCTGGAGCTGGTCGAGGACGCCGGCCCGGTCGACGTCTGGGTGGTGAGCGTCGGGGGCGGCGGCCTCACCTGCGGCACCGCCCTGGCCGTGCGCGACGCCAACCCCGACTGCCGGGTCGTGGCGGTCGAGCCCGAGGGCGCCGCCGCCCTGACCGCCGCCCTGGCCGCCGGCCGCCCGGTCCCGATCGTCGCCCGCTCGGTCGCCGACGGCCTCTGCGCCCCCTTCGCCGGCCCCCTCACCTTCCCCCTCTTCCGCGACCTGGTCGACGAGGTCGTCCTGCTGTCGGAGGCCGAGCTCCTGGCCGGGGTCCGGTTCGTCATGGAACGGATGAAGGTCGTGGTCGAGCCGGCCGGGGCGGCCACCGTCGCCGCCCTCCTCGCCGGCAGGGCCGGCGACCTCACCGGCCAGCGCGTCGGCACCGTCCTCACCGGCGGCAACCTCGACCTGGGCGTGGTCATCCCCCAGCTGCCGCCGGCCGACTGAAGGGCCGCTAGGCCAGTCGCAGGGTGTGCCGCTCGGCCAGCGTGGGGATGGTGGCGAAGTCGATGTCGAGCCGGTAGCGGGCGACGACCTCAGCGATGGCGGCTTCGGCTCGGGCTCGGGGAGCTGTTCGCCTGGTACCGCGAGACCGAGCCGATGACAGCCAACGTCCTGCGCGATGCCCAGACCCTTCCCGCCCTGCGCCCGATCATCGAAGGCGGTCTGCTCCGCTACCTGGACCAGGCGCGCCAGGTCCTCGTCGAGCCGATCGCCGCCGGAGGGCGCCGCCGCGACCGCCTCGACGCCGCCGCCCGGGCCGCCGTCGACTTCCATCTGTGGCGCGCGCTCGCCCCACTCGGCGACGCCGAGGCCGCCGAGCTCGCCGCCGGGCTCGTCGAGCTGGCTGCCGGAACGGAAGCTTGACAAGGCCGGCGCCATTGTGTGACCATCCGGTCACGTAATTATGTGACTAGGAAGTCACATAATGTCTCCGGAGGTTCCCCGCCATGGCCGACGACACCAGCCTGGTCTGGAAGGCGCTGGCCGACCCGACCCGGCGGGCGATCCTGGACCTGCTGGCCGACCGGGCCCGGACCACCGGGGAGCTCAGCGGGGCGTTCCCGGAGGTGTCGCGGTTCGCGGTGATGAAGCACCTGGGGGTGCTGGAGACGGCAGGGCTGGTGGTGGTGCGGCGGCGGGGCCGGGAGCGCTGGAACCACCTCAACGGGGTGCCCCTGCGGCAGGCCTACGAGCGCTGGATGCGCCCGCACGCCGACCGCTGGGCCGAGTCGCTGCTCCGGCTCAAGGAGACGGCCGAGCGGCGGGAAGGAGCCGGCATGACCACGACCCTGGAGGTCGAGCAGGAGGTGGCGGTGGCCGCCCCGCGGGAGAAGGTGTTCGAGGCGCTGTGCCGGATGGGGGAGTGGTGGCCGCACACCTTCCGGGAGGGGTCGTCGGTGCACCTGGAGCCGCGGGTCGGGGGCCGCTTCTGGGAGGACTGGGGCGACGGCGACGGCGCGCTGTACGCCACCGTGACCGGCATCCGCCGGCCCGAGCAGCTGACCTGCACCGGGCCGATGGGCATGTCGGGCCCGGTGGCCGGCGTGTTCGCCATGTCCCTCTCCGAGCGCGACGGCGCCACCCTGGTGCGGCTGTCCCACCATGCCGTCGGGCCGATCGACGACGAGACCCGGGCCGCCTACGAGCACGGCTGGGTGGAGGTGTTCGGCGCCCTGCAGGGCCATCTCGGCCTCACCGGCTGACTGTGGGAATGCTGCGGTAGCCTGGACGTTGAACAGAGCGGGAGCCCCCCGGCTGCGGCCGTCGGGGGCTACCCGACTGTGCTACCGCCGCAAAGGACACCCGTGCGCCTCACCCCCCTGCTCGACCGCTGGACCGACGACCCCGCCTTCGCCGAGCTGCTCGGCGGGCTCGACCCGCGCGCCGGCACCCCACGGCCCGAGGTGGTCGTCCCCGACGTGGCCAGGGCGTTCCTGCTGGCCGGGATCGCCAGCGCCGGCGGGCGGCTGGTGGTCGTCACCACCGCCACCACCGCCGACGCCGAGGCCCTGGCCGCCGACGTCGCCGCCTTCCTCGGGCCCGACTCGGCGGCCACCTTCCCGGCCTGGGAGACCCTGCCCCACGAGCGGCTCTCGCCCCGCTCCGAGACCGTGGCCGCCCGCCTGCGCCTGCTCCACCGGCTCGGCCTGCCCAACCTCGGCGGGCTGCGGCTGGTGACAGTCCCGGCGCGGGCGATGATGCAGCCGCTCGCCCCCGGGCTGGACGCGGTCGACCCGGTCCGGGTCGCCACCGGCGACCGGGTCGACCTCGAGGAGCTGCTGGAGCGGCTGGTGGCCGCCGGCTACTCGCGCACCGACATGGTCGAGCGCCGGGGCGAGGTGGCCGTCCGGGGCGGCCTGGTCGACTTCTTCCCGCCGGGCGAGGACCACCCGGTCCGGGTCGAGCTCTGGGGCGACGAGGTCGAGAGCATCCGGTCGTTCGCGGTATCGAGCCAGCGCTCCCTGACCGAGCTGCCCGAGGTCGAGGCCTGGCCGTGCCGCGAGGTGCGTCTGAGCGAGGCCGAGCGGGGCCGGGCCCGTCAGCTCGCCCGCGAGGTGCCGGTGGCCGGCGACCTGCTCGCCCAGGTGGCCGAGGGCCTCGACGTCGACGGGGTCGAGTCGCTGCTGCCGCTGCTGTTCGACGAGCTCCGGCCACTGCCGGCCTACCTGCCCACCGACGCCCTCCTGGTGCTGGTCGACCCCAAGCGGACCCTCGACCGGGCCGAGGAGGTCCGCATCCAGGCCGACGAGGCCGCCCAGGCCTCCTGGGGCAGCGCCGCCGAGGGCGCCACCGCGCCGGTCGAGGGCGTCGCCTACCTGCCCCTGGCCGACGTGCTGGAGGGGGCCGGCCGGGCCTTGCTCCGGCTCGGGCCGTTCGATTCCGGGCAGGCCAGCGCCGTCCGGATCGACGCCTCGGCGATCGAGCCCTACCGGGCCAACGTCACCCGCGTGGCCACCGACGCCCGCGACCTGATCGCCGACGGCGCGACCGTGGTGCTCACCACCGAGGGCGCCGGACCGGCCCAGCGGCTCGTCGAGGTCCTGCGCGAGGAGGGCCTGACCGTCCCCGACCTGATGACCGAGCTGAGCCCCGAGCCGGGCCCCGGGGTGCTGGTCGGGACGGCCCCGCTGCTCACCGGGTTCCGCCTGCCGTCGCTGCGCCTGGCCCTGGTCGCCGAGGGCGACCTCTACGGGACCAGGCGTCAGACCCGCGAGCAGGCCCGCATGCCCTCCAGCCGCAGCCGGGCCAAGCACGCCGGCGGCCAGCTGGCCCTGGAGGAGCTCCAGCCGGGCGACATCGTCGTCCACGCCGTCCACGGCATCGGCCGCTACGTCGGCATGGAGCACCGCAGCGTCGGCGGATCCGAACGCGACTACCTGGTCCTGGCCTACGACCAGGGCGACAAGCTGTACCTGCCCAGCGAGCAGGTCGAGCTGATCAGCCGCTACGTCGGCGGGGAGCACCCCAAGCTGTCGCGCCTCGGCAGCCGCGAGTGGGACCGCCAGAAGGCCAGGGTGCGCAAGAAGGTCCGCGAGATGGCGGCCCAGCTGGTCCGGCTCTACTCGGCCCGGATGGCCTCCCCCGGCCACGCCTTCGGCCCCGACAGCCCCTGGCAGCGGGAGCTGGAGGACGCCTTCCCGTTCACCGAGACCCCCGACCAGCTCACCGCCATCGAGGAGATCAAGGCCGACATGGAGGCGCCGGTGCCAATGGACCGGCTGCTGTGCGGCGACGTCGGCTACGGCAAGACCGAGGTCGCGGTCCGGGCCGCCTTCAAGGCGGTGATGGACGGCAAGCAGGTCGGTGTGCTGGTGCCGACCACCCTGCTGGCCCAGCAGCACATGGCCGTCTTCTCCGAGCGGTTCGCCCCCTTCCCGGTCAAGGTGGCCGTGCTGTCGCGCTTCCAGTCCGGGCAGGAGCAGGACGACGTGGTCGCCGGCATGGCCGACGGCACCATCGACGTGGTCATCGGCACCCACCGGCTGCTGTCCGCCGACGCCAAGTGGTCCGACCTGGGCCTGGTCGTGGTCGACGAGGAGCACCGCTTCGGGGTCGGCCACAAGGAGCACCTCAAGCAGCTCCGGACCGAGGTCGACGTGCTCACCCTGACCGCCACCCCGATCCCCCGGACCATGGAGATGGCCATCTCCGGGATCCGCGACCTGTCGGTGATGGAGACCCCGCCCGAGGAGCGCCACCCGGTGCTGACCTTTGTCGGCCCCTACGACCAGGGCACGGTGGCCAACGCCATCCGCCGGGAGATGCTCCGCGAGGGCCAGACCTTCTTCGTCCACAACCGGGTCGACTCCATCGACCGGGTGGCCTACGAGGTCCGCCAGGCCGTTCCCGAGGCCAGGGTGGCCGTGGCCCACGGCCAGATGCACGAGGACCAGCTGGAGCGGGTGATGCTCGACTTCTGGGACAAGCAGTACGACGTCCTGGTCAGCACCACCATCATCGAGTCCGGCATCGACATCCCTAACGCCAACACCCTGATCGTCGACCGGGCCGACACCCTCGGTCTGGCCCAGCTCTACCAGCTGCGGGGACGGGTCGGGCGCTCGCGCGACCGGGCCTACGCCTACCTGTTCTACCCGCCCGAGCGGTCGATCACCGAGACCTCCCACCAGCGGCTGGCCACCGTGGCCACCCACCAGGACCTCGGCTCGGGCATGGCCATCGCCATGAAGGACCTCGAGATCCGCGGCGCCGGCAACCTGCTCGGGGCCGACCAGTCGGGCCACGTCGCCCTGGTCGGCTACGACATGTACATGCAGCTGCTGGCCGAGGCCGTGGCCGAGCTCCGCGGCCGCCCCATCGAGCAGCCCAAGGAGCTGAAGCTGGAGGTCCCGGTGGACGCCCACCTGCCCGCCGCGTACGTGCCAAGGGAGCGGCTGCGGCTGGAGGCCTACCGCCGCCTCGGCGGGGCCAGGGTGGTCTCCGAGGTCGAGGCCCTCGGGGCCGAGCTGGCCGACCGCTACGGCCCGCCCCCGCCCCCCGTCCGGAACCTGCTCCAGCTGGCCGGGGTCCGGGCCCAGGCGACCGCCGTCGGCCTCACCGAGGTCGTCTGCTTCGGCGGCCGGGCGCGCCTGACCCCGGTCGACGACCTGCCCGAGTCCAAGCAGGTCCGCCTGGACCGCCTCTACCCGGGAGCCATCTGGAAGCAGGCCGAGCGCACCCTGCTGGTCCCCCTCCCGGTCGAGGGCACCAACCTGCCCAGCTGGCTGTGCGAGCTGCTCACCGGCATCCTCGCCGCCCCCGACGCCCCGGCCCTGCCCGACCCCGGCCGACCCGAGCAGCGCCGGGCCGCCTCCTAGGCGAGGGATTCAGCGGCCCAAGTTGGGTACGGTACCTGCGGGACCCTTCCGGACTGGGGTGAGCAGATGACGGTGAGCGAACGGGCCGGTCGGCCGGCCGAGGCGTCGATGCTGGTCGACGTGGACCGGCTGGTCAAGGCGTACTACGAGGAGCAGCCCGACCCGGGCGAGGCCACCCAGCAGGTCGCCTTCGGGACCTCTGGGCACCGGGGGTCGGCGCTCAAGGGGTCCTTCAACGAGGCCCACATCCTGGCCACCACCGAGGCGATCTGCCGCTACCGCGAGGCCCAGGGGATCGACGGCCCGCTGTACCTGGGCCGCGACACCCACGCCCTGTCCGAGCCGGCCCAGCGGACCGCCCTCGAGGTGCTGGCCGCCCACGGGGTCCAGGTGCGGGTCGACTCGGGCGACCGGCCGGCCCCGACCCCGGCGCTGTCGCTGGCCATCCTCACCTGGAACCGGGACCGGCGCGACCACCTGGCCGACGGCATCGTGGTCACCCCCTCCCACAACCCCCCCGAGGACGGCGGCTTCAAGTACAACCCGCCCAACGGCGGCCCGGCCGACACCGACATCACCGGCTGGGTCCAGGACGAGGCCAACCGGCTGCTGCGGGCCGGCCTGGACGGGGTGCGGCGGGTGCCGGCCGAGCAGGCCGCCACCGCGCCCGGCGTGGAGCGCTACGACTACGTGGCCGCCTACGTCGAGGACCTGGCCACCGTCGTCGACCTGGAGGTGGTCCGCGGGGCCGGGCTGCGCCTGGGCGTCGATCCCCTTGGCGGGGCGGCCGTCGACTACTGGTCGGCCATTGCCGAGCACTACCGCCTGGACCTGGAGGTGGTCAACCAGGCGGTCGACCCGACCTTCCGGTTCATGACCGTCGACTGGGACGGCAAGATCCGCATGGACCCGTCCTCGCGCTACGCCATGGCCGGGCTGATCGACCTGCGCGACCGCTTCGACGTGGCGTTCGCCAACGACGCCGACGCCGACCGGCACGGCATCGTCACCGGCGGGGCCGGGCTGCTCAACCCCAACCACTACCTGGCCGCCATGGTCGCCTACCTGTTCGGCGGCGGGCGCGACTGGGGCGAGCGGGTCGGGGTGGGCAAGACGATGGTCTCGAGCTCGATGATCGACCGGGTCACGGCCGACCTGGGCCGGCGGATGGACGAGGTCCCGGTCGGGTTCAAGTGGTTCGTGGACGGGCTGCTGGACGGCTCGCTCGGCTTCGGCGGGGAGGAGAGCGCCGGGGCCTCGTTCCTGCGCCGCGACGGGACCGTCTGGACCACCGACAAGGACGGCATCGTCTGCTGCCTGCTGGCCGCCGAGATGACCGCGCGCCGGGGCGCCGACCCGGGCGCCCAGTACCGCGAGCTCACCGCCCGCTTCGGCGACCCCGACTACCGCCGGGTCGACGCCGCGGCCACCCCCGAGCAGAAGGCCGTGCTCAAGCGGCTGTCCGCCAGCGACGTGCAGGCCTCGGAGCTGGCCGGGGAGCCGATCACCGACGTGCTCACCTCGGCCCCGTCCAACGGGGCCGCCCTCGGCGGGGTCAAGGTGGTCACCGAGCACGCCTGGTTCGCGGCCCGCCCGTCGGGCACCGAGGACGTCTACAAGGTCTATGCCGAGAGCTTCCGTGGCACCGAGCACCTGGAGCAGGTCCTGGAGGAGGCCACGGCGGTCGTCTCGGCCGCCCTGGAGGCGGCCGGCTAGGCGTTGCTGGAGGCCTCCCAGAGGTTGACACCGGCCTCGGTGGCGTGGCGGTCGATCTCGGCCAGCTCGTCGTCGCTGAGGTCGAGCCGGTCGAGGGCGGCCACGTTGTCCTCGAGCTGGGCAACGCTGGACGCGCCGAGCAGGGCCGAGGTGACTCGCGGGTCGCGCAGCGTCCAGGCGATCGCCAGCTGGGCCAGGCTCTGGCCGCGCCGGGCCGCGACCTCGTTCAGGGCCCTGACCTTGGCCAGGGTGTCGTCGTTGAGCTGGCCCTGGTCGATGGTGCCTGGCCTGGCGGCCCGCGAGCCCTCGGGGATGCCGTCCAGGTAGCGGCCGGTCAGCAGCCCCTGGGCCAGGGGCGAGAACACGATGCAGCCGGCCCCCTCGTCGGCGAGCACGTCCAGCAGGCCGTCGTCCTCGATCCAGCGGTTCAGCATCGAGTACGACGGCTGGTGGATCAGCAGCGGGGTCCCGAGGCGGCGCAGGATCGCGGCCGCCTGCCGGGTCCGCTCGGCCGAGTAGGAAGAGATGCCGGCGTACAGGGCCTTGCCCTGGCGCACGGCCGTGTCCAGCGCCCCCATGGTCTCTTCCAGGGGCGTGTCCGGGTCGACACGGTGGGAGTAGAAGATGTCCACGTAGGGCAGTCCCATGCGGGTCAGGCTCTGGTCGAGGCTGGACAGGAGGTACTTCCGCGAACCGTGGTCGCCGTACGGCCCGGGCCACATGTCGTAGCCGGCCTTGGTCGAGATCACCAGCTCGTCCCGGTGGCCGCGCAGGTCGGTGGCGAGGATGCGGCCGAAGTTCTCCTCGGCCGAGCCGTAGGGCGGCCCGTAGTTGTTGGCCAGGTCGAAGTGGGTGATGCCGAGGTCGAAGGCGCGGCGCACGATCGCCCGCTGGGTCTCGAACGGCCGGTCGCCGCCGAAGTTCTGCCACAGGCCGAGGGAGATGGCGGGGAGCAGGAGCCCGCTGCGCCCGACCCGGCGGTACCGCATGGTGTCGTAGCGGCCGTCGGCCGGCTGATAGCTCGTCATCGCGGCATTGTCGCACCCGAGCGCGCCACCCGCCGGTATGCTTGTGCATTGTCGTCGTCGAGTTCGTGTGAGGTTGGCCGTGCGCCGTCTGCTCCCCGTCCTGTGTCTCGTCGTCCTGGCCGCCGGCTGCTCGGGGGGCCTTGGGGTCCGCAACCAGGACGCGGCGACGGTCAACGGCGTCGGCATCCCGACCGACCGCCTCAGCGAGATGACCACCGCGCAGCTGGGCCAGCAGGCCACCCAGCAGTCGGGCCAGCAGCAGACCCAGGACATCGAGGGGGCCACCCGCCAGGCGCTGGAGGGCCTGATCCAGTTCCAGCTGGTGCTGGACGGGGCCAAGAAGGCCGGGGTGGCCATCGAGGAGTCCGACGTCGACGCCCGCATGGAGCAGCTCAAGCAGCAGGTGACGGCCCAGGGCCAGAACTACGAGGAGCTGCTGAAGACCCGGCAGATCTCCGAGGAGGTGCTCCGCGCCCAGCAGCGGGTCCAGCTGGCGGTCGACCTGGTCGCGGTCAAGCTGGTCCCGTACTCGCCCGACGCCAAGCTGCGCGAGACCCTCGACCAGCGCAAGGACGACTTCCTCGAGGTCCACGTCCGCCACGTCCTGGTCAAGGACAAGGCGACCGCCGACACGGTCCGCCAGCAGCTGGTCTCCGGGGCGAACTGGGCGTCGGTGGCCAAGCAGCGCTCGATCGACACCCAGAGCAAGGACAAGGCCGGCGACCTCGGGTTCAACGCCAAGGGGGCGACCGTCAAGACGTTCGAGACGGCCGAGTACAAGCTGGTCGCCCAGGGCGACTGCAAGGGCAAGACCAGCGGCTCCTGCGAGTCGCCGGTCTCCGAGCCGGTCAAGACCCAGTTCGGCTACCACGTCCTCCAGGTCGTGGGGGTGCGGCTGCCCAAGCTCGACAACGACCTGCGGGCCAAGCTCGAGCCGGCCGTCAAGGACCGCCGCCAGCAGGCCATCCAGCGCTGGTTCGAGCAGCAGGTCAAGTCGGCCGAGGTCACCATCAACCCGCGCTTCGGCCGCTGGGACGCCGAGAACGGCAAGGTGGTCGAGCGCGAGACCGCCCCCGGCGCGGCCACGACCACCACCGCCGGGGGCGGCGGGCCCACCCCGACCCAGCCGTAAGGCATCCCATGACGCGAGTGGTGCTGGTCGCGTCCAGCCCGCGGCTCCCGCTGCTGTTCCCGCCCCAGACCTGGCGGGCCCTGGACGCCGCCCGGCCGGTGTGGGTGCTGGGCGACGACCACCCGTCGCTGCCGGCGCTGGAGGTGGCCGAGATCCCCTGGCAGGTGCTCGCCCCCGCCGAGGACACCGGTCCGGCCGGGCGCGACCTGCTCCTGGTCGGCCAGGGCCTCGACCTGGACGCGGTGGCCAAGGCCAGGCGGCAGGCCGACGCCCTGCTCGACCATGCCCGCCGCGACGGCACCGCCACCCTGCTGCTGCCGCCGGTCAACGACGGGCCGCTGGTGCAGCTGGTCGCCGACCGGGCCGCCCGCGGCCACATCGAGGTCGAGGCGGTCTATCCGGTGGGGGAGCCCAAGGGGGCGGCCCTGCTCGACCTGGTCGCCACCGAGACCCGGCTGCGCGGCCCCGACGGCTGCCCGTGGGACCGCGAGCAGACCCATGCCTCGCTGGCCAGGCATCTGGTCGAGGAGGCCTACGAGGTGCTCGACGCGATCGAGGAGGGCGACCCCGAGCACCTGCGCGAGGAACTGGGTGACCTGCTCCTTCAGGTGGTCTTCCACGCCCAGCTGGCCGAGGACGCCGGCGACTTCGACGTCGACGGGGTGGCCAGGGCGATCACCGAGAAGCTCATCCGCCGCCACCCCCACGTCTTCGGCGACCTCCAGGTGGCGTCGGCCGGCGAGGTCGTCCGCAACTGGGAGGCGATCAAGCGCGAGGAGGAGGGCCGCACCGACCCCCTGGCCGGGATCCCGTCGGCCCTGCCGGCGCTCCAGCTGGCGGCCAAGCTCCAGAAGCGCGCCCCCGCCGGCGGCCTGGCCTCCGAGGCCGGGTCGCCCGGCCGGGTCCGGGAGCGGCTGGACGAGCTCGCCGGGGCCGCCGGGACCCAGGAGCTGGAGGAGGCGGTGGGGGAGCTGCTGTTCGAGGTGGTCGCCCTGGCCCGGGCCAGCGGGGTCGAGCCGGAGGCGGCCCTGCGGGCCACCGCCCGCCGCTTCCGGGCCCGGTTCCTGGCCGCCGCACCCGAGAGCTGACCCTCAGCCCGGCGGGGTCGGCCCGGGCTGCTCCCCCTCGGGCGGCGGAGGCGGCGGGCCGGGCTCCAGAAGCTGCGTATCCCCGGGGCCACGCGCCGGTCCCGGTGGCGGAGGCGGCGGCTGCGGTGGCGGCCACGCGGCGCCGGGGGGCTGGGCGCCCCACGGCTGCTGGGGGGGCGGTGGCGGGGCGGGCTGACCCCAGCCCTGCTGGGGCCCGGGCTGGCTCCACGGCTGGGGGGCGCCGCCCTGGGCCCAGGGGCCGGCCGGCTGGGGGGTGGGACGTCGCCTGACCGCCCGGACGACCAGGACGATG
>Ga0207706_10002823_pt1 | contig 16848 bp, 14 predicted proteins | sample KBSC53metaG_FD_184318 | JGI IMG/M metagenome (GOLD analysis project Ga0207706, IMG submission 184318) | Corn rhizosphere microbial communities from Kellogg Biological Station, Michigan, USA - KBS C5-3 metaG (SPAdes) (version 2) | ecosystem: Host-associated > Plants > Roots > Rhizosphere > Soil ... | reverse complement strand
GCAGCACCGGCCGCCACCGTATGAGCCCCCGGCGGGCAGCGCCTGCCGCGATGCGCGCACGATGCACGCAAGCGGCCGCTCGCGAACGGCCGCAACGGGCCGACAGCCGCCTCACCTCGCAGCGCGAAATAGCGAGTTCCACTTCAGCGCGGATTCAGGGCAATGGCATCTCGATCGCCCGCGCGACGTTGCGCTGGAAGTCTTGCAAGGCGATCTCGTTGCGGCCGAGCACGACGCGAAACCCCGCCGGGGCCGTCGCCAGATTCGCCCACGCGCGGCTGGCGGCCGTGAAGTCCTCGGTCTGCACGACATGCGCGGTCGCGTCGTAGGCCTGCTCGACCTCGGCGCGGTGTTCCGGCGAGTCGTGTTCGCGCTGCGCGTAGACCGCGAAGTGCACCCGCGTCTCGCCGACACTCGGCCCCGGGAACAAGCGAAAGACCTGGGTGTACGTGCGGCCGCCGCCGACCGAGCCGATGAAGAACATCGTGTTCGGGAACACGAAGTGCAGCGCGCTGTACTCTTCCTCGGGCCATTCCGATTCGGGCCGGCCGGCGAGCAGCGTTTGCGCCTTGCTCGGGAAGACCAGCCGGTAGTGCCGATCGAAGGCTTCGTAGCAGCCGATGTTCGACGTGAAGTACGGCGCGAGGGTCTCGCGGTGCAGCGCGGCGAAGTGATACGACTCGCCGTACGTGTCCATCGCGTACTTCCAGTTGGCCGCGGCCGGCAGCACGCCGCTCTTCACCGGCAGCGCATTGCCGAGCTCGAGCTGGGCCAGCTCGGGGCCGAAGCGGCCGAGATGGGCCGCGATGTCAAGAACCTCGCGGCCCGGCGTCGGCTGCACGAAGACCATGCCATGCCATTCGGCCACCGGCACGCGGACCAGCTCGCGTTCGGCGAAGGCGATGCCCTCGAAGCCCTCGCGTCCCGGCACGCCCTTGAGTGCGCCGTCGAGCGTGAAGCTCCAGGCATGGAACGGGCAGCTGATCACCGGCCGGCGCACCGCCTCGGTCACGAGCCGGCCGCCGCGGTGCGTGCACATGTTGAGGAAGGCGTTGAGCCGGCCGTCCTGCGCGCGCACGATCAGGATCGATGCACCGCTCTCCTCGAACAGCCGCGTGTCGCCCGGCTGCGGGATGTCGCCCGACAGGCAGGCGAGCACCGGCCGGTCGCGGAACAGCGCGCGCTTCTCGGCCGCGAAGCGCCCGGCATCGGTGTAGACCGAGGCATCGATCGGCAAGGGCTGGTCGGCCATGTCGGTCGTGCCGCCGGCGGCGACATGGGCCACCATGCGGCGGACCAGCTCGGCAGCGACGGCACGGCGGCGCGCCTTCCAGTCGACCGCCGCGTATGCGTCATTCATCGTTGTCTCCTTGGAGGTGGGATCCCGCGCTGCGGCGCGCGACGGACCCGGTTGGGGCGGCATTATAAAAACGATCTTGCTCGTTTGTTTGTACAGCATGGCGCGGCGCCTGCCAACCGGCACGGACCCCGATGGATCAAGCGCGCGGGCCACCCTATTCTTTCGACCAACACCGCAGGAGACCATCGCATGAGCATCCACCTTCAGGCCACGCTCGAGATCGAGGCCGCCGGCTTCGAGCGCTTCACCACGATCATGGGCGAGACCGTGACCATTCTCGAAGGCGTCGGCTGGAAGCTGGATGCCGCGTACATGCACTGCACCGGCCGGCTCAACACCGTCGTCGACATGTGGGTGCTCGACGATTACAACCACTACGACCGTGGCATGCAGGCGCTGATGGGCCACCCGCGCTTCGCGGCGATCCGCGAAGGGCTCGCCGCGACGGTGCGCAACGAGACCCTGGTCTTCCTGCAAAAGCTCTCGTACAGCTGCTGACGCGCCGCCGGCTCGGCGCACGCCCAGATGCTCAAGCTCGTCTACTGCCTGCGCCGGCAACCGCATCTGAGCCGCGCCGAGTTCCAGGCCTATTGGCGCACGGTGCACGGCACGCTGGTCGCCGAGCGCGCGGCAGCGCTGGGCATCCGGCGCTATGTGCAAAGCCACACGCTCGACGATCCCGCGCATGCGTCGCTGATCGCCTCGCGGGGCAGCGCCGAGCCTTACGACGGGATCGCCGAGCTGTGGCTGGCCGCGGCGGCTTCGACCGATCCACAGGCGCGGCACGCCGCCCTCGCGCTGCTCGACGACGAACGGCGCTTCATCGATCTGGCGCGCTCGTGCCTGTTCGTCACGGCGGAGCACGAGGTCGTGGCGCGACTCTGAGTTGCATGCGAGCGCCTGCGCGAGCAAAGGCGTGCCTGGGCAGGCCTTTGCAGCCAGCGTGGCGTGTTTGCGGCGAACAGCCCCACCACCCGGCCCTAGGGCACCGCATCACCGCCGCATCGGGCCTTTCGTTCGAACCAATACGCCACATTGCCCACGACGACGATCGTTCCCGAGATGACGACCGTCGCTGCGGTGACGACACTGGCTGCGACAACCAGGGCGACGCAGCCCTGGTTCTGGCAGCTGTGGATCGCCGCGATCTGCCCGCCTTCGAGAACCATGTGGTTGACCATCAGCCTGCAGTCGGCGTCGTAGACCTGCGTGGTCCGCGGCACGTAGACGCACCCGTGAAGCAGTGCGCAGAGCGCCAGCGCAAACAAGCGCGCGCGATTGCGGTTCATCAGAGATTCTCCACTGCTGCAAAGGCCGCCCTCGCCCATGCTGGCATGAACGGGTAAGTCGCTGTCGCACTGCGTGCATAGCGACGATCGCCGAGGCCGAACAATTCTCCACAGCGCGCCGCCCAACGTCAGCTGCACTGCGACGTTTGGTGGCATCCCCGGCCCCGCATGCCCGTTGCACCCAGGAGAGACCCCATGCAATTCCTCGACGATTCCCTGTTGCCCGAGAACCAGGAAAAGATGGTGATCACCGTCGCGCCCTACGGTCCCGAGTGGGAGCCGGCCGACTTCCCCGAAGACATCCCGCTGACGATGGACGAGCAAGTGCAGAAGGCGGTCGACTGCTACAACGCCGGCGCCACGGTGCTGCACCTGCATGTGCGCGAACTCGACGGCAAGGGCAGCAAGCGGCTGTCGAAGTTCAACGAGCTGATCGCCGGCGTGCGCAAGGCCGTGCCGGAAATGATCATTCAGGTGGGCGGCTCGATCAGCTTCGCGCCGGAGAGCGAAGGCGCCGCGGCCAAGTGGCTGAGCGACGACACGCGCCACATGCTGGCCGAGCTGGAGCCCACGCCGGACCAGGTGACGGTGACCGTCAACACCTCGCAGATGAACGTCACGGAGCACGCCGAGCTGGCGGACTTCAAGGGCACCTCGCGCGAGATCCCCGCCATCTACGAAGCCTACAAGGAGATGACGGTGCCGGCGCAGCCGGGCTGGGTCGAGGAGCACATCCGTCGCCTCACTAAGGCCGGCATCCAGAGCGCCTTCCAGTGCTACAACATCAACAGCTTCGAGTCGGTCGAACGCTTGATGCGCCGCGGTGTCTACAAAGGTCCGCTGGTGATGAACTGGGTGGCGATCAGCGGCGGCATGGACGCGCCGAACATCTACAACCTGGCCAACTTCGTGCGTGCGGTGCCCGATGGCGCGGTGCTCACCGTGGAGAGCTCGGTGCGCAACGTGCTGCCCGTGAACATGATAGGTATCGCCATGGGCCTGCACGTGCGATGCGGCACCGAAGACGTGCTGTGGAACCAGACGCGCTCGGCCAAGATCGGTACGGTGGCGCAGATCGAACAGCTGGTGGAAATCTCGCGCCAGTTCGGCCGTCCGATTGCCACGGCGCAGCAGGCGCGCGAGATCTCGAAGATCGGCGTTTTCTACGACACAGCGGAAGAGTCGCTGGCGGCCAACGGCTTCGCACCCAATCGCAATGGCGCCAATCAGGGCTTCCTGCGCAAGGCGGCTTGAGAGTGAGCGTGGTGATGACGAGGTCTGTCACGCGCGCCTTTTGGCGCCTGCTCGAAGGCCTTTCGCATGCCCTCCGCTTTGAAGGCCTGGCTCAGAACGCGCGCACCGTCCCCTGAGCCACCGCGCTGGCCGTCTGCTTGCTCCACTGCGAGGCGCTGCAGCCGAAGTGGTGGCGGAACCAGTGGCTGAAGCTGCTTGGCCCCGAGAAGCCCAGCAGCTCGGCCACTTCGCTCAGCGGCAGGTCACTGTCGCGCAGGTGGCGCTTGACGAGGTCGGAGCGCACATGGTCGAGCAGGCTGCTGAAGGTGAAGCCTTCAGCCTCGAGCCGGCGGTGCAGCGTGCGGCGGTCCACGCGCAGGTGCCGCGCCACTTCCTGCGCCGTGCAGCCGCCGCCGGGCATGAGCGCGAGGATGAGTTCACGGCAGGCTTCGCGCGTGCTCTCGCCGCGGTCTTTCAGGGCCGCCTCCAGGTACTCTCGCGCAAAACGCGCCGCGCCCTGGTCGCCTGATTCGCGCGGCTTGCGCAGATCGGCCGCCAGGCACACGAGCCCATTGAAATCCTGGTTGAACTTGACGTGGCGCCCGAAGAAGGCGCGGTGCGCCGACACGTCCGCCGGCGGGCGGTGCGTGAAGCAGACCTGCTGCGGCCGCCACTGCGGATCGATCAGCTCGGTGAGCACGCGGAACATGATGCCCACGGCCAGTTCCATCGACTGGCGCATCGGCAGCCCGGGGCTGGGCAGCAGGTCTTCGCGCAGGATGACCATGTCGCCCGTATCCTCCAGGCGAAAGCTCAATGAGGCGTTCACCAGCTTCAGGTAGCGGCCCAGCGTGTCGAGCGCGTCGCGGGGCGTGGGCTCTTCCCTCAGCACGACGCTGATCGGCCCGAGCGCCGAGAGTTTGCGCTGCGCCGCGAGCCGCAGCGCGAAATCTTCGGTGCGCGTGGCGCGCGCGGTGATCTCGAGCAGCTCGCGCACGGCGTCACCTGGAATCAGCATCTCGGGGTGCTCGAGCAACTGGGCCTTCAGCCCCACGGTGCGCAGGAAGGCATGCGGGTCCCGGCCGAGCGAGCGCACCAGGTCCACGTAGCCGCTGAGGCTCGCGCTACGCATCAGTCGGCCGAGGTGTTTCATGGTCGATTCTTCAGGAACCCCGTGCTCGACCGGGGGCTGATCCTGGATTGCTGTGTCTTGATGATGGCCCGATTGTGATCGGCCATGGCGTTCAGTGTCTGGTGCAGATGGAGACTGCGAAACCGGTCTTCGCAAGGACCGTTTCAATGTCCCGCAAAGACAAGTCGCAGTCCCGAATGAGCAAGAAGTTTTCCGGGGTGCGCCAGACACTTTTGGCGCCAGAGCAACTTTCCCACCGGAGACAAACCCCATGAACTTCCTCGACGGCCACCTGTATCCCGAGAACCAGCAGCCCCTGATCATCACGGCCGCGCCCTATGCGCCGGGGTGGATTCCCGCCGACTTTCCGGAAGACATCCCGGTCACGATGGAAGACCAGATCCAGAAGGCGGTCGATTGCTACGAAGCCGGCGCCACCGTGCTGCACCTGCATGTGCGCGAGGCCGACGGCAGGGGCAGCAAGCGGCTGTCGATGTTCAACGAACTGATCGCCGGCGTGCGCAAGGCCGTGCCGGAAATGATCATCCAGGTGGGCGGCTCGATCAGCTTCGCGCCTGAGGACGACGGTGCCGCGGCCAAGTGGCTGAGCGACGACACGCGCCACATGCTGGCCGAACTCACGCCCCGCCCCGACCAGGTGACCGTGACCGTCAACACCACGCAGATGAACGTGACCGAGCACGCCGGCCTGGACGACTTCAGGGGCCTGTCGCGCGGCGACCCGAGGCTCTATTCGACGTACAAGGACATGATCGTGCCCTCTAACCCCAGCTGGGTCGAGGAGCACATCCGCCGCCTCACGGCCGCGGGCATCCAGAGCGAGTTCCAGTGCTACAACATCAACAGCTTCGAGACCATCGAGCGGATGATCCGCCGCGGCGTCTACAAGGGCCCGCTGGTGATGAACTGGGTGGCCATCAGCGGCGGCATGGACCAGGCGAACATCTACAACCTGGCCAACTTCCTGCGCGCCGCACCCGATGGCTCGGTGGTCACGGTGGAAAGCTCGGTGCTCAACGTGCTGCCCGTGAACATGATCGGCATCGCCCTAGGCCTGCACGTGCGCTGCGGCATTGAGGACGTGCTGTGGAACCAGACCCGCACCGGCAAGATGAGCTCGGTCGAACAGATCCGGCAACTGGTGCGCATCTCGACTGAATTCGGTCGCCCCATTGCGACCGCGCAGCAGGCGCGCGAGATCATGAAGATCGGCGTGTTTTACGAAACCATCGAAGAGACGCTGCAGGCCAATGGCTTCGCGCCCAATCGCAACGGTGCCCAGCAGGGCTTCCTGCGCAAGCCGGCCTGACGCATGAGGTACACCGGAGTTGTTGACGTACTGTCGGCCGGCGAGCTCTTGCCGGCGGCTCCATAGCAGTGCTTGTCGTGCAAGCCACTCGGCATGACGCGCAATGTGAGCGTCACAGGCAGGGCCAAAAAGCGAGTGGGCTTCTCGCTGCTGCCTGCGAGGAGGGCCGGTTTCGAATGAGCGGCGCCTGCATCAGCCCCGGCCGAACTGCCAGGCTCGAGCTGCCTTCCCCGGCTGTCGCCGTCGCGCAAGAGCCAGGTTGGCCGTGATCATGGCCGCGACCAGCGTGATCAGCCACGAGAAGTACACCCACAGCAAGAAGATCGGAAAGGCCGCGAACGCCCCGTACAGCGCCTTGTAGGTCGGCACCTTGACGAGATAGGTGGCGAAGCCCCGTTTGCCCAGCTCGAAGGCCACGCTGGCGATCAGGGCGCCCGCGACGGCGTCGCGTAGCCGCACCTTCGTGTTCGGAACGAAATAGAACATGCTCGTCAGCGCGGTCACGCCGAGCACGAGCGGCCCGAGGTCGAGCACGAAGGCGAGCGATGGTGGCAAGGCGCCGATCAGACCCAGGGAAACGCCCAGCACGTACGACGTTGCCCACAGACTCAGACCCATCACGGGTGGCCCCACGGCCAACATCAGCAAGTACAGGCCGACTCTTCTGAAGAAAGGCCGATTCCTCCTCACCTCCCACATCTGGTTCAAAGCGTTCTCGACGGTCAGCAACATCGCGACTGCGGTCCCCAGCAGGAAGAGCGAGCCGACCCAGGTCAGGCTGCTGGCATTCGCGGCGAACTGGTCCAGATACTTGAGGACCGTGCGCGCGATGTCTGGCGGCAGCAGCCTGCTCAGCAGGAACTCATGAATCGCATCCTTGAATCGCTTGAAGATCGGGAATCGCGTGAACAGCGCGAAGCTCGTCGCCAGCAAGGGCACGATGGACAGCAAGGTCGTGAATGTCAGGCTTCCGGCGACCTGGGGCAAGCGTTCTTTCCTGGCGCGGTGGATCGTCAGGCGGGTCAGAGTGAACATGTATCGCTGAAAGAGGAGGGGGCGGCTGGCTTCGCGGACGAACAAGCCGCTGCATGCGATTTTGAGGCCTGCTGCTGACGCCTTTCGGCAAGGCCCATCTTCGATGCGTCGTAGATCGAGGCATTCACTCAGCCGCCCCGCTGCCGGATCTTCGGCAAGCATGACAGCAGCGCCTTCACCTGCGGCGAATCGTCGGACTTGCGCCAGATGGCGACGGTCTCGACGATGGTCTTCTCGCCCTTCATGCTTCGATAGACGACCCCCTCGCGATGCAATGCCTGCACGCTGCCGGGCACCAGCGCCACGCCGATGCCGCCGGACACGAGGCTCACGATGGTGTGCATTTGCCGCGCCGGAAACAGCTTGGGGCTGAAGCCATGCCGCATGCAGGTGGCGACGATGGCGTCGAACATCATCGGACCCTGATGGCGCTCGAATCCGAGGAAGCGTTCGTTCGACAACTTTTCGAGCGCGATGCGCGTGCCGCCGGCCAGGGGGTGCGATGCGGGCAGCGCCACGAGCAGCGGTTCCGTATGGACCAGCCTCGAGTTCAGTGCCGCGGGCAGGTCGGGCGTCCGGAACACCAGGCCGACATCGAGCCTGCCACTCTCTACGTCGTGAATGATCTGGTCGGTGGTGCCTTCCAGCAGCGACACGTTCACGCGCTGGTAGTCCTCCGTGAAGGCGCGCAACATCGGCGGCAGGAATGAATAGGCCGGCAGGCTGATGAAGCCGAGCGACAGCGAGCCCATCAAGCCCTGAGCGGCCTCCAGGGCGCGCTTGCGCAGGGTGTCGGCCGCGGCCAGCACGGCGCGTGCGTCGCGCAATGCGTCCTCGCCGGCCCGTGTGAGCGCGATGCGGCGCGAGGTTCGCTCGAGCAGGGTGACGCCCAGTTCTTCTTCCAGCTCCTTGATCGCCAGGCTCACGGGCGGCTGGGTGAGGTGCAGCCGTTCGGCGGCGCGGCCGAAGTGCAGCTCCTCGGAAACAGCGACGAAGCAGCGCAGGTGGCGCATGTCCATTGATTTGCCTTCTGTATCGACCGATCCAGATTTTAAATTTCTCTGGATCGAAGCGCATCCCTAGACTGCATCGCATCCCGCGCGCCAAGCACGTGAACGGGGGGCGCTCCCACAAGTGGCAGCAGGAGACACAACACCGATGTTCGATCGCGTCGTCGATGCGATGACGCTGATCGACGGCGGCCCCAATGCCCTGGGCTCCTGCCTGTCACGCCCGAGGAATGGCCGCCGGCTTCCGGATCCCGAGTTCCTTTTTCCCTTCAACCCAACGCACCACATCATGAGCACCACATCACCAGCCCGCATCGCAGTCGTCACCGGAGGCGCCCGCGGCATCGGCCGCGCCGTCGGCGAATGGTTTCTTGGTCATGGCTGCAAGGTCGTCTTGCTCGACTGCGACAGCGCAACGCTCGACAGCACGATATCGGAGATCGCGCGCCCCGGCGATCTGCTCGGCGTCCCTTGCGACGTGTCCGATCCGGCGCAGGTCGACCGCGCCGTGGCGGCCGTCGTTGCAAAGTTCGGCCGCGTGGACGCGCTGGTCAACAATGCCGGCGTGGCCATCTTCAAGCCGGTGCTGGAAACCTCCTTCAAGGAATGGCGCACGGTGATGGCCACCAACCTCGATGGCGCCTTCCTCTGCACGCAGGCCTTCGGCGCGGTGATGGCCGGCAACGGCGGCGGCGCCATCGTCAACGTCGCCTCGATCTCCGGGCTGCGGGCCAGCACGCTGCGCGTGGCCTATGGCACCAGCAAGGCCGCGCTCATCCACATGACGAAGCAGCATGCGGTCGAGCTCGGCGATGCCGGCGTGCGCGTGAACGTCATTGCCCCCGGCCCGGTAGAAACCGAAATGGCCAAGCTCGTGCACAGCGTGGCGATCCGCTCCGACTACTACGACGCGATTCCGCTGAACCGCTACGGCACCACCGAGGAGATGGCGAATGTCATCGGCTTCCTGTGCAGCCCCGAAGCGAGCTTCATCAACGGCCAGGTCGTGGCTGTCGACGGCGGCTTCGATGCGGCAGGTGTCGGCCTGCCGACCCTTCGCCGCCGCAAGGCCGAAGCCGGGGCCGAACTGCAAGGGGCCAAGGCATGACGAAACTGCCGTACATCGGCTGAGGCCACACGCGCTTCGGCAAGCTCGATGGGGCGAGATCGCCGTCGCGAGCCGGCCGGGCCTTACGGCCGAGGCGCTGCGCCAGGTACCGCTGGCCGCGCCGCTTCTTCTTCTGGGATTCGCTGCCGAAGCCGGGTTACGGCAGGTTCACCAAGAACGACATCCGAACGCGCCTCGTCGAGCGTGGAGAATCGCAGCCGGCCATGCACGGCTGAGCCACCGATCACAATGACGAACCACCAAGGAGACAAACCATGAACATTTCCCGTCGCACCATTCTTCGCAGCGCCGCCGCGGCCGCCGTTGTCGCCGCCCCCGCGGGCAGCGCCTTCGCGCAAAGCAAGGCCGAGTTCACCTACAAGTACGCGAACAACCTGCCGGTGACGCATCCGATGAACCTGCGCGCCAAGGAGATGGCCGATGCGATCCGCACCGAGACCAACGGCCGCGTCCTCATCCAGATCTTCCCGAACAACCAGCTCGGCTCCGACACGGATGTGCTCAGCCAGCTGCGCTCGGGCGGCGTCGAGTTCTTCACCCTCTCGGGCCTGATCCTCTCGACGCTGGTGCCGGCGGCATCGATCAGCGGCGTCGGCTTTGCGTTCAAGGACTACCCGAGCGTGTGGAAGGCGATGGATGGCGAACTGGGTGCCTACATCCGCGCGCAGATCGCCAAGGCCGGCATCGTGCCGATGGAAAAGATCTGGGACAACGGCTTTCGCCAGATCACCTCATCGTCCAGGCCCATCGCGACGCCCGCCGACCTGAAGGGCTTCAAGATCCGCGTGCCGGTGTCGCCGCTGTGGACTTCGATGTTCAAGGCCCTCGATGCCGCGCCGGCGTCGATCAACTTCGCCGAGGTCTATTCCGCGCTGCAGACGAAGATCGTCGACGGCCAGGAGAACCCGCTGGCCATCATCTCGACGGCCAAGCTCTTCGAGGTGCAGAAGTACTGCTCGCTGTCCAACCACATGTGGGACGGCTTCTGGTTCCTGGCCAACCGCCGCGCCTGGGAGAAGCTGCCGGCCGATCTGCGCGCCATCGTTGCCAAGCACATCGACGCGGCCGGCCTGAAGGAGCGCGACGACGTGGCGCAGCTCAACGCCGGGCTGCAGACGGAACTGGCCGGCAAGGGCCTGGCCTTCAACCAGCCGGACGCCGCCGCCTTCCGCGACCAGCTTCGCAAGGCCGGCTTCTATGGCGAATGGAAGAGCAAGTACGGCGACGAGGCATGGGCCCTCCTGGAACGCTCCGTCGGCAAGCTGGCATGAGCGCGATGAGCCCCGCCGGCCACAGCGTGCAGGCGTCTCCGGCGGTGGGCCCCGCTTCGCGGGCGGCGCGCATCGACCGCGTTCTCGGGTTCATCGTCGAAGCGGCCGCTGGTGCGCTCGTGCTGGCGGACATCGCCGTGCTGCTGGCCGGCGTCGTGGCGCGCTTCGCGTTCCATAGGCCGCTGGTCTGGTCCGACGAACTCGCCTCGATGCTCTTCATCTGGCTGGCGATGCTCGGTGCCGTGGTCGCCCTGCGGCGCGGCGAGCACATGCGCATGACGGCGCTGGTCTCGCGCCAGGCGCCCGCGCGCCAGCAGTTGCTGGAGGCCATCAGCGTGTGCGCGTCGCTGGCCTTCCTCGCGATGGCGGCCTGGCCAGCGTGGGAATACGCCTCGGAGGAGCGCTTCATCACCACGCCGGCCCTCGAGATCTCGAACGCATGGCGCGCTGCGGCGCTGCCTTGCGGCATCGCCTTGATGATGCTGTTCTCGGTGCTGCGGCTGTTCAAGGATGCCGACTGGCGCACGGGCACCAAGGCCTTCGCCGCAGTGGCCATCGTGATCGGCGCCTTCGCGCTGGGCCGCGGCGTCTTCGAAGACCTGGGGCGCTACAACCTGCTGATCTTCTTCGTAGGCGTGGTCGGGGCGAGCGTGTTCAGCGGCATTCCCATCGCCTTTGCGTTCGGCCTGGGGACCATCGGCTACCTGGCGCTGGGAACGGACACCGCGCTGCCGGTGATCATCGGCCGCATGGACGAGGGCATGTCGCACCTGATCCTGCTGGCCGTGCCCCTGTTCGTGTTCCTGGGGCTGCTCATCGAAATGACCGGCATGGCCAAGGCCATGATCGCCTTCCTCGCGGGCCTGCTGGGCCACGTGCGCGGCGGCCTGCAGTTCGTGCTGGTCGGGGCGATGTACCTCGTCTCCGGCATCTCGGGGTCGAAGGCCGCCGACATGGCCGCGGTGGCGCCCGCGCTCTTTCCGGAAATGAAGAAGCGCGGCGCCAGCGAGGGCGACTTGGTGGCGCTGCTCTCGGCAACCGGCGCGCAGACCGAGACCGTGCCGCCGAGCCTGGTGCTGATCACCATCGGATCGGTCACGGGCGTCTCGATTGCGGCGCTGTTCACCGGCGGCCTCCTGCCGGCCGTGGTGCTGGGTCTCACGCTGTGCGTCGTCGTCTGGCTGCGGGCGCGGGGCGAGGATCTCAGCCATGTCGAGCGCCCCTCGCGGCGGCAGGTGGCCAAGCTGGCGGCGATTGCAGTGCCGGCGCTGGCGTTGCCTTTCATCATCCGCGCGGCTGTCGTCGAAGGCGTGGCCACGGCCACCGAGGTCTCGACCATCGGCATCGTCTATGCCGTGCTGTCGGGCCTGCTGGTGTACCGCCAGTTCGACTGGAAGCGCGTCGGACCGATGCTGGTGGCGACGGCGTCGCTGTCGGGCGCGATCCTGCTGATCATCGGCACCGCGACGGGAATGGCCTGGGGGCTGACGCAGTCGGGCTTCTCCAGTTCGCTGGCGCAGGCCATGACCGGGCTGCCGGGCGGCGCGCCGATGTTCCTGGCCGTTTCGCTGGTCACCTTCGTGGTGCTCGGCTCGGTGCTCGAGGGCATCCCGGCCATCGTGCTGTTCGGCCCGCTGCTGTTCCCGATCGCCCGCCAGCTCGGCATCCACGAGGTGCACTACGCCATGGTCGTCGTGCTGTCGATGGGACTGGGGCTGTTAGCGCCGCCGCTGGGCGTGGGCTACTACGCGGCATGCGCGATCGGGCGGGTGCACCCGGACAAGGGCATCCGGCCCATCGTCGGCTACATGCTCGCGCTGCTGGTCGGCACCGTCCTGGTCGCCGCGGTGCCGTGGCTCTCCATCGGGTTCCTTTGATGGAGCCTGCTCAAGGTGTCGCCGCGCGGCACTGGTAGCTGGACGCCTGCATGCGGTCGCCGCCTGTGTAGTGCGGGTATGCCGGGTAGCGGCACATCGGTCGGGACGCCTGGACGACAAACGGCGGCAGCGGCGCGTTGACCGTTTGCACCAGCGCGTCTGCGGGCGCAGCGCCCGTGCTCACCCATCGGTCCAGCGGATCCAGGAGGTCCACCATCGTCGGCACCGGCGCGCCGCCTCCGACCGCCCGGGAATTGCCACTGTGTGTCGAGCCCGGTGAAACATACAGCCGCACGGATCTTTCCACGGCCGGTGCTCCCATGCGCGCCACAAGCGCGCCGTGGTACTGGATTCCCATGAGGGGGCTCTGTGCGCGGTCGGCGGCGTTCTCGCGCACGATCAGCTTGCCGCCGCGAGCGAAGAACGCCGAAAGGTCCGGGTCGGTGGCGTCGATCATCGCGGAGGTCTTCTGGACCTGCGCCCGGAACTCCTGGGGACGATAGCGGCGCACGTCGTAGTCCTTGTCGCGGGCGACGGCGTAGCGGATCCAGTTGCTGCCGTAGATCCACTGCGTCGAATGGCGCGCCGCATCCGGAGGGGCAACGGGCGCCGCCGTGCCGGAGACCCAGCGCACCATGTTCAGGGCGGAGGGACCGTCGAGGCTGTCCTCATGGCCGTACAGCCACTGCGGGTAGGTGGTGAGCCCGTTGGCGATGGGAAAGGGAAAAACATACGGCGAGTGGATGCCGCGCACCAGTCGCAGCTGCGCGTCCGACAGGCATTGCAAGCCTGCATCGCCGCCACCGGGGCAGCGCAGCGGCTGCAGGTCGACGCGGGCCTGGCAAGCCATGTAGTTGTTGACGACGCCGTCGGCCAGCCCGTCGAGCGCGTCGCAGGCATCGGAGGTGGCTTTCGCGATCAGCGGGATCTTGCCGGCCTGGAGCCAGTCGTCGTGCTGTGGCACCTGGTTGCGTACGAATGCATGGAACAGGCCGGTCCAGTTGATGACGGGCACCACGCTGACGATGCCGTCGTAGTCGGCCGGGAAGCGCTGCGCCATCATCATTCCCTCGCGCCCGCCTTCCGAGCCGCCGAAGTAGTACGTGCGCTGCGGCGGTCGTGCGTAGTAGGCGCGCATGAGGTCCACGGCCGCGTCCTTCACCTTCTTGTACGAAGCGAACGCGAAGTTCTCGAGCATCTCGTCGTTCAGCGCGAAGGCGCCTGGCTCGCCGGGAGGGAAGGCGCTCGCCTGGTGGCCCGAGTCCTGGCCAAAGGTCGCATAGCCCCGCGCGATGGGTAGCGGGTCGCCCGGCGCGGCGTCGCGCAAGGGCGCGAGGCCGGTGATCAACACGCCGTTGAAGCCGCCGCCACCGTACTGCAGGGCCTTTCCGTTCCATTCGGTCGGAAGGTTCAGCTGGAAGTTGATGACTTGCGCGGCAGGGTCACGCGATGCGATCGTGCCCGTGACCTTGCAGAACCGGGGAAGGGCCGGCACAAATGCACCGGCGTTGGCCGTTCCTGCCGTGGCGGGCGTCAGCACGGCGGAGGTGACCGAGGCCCTTCCGCTGGGCAAGCCGATGGCTCCCGGTTCGATGACATGGCGTGCCAGAGACGCACAGGAAGTTGCTGGCTGCTCGGCGGTCGGCGGCACGGTGCCGCAAGCCGTCAGCGAGAGCCCGGCCGCGGTGAGGGCGGCTCGAGCGAAGGCACGGAGGGTGAAACGGGGCATCGTGTCTCCAGACACCGCTCTGCGGCGGCGCGGCGCCATCTTACGGTCGAAACCGCCGGCGGACCGTGCGTTCGGCATGGCCCGCCGCGGAGTTCACCGCTGCGCAGACACCTCGATCTCCACGCGGCGGTTCGGGGCGAGGCAGTCGATCAGGTCCGCGCGCCTCGTCTGTGCGCACTGCACCTTCGGCTCCGATTCGCCCTTGCCCTGCACCTGCACAGCCTGCGCCGGCACGCCGGCCTGCACCAGGTAGTCGCGCACGGTGCTGGCGCGCGCCAGCGAGAGCGCCTGGTTGTAGCTGTTGCTGCCGAGCCGGTCGGTATGCCCGGTCACCCTGATCGAGTCCACCGGTCTGGCGCTGCTCCCGAGGTCGCTTGCCAGTGCGTCCAGTTTGCGCCGGCCTTCGGGCAGCAGGTCGGCCAGCGAGCGGCCGTCGAAGCGGAACAGGCCGTCGGCGCCGAGCGTCGTCTTTGCAGGCAGAACCACCGGCTGGACGGTAGCGGCGGGCTTCGTCGCGGCCATCGGCTTGAGCAGGTCCGCGCAGCCCGGTCCCTTCCAGTACATGCCGTTGGTCAGCACGTCTGCATTGAAGCGGACCATGTACTGGCAGGTGACGTATTCCGGACCGGCGCTGGTGCGAAAGTGGAAGATGTAGTTCCACTCGCGCACGCCGCCCAGGCCTTCGCGAAAGTGCGGAAAGCCCAGCAGCTCGCGCACCTGGTCCTTGCCCATGCCGGCACGCATGGCGCGCAGGGCCTCGAGGCTCGGAAAGGCGCCTTGCTGCCATTTGGCCGAGTCCAGCGCGGGGAAGTCCTCGTCCTTCGGCGGTGCCGGGTTCTCCGAAGCGGCCCTGGCCTGCATCTCCGGCGTGATGGTGTAGCTCGGGTTGGCGCAGCCGCCGGCCACGAGTGCCGCGAGGCAGAGCGCGGCGAGCGGTGCGGTACGGACCGTGAAGAAAGTCTTGGCTTGAAGAGGCTTGTTCATGATGGAGTTCGTTCAGTTCATCCGTATGGCGATCAGTTGAAGACCCATTCCGCGCCAACGGTGGCGCCCACCCCGGCACGGCTGGTGGCCACGCCGCCGGTGATGCTCCAGGCGTTGTTCTCGGAGGTGCGCCGGAAACTGATGCCCACCGCGCCCTGGCCCTTGAAGGAGCCCGCGCCGATGCGCATGACCGTCTTGCCCGGAACGTAGCTCGCAGGCATCTGCAGGGCCATGGCCGCGGCAACGCCGGCATACGCGTTCTTCTCGACGTTGTCGATGCGGCTGTTGGTCGCATCGATGCGGTTGTTCAGGCCGCCGCTGACCGCGTTCAACTGGTTCACGTTGACGGCGTCGGTGCCCGCCACGCCCGGCGCCACGTTGTGCACCGTGACCGGGCCGGTGGCGTTGCTGCCGCCCATCGTCACGCTGTTGTGGTTGATCGTGCCGTCCGCATTTCTGTCGTACTTGACCGCCGACTGGTCGATCGCAGCGACCGTGCCCTGTACACCCCGCAGCTGCGAAACGTTGACCGCATCGCTGTCGGCCGTGCCCGCGGCCACGCCGGTGATCTGCCGGAACTGGCCGCTGGCTGCATTGCCCACCGATACCGCCGCCAGCGTGCTGGTGGTCGCGCCGATGGCAATGCGCTGCGCGGCAGTGGCGGTGGGCGGGATGTAGCCGGCCACGCCCGCGGCGGTGGAGGCCACCGAGCCCGCGCCCAGCGCCACGCCGCCGGCCTGCGTCACGCTGGTGCCCGCGCCCAGCGCCACGCCTTGCACGGCGGCGGCCGACGACTGCGTGCCCAGCGCGATGGAGTCGGCCATGTGCGAGGTCGCGCCCTGGCCGATCGCAATGCCGCCCGGCGCGCTTTGCTGCACCACCGCGCCGTTGCCGATGCCCACGCCGTTGTTGCCGTTGACCACGGTCTGCGGGCCCACGGCCACCGACTCCGCGCCAATGGCCAGCGAGTCCGCCGCGGCGGAGTTGGCATGGAAGTACAGCGTCGGCGTCACCGCGAAAGACGTCAACGCGCCAGACAGCTGCCGCACCGTGACCGCGTCCTGCGCTTGTGTGCCGTCGGCCACGTTGGTGATCTGGCGGTAGGTGGTCGCACTGCCGACCGACAGTGCGCCCAGCAGGGTGCGGTCGGTGGTGTTGTAGGAGATCAGCGAACTGCCGGCCGGAATGCTGCCGGTGGAAGGCGCGACCGCCCGGTCGGAGACGGCACCCGAACCGATGGCCACCGCACCGGCAACCGTTGCGCTCGCATCCTTGCCCGACGCGATGGCATCGGCACCCGTCGCACCGAGGTTGTCTTCGTTGCCGCCGCCGGTGGAGTTGACGCTGTAGTACCTGATCTTGTTGGCCGTGACCGTGGTGCTGAGATTCTCGATCGATTGGTTGGTGGCGAACAGCTGCGAGCCGTTGATCGCATCGGTGCTGGTGTTGGAGATCCGGCCGGCGGCCAC
>Ga0207706_10002821_pt1 | contig 16860 bp, 15 predicted proteins | sample KBSC53metaG_FD_184318 | JGI IMG/M metagenome (GOLD analysis project Ga0207706, IMG submission 184318) | Corn rhizosphere microbial communities from Kellogg Biological Station, Michigan, USA - KBS C5-3 metaG (SPAdes) (version 2) | ecosystem: Host-associated > Plants > Roots > Rhizosphere > Soil ... | reverse complement strand
GGCGATGCAGCTGGCGGTCGAATGGAGCGGGCGTTACTGGCTCTACAAGATCGGCTACGACGAGGCTTTCGCCCGCTGCTCTCCCGGCACGCTGCTGATGCTTCATGCGCTGCGCGACGCGGCGGAGCGCGGGCTGACGGGTTTCGAGCTGATGGGCGATTCCGAAGCCTGGATAGCCGACTTGTGGACTCGCGACGCGCACGAATGCGTGCGCGTGAGGACTTATCCTTCCAGCCTCGCGGGGCTTGTCGCCGTGTTGCACGATGGCGCCGTGTGGGCGCGCGGGCGCTTGCGGATCAAGGCATGGTTGCGCGCAGCGCGCTACGCCTTGCCCGGCTGGATCGAGCGGCACTTTACCGGCGAGGATGCGGCTGGGGCGGCCCGGAGCGTTCGTCGTCTCAGCCTGCCCGCCAGCGCCGGCTATTTCCATTCGGGTGGCCAGGCGCCGGCCGACATCGCCGGGAATTATCGCCTGCTGGCCGCCGGCCTGGCCGGTCACGAAACCGACGCGTTGCTCGCGCTCAAGGCCCCGGCGCTGGGTTTCGATGAGGGGCTGGTCCGCGAGATCGCGGCCGCGGGCCTGCCGCTCGCCTTCGATTCGCTGAGCGAGCCGCACGCCGATCGCACCCTGGCGCTGGCCGAGACGATCGAGGCCGGCGTCGCGGTGCCGGCACGCTGGGCGCGGAGCCTGACCGACGCCGAGCGGCTGCGCGACGGCCCGTGCCGCATTCGGCTGATCAAGGGCGAGTGGGCCGATCCTGCGGCGGACGTCGACGACATCCCGGAAGCCTATCTCGGCCTCGCTCGCGTTCTGGCCGGACGGCAAGCGACGGTCGGCGTGGCGACGCACGATCCGGCGCTGGCCGAAGCCGCGCTGCGCATCCTGCTCGACGCCGGCACGCCGTGCGAGCTCGAGCAACTGCGCGGGCTGCCCCGCCGCCGGACCATGGCGGTGGCGAGGAAGCACGGCGTGCCGACGCGGCTTTATTATCCGTTCGGCCCCGGTTGGTGGCCCTACGCTGTCGATAAAGCCCTCGCCCGCCCTTACCTGCCCCTGTGGGCGCTGAAGGATTGCCTTAATGTCCGATAACTTGAGCGTCGGCGAAGCCATCGCCTCGGTACGCGAGGACTACGTCGACCAGCTGAACGCGTTCATCGCCGAGGAACGCAGGGGCGAACCTGCCGCCGAACCCGGCCGTAGGCTGGCGATGCCGCAAAGCACGCTGTTCGCGCGGGCCTACGTGCCCGACATCTATGTTGCCGGCCCGCCGGAACGGATGAGCGACCTCGTGCCGCGGAAACGCGCCGGCAAGATTCCGCCGTTCGCCTTCAGCTCGCCCAATCTTCGAGTGGAATTCGACGACTTGTGGTGGGACGATCTGCGGCTCGATCACAACGGCTCGTTCACCGCCCCTCTGATCTCGGCGTGGTTTCGCCGCTGGTTCCCGGCCGAGGACGGAACGCCGCCGCGCGGCGAGGGCGTGGAAGGGTTCATCCATTCGGCGAAGGTCGACGAGACCTGGATCACGGCGGACCTGGGCTCGGCGAGCACCAAAGCGCTGTACGAGCTGCTCAACGTCGCCCAGAAATGCGGCGCGACGCTGGTACGTGTAACGGCCGGCCGGGCAAGCGCATGATGAGGCGCGACGTTCGCATATTCGATTGACCGACGGCCGGGCCGGCTCCATCCATCTCCCCGGGCCGCGTCGGGGGGGCGAGCATGACCTCAGCCGATTTTGCAGCCTGGCACAGGTACGATCGCGCGTTTGCGTTGGCTTTCGTACTCGTCGCCTGGGCGGCAGTCATCTTTGGCTTCTACCCGGCAGTGAGCGGCCGCTGGCGAGGAGAGGCCGACTATGCCGCGCCGCTTATCCTGCAGGTCCACGTCTTCGCGTTCGTCGCCTGGCTGTGCCTGCTCGCGGCCCAGGTGTTTCTCATCCGCACGAAGCGCCCCGCGCGGCATCGGGCGCTCGGAGCCGCCGGGGCTGCCCTCATCCCTGTCCTGGTGGTTACCGGAGTGGGCGCCGAGGTGTTCAGCCAGCGGTTTTACAGCCCGCAGTACCCGGAAAACCTGCGCTTCTTCGTCTTTCCGCTGACGACCATGCTCTCGTTCGTAGCCGCGGCCTCGGCGGCGGTCTTGTTTCGCAACGACGCTCGGACGCACAAGCGGCTAATGATGGTGGCGACGGCCTTGATCCTCGTCGCGGCGTTTAACCGCATGTGGGGCAACGCGATCTACGAAGTCATGGGCGACGACTATTTCGGGACCCTCGTGCGCAATGTCATTGGGCCCGATCTGATATTGGCCGCGCTGCTGGGATATGATCTCATGACCCGGCGGCGCATCCATCCTGCGTTGCTCGTCGCCGCGCCGTTGATCGTGGCCGCACAGCTGGCCGCGGCGGCGATCTATCATTCCGATTGGTGGCCGGGCGTGGCGCGAGCGCTGGTGGGGCTTTAGGCTTTCGCCGTCAGGCTTTGCGCCGCGCCAGCTCGCGCCAGCCGATGTCGCGGCGACAGAACCCGCTCGGGAAGTCGATCGCGTCGACTGCGGCATAGGCCATGCGCTGCGCCTCGGCGATGTCCTTCGCCCGCGCGGTGACGTTGAGCACGCGCCCACCATTGGCGATCAGCTTGCCATCCTTGCTCGCGGTGCCGGCGTGGAAGACTTTGGCGCCGGTCGCCTCGGCCCCTTCGATGCCGCCGATCGCGCCGCCCTTCTCTGGGGTGCCCGGGTAACCGTTGGCGGCCATCACCACCGTCAGGGCGGTGTCGTCGGAGAACTTCGGCGGCGGCAGGGCGGAGAGACTGTTGGTGGCGCAGGCGTAGAGGTATTCGCCAAGATCGCTCTCGAGCCGCATCATCAGCACCTGGCATTCGGGATCGCCGAAGCGGCAGTTGTACTCGACCAGCTTGGGGCCCTCGGGGGTCAGCATCAGCCCCGCGTAAAGCACCCCGACATACGGCGTCCCGGCATCGGCCAGCGCGCGCACGGTCGGGCCGATGATGCGCTGGATCGCCTCGCCGCGAACCTGCGGGGTCAGGATCGGCGCCGGGCTGTAAGCGCCCATGCCGCCGGTGTTCGGGCCGGTGTCGCCCTCGCCGACGCGCTTGTGGTCCTGCGCGCCTCCGAATGGAACGATCGTCGCCCCGTCGGTAATGGCGAAGTAGCTGGCCTCCTCGCCCTCCATGAATTCCTCGATGACCACCTCGGCGCCGGCCGCTCCGAACGCGCCGCCGAACATATCGTCGAGCGCAGCCTCAGCCTCGGCGCGGGTCTCGGCGATGACCACCCCTTTGCCGGCGGCGAGTCCGTCGGCCTTGAGCACGTAGGGCGGTTCGAAGCGGCCAAGCGCGACCTTCGCTTCGTCCAGCTTGGCCGTGCGGACGTAGCCCGCCGTCGGGATTCCCGCGCGCTCGCACAAATCCTTGGTGAAGCCCTTGCTGCCCTCGAGCTGCGCGGCCGCCTTCGACGGGCCGAACACCGCTATGCCCTGCTCGCGCAGCGAGTCCGCCAGACCTTCGACAAGCGGCGCCTCTGGCCCCACGACAACGAAATCGACTCCGCTCGCGGCGCAGAAATCGGCCACCGCCGAGTGATCCGCGATATCGATGTCGACCAGCTGGGCGTATTCTCCGATCCCGGGATTACCAGGGCCGGCGTAGAGCGTTCCGCCCGCGTCGGCGATGAAGCGGGATTGCGCCAGCTTCCACGCCAGCGCATGTTCGCGCCCGCCCGACCCCAGCAAGAGGATATTCATGCCCGGAGATGCTCCAATCGACGATTCCTACGGCAGCGATGGCGGGCTGGTAGCCAAGGGGGCGCCTGGGGACAACGCCGCGCCGCTGACCATCACCGAGATTTCCAACCTGCTCAAGCGCACGGTCGAGGACCGCTTCGGGTACGTCAAGCTGCGCGGCGAGCTCTCGGGCGTGAAGCGTGCGGCCTCGGGCCACCTCTACTGCTGCCTCAAAGACGAAGGCGCGGTGATCGACGGGGTGATGTGGCGCGGCGGGGTGCAATCGCTCGGCTTCGTGCCGGATGACGGGATCGAGGTCGTGGCCTCGGGCAAGCTGACCACGTACCCCGGTCGCTCGAAGTACCAGATCGTCATCGAGCGGATGGAAATCGCCGGCGAGGGCGCGCTGCTGGCGCTGCTCGAGAAGACGCGGCGGCGGCTCGAGGCCGAGGGGCTGTTCGCCCCCGGGCGCAAACGGGCGTTGCCCTTCATCCCGATGGTCATCGGAGTGGTGACCTCGCCCACGGGCGCGGTGATCCGCGACATCCTTCATCGCCTCGCCGATCGCTTCCCCAGCCGCGTGCTGGTCTGGCCCGTGCTGGTCCAGGGCAAAGGAGCAGCGGAGCAAGTCGCAGCGGCACTCGGCGGTTTCGCCGAACTTGCCGTGGATGGCGCCATCCCGCGCCCGGACCTGCTGATCGTCGCCCGCGGCGGCGGCTCGATCGAGGACTTGTGGAGCTTCAACGAGGAGATCGTCGTCCGCGCGATCGCTGGCTCGCCGATCCCGGTGATCAGCGCGGTCGGGCACGAGACCGACACCACGCTCGCCGATCATGCCGCCGATCGCCGCGCGCCGACGCCGACCGCCGCCGCCGAGATCGCCGTCCCCGTACTACGCGAACTGGCGGCCACGCTCGACGAATACCGCTTGCGCCTCGGCAAATGCGCCCATCGCCCGCTGACGCTCGGGCGCGAGCGGCTGGAGGCGCGGTTGCTGCGGATCCCCCGGCCCGAAACGCTCGTCGCACAGAAGGCGCAGAAGCTGGACGAGATGGCCGATCGCCTGCGCCGCGGCCTGGCCGACCGGGCGACGATCGCGCGGCATGCCCTGCAGGACGACCGTCACCGCCTCTCGGCTCCGCTGCTGCAGGCCAACCTGCGCAGCGCCGGGCAGCGGCTTGCCGCGCTCGAGCGGGTCATGCGCTCGATCGATCCCGATTCGGTTCTGCAGCGCGGCTATGCCCGGGTGACCAACGCCGGCGGCCGCACGCTTACGACGGCGGCCGCGGCGGGCAAGGAACCGGCGCTCACGCTGCGCTTCCGCGACGGCGAACTGGCCGTCGTGCCGGGCGCCGCGCCGAAGAAACGCCCCGCCGCGCCCGCGCCGCCGGGCGAGCAGCCGAAATTGCTTTGACCGGCCTCGCTTGGTAGGGGTTCGCTCATGCTGATGAACTCGGGCGACCGCGTCGCCACCCTGCTTTACGGCCCCAACGGCTTCCGCGTGATCCGCCCCGGGCACTACGTACTGTGCGCCGTCACCGGTGAGCCGATCCCGCTCGAGGAACTGCGCTACTGGTCGGCCGAGCGGCAGGAGGCCTACGCCAGCGCGGAGATTGCCACCCGGCGGCTGACCGGCGGCGCATGAGGCGCTGGCGGCTCGCGGCGATCGGGCTGGCGACGCTCGGCAGCTGCGTTGCCCCGGCCGCCGCTCCTCCGCGAAGTCCCGGTCCCTTGCCGCCGGGGCAGGGCACTTTCACCTATGCAGGCGAGCTGACCCAGGGCGGATGGATTCGCGGCCAGGCACCCTCCGGCACGGTCGCCGCCCGTCTCGACGACAAACCGCTCGTGCTCGACCGCGAGGGGCGCTTCTTCGCCGCGTTCGATCGTGACGCCGGCCCCTCGGCGACGCTGGTCGCGCAACTGCGGGACGGCCGTCTGTTGCAGAGGGCCCTGTCTGTCACGCCGCGCGCGTGGGATATCGAGCGTGTCGACGTCGCCCGCACCCAGGGCAAGACCGACGAGGAATTCCTCGCCATCCGCAAGCCCGAGCTGGCGCAAATCGCCGCCGCGCGGGCGGTCTCGTCGCCGAGCGAGGGCTGGAAGCAGGCGTTCATCTGGCCCGCCAGGGGCCGCATCTCGGGCAAGTTCGGCTCGCAGCGAATCTACAAGGGCGGCGAGGCCGGCGCCTACCATTCGGGGATCGACATTGCCCCCGGTGCCGGCGCGCCGATCGTCGCGCCCGCCGACGGCGTCGTCGTGCTCGCCGCCGAGCAGCCGTTCTCGCTCGAAGGGCACTTGCTGATCGTCGATCACGGAGCCGGGCTCAACAGTGCCTTTCTGCATTGCGACACGCTCAAGGTGAAAGTCGGCGACGCGGTGCGCCAGGGTCAGGTCATCGCCACCGTGGGCATGACCGGTCGAGCCACCGGGCCGCATCTGCACTGGAGCCTGACGTGGCGCGGGGCCCGGCTGGACCCCTCGCTTTTTGCCGGCGCGATGGGCTGAGGCGCAGCCGACGCGAAAGCTTAATTCCCCGACCAGCCACCGCGTAGCAATTTAGCAACGAACGGCCGGTTTCGATTGAAACATTGTTGCCGAACCGCTGCATTTCATCGACTTACGGGGGCCGTTGGTCGACCCCCGCCACTGTGTGGCAAATTGGTTACAGATGAAAACCTATGTTTGCGGAGCGGTGCACAAGCGCTTTACCCGCCGCCGCCTTTTCCGCCAATGCACGCCATCTTTCCCGATGGGGACTCGTGCGTCTGCCGCATGAGGGGGCTTCAGGGCACCCGCCGGGAAATGGCAAGGCTTCGTCGCAGTTCCGGCGGCGGCCTCGGGAAAAAGGGACTGGAACGTGAAAAACATCTATCTCAGCGGGCTCAAGGCCGGCGCGGCGCCGATGGTGCTTGGCCTGGCGCTGTACAGTGGGCAGGCTTTCGCCCAGGACGCCGCTCCGGCTCCGGCCGATCAGCCGGCCGCGACGGCGACCACCACGAATGACAACACCATCGTCGTGACCGGGTCGATCGTGCGCAACCCGGCGGCCGCCACCGCCTCGCCGGTCGTTTCGGTCACCGCTGAAGACCTGAACAACCGCGGCATCACCACCGTCACCGACGCGTTGCAGCTCCTCACTGCCAACGGCTCCGGCACCGCCCCGCCGAGCTGGTCCTCGTTCGGCTTCGCGACCGGCGCCAGCGCCCCGTCGCTGCGCGGCCTGAACGACGCGTACACCCTGACGCTGTTCAACGGCCTGCGCAGCGCGCCTTATCCGCTGGGCGATGACGGCTACCGCAACTTCGTCGACATCAACACCATTCCGGGCTCGATCGTCGACCGCGTCGACGTGCTGCTCGACGGCGCCTCGGCGACTTACGGTTCCGACGCGATCGCGGGCGTGGTCAACGTGATCACCAAGCGTGAGGTCCAGGGCGTTCACGTCAACGGGTCGGGTGGCATCTCGCAGCGCGGCGACGCGGGCGAGCGCCGCCTCAGCGTCACCGCCGGCTACGGCGATCTCGACGAGCAAGGCTTCAACGTCTACGTCAACGGCGAATACCAGAAGAGCGATCCGCTGCTCCTTCGCGAGCGCGGCTATCCCTTCAACACCGCCGACCAGAGCCAGATCTGCGGCACGGCCGACCAGGGCTGCCTGTTCAACGGCATCCGCAACGGCATCCAGGCCGACAACAGCTTTGGCGGGTTCGCTTCGACGCGCGTCCCGTTCGTTCGTTCCTATAGTCCTGCTTTCACCGCGACCGGCACTCCGTACCAACTGCTTAACCCGGCGGCCGGCTGCCAAGGGCTCACTGCACACACGATCACTCAGGCCGAACGCGACGCGACTCTCGCAGTTAACGGGGCTCCCGTTGCGGGAAGCACGCCGGCAACGGTCTGCCAGGAAGACCTCGTCAACGAGTATCGCGCCTACAACTCGAACATCGAGCGCAAGGGCGCCAATCTGCGTGCCACGGCCCGGATCGGAAGCTTTGGCGAAGCTTACGTGATGGCCAACTACTACAACACCACGACCCACGGCAACAACGCGGGTCCGCAGGGCTTCACTAGTTCGACCGCCGCCGGCGGCACCACCCGGACCGTCAGCGCAATCTTCCTGCCGGTCTATGTTTGCCCGCAGGGCACCGCCAGCCTCGTCACCACGGCGCTGACGGCGAACTCGCTCGTCGCCACCGGCTGTAATGCTGCCAATGGCACGCTGAACCCGAACAACCCGTTCGCGGCGCAGGGCAACGTGGCGCGTCTGCTTGCGCTTCCGCAGGTCAGCCGCCAGACCAACACCGACACCAAGACCTATCGCCTTACCGGCGGGATCAATGGCACCTTCGGTGACGGCTGGAACGTCGACTTTGCGAGCACCTTCTCGTCGGTCGAACTCAACACGACGAACAACGGCTATATCTTGCTGAGCGGCCTCGAAAGGGCGATCGCCCAGGGGACGTACAACTTCGTCGATCAGAGCCAGAACACAGAGGCGATGACCCAGGGTGTGTTCCCGACGAACCACAACCACTCCTATTCGCGGCTCTTCCAGGCTCAGCTTTCACTGAACAAGGACCTGTTCATGTTGCCGGGCGGCGCGCTCAACGCCGCGGTGATCGGCGGCTATCGCTTCGAGCAGATCGTCAATCCGAGCGCGAACCCGCCGGACGAGGCGAACCCGGACGACCGCTATTACGGCATCAACGCAGTGGGCGTGGAAGGTAAGCGCCATGTCTGGTCGGCCGGCTATGAAATCACGGCTCCGATCCTCGACATCCTGAAGGTCAAGGCCGAAGGCCTGTACAACAGCTATTCGACCGGTCAGAGCAACTTCTCGCCGAAATTCGAGGCCGAGCTTCGCCCGATCGAGCAGATCAAGCTGCGCGGAACCTATTCGAAGGGCTTCCGTATCCCGAGCTTCTCGGAATCGTTTGCGCTGCCGACCACGGGTTACGTGAGCAGCAACATCACCTGCACGACCGGCAATCCGCCCGTACCGAACCCAACTTATGCTGCGTTCTGCGCCGCGCACGCGAGCAATCCGGCGTACTACTCTGGCGGCTATAACTATGGCCTGACGTCGCAGGGCAACCCCGACCTCAAGCCGGAAAAGGCGACCTCGTACACGTTCGGCGCGGTGCTGCAGCCGACCCGGAACATCACGTTCACGGTCGACTACTGGCGCACTAAGATCAACAACGTGATCATCCCGGTGTCGGGCGGCGATGCCGTCGCGCTGTACTACGCCAACAACGGCGTGGTGAACCTGCCCGGCATCACCGTGGTTCAGGGCGTTGCCGATCCGCAGAACCCGGGAGCGTTGCCGCTGCTCGGCTTCGTCCAGGGTTCGTACAAGAACGCCGACCAGTTCCTGGCCAAGGGCATCGACTTCACGGCCAGCACCAGGGTCCCGCTCGGCTTCGCCACGTGGAACTCGACCGCCAACGCCTCGCTGCTGCTGCGCCTGCAGCAGGTCCTCGAGGATGGCACTGTCCAGCGCTACGACGCGTCGCTCGGTTCGTGCAACATCACGTCGTGCTCGGGTGCTCCGAAGTGGCGTGCGACTTGGCAGAACACGCTCGACTTCGACGGCCGCGGCAACATCAGCCTGACCGCCTACTACACGAGCGGATACTCCGAGGTCGCGACCGACTCCGGCGGCATCTACGGCGACTGCCAGGGCAGCGTCGATGCCGGCCAGATCCTCGGCTGGGACAACGGCGATCCGGTGCAATGCCGCGCCAAGTCGGTGTTCAACCTCGATGGTCACGCCGAAGTCAAGGTTGGGGATCACTTCACGTTCTACACGGACATCCTGAATATCCTCGACGGCAAGCCGGCCTACGAGCCCAATGCGGCTTACGGCCTCTATGGCTTCAACCCGGCATGGTCGGACCGGCTGTTCATCGGTCGCTACTTCCGCGTCGGCGCGAAGGTCGACTTCTAAGCAAAGCCTTACCGGCAAACGAGGGGGCGGTCCGCTGGGCCGCCCCTTTTCTTTTTGCCGTAGGGGCGAGCCTTGGGCGTCCGCATGTGATCGGCAGCCCAGCGGAGAATTCCGCGGCCAAGTACCGATTTTTGGCCAACCGGAGCCCCGATGCGCTTCCGAATCGCCGCGCTCGCCACCGTTCCAAACCCGCAATCCGAGTGGATCGGACGCCCGACCAGGAAGGCGCAGGCGACATCGAGGCCGCGACTTCCGACCCGAAGACGGGCCTGCGGTGGTTCGACTGGGGGATCCCCGGTCCGCCGTTCCCGCCGTTCTTCAGGATCGTGCCGGTTGTGGCCGCTCCGAAGCGGATAGTGGCTGGCGCGGCTTGGCAAAAGGTGGCTGCCCTCGCCGATCCGCTGCCGCACGACAATTACGAAGGCGCGGCATCGCACCCGAGTGCTGCGCAACCCTGTGGCCGACTGCCGACGATAACCAATTCAGGTGCCAGCGAACGCTGCTGGTGCAGCTGCACCGGCAGATGCCGCCGAGCGTGGAGGCGGCTAAGCAGCCTTAAGCCGCCGCGGCGGCCTTCTTGAGCTCGCGCTTGACCTTCAGCGCCTGCGGGCTGAGCTTGTCGTCGGAGGTCTTGAGCAGCCAGTTGTCGAGCCCGCCGTTGTGTTCGACCGAGCGCAAGCCGTGCGTCGACACGCGGAACTTGAAGCTCTTGTCGAGCTTCTCGCTCATCAGCGTGACGTTCTGCAGGTTGGGCAGGAAGACCCGCTTGGTCTTGTTGTTGGCGTGGCTCACATTGTGGCCGACCTGGCGGCCCTTGCCGGTCAATTCGCAGATGCGCGACATGGTTGTTCTCGTTCGTGAATCGGATGGTGTCCGGGAAAGCGGCGCGCATAGCGGCGAAGGGGGATTCGGTCAAGCATTCGCGCGGCATTGCGGGGTTGCGACCGCGCGAGTAGCGCGGGCGGCATGACCACCTGGCCGCTACCGCCCCCGATGGCCCGCGCGCTCGAACTCGCCCGGATCGGCGAAAGCGAGGGCGAAGTACCGATCGGCGCGGTGGTTACCCGGGGCGGTGAAGTGGTCGGCGAAGGGTATAACCGGCCGCGCGCGCTTCACGATCCCACCGCGCACGCAGAGATACTGGCGATCCGCGCCGCCGCCGAGGCGCTTGGCAACGAACGGCTCGAAGGGTGCGACCTGTGGGTCACGCTCGAGCCATGCGCGATGTGTGCCGGGGCGATCGCCCATGCCCGCATCGCCCGGCTCTACTACGGCGCGGTGGACTCCAAGGGGGGCGGAGTCGAGCACGGCGCGCGAGTGTTCGATCAGGCGCAGTGCCTGCACCGGCCCGAGGTCTATTCGGGCATCGGCGAGGGCGAGGCGGCGGCGCTGTTGCGCGAGTTCTTCGCGCGCAGGCGCTGACCCCTCGTCAGTCCCTGGGGGCCGCCGGCTCCGGTTCCGCCGTCGAAGACCCGGCAAACCACGCCTTCGCGTCGGGGCGGAACAGGAAATAGATCGCGATCCAGGTGAGGACGAACGAAAGCAGCGAAACGATCCTGGCGGCGGTGAACGCGCCCGTGACCAGGCCGGGAACGCCCCACAGGCCGATGACCGCAAGCAGGACGATGATCCATTTCGCCGCCCCCGAACGCTTGCGCGAGGCGAGGAACCAGAGAAGCAGCAGCAGCGCCGTCCAGAACACGAACGCGCCGGTTACGAAACCGCTGCCCAGCGACACGTTTGCCGCCCGCGACTGAGCTTCGGCCTGCGCCACCACGGCGTCACGCTCGAGGAAGAAATCGACGACCGACAGCGCCAGCGAGCCGAGGTAAAACATGTCGAAGCGGCGGATGGATTCAGGTCTCATGTCATGCCCTCCCTGTGCCGCGCGGTTGTGCCGCAAGGCACAGGCGTTGGCAATGTCGCCTAGGCGGACGCGAAATCGAGCCCGATATCGGCCGCCGGCGCGCTTTGGGTCAATCGCCCAACCGAGACGAAATCGACCCCTGTCCGGGCAATCTCGCCGATGGTCTCCAGTGTCACCCCGCCCGAGGCTTCGGTGGGCACGCGGTGGGCGACAAGCGCCACCGCTTCGCGCAACGTCGGCGGGGTCATGTTGTCGAGCAGCAGGTGGGTCGCGCCGGCGGCGATCGCAGGCTCGATCTGCTCGAGACGGTCGACCTCGCAGATGACCCGCTCGATGCCCGCCGCTCGCGCGCTGCCGATGGCCTGGCCGACGCTTCCGGTCACGGCCACGTGGTTGTCCTTGATCATCGCCGCGTCCCACAAGCCCATGCGATGGTTCTCCGCCCCGCCCATGCGCGTGGCGTACTTTTCGAGCACGCGCAGACCTGGCAGGGTCTTTCGGGTGTCCAGCAGCACGCAGCCGGCTTGGCCCATCGCCGCTACGTAGCTGCGGGTGAGCGTGGCGATGCCCGAAAGGTGCTGCACCACGTTGAGCGCGCTGCGCTCGGCGGTTAGCATCGCGCGGGCGTGACCAGAAAGACGCATCAGGTCGGTGCCGGCAGGCACCCGGGCGCCTTCTTCGGCGAGCAATTCGATATCCATAGTCGGGTCGAGTGCGCGGAAAAACGCCGCGGCGATCGGCAGGCCGGCGGCGACGATCGCATCGCGGCTGTCCATCACGCCGGCAAACCGCGCGTCGGGAGGGATCACGCTTTCCGCCGTGACATCATGCCCACCGCCGGAAAGGCCGACGCCGAGATCCTCATCAAGCGTGGCGCGGACGAACCGGTCGAGGTCGAAACCGGGGAGGGTGAACTCGCTCATGATTTCCTCGTCATCCCGGCGAATGCCGGGATCGCTGGCGTCCGACCTAGAGGCCAGCGGTCCCGGGTCAAGCCCGGGACGACGTCAGTGAACGAACCGAGCCACCACGTCACGGTAGCTGCGCGACACTTTCACCTCGGCGCCCGAATCGAGCACCAGGAAGCATTCGCCGTTGGTGTGCGGCTTAACCTGGCGGACCTGGTCGAGGTTGACGATGGTCGAGCGGTGCACGCGCTGGAATACCCGCGGGTCGAGCCGGCGTTCGAGATCCTTCATTGTCTCACGCAGTATTAGTGAGTTGTCGCCGGTGTAGATGCACATGTAATCGCCGGCGGCCTCGATGTGCTCGATCGATTCCACGTCGACACGGAAGATCTGCCCCCGGTCCTTGACGTTGATGAGTTTTTCGTAGCGGCCCACGCTCTCCTCATCCGTCGGCATCTGGTCCATCGCCTCGGGCGCGACTTCGGCGAGCACGTCCTTGAGCTTCTCGGCTTCCTCTGCCGATTTCTTCTCCGCGATGCGCGAACGCACCCGATCGATCGTGTCGGCGAGCTTGTCCTCATCGACCGGCTTCATCAGGTAATTGACTGCGTTGGCCTCGAACGCGCGGATCGCGTGCTCCTCGTAGGCCGTGACGAACACGAACAGCGGCGGTTCGATCTCCATCACGCCCTTGACCACCGAAAAGCCGTCAAAGCCCGGCATCTGGATATCGAGGAACACGAGGTCGGGCTTTTCTGTCTTGATCTTGCGAATCGCCTCGCGCCCGTTGGCGCAAGTGTCGATCACCTCGACGTCGGGGAACTTGTCGAGCCGCAGTTGCAGCCCCTGAATAGCCAATTTCTCGTCATCGACGATGATGGTGCGTATGGTCATGCATCAAGTCCCATGGACCGCGCAGCGGGCGCGGTTGTAACGGTTGGCGGGGCAGAGGGTTTCTCGGATGCCTCTCGAGCCGCCTCGGGCGCGGTTTCCCGCTCATGAGGAAGTTCGATCACCACCGTGAAACCGCCCTCCGGCGGCGTGCGGATGTCAAACAGATGGTCATCGCCGTAAGCTTGCGCCAGGCGATCGCGAATATTGGCCAAGCCGACGCCTGTCGAAACCGTATTGCCAGCGCCAGCCATTGCGGCCGGCAGCGTTGCCCGCTGCGCCTTGGCGCGCAATCCCGGGCCGGTATCGGATACGGTCAGCCGAAGCCTATTGCCGACGAGTTGCGCCGAAAGGCTGATCCGCGCGCCCTCTTCTTGCGGCGAGACCGCGTACTTGATCGCATTCTCGACCAGCGGCTGAAGCAGGAACGAGGGGATCACCGCGTCGGCGGCCGCCGGGTCGATGCTGAACACGGTACGCAGCCGCTCCTCGAAGCGCATTCGCTCGATGTCCAGGTACAGCTTCAGGGTCTCGACTTCCTGGGCCACGGTCACCTTGCCGCCCGGCTGGGTGACCAGCGTGTGGCGCAGGAATCCGGACAAGCGGGTGAGCATGGCATTGGCCGGCTCGGTCTGCTTGAGCAGCACCAGCGTGCTGATCGAGTTCAGCGTGTTGAACAGGAAGTGCGGATTGAGCTGATAGCGCAACATGGCGAGCTGCGCGCTGGTTGCCTGCGCCTCGAGCCGCTCGAGCCGGTCGGCCTGCTGCTCCACCTGGAGGTAGTAGTTTATCGCGTAATAGAGCGCCGACCAGGCGCCGAGCAGAGTCATCTCGATGTAGAAGACGCCCAACACCAGGCTGGCGAAGTTCCCCTCGCCGCCGCCTTGCCACAGCCAGATCGTCCAGCCCTCGATGAAGGCGCCGACGGCCACGGCCACGGCCAGCGCCAGCGCGGTCGCGCCCCAGGTGATCAACGGCCGCTGTTTGATCAGCCGGCCGTAGGCGACAGACAGCAACAGGCTGATCGAAAACCCCGTGATCGTGGCGATCAGGGTCAGCACCAGGAACGAGGGCGGCTTGCCGTTGGCGATGTTGGTCACCGAGCGCATCAGCATCGAGCCGCCCCAGCCGATGAACTGCAGGTTCCAGAACGCGCGGTTCTTGTCAGCGAAAAACGGGGTCGGGCGGAAGGGCAGAATGGCGATGCTGCCGCCCGGGGCCGCGGGGGGTTGGGCGACCGGATCGGCTTCCGGCCGCGGCCGGAAGAGCGAGGCCAGCGACTTCAGGATCGTCGCGCCTCCGCTATCGCATCACCGAGCGCGGCGGCCCCGACCGCGCCGCCGATCACGCGGTCGCCAATAACCCATCCCGGCGTGCCGTCGATGCCGATGCGGCCCGCAAGCGAGATGTTGGTCTTGAGGAACGAATCGAACACGCCCGCTGCGATCGCCCTGTCGGCGGCGGCAAGATCGACCCCGGCTTGGGTGGCTGCGCCCCGGATGGATTGCTTGCTCGGCGGGCCGAGAGCGTACATCGCGTCGTGGAACGCGGCGAACTTGCCCTGCTGCGCAGCGGCGAGCCCCATACGGGCGGCGTCCACGCTTTCGGGCCGCAGGATCGGATATTCGCGAACGACCACCCGCAAATCCGGGTTGGCGGCGATCAATTGCTGCACGTCGGCCACGCTCTGGCGGCAATATGTGCAGGCATAGTCGCTGAACTCGACCAGAGTGACCTTGCCGTCGGGATTGCCGAGCACCGCACCGGGGAACGGCGTCTGCAATTGCTCGCGAACCGGGGCGAGCTGGGCCTGACGCTGCTGCAACTGGTAGCGGTTCATCACCTCCGGCAGCACTTCCGGATGAGCATAAAGATAGTCGCGCGTGGCGTGGCCGCCCAGGCCCGAGAAATCCCACGCGGCGGCCCCGGCGAAGCCGCCGAGAACGGCGAGCACGATGGTCAGCAACGCGCGCATGATTAGCGGCTTACTTGTGGTGCTTGTCGCGTTCAAGCTGCGCGCGCGCTTCCATCGAGATGTCCTGCGCGCGTATCCAGTCGGGCGAACCCTTCGGCAGGCTTGCCTGAGCCGCGTTGGCGCTGCGCAGCGCCTCGGCCGGGCTGTCGCTCATGATCTGCTGCTCGGCGCTGGCGAGCTGCGCGCGAGGGATGTCGCCTCGGGCGCCGTAGACCATGCCGAGCTCGTACCAGGCGAACGGGTTCTCCCGATCGCGCCCGACGGCGGCGCGCAGCACGGTTTCGGCTTCGTCCAGATGCGCCTTGTCCTCGGTTGCGACCAGCGCGTGACCGAAGGTGCTGGCAATGAGCGGGTCGTTGCCGGTAAGCTCGGTCGCCCGGCGGAGCGGCGCGAGCGCTTCGGCCGGCCTGCCGGATTCGAGCAGGACCTGCCCCTTGACCTCGAGGAAATAGGGATCGTTGGGCTCTATCGCGAGCAGCGCGTCGGCCTCGCGCACCGCGTCGGCCAGCTCGGCGTCCTTGTGATAGGCATAAACGCGCGCATACCTCGCCGGTTCGCCGGTCATGTATTCGGGGTAATGGCGCAAGGTGTCGGCCGGCTTGGCGAGATAGCCGTAGAGCTTGGCCTTGACCCGCTGGAAGCGCTGCTCGAGCCTGGGGTCGGTCTTGGCGTTCCATGCGGGATCTTTCTGATAATCCTCGCGCAATGTGGCGATCCGGTCGCCCGAAAGCGGGTGGGTGCTGGCGTAGGCCGCATCCTCGTCGTGCGGATAGCCGTAGCGGAATTCGTAGTTCTGGATCTTGCCGAAGAATTCCAGGCTGCCTCGGCCAGAGATGCCGGCTTTCGACAGATAACTCGCCCCGGCGGCGTCGGCGGTGGCTTCTTGCCCCCGCGTGTAAGTCAGCAGTGAGCTGTAGGCGACCTGCTGGCCAAGCGCCATTGCGCCCATCGCCGCGTCGCCGGCCCCGGCCGCTGCGGCAGCGACTCCGAGCAGGAGGGAGAGGATCGAGATCTTGGTCGCCTTGCCGACTTCCTGCCCGATGGCGATCGAATGGCCGCCGACGATATGGCCCAGTTCGTGCGCCAGCACGCCCTGAACCTGGTTGGCATTGTCGGCGGCGTTGATCAGGCCGGAATTGATGTAGATGCGCTGCCCGCCGGCGGTAAACGCGTTGAGCGTGGGATCGTTGACGATGACGACGTCGACCGCGTCCTTCGGCATCCCCGCGGCGATGACCAGCGGGTTGACGAGGTCCTTGAGCAGTCTCTCGGTCTCGGCGTCGCGCAGGATGCCGGCGTCCTGCGCGGCGATCGGCTGCGCGCCAAGGGCGAGCGCCGCGAGAAATGCGAGCGTGCGGGCGAAGAAACGCATCGGTCGGCCGATTAGGCCCACGGGTGCTGAACCGCGCCTGAAGGCGCCGCCGCGACCGGACCCATCACGATTGCTTTCATGGCGGCGGCGCTACACCGCCGCCGATGGCTTGCCCAGCGTCTCGGACGGTCAGCCGACCAGCTTCTTGGCGGCCTTC
>Ga0207706_10002820_pt1 | contig 16864 bp, 10 predicted proteins | sample KBSC53metaG_FD_184318 | JGI IMG/M metagenome (GOLD analysis project Ga0207706, IMG submission 184318) | Corn rhizosphere microbial communities from Kellogg Biological Station, Michigan, USA - KBS C5-3 metaG (SPAdes) (version 2) | ecosystem: Host-associated > Plants > Roots > Rhizosphere > Soil ... | reverse complement strand
CTCATACGGCAGCCGAACAAGCGAAACAAGTGCGAGCTCCCACGTTGTATATACGCCAAGACGGAGGGAAGCTGCGAAGTGTTCGAATATTTTGGTTTGGAGATCAAAAGAATGGCCCACTTCTGTGAAGAAGCGGGCCATGTAGGCGGATGGGGTTATGGAGTTATGCTTTGGCGGAGGTCAGTGCTCCGAGGTCGGCAGCGAGTTTCTCGGTCGAGAAGGCTTCGATCAAGTCACCTTCTTTGAGATCACTGAAGCCGGCAAGGCCAATACCGCACTCCATGCCGTTCGTGACTTCGCGCGCATCATCTTTGAAGCGCTTGAGGGATCCGATCTTGCCCTTCCAGACTTGCTCGCCGCCACGCATCACCTTGACCTCGGCATCGCGGCGAATCACCCCATCCTGCACGCGGCAGCCGGCAATGGTGCCGACCTTCGGGATGCGGAAGACGTTGATGACTTCGGCGCGTCCGACATAGTTTTCCTTGAATGTCGGATCGAGCAGACCAAGCATAGCGAGTCGCATCTCATCCTGCAACTCGTAGATGATCGAGTGCAGACGAATTTCCACGCTCTCCTGTTGCGCCAACTCCGCTGCCTTGCGCTCCGGCCGCACGTTAAAGCCGATGATGATCGCGTTCGAGGCAGTGGCCAGCAGCACGTCGCTCTCGGTAATGGAACCGACGCCTGAATGGATGACCTTGACGCGAACTTTCTCGGTAGACATGCGAACCAGTGAATCGGCGAGTACTTCGACGGAGCCGGTGACGTCGCCCTTGATGATGAGGGCGAGATCTTTCACGCCAGCCTGACGAATCTGTTCGGCAAGACCTTCGAGAGACACTCGCGAACTCTTGGCGAGTTGTGCTTCGCGCTCTTTCATCTTGCGGTACTGGGCGATGCCCTTGGCCTTGTCACGGTCGGCAACGACCAGGAACGTGTCTCCAGAATCCGGCATGGCTTCGAGGCCGAGCACTTCGATCGGCGTCGATGGACCAGCTTCTTCAAGAGGCCGCCCGCGATCATCAAACATCGCACGGACTTTTCCGAATGTGTTTCCGACAATGTAGCTGTCGTTCAAACGAAGGGTGCCGTCCTGAACAAGGACGGTGGCAACAGCGCCGCGGCCACGATCCAACTTGGCTTCGAGGACGGAGCCAACGGCCTTGCGGCCGGGCGTCGCCTTCGGCGCCTTGATGTCGGAGACCAGGCAGATCATTTCAAGAAGCAGGTCGAGGTTCTTGCGCTTCTTGGCGGAGACTTCGACGAAGACGGTTCCTGTGTCACCGGAACCAGCCCATTCTTCTGGAATAAGCCCGCGGTCGGCGAGCTGCTTCTTTACGCGATCAGGATTTGCTTCGGGTTTATCGATCTTGTTCACGGCTACGATGATGGGTACTTCCGCAGCCTTGGCGTGATCGATGGCTTCGAGGGTTTGGGGCATGACTCCGTCGTCGGCAGCAACCACGATGACGACGATATCCGTAACCTTGGCGCCGCGGGCTCTCATGCGGGTAAAAGCTTCGTGACCCGGCGTGTCTAGGAAGACGATCTCGCGGCCGGAAGCAGGAGAGCCTTCTTTTGCGAAGCGAACTTTGTATGCGCCGATGTGCTGGGTGATGCCGCCAGCTTCGCCGGCCGCTACGTCGGTTTCGCGGATGGCATCGAGCAGTGAGGTTTTGCCGTGATCGACGTGGCCCATGACTGTAACCACGGGCGAACGAGGAACCTCGAGCTCGCCAGTATTCTCAGCTTCGAGAACCTCTTCGATGGCCTGGTTCGCAATCTCTTCTTCGTAACTGATGACGTTGGCGCCGACACCGAAACGGGTGGCGACATCCTTGACCATCTCAGCATCGAGAGACTGATTGACCGTGACGAAGACTCCGCGCATGAGCAACGTCGCGATCAGGTCCTTGGCGCGGATTTCAAGCTTCTCTGCCAGGTCCTTTACGCTGATGCCCTCCGTCACCGTGATTTCGCGGGTGATGGGCAAGGGCTCATTGCTGAAGTTTGTGGCACCGCCAAAACGTGGCGGCGGCACAAAGCCCTTCATCGGGCCTTCTTTCGTCTTGGGATACTGCGGACGTCCGCCGCGTCCTCTGGGAGCGGCACGTTGCGGGCGCGGAGCTTCGCCGGTAGGCGGTGGACCACCCGCACCGGGGCGTGGACCGCCGAAACCGCCACCAGGGCGTGGTGCACCGAATCCAGGCCGTGCACCAAAGCCCGGACGAGCGCCAGGGCCGCCGGGTCCTGCGAAGCCGCCGGGGGTTGTGCGTGTAGGATGCTTTGGTCGCGGACCGCCAGGGAACTGACCGGGGCTTGGTGGGCCGCCAGATGTCCGTTGAGCGTAGCCGCCGGGGCCGCCGCTCGGGGGTCCCGATGGCCGACGATCGAAGATTGGTTTGCCGCGCTGAATGCCCGCTGCCGGAGCGGCTGGGGCGGTTGCGCTTGGGGCCACGATTGGGGCTTTGTACACCGGGCGAGGACCAGTTTGCGGCATCACGACGCGGCGAATCGGAGGAGCGGCAGGCGGAGCAGCAACGGGTGCCTGATCAGCTGGCGTTGCTGGAGATGCAGCGGCAGGCTCGGCCGGAGCAGCGGGAACTTCCTGCTGCGGGGCGGAAGTGACAGATCCCTGAACGGCCGGAACTTCGGCGACTGGAGCGGGCGACTCGGCAGCGGCCGTGGGCGCGGCGACCTCGGCGACTTCCGGCACGGACGGGGCAGCGACCGCTGGAGCGACCGTCGATTTTGGTGCCGCCGGCTTCGAAGGTGCAGGTGCGTGCTCCGCGGCGCGCGGTTGAGCCGCAGTTGGCGCAGCGGCTGCAGGTGGCTTTACCGCGACGACTCCTGATGGAGGCACAACGGTCACTACTGGGCGCGCGGACGCAGCCGCCGACGCCGGGGCTTTGGCAACTACAGGCCCTGACGGTGGCCGCGAGGCAATCGCAGGTGCGGCAGGAGGAATAATGGCGGGCGCAGGCCGGGCCTGAGGAACGATCTTGCGCGGTTCCGGGCGTGCGGGTGCGGCGGGTGGTGCGGCCACGGTCACTACCGGAGGCGTAGGCTTGGTGGGAGCCTTGGGCGCAGCCGGGGGAGCGGGGCGAACAGGTGTAGCGCCCCTGCGGGCCTCGGCTTCCTGTTCCTGCTTTTTAGCCAGAATTGCCTTCATCACGTCGCCGGGCTTGGAGACATGAGAAAGGTCGATTTTGGGTGCAATGGACTGGGAGCCGCGAGAAGCGGAGCCGCTCGCGTGGCCCGTCGCCCTCGACCCGCGCTCAAAGTGAGCGCGGACCTTGTCGGCCTCATGATCCTCTATAGAGCTGGAGTGGGTCTTGCCTTCACCCAGGCCGAGTTCTCCCAACACGTCAAGTATCTGACGGCTCTTGACTTCCATCTCTCGTGCGAGATCGTTAATTCGAACCTTGCTCATCCGCCTCTTTTCAGAATGTGCTACCCAAAGCCCTTAGTCGCTCATAGCTACCTCATGGCATTGGCTGGTTTGGTCACTACCATTATCTCTTGAATGGCATTGAACATTTCGGCGCATATTACGCGCCGTCCTCTTCATTTTCGTCGGTCTTGCCTATCTCGTTCTGCTCGGCTTCCAACTCTGGAAGCTCGATTTCATCTGCCGGAGCAACGTTTTCGACAGCCAGTTCCGCCGCGGTGAGGTTGTCCTCCTCGGCCCGTTCCTCGAGCAGTGCCTCCGTGTCGGCATCGGCAGAAGACAATTCGTCATTCTGCGCAGCGGCGGCGCGAAGGCTTTCAGCCTCTTCGAGGACTTCTTGGGAATTCTCCAGTTCCGCGTCGGCAGTATCTGCCGCTGCGGAGGGCGTTTCGACTTCCGATTCCCCTTCCGAGAGGTTTTCTGTATCTGCCGCCGCAGATTCGGCGGCCGATCCTTCTGCCAACTCTGTCGGTGCGCCTTCTTCACCCTCTTCGAAGTGGCCGAAGTAGTGGCGAACAGCGACGCTGATACGCTCAAGTGTCTTCTCGCCGATTCCTGGAATCTCTTCCAACTGCTCCGGGGTCATGTCGGCCAGCGACTCGACGGTGGTGATACCGGCGGCCACCAGCTTTTGGATGATGCCTTCTCCGAGTTCGGTGACCTGCTCGATTGGCGTTGAGGGGCCCCCAGTGAGAGCCTGCATCTGCTGCTCTACTTCCTGGCGTTTCTCCTCTTCGCTCTTGATGTCGATCTTCCAGCCCAGCAGCTTGGCCGCAAGCCGGACGTTTTGACCTTTCTTGCCAATAGCGAGGGAGAGTTGTGTGTCGTCGACAATCACTTCAAGCTGCTTGTCGGTCAAGTCAGAGATCGAGACACGACTGACCTTTGCAGGCTGGAGCGCTTTTTCTGCGAATGTAGTGATCTCGTCACTGAATTCGATGATGTCGATTTTTTCGCCGCGCAACTCACGAATGATTGACTGTACGCGCATGCCCTTCATGCCCACGCAGGCACCGACTGGATCCACATCCTTATCTCGGCTTTGCACGGCAATCTTGGTGCGCTCGCCGGCCTCGCGCGCAATGGCGCGGATGGCGACGGTGTTGTCGTAGATTTCGGGAACCTCAGACTGAAAGAGGTTCTGCACGAGTTCAGGCGCGGCACGCGAGACGATCACCTGCGGGCCTTTGGCGGCGCGGTCTACTTTCAGAAGAACGACTCGAACGCGTTCTCCGATGGAGAACTGCTCAAGCCGTGATTGCTCACGCTTGGGGCAGCGCGCTTCAGCCTTGCCAAGGTCGTAGATAATGTCCTGGCCCTCGATGCGCTTGACCGTGGCGTTCAGGACCTCTTTTTCGCGGTGCGCGTATTCGTTGAACACAGTGTCGCGCTCGGCTTCACGAACTTTTTGGAAAATGACCTGTTTCGCCAATTGGGCGGCGATGCGGCCAAGCGGACTTGTATCACGATAGAGGCGAATCTCGCTGCCGATCTCAACGCCCGGTGCGAGTTCGTTAGCTTCAGCCAGCGTGATCTGGTTGACCGGGTCTTCCAGCACTTCTTCGTCGGCCACGACTGTCTTGAAGATGTAAGCCGTAATCTCGCCGGTGTCCTTATTCAACTCCCCGCGCATGTTTTCCTGGGTCTTGTAGTACTTGCGCGTGGCGAGGGCGATAGCCTCTTCCACGGCTCCCACAACGATCTCGGGCTCGATGCCCTTCTCGCGGCTGAGGAGTTCGATACTCTGATACAAAGCGCTGGCCATACTGTGCTTACTCTCTCGGATTGTTCCGGCGGCAGCGCCTTTTCACGGCCCGACCGCGCAGTTGAACTGTTGATGAAGGGTTTGGGTCTCAGTCATGCCCGGCACTTGCTCTGCTGCCCAGGGAATGCCTAAATCTCGGGAATCAGCTCCGCTTTCTCAACGTTTCCCAGCGCAATTTCAACGGTGCTTACTCCAGCTTTCCTGCTCTTGCTGTTCTGATGCACGGCAGCAAGGTCCAGCGTAATATTGCCGCTTGAGCTGCCCAGCAATCGTCCGCGCCAGTGTCTGTTATTGCGAACCGGCTCAAAGGTCTGCACCTTGATGAGGCAGCCTGCAAACCGCTGAAACTCTTCCGGTTTGCTTAGCTTGCGATCCAGTCCCGGAGAGCTGGCTTCCAGCGTGTATTCTCCTTCGGGAACAAGATCTTCGACATCAAGCAACACTCCAAAATCCTGGCTGAAGGCCGCACAATCTTCGTGTGTAACGCCCGAAAGCTGTTCCACGCTTAGCTTGCCCTCCGCGAGTCGCTCCGGGAGCCCTTCAGCTCCGGCCTCAATTTCCGCCTTCAACCGTTTGCGTCCCTCGCTGTTTTTCTCAAGAAACACACGTAAAACACGTTCCTTGACCGGTCCGGCGAGTTCAACGTTGACGACATCCAACCCGTGTGATGCGGCCACCCGTTCCGCTGCCGCTCGAATTTGGTCCAGCTTTGCCGCCATTCTTCTCGTTGTTGCAAGTCCATCAAAATCTGTCTGATCCCGCCCGCTGGCACCCCGGCTTGCTGGGTCCTGTTTGCTGGAGGCCCGGCCAAATCGGCGCCCATTTCCGGGAGGGATTTGCACCAAATAAAAAGTGGGCTGTAAGCCCACTCATCTCTCCGCCAGCCGGCAGACCCACGGCAACTCAGGCGGACAAATTCGTCTGCATCCTTAGCATACGGCGTTTTCCAAGGAAATTCAATGTGCGTTGCGTGAAAGAGAGATTTCGAGTGGAACGGTGTTTGAAACGTTTGGCCGGGGAGAGTGGGGCGCAATCGATTTCTTAATGTACTGTCCTGGAAGTTGTAATTACTAAAGGGAATCCCCTGGAAATGCTCTGCAGTTACCTCAGGCGGATGGGGCCTAACCTTCATGGTTTAAGCCACTTAATAGAGTGGTACTCGAGAGGCAGGTCCGTACCACTTAAGAGGAGCAGAACTTGCGCCTGATTCTTGGAAGAATATGCGCATTCATCAATGCGAACTGTCTTCCAGCGTACCGTGGTTACGTTGTTCTCCACGCTCATCATTGCGGGCCTTGGCACGCTGAGCGGGTATTTGCTGGGTCGCGCGATCGCTATACGACAGGCGGAGTCCAGGCTCGATCAGTACGCAAACCGTATCCTGGCAGATGCGGCTTCGTCGAGCGCTGAATCGCGTGCGATTTTGGAGCGGATGAATGCATCGCCCTTCCCTGCATGTTCCGATGCCGAAATCGCATTCTTTCGCAAGGTCGTCTTCCAGTCGCAGTATCTGAAGGCCGGCGGCCGCATCCGTGACGGGAGAATTGAGTGCTCTACGACGATGGGCCGCGTCGAGGCGCAGGCGCAGTATAAACCCGACGTTTCACGGGGAGACGGAACCAGGCTCTTCAAGAATCTTCCGCCCTTTCGTGTCGATGACCAGACTGTCATCGCAATTCAGATCGGCGATTCTTTCGTTGTCTACAATCCCTACAATCTCAGAACGGCGGCGGGACTTCCGATGCGTTACGCCGTGACAGTCCGGGATACTCCCTCGCGCCAAGCGGGACGGTTGTTTGGCGAGCTTCCAACTTCTCAAGGATCCGATTTAACTTCGATTGTTACGACCGAAGGCAAGGCACACTTAGGTGAAAGCCTGTACGCAACGCGCTGCTCAGATGAGTATGCGACCTGCATGACGGCTCACATCGGCGTTGCCGACGCACTGCTTGCCAGCCACAGATACATCGCGGCCTTTATGGCGCTGGGCGGTCTTTCGGGTGTTTTGCTTGGCATGCTCTGTCCGCTGCTGTATCGGCGCAACAAGAGTGTCGAGCAGCAGCTTATTCGGGCTATTCGCGGAGACATGCTAACCGTCGTGTACCAGCCTATCGTGGATCTGACTACCGGCCGCATCGTTGAAGCGGAGGCCCTGGTGCGCTGGACTGACGAATACAAGAATGCTGTAAGTCCAGACGTATTTGTGAAGGTTGCGGAGGAACGGGGCTTTGTGGGCGATATCACAAAGCTCGTTGTTCGACACGTCCTGCGCGACTTCGGAAGCACGATGCGCGCGCGTCCCGAGTTCCGCGTCAACGTGAACATTGCAGCCGCCGATCTTGCCGATTCGAGTTTCGTACCCATGCTCGAGGACGCGCTCTTCGATGCAGAAGTTCCCGCGAGAAGCCTGGGTGTCGAGATTACCGAGAGCTACACAGCGAGGCAACAAGTTGCAAAGGATACGATTCTTCGGCTTCGCCAGAAGGGTCATGTCGTTCATATCGACGACTTCGGCACAGGTTATTCCAGCCTGGCATACCTGCACGATCTCTCTGTGGATTCCATCAAAATCGACAAGGCCTTCACCAAGGCCATCGGCACTGACGCTGTGACCGTTTCTATACTTCCCCAAATATTGACGATGGCAGAGACACTAAAGCTGCACGTAATTGTGGAAGGGATCGAGACTCGCGCGCAGGCAAACTACTTCGCCTCAGGACATGAGAATGTCTACGGACAGGGGTGGCTCTTCGGGCGTCCTGTTACAGCGCGCCTCTTCCTGCAAATGCTCGATGAGGAAGAGAGCAAGTACTGCGAAGATGGAATGGCAGCGATGGCGGATAAAGCGCTGCCGGCTTACTAAGACGCTAAGGCGAATATTCTCTCGCACAAATGGATCGCGTTTTGCACGCAGCGGCACAACCGGCGACAATAACGGGATGAAAGTGTTCAGGTCTATTGCTCTCCTCCTGCTGTTTGCTGCCGTGTGTTTGTCGGGGCTGAAAGCACTGGAAAAACAGCCTTCAAGTACTTACCATGCCCGGCGCGCTGCCCTCGCTGCCAAGCTCAACGGTGGTGTGGCCGTTTTGTTTGCTTCGGAAGAGCCGGTGTTGGACTTCATGCCCTATCGGCAGGACGCAGATTTTTATTACCTCACAGGTTGGACCGAACCCGGCGCTGCACTTGTTTTGATTGGTGATAATTCGCAGCAGGCGAAGAGAGCCGGTTACAAAGAGATAATCTTTCTGCCCACGCGTGACCCGCGGAAGGAAAAATTCACGGGGATGAAGCTGGATGCCGCATCGCCGGGAGTGGCTTCCGCGACGGGCGTCGATCAAATTGCGGATCTGACCACGCTACCCGCCGTGTTGAATCGTCTGATCTCGGCAGACTCGCGCCTTGCCCGCAAATTGTGGATACAGCCGGGAGTGAAGGCCGCCGATGCGCTCATGAGCTTCACTTCAGCAACATTGGGAATCGAAAAGCCTCCTTTGCACGATGTATCCCTGATGGTCATGCCTTTCCGCGAGATAAAGGATGCGGGCGAAATCGATCTGCTGAAGAAAGCTTCGACTGCATCGGTTGTCGCGCAGAAAGTAATGATGAAGTCTGTGAAGCCGGGTGAGACCGAACGCGCTGTGGCGGGCAAGATGACGGCCGCGTGGCTTGAGAATGGATGCGAGCGGCCATCGTATGCGCCAATCGTAGGATCGGGGATTAATTCTACGACGCTGCATTACTCAGACAATTCACGAACCATGGAGGATGGCGACATTGTGGTGGTGGATGCGGCGTGCGAGTTCTCGATGTATGCCTCTGACATTACGCGGACTGTGCCGGCCAACGGGCACTTTACGGCTCGTCAGCGCGAGATTTACGACATCGTGCTCGGTTCCCAAAAGGCGGCGATAGAAGCATTCGTTTCCGGGAAGTCCACGATCAACGATCGTGATCGCAAAGATCCGAACTCGCTCGATACCGCGGCCTACAACTACATCAACACACACGGCAAAGATTTACATGGAAAGCCGCTGGGCGAATATTGGCTGCACGGCCTGGGGCACATGGTTGGAATCGACGTGCACGATCCGGCCGATTATCCCGCTGTGCTGAAACCGGGGATGGTGTTCACGATCGAGCCCGGTGTCTACATCCCCGAAGAGAAGCTCGGCGTTCGTATCGAGTGTGATTTCCTGGTGGGAGAGGATGGCAAGCTGATTGATCTCGATGCCGATCTTGCACACACCGCCGATGAAGTCGAAGTGGCAATGCAAGGAAAGTAAGGCAGGATTGACGCCCAGGACAGACATGGACCCGCGCGACGCAATGGAACCCGAGCAACTGGACTCGCTGGCCCGCATCTTCGCGGAGCAGTTGTTGGCCTGCCTCGAAGAATGCGCGCACGGGCGCAAAGGGCTCTTCTCAGACTATGCGGCGATGGACGAAGAACAGAACGCGTGGCCCGAAGCGGCGCGGTTGCGCGAGTTGGCACTCGCGCTGCAGGGTGTTTTTGTGCAACAGGGCGACCGTAACGCATTATGTGATGAGTTCCTCGACCTGTGCTCAATTCACGGCGAAAGCCATCCCGGTGAATCGCGGTTGGCACGCACTTTTCTCGCGCGCATCGAGCGGGGTGAAGTGGGATCGCCAACTGAGCCGGAGAAAAGGCCGTGGTGATTTTGCGCGCGTTTATGGCGTTGGTGGCAGGCTTCTCCACCATGGCACTGCTGGTCTTCGCGATCACCGCGTTGCTCTCAAAGCTGACGCCGAGTTGGGTTGGCGAACGTGGAAACCCTGAGCCCGCCTACATGTTTGTGAATCTCGGGTATTCGTTTCTCGCAGCGGCAGCGGGCGGATATGTAACCGCCTGGGCAGGGCAGGGTAATCCACTTGTTCTGGTGCTGGCATTGGCAATCGCGGTATTGTTGCTCGCTGCGCTGAGCGCGCTGCAACAACGCGGTCAACAGCCAGTCTGGTACATGCTCACCCTGGTGGGCATAACACCGGTGGGCGTGCTGGCGGGCGGCCTCGTGCGACTGAGAGTTTTAGGAATCTTGTAAGAGCACCGGCAATTCGCGGGAGCAAAAGATATGGCCGCTCTTGTTGAGGAGCGGCCATATCCTGTTTTCGGAGAAAGTGCGAATGCCATGAACTACCAGCGCACGCCAAACGTGACCGGGATAAGCTTGGTGCCTTCGCCGACAGTCGTGGTGCCCAATCCGTTTGGCTGTGTCGTTACGGCGGGCGTTAGCACGTCGAGATACCGAGCTTCGGCGAAGAGCTTCATGTTTCCGCCACCCGGCCTGTAGGCAAAACCCATTCCCGCATTCCATCCACCCTGGTTGCTTGAGAAGTGACCAATAACGACATCGGTGACCGCGATGCCGCAGTAGTAGTAGTTGCAGTAAAGAATCTCCTGAGGATTGGTAAAGCTGGTGACTTTGCGGTAGAAGCCGCCGCCGCCGGTCACATAAATGTCAATGGGACCCTTCGGGGTTAGATCGACGACAGGAGCCATGGTGAACGACCAGATGTGTGCATGGCCGCCATCGGCACCAGTTTGAGCGATGAGGGCGCCAGGCAATTTGTCAGTAATGAACTGGTATTCGATCATCAGGCTGAAGATGGGATTGAAGCGATAACCGGCGCCCAGGGTCGCATTTGCGCCCCAGGTGATGTACGGGGACGACTCCTCTGTGGGCGCGTTGAATCCCCCGCCAGCTTCAAAGGCCAGATGGCTATAAAAACTTGGTGTGGCAGCGCGATTGTCATACTGCCCTCCACCTAATCCACTCGCACCTGGAGCAGCAGGCAAGGCGGCCGATACAAGGGCGTCGGTATCAGCGTCAAGCTGGAGGGTGTTGGAACTCGATTCAGTTGCCGAAGGGGCAAACGAGGGACCGTGAGAAGTTGAAAGCTGAGCACTCGCCAAACCAAGGGACATCGCGAGCGCTGCTAACAGGACCGTCACATTTCGCACGGATATCATGTATCGAAAAGAAGACATGCCTTAACCTCATAGACGAATATATGCTGCCGGGGTTTACATATAGCCCCCTTAGCAAGGCTTAGACTCCGTTTTGAACCAGAAGTTGCCTTAGGTGCAGAGACACCAAAGGCCGGAGAAAGTTCCGGCCTTTGACGGATGTTCTGCGCAGTGCGTGATTATCCCTGGATATCGAATTGCTCGGGGTGGAGGCTTGCATCGCTCTTGATGAGGATGTTTTTGCTAATCAGCTCCTCAAATTCAGTGATCCAACTTGCATTGTTCGCCTTGAGTACCTTGACCGTCTCGGGATTGACGCGAAGCAACACATCTGCTCCCTCGAAGTGCCTTTTCATCTTGCGCAACTCGGTAAAAATCTCGTTGCACACGGTCGTCGGGCTCTTGACCATTCCTGTCGCCTGACAGGTTGGGCAAGGGACAGAGAGAGTCCGCTCAAGCGATTGCTTTACGCGCTTGCGCGTGATCGCAACAAGTCCGAAATCGTTAAACTGGAGAACCTTCGTCGGAGCGCGATCGCTTTTGAGCGCTTCTTCGAGAGCGGCCATGACCTTGAACCGATTCTTGCGCTCGTCCATGTCGATGAAGTCGATGACAATGATGCCGCCCAGATCGCGCAGCCGAATCTGTCGCACAATCTCTGGAATGGCATCGAGATTGGTCTTGAGAATCGTGTCCTCAAGCCGCGCAGTTTTGCCCACGTACTTTCCAGTGTTGATGTCGATCGCAACCAGCGCCTCAGTTTGATTGATTACGATGGAGCCGCCACTCTTGAGCCACACCTTCGACCGCAATGCCTTCGAGATTTCGTCTTGAATACCGAAATGCTCGAAGAGCGGAACTTCCTTGGTGTAGAGCTTGACGCGCCGCACCAGCGAAGGCGAGAAGCGATTCAGGAAGCGCACGATGCGCTCGTAGTCCGCTTCGGAGTCGACCCAGATCGAGGAGAAGTTGCTGCTGACCTGGTCCCGCAGAATGCGCTCAATCAGTGACAGATCGTGATAGATAAGCGCCGGAGACTTTGAGCTATCTGATCGCTCTTTGATTTCGTTCCAAAGATGAATCAGAAAGCGCAGATCGGCGCGCAACTCTTCTTCCGACGCTCCTTCTGCGGCCGTGCGAACAATAAAGCCGCCCGACGCATCTCCGCGCTCGTGCGTGAGAATCCGCTTCAGCCGCTGGCGTTCTTCATCCGAAGCAATCTTGCGGCTTACTCCGACGTGTGAAACGGTGGGCATGAACACAAGAAAGCGTCCCGGCAACGCGATGTGGCTCGTGATGCGGGCGCCCTTCTTGGCGATGGGCTCCTTTGCAATCTGGACCAGGATTTCTTGTCCGGGCTTGAGGAGGTCGCTGATGATTGGCAGATCGGAGGTCTGCATGGAGCGGCGAGAAGCTCCGCGCCCTTTGCCCGGACCACCCGGTGCTCCGCGGCCGCGACGGCCTCGAGCGTTGCGATCGCGACGTGGCTGCGTTTGACCTTCACCGGCGGGCTGGCCGTCGGCGCTGACCGGTTCTTCTTCCTCGTCTTCTTCACCGTCAAAAGCGTCGTCGGCTTCTTCATCGCCGTTCTTGCTGTCGAAGTTTAGTTGGATGCGATGGTCGAGGTGCGCCTCCTGTAGCATCTCTCCCAATTCACCAGAACGGATCTGTGTCTGTAGTGTTTCTTCTTCGTACTCGTCGAGGTCGTGCTCGTCTGCTTTGTGATGATGATGCGGAAGCTCGTACTCGTCACCTTCGATTACTTCTTCTTCAACGAGGCCGCTGCCCGGAGCGAAAGCTGAGACAGAGGGAACGGACGCGGCCTTGGGCTCCGCCGGTGGAACCGGTTGAATAGGTGGAGGCTCATCTTCAGATTTCTTCTTCTTGCCACCCAAGCCAAACAGCCTGAATCCGGCCGGTGAAAAGGGATCGACGTTGTGAGAAGCGGTCCGGTTGCCCTCGATCTCCTCGGGCTCATCTTCGGATGTCTCGCGGTCCGTATCTTCCTCAGGCGCCGGCTGGTCTGCCGGGTCCTTGATCGACGGTTCATTGAAAACCGGCTTAGCAATCTGATCATGCTGCGAAACAATGGGCTCGCCGAGAACGGTTCGGGACTCTATTGGGTCGGGCGCGGTTTCAAATGTCTCCTCAAAGGTGTCGTCTTCTTCTGAAATAGAGGCGGAATCATCGAGGCTTTGAGCGACGGCGGGCTCAAGTGGAGTTGCCTGGCTCGGCGCAATCATTTCGTCGACGAGTTGTTCCTCTTCAATCGCGTCCGCGGAGAGGACCCCAGTGTCCAGAGCGGCGCGTGAGATCGGCGCGGGTTCTTCAACTTCTGCTTCCTGCTGCCGCGAGCGATGCTTCGAAATCGACTCGCCGGGGAGGAGGCCGCTGCCATCCCACCCGATGGGCGATTCAATCAGCGACGCAGGCTTGAATGTGCTGACTGGCTGCGCCGGCTTTGTCGCTTCGACTGCAGATTTGGAAGCATCGGCAGCCGGGGTGGCGCCGTACTTTGAGAGCGATTCGCCAGGAAGGACAAACGGAGTTGGAGCGCGATCGCTACGAGGGGCGCGCGCGGGTGCAGCAGCAGCCTGAATCTCACTCGCGATTTCAGGCTGGGGTTGTGAAGTTGGAATGGGGTAGCTTTCGGTGGTTTCCGGGGTTTCACCTGAGCCCTCGGAGGCACTTCCACCACCGCGCCCGCCGCGACGACGCCTGCGTCCGCGCCAACGCTTCGCGCCCGGTTCGCCGGTCGATTCCTGGATGTTGTCGGTCTGCTCTGAAACATCGAAAGAGGGGATCGCTGCGATTTCTATATCAGGCGTCTCGGCCGTGCCTTCCCCGCTGGGACGTCGATCACGGCCTTGCCGGTCGTGTCTCTGGTCTGTCTTGGGCGTGGAACGCTGCGCGCGCTCCTGGCTTCGATCATGACCGTTGGTGTGGCGCACTTCCCGCGGGGCCTGGTTGCTGCCGGTTGCTGCCGCTTTTTCTAACTCGTCGGTCTCTTCCTGGTCTTCCAACTCAAGGAAGTCGGTTACATACAGGAAGGCGTCACGTTCAAGTCCGATGTCGACAAATGCCGACTGCATACCTGGAAGCACCCGGGTGACGCGCCCGTTATAGACCGAACCCGCCAGGGTGTACTCGTTTTCGCGTTCGTAATAGATTTCCGCGAGTTGATCGTCTTCTAAAATTGCAAGCCGCGTCTCATGCGGCGTGCTGGAGATACAAATTTCCTTTGCCATCGTACCTTTCCGCCCAGCGGCTTATGCCTGCTGGGGCCTGCGGCAAGGATGGATGGAGGCGCGTGCGGGCGGGGATGTGGGGGATGTGCGGAAGGGATGACCTGTGCGTAGCCTGTGTGGCAGGTTCCGGACGCCTGCCATCCCCAACCAGGGGCGGCGAGACGCAGCGTATACCGAGCCGAACGTGCTTTCCGATACAGAGATCCGATAGCAGAGAGTTTGTGGCCAACCACTCGACTGAGTGAAACCAAGCCCATGCCAACCAGATGATCGACGTGAGCGGGGCCGTTCCGCCGTTGGCGACTGCGCAGCCTTGCCGCGTTTCAGAAGCCGAGCCAGTATGCTCCAACACTTCAGCGCGGGCTGCGCAATTTGGTCGCTGCCAACGGTTTTCCCGTCTCTGCGTGCTCATGAACCCAATCCTGCCGAGCGCGCGGTCCATCGGGACCCGGCCGGCTTTCGCATCTTGAGAGACCTGTGGACCTGCGTCTCCTGCCTTATCCCGTCGTAGAAATGGGGAGCGACGGGGTTCGGCAACAAACGAACCACAGCACCTCTTGCGATGCCGTAAATACTTGAAATACTGTCTCTTGAGGTCCGGACCCTTCCGGCTCGCCGCAAGAGGTAGAGCTTTGCAATCTTGCCTCCGGGCCAAACTGGCCGGAGCGATTCAGTTTACAAACCGGCGCATTCGGACGTTCATCACAACGCCCAGCGCCAAGAACGTAAACAGCACCGAGGACCCTCCGTAACTCATTAACGGTAAAGGGATTCCGGTGACTGGCATAAAGCCTATGACCATGCCCACGTTGACCGCGATCTGGAAGGTCAACACAGCCACTATCCCCATAATAATCAGGGAGCCGGGCAGGTCGGCGGCCGTTTGAGCGTTTTGAATCAAACGCATCAATATGGAAAAGTATAGCAGCAGCACGAAGACCGCGCCGACGAAGCCATGCTCCTCGCCAAAGGCTGCGAAGATGAAGTCGGCGTGTGGGATGGGCAGAAAATCGCCCTGGGTCTGTGTACCCTTGGCCGCTCCTTTCCCCCAGATGCCGCCCGATCCCACCGCGATGAGCGATTGCCGAATCTGGTATCCGCTGCCCTTTGGGTCGTTGTCGGGATTGATGAAGCTCGTGAGACGGGCCTTCTGGTATGGCTTCAGCATCTTGCCGCTGCTCCAGGCACCAGCAACAAGCATTATGCCCGCGGTCGTCAGAATCAAGGCCTGACGAATGTTAATTCCGCCGAGGAACAGACCAACGATAAGGATTGGCATGTAGGTAAGCGTTGTGCCGAGATCTGGCTGCTTAAGCACAAGGATCATTGGAAGTCCCACGATCGCGAACGCCTTGAAAATGTCCTTCCAGGTAAGGCTTCGTCCTCCCAGGTTGGCGAAGTAACGAGCCACCGCCAGAATCAAAATGAGCTTTACCCACTCCGATGGTTGAAACTGCATGTGCCCGATCCGAATCCAGCGTCTGGCACCAAGGGCCTTTTGTCCCACCAGGAGCACTGCTGCGAGGGACATGAGGCAGGCGCCGTACGCCCACGGAATCCAATCAATGAGCTTGTGATAATCAATTCTCGAGAACAGGAACATGGCCACCACGCCGCCACAGATCCAGTAGATCTGTTTGGTATGGAAGCCACGGTACTTCGTGTGCATCGTGGCGGTGTAGATCTCGAGGACAGAGATTGCGCACAGCAGAAGCACCATTGCGAATAGCGCCCAGTCGAAGTCGCGGAAGCTCATGATGCGGCGCATTGTCTAATTTGCCTTCCTCAATTTGCTTTCGCCCCCGCGAGTGGCAACGCGGCACCAAGTTGCGATGGTGCGACAGCGGGGTGCCGGGGCCTGTCCGCGGGAACTGGGAGAGTCTTTGCCGTCTGTTTCATGATCTCCCCTCGTGCGCCAACGAAGAAGTGACCGGCCTGCAACTGGGCAGGTTCTGCCTGGTGGCTGCTGGTGGGGGAAGGAGGCGTACTCCACAAGGCCCCCACTTCCACGGGTGGCGCCGTAGACGGCGACTTGGGAGGGGTGAGGTTCTTCTCGAGCCTGCGCTTCTTCTCGACGTAGGCAGCGACGACGCGCGCGCCCAGCCGGGCAGGATAGAAGCTGAATTCGCCGTTCTGCCAGAGAACCGCCACCACAAGTTCCGGGTTTCGGCGGGGTGTCACTCCGACAAACCACACGTTGGGCCGTGTCGCGAAGCCCTTATCGGTTTTCCCCAGGGCTGCGTGACTCATCAATTGGGCTGTTCCGGTTTTGCCAGCAAGATCGATGCCTTCGAGATGTGCAGATCCGGCCGTATGGAAGGCTCCCGGCTGCGTCACATCGGCCATGCCGTCTGTAATGGTGACCCAGTTTTCAGGGGCGATTGGAAGATACGCATCGCCAGTTCCCGGAA
>Ga0207706_10002819_pt1 | contig 16867 bp, 10 predicted proteins | sample KBSC53metaG_FD_184318 | JGI IMG/M metagenome (GOLD analysis project Ga0207706, IMG submission 184318) | Corn rhizosphere microbial communities from Kellogg Biological Station, Michigan, USA - KBS C5-3 metaG (SPAdes) (version 2) | ecosystem: Host-associated > Plants > Roots > Rhizosphere > Soil ... | reverse complement strand
ACGAACCCTACTATGGTAAGTCGGGGTTCAAGCGCATTCCCAAGGGCCGCGCCACCATGCCGGGTCCGGTCGATCCGGCGCGCCTCCTGGTCTGCGAGCTCGTCGAGGGCGCCTTCGAAGGCGTGTCCGGGCCGATCCGGCCGGACTGGACCGCGGCCTGATCGGCCGCCCGCGCGCATCAGCACTGTCGAGGACGCGCTTTGCGGCGGGGATGGTCACGGACTAGTGTCCCGATTCCGAAGTTCGCATCATTGTGCGGCACGCCCGCTTGGGAACTTCGGAATCGAAGGACACTAGCAACTTATTGACCTAGTGTGGCTTTGGTTCAGAAGTCCGCATTTCGGACTTGCCGCGGAAATGACGCGGACTTCTGAACCGCCACACTAGCGTTGATGGCGCCGCGCGGCGTCGCGGTTCTCATGCGGGCCAGGAACGAATGCCCGGTAAAGTCGCAAGCGCCGTTCTCGTTGCCGCCGCCGTGCTGGCGGCAGCGCCGGCCGATGCCCAGGTGGTCGATCTCTCTACGCTCAGGTGCAAGCAGTTCATCGAATTGCCGAAAGAGGCGCTCAACGCCGTCACGCTCTGGCTCGATGCTTACCTGACCGACGAAGAGGAGTCCGCGGTCATCGATTTCGACAAGATGAAGGGCAAGGCCGGGAGGCTGGCGGCATATTGTGCGCAACATCCGGAGATGAGCCTGATGACCGCCGCCGAAAACGTCATGGTCAAATAGCGGACGCGACCGATCCGGTGCGGGGATACGATCGAGGCACGCGTTCGCGGGCTGCGCCGCAAGCCGGGACTAGCGGACCGAGAGGCATGACGACATCGACATTGGAGTGGAACTGGCGCGGCGCGAACATCCGCCTGGATATTGCTTCGAGCGGAACGGGGCCGGCGATGCTGCTTCTGCCGGCGCTCAGCTCGATTTCCACGCATCACGAGATGGGGCCGCTGGCGGAGCATCTGGCCCCGCGCTATTCGACCGTCTGCGTGGACTGGCCGGGATTTGGCGCTCGCGCGCGGCCGCAAGTCGACTGGACGCCCGATGCCTATTCCGCCTTCCTGGCGTTTCTGCTGACGTCGGTGGTCCCGCATCCCCGTGCGGTCATCGCAGCCGGCCACGCCGCGAGCTATGCCCTCAAATATGCGGCAAGCGCACCGCAAGCCACGACGCGGCTGGTCTTGATCGCGCCCACGTGGCGAGGGCCGTTGCCGACCGTGTTGGGCGAGCGCCGGCCGCTTCTCGGCCGGCTGCGCCGCCTGGTCGATCTGCCCGCTATTGGTCCGCTGGTCTATCGCCTCAACGTCAACGCGTTCGTCGTGCGCCGCATGGGTGCCGGTCACGTCTACACCGATCCGGCGTTCCTGACCGGCGAGCGGCTGCGGCAGAAGCTCGCCGTTGTGCGCGCGCCGGGGGCACGGTTTGCCTCGGCGCGCTTCGTCACCGGCGGTCTCGATCCGCTCGAAGGGCGCGACGCATTTCTCGATCTCGGGCGGCGCGCGCGAGTTCCGGTCCTGTTGATCTACGGCGCCGAGACGCCGCCGCAGTCACGCGCGGAAATGGAGGCGCTCGCCGCCATTCCCGGCATGCGAAGCATTACGCTGCCGCGCGGAAAGCTCTCCGTGCACGAGGAGTTTCCCGGCGCGGTCTTCGAGGCCGTGGATCCGTTCCTGCGCCAATAACGTCGGCGGCGCGCGCGAGTATTTGCGCGCCGCCCGCGTGTCGTCGGCTCCGGCCGATCAGTCGTCGGCCCAGATGCCCGCAAGGGTATCGAACTTGTAGTTGAGGCCCGCGCGCACGATGTTGTCGGTGACTCGGGAGTTGAAGGCGGTGGCGACCGTCGCATTCGCCGCGGGGGTCGGTACGGTCGAGACCGTGCCGAGATCGAGATAGAGGTATTCGAGCCTGGCGGTCCAATTGCCGGCCAGGCGGCCCTCGATGCCGCCGCCGACCGTCCACCCTGCTTTGGTGTTGTGGCTGCTGACGATGGTGTTGACGGGATTGCCGTCGCCGTCGAAACCGAACACCGTGCCGGCGGTCATGATCTCGCCGACGGCCAGCCCGCCGGTGACATAAGCAAGAGCACCTTGCGTAACGGTCGCACCGAGGCGCCCGCGCAGCGTCGCGAACCACTCCAGTTTCTGACCTTGGTCGGAGAGTGCCAGCACCGACGGGTCACTCGCGACGCCGACGAGAGCGGGATTGCAGACCTCGCCCGGGCAGCCGGCTCGCATTCTTGCGCGCTGACCGGAATAGTTGAGGTCCGCTTCCACCCCCGCCAGCATATTGCCGACGACCCAGTTGTAACCGCCCTGGGCGCCCCCGATCGCTCCCTCGAGCTTGCGCGAGCCGTTGGTGGCGAACAGTTGGCCTGCCGTGGCGGGATCGCTGAAGACCGTGTCCGTGTTGGATTTGCCCCAGCCGTAGCCGATGGTGCCGCCGACATAGAAGCCGGCCCAGGTCCACGGGGACTCGATCGGCGTTCCGTATGCGACCGGACCCTTGTAGGGCAGTGCCTCGTAGACCGATGGCGCGCCGATGCCGGCCAATACGTCATAGACGCCACGCGCAGGGTCGAGCTTGTAGTTGAGACCGACGCGCACGATGTTGTCGGTGATGCGGAAATTGCTGGAGAGTGTAACCGGAGTCGCGTTGAATGGATTGGTGACGGACGTCGAGATGGTGCCGAAGTCCATGTAGAGGTATTCGATCTTTCCGGTCACGTTGCCGAACAGGCGACCTTCGATGCCGGCGCCGACCGTCCATCCCGCCTTTTGAGTCAGCACGCTGACAGCGTTGCTGACCGCGCCGGGGTTGCCGTCGGCGTCGAAGCCGACGCCGGCAAGACGCACGGTGCTCCTGATCGAGCCGATCGCCAGGCCGCCGGTGGCATAGACCATGACGTCGGGCGTGATGGTCGTGCCGAAACGTCCTCGCAGGGTGCCGAAGGAATCCAGTTTGTGTCCTTGATCGAAGGTCGCCGTCACCGGCGCGGCGAAATCGGCGATGCCGGGATTGCAGACCGCGCCAGGGCACAGATAGCTTGGCGTTGCGCCTTGGCCCGAGATCTGGATGTCGGCTTCGATGCCGCCGACCCAATTGCCCCCCTGCCAATTATAACCGCCCTGGATGCCGCCGATCATACCGTTGAGATTGTCCGTCGAGCCGGTTGCCAGGAGAGGAGCGCCGGTGGTGAAGTCGCTGAAGACCGCGTCGGTCTTGGACTTGCCGGCGCTGTAGCCGATGTTGGCGCCGATATAGGGGCCGGCCCAGCTCCACGCGGTCAGAACCGGCGCCTTGAAGATCGGCCCGCCGAAGCCGGTCGGCGCCTTGTGGTAGCCCGTCTTGTTGACCGGAGGCACGCCACCGAACTTGGCGTTCATGAAGAACTTGATGCTGCGCCCCGGCATCAGGATTTCATCCTTGTGGAACTGCACGGAGTTGCGCACATCGACGTCGAGCAAGTTGTCGCCGACAAGGCCGGTCGTGATCTCGGCGGCGCCCCACGGCGAATCTCTCAAGTACTGCTTGTTGCTGATCTCCATCTTGAGCAGGTTGTAGCCGGCGGTCGGCGTGTCGTTGACGCCAAGGTCGCTCTGGCCGAACGCGTGCAACAGGCCCATGCGCACGAACCAGTTGTCGTTGCGCCAATAGGTGCCGCCGCCGACGCGCATTGGCGGCATGCGCGGGACGTTGCTGCCGTCGGTGAACGTGGCGCGCACGAAGTCGTATTGGCCGTCGACGCCGAAGATTCCGGTCGCCACCGGGAGCAGGTCCCACTGCCAGGCCATCTCGCCGCCGCGGAAGATGGCGTCGCGCTGGGCGTAGACGGTCTGGATGAACTCGGTGCCGGTTCCGCAACTGGCGAAATCCTCGCCGCACAGAATGCCGGTGGCCTGCCGGAAGATGAAGTTGTCGTATTTCGTATAGTAGACCTTGGCGTCGAAGCGGAACGCGCCGTCGGTGCGCTTGAGGCCGATCTCGGCGGTGTTGGCGGTCTCGACCTTCAGGCCGGGATTGCCGATCTCGAACGTGGCGGGTGAATCGTGCGAGCCATGGGCGAACAGTTCGAGCGCGGTCGGCGCCCGCTCGATCCGCTGCACCGTCGCGCTGGCGACCATCCATGAAGGCAAGTCCTTGAGCACGCTGAAGCTGATGCTCTTGGGCATGAAACCGAGCGATTGCAGCAGCAGCTCCGGATTGTCCGGTGGCGGCAGCAGGGTCGACGGAAAAATGCCGGCCGTTCCGTCGAGACGAACCCTCTCGATGCGACCGGCCAGCAGCGTGCGCAGCGTGTCGCTCAACCACAACTCGTTGAAGAAATAGGCCGCGCCCCGGTTGGTCCGGGCGGAGCCAAGCAGGCTGCCGGCATCGCCCGCGGTGTCGATCTGCTGGTGATCGAACTGCGTGCCGATCGAGCTGATCAGGGAGCCGAGCGGCGTAACCAGCGGCATGAACTTGATTTCGGCCTTGGCCTCCTGGGCGTGATTGTTGAACGTCGCGCGAATGCCATCCTGGCCCGCTTCGTCAAATCCCAGCTCGTTGTGCTGGTATTCGACCGCCCCCAGCCAGAAACGCACGACATCGATGGCGGACGACTGCGGACGAAACTCGCCCTTGCTGGTGATCTTGGTCTGCTGGAGGTCGATGCGCCCGTTGTTCTGTGCGCCTTCGAGGGTGGGAATGCGATAGAGGCTGGTGAAGCGCGAGATCGCGGCGCCGACATAACCGCCGTCGAACAGGTACGAACCGCCCACCGCCTGCCCCTCGGAATGCAGGCCCGAGTTCGGCTGCTTGCCATTGAACGACGGCGCGGGGTCGGTCGGGAAAAGATAGGGGTAGCTCGGAACGAAATAGTCGCTGGCATGTCGGCCGTAGAAGTCGGCATGCATGGCGAAATCGCGGGTGCCGGCGTCGAACAAGGCGCCGCCTTCGAGACCGCGGTCGACCGTGGTCGTGGCGCCCTGGAATTGGGTTTGCCACCCGCCCACCGGCGCCGCGAACGGAATACGATTGTTGGTCGCTTCCACCACGCCACCGACCGCCTGGGAGCCGTAGCGCAGCGCCTCCGGCCCGCGGAAGATCTCGATCTTCTGAATCGAGAGTGGATCGATGGGCACGCCGTGATCCTGGCCCAGGTCGGAGACGTCCATCGAGCCGATGCCGTTCTCCTGCACGCGGACGCGGAAATCATCGAGCCCACGCAACACCGGCCGCGAGGCGCCCGGCGCAAGACCGGCTGAGGTCGCGCCGGGCAGCGTGAAGAACAGGTTGCCGAAGCTCTGGGCCGGGCTCGCCTGAATCTGGCTGCTGGTGATCGTCGTCAGCGAGGCAGACGGCTGGTTGAACGGTGACGTCGCCGCCGGTTGGCCCACGGTGGTCGCGCTCGGCGCTGCCGAAGGCGTCGGAGTCGTGGCTGGGGGTGGCGGTGTCGTCACCCTGGCCGGTGCCGCCGGCCTTGCCGTGCGCGCCTGCGACCGTGGTGGCGCCGTCACCGTGACGGTGGGGACAGTGAGTGTCGGTGCGGTTTGCGTTGCCGCCGGTGGCGCCTCCGGCGTGGTTTGCGGGGTCGGTGCAGCGGGCGTTTCCGACGCCGGCGGAGTGCTGGTGGGTGGAGGCTCCGGCGCAGGCGTCTGCGATGCGGCAATACCGGTAAAGCAAATCAGCACGAGTGCTGAACTGCTCAGAAGATGCAAACGTCTTTTACGGATACTCATGACAGCCCCCCAATTCCTGACGGGAACGACTCGTTCGCCCCGAGATCGACGCATCACGGCGAAGCGACGCCGCGTGGGGTGTCGGCGCGGCCGTCGCTGGCGCGAGGCGTGCCGGCACCAGATCGATGTCAGGCCGTGGGAGGTGCGCGTGCCGCGAACAGCGGGCGTTGCGGGGAGGGGAAATCAAAGGCGAGCGGCGGCTCGCTTGGCACGCGGACGGAAATGTCCGGCAGGGGCAACGATGGCGGCTCGGCAAGGACCAAGGTGCCGGCAAGATGGATCAGGGTGCAGATCGGACAATGGTCGTCCGCTCGATCGTGCCGATCTGTGGGATCCGGGGGCGTGACCTGCGTGGCATTCGACGCATCCGCGCCGGCGACGGTGGACTTGGCCTCCGATATCGGCGCCGCCCGGTCGAGATGCACGTGGCCGAACGTGAGCGCGAGTTGGAACACAAGCGCAAACAGCGCCAGGTACGAACCCCATTTCGACCGTGACCGGAACCAGTCCATCCGTCGTCGCGCTTGCGCGTCTCACATCGGCAGCAGACCTATTCCTGCGAGCCGACGCCGCGACATTAGTAACAATGTTACATTACGGCAATTGGCCGCTGCCGATTCCTCGATCGCTCCGTGCGGTTTCATCTCGCGTGTTGCAAAAAATCCTCAGTGGCGAGAGCGCGCATCGACGCGCGCCGCAACCGATGCGACGTGCATCCGCGTCTTCGAGGGAAAGCCTGGGTCAGCGGCCTTCGCGCATCCAGGTAGCGGCCAGACTGCCGACGAGGAGCAGGAGCCCGATCAGCCCGGCGAACACCGGCAACACGCCGATGCCGCGCACCACGCTGGCTTCCCGTACTCGGAATCCCAGCCAGTCGTCGCCGTGATAGGTGTCGCTCGAGCGCACGGCCACGATGCGCGGCAGATGCACGCCACTGCCGTCCTCGACCCGCACCACATCGCCACCGGTGGCATTGGAGAGCGGACCGAGCACTTCGGTGGTCGAGGTTACCTCGGTAAACTCCCGCGGATTGGCGGGGCCCACATTGGCCAGGGCATTGAGCGTCCCGTCGGTGGCGCGCCAGAGACCAAGCTCGTTCGCTTCGATCGTCGTGCGCCAGACGCCGGGCTCGGCAGCCGTAAGGGTCAGGGTGCGGGTCTTGCCCGACGGGGTCGTGAGCGTCACTTCGTTCACGCTGTCCGACATGGTCTGGCGCTGCACGGTGAGGTCGCGCCCGCGCACCATCAGTCGCAGCGCTTCTTCCTCCAAATCGGGCTGCTTCATCAGCCAGTGCGACAGCCGCCGCAGCAGGTCGATATGCGGGCCGCCACCCTCGTAGCCGCGCGCCCACAGCCAGATGTGGTCGGAGAGAAGGAGCGCGACGCGGCCTTCGCCCTCCCGCGACAGCAGCAGCAGCGGCTTGTTGTCGGGGCCTTGCATCACGGCCGTCCCTTTGGCGGCGCGGCTGTCGACGAGGCGAAACCAGCGGCTCCAGTGCGGCGGGTCGGAGTCAGAGCCTTCGAGGCCGCGCGTCACCGGATGGCGCTTGCCGAGATCGGTGAGCTGCGCGCGAAACGCGCCGTCATTCATCCGGCCGCTCGGCTCCGCCGGCAGGATGACGTCGAGCGGCGTGCGCCAGATGCTGGTTGGGCTGGCGTAATCGGGGCCGGCTGCGACCAGCACGGCGCCGCCTTGGCGCACATAGCGCGCGATATTGTCGAAATAGATGATCGGCAAGACCCCTTGCCGCGCGTAACGGTCGAAGATGATGAGCTGAAATTCGTTGATCTTCTGCTGGAACAGCTCACGGGTGGGGAACGCGATCAGCGAGAGCTCATTGATGGGCGTGCCGTCCTGCTTCTCCGGGGGACGCAGGATGGTGAAATGCACGAGGTCGACGCTGGCGTCGGATTTGAGAAGATTGCGCCACGTCCGCTCGCCGGCATGGGGCTCGCCGGAGACCAGCAGGACGCGCAGCTTGTCGCGCACGCCGTCAATCGAGACGACGGCGCGGTTGTTGATGCCCGTAAGCTCGCCGTCGAGCGGCGATGCTTCGATCTCGACGATGTTCGGCCCGGCATGGGGGATCTGCACGCTGACGCTGGAGCTGGCGCCCACGCGCACATTGCGGTTCTCGATCGTTTCGCCATCGCGGCGGACCGTCACCTGCGCCGTTCCGGGCGCGGCGCCCTGGTCCTCGACGCGAAAGGTAATGGTCTGCGACTGCCCGACGATGCCGAAGCGCGGTGCGGTCGTCAGCACGACACGGCGGTCGCGCTCGTTCTTGTGCCCGGTGATCAGGCCATGCACCGGCGCGGCGAAACCGAGAGCTGCGGCCTCGCTCGGGACGTCATGCACCCGCCCATCGGTGATGAACAAAGCGCCGGCCACGCGGTCATGCGGGACATCGGACAGCGCCGAGGACAGCGCCGCGAACAGCCGTGTACCGTCGGTTTCGCCGTCCGCCTGGCCGGCTTCGACAAAGCGCACTTCGATGCCCGGCATGCGTCCGAGCCGTTCGGCCAGCGCCGCGCGCACCGCCTCGGTCTGCTTCTGACGGTCGCCGAATTCCTGGCTCGGGCTCTTGTCGACCACGACGACCGCAACCGAGGTCAGGGGGTCGCGGTCTTCCCGTGTGATCGAAGGGTTGGCGAGCGCAAGCACGAACAGTGCGAGCGCGATGGTGCGCACCAATGCGCCGCGGGTGCGGCCGAGCACGATCAGCAGCGAAATCGCGAACGCAACGACAACCGCCCCCCACACGACATAGGCGGGAACGAGCGGCGAAAATGAAATACCCAGGTTCAACTACTTCCTCACAGAAGCTACTTCGGAGGCCTCATCCTTCGAGACGCGCCCTTCGGGCGCTCCTCAGGATGAGGAGAATCGATCGTCCTCATGGTGAGGAGCGTCACGTAGCGACGCGTCGCGAACCATGAGGCCCGCCTCATTGTCCCAGCCGTTCCAGCAGTGCCGGAACGTGGACCTGGTCGGCTTTGTAGTTGCCGGTGAGCGTGTACATCACGATGTTGACGCCGGCGCGGAAAGCAAATTCGCGCTGGCGCGGCTCCGCTGACACCAGCGGCAGCATCGCTTGACCGTCCTGGCGCATCGCCCACGCGCCGGCAAAATCGTTCGACGAGATGATGATCGACGACACGCCGTCGCCGGCGCGCGCGGGCCGGCTTGCCGGCTCGTCTTCGTCCGTGGCTGCCAGCGCCTCGACCCAGAGTTGACCGGAGCTGAAGCGACCGGGAAAGTCCTTCAACAGGTAGAAGGTCTTGGTCAGCACATGGTCGCGCCGCACCGGCTCGAGCTCGGGAATGTCGAGCGACGAGAGAATGGCTCGCAACGCCTGCATGCCCGGGCCGCGGGTATCGCCGCCGGTTCCCAGCGGCGCCTCGACCGCATCGCGGGTGTCGAACAGCACGGTCCCGCCCTGCTTCATATAGGCGTCGATATGTTCGAGCGCCTCGCGCGTCGGTTTTGGCGCGCTCGGCACGATCGGCCAATAGATCAGCGGGTAGAATGCGAGTTCGTCGCGCGCGGGATCGAGGCCGACGGGCTCGCCTGCTTCGAGGGCGGTACGCTGGGCAAGGAACAATGTGAGGCCCTGAAGACCGGCCTTGCTGATCCTGTCGACCTCGGCGTCGCCGGTGATGACATAAGCGAGCCGGGTTTCGAGCGTCGCTTTCAAGGCTTGGTCGTCACTGCTCTGCGCAAAGGCGTGCGGCGATGCCAGCAGCGCCGTTCCGAGGAACCCGATGACGATCGCGGTTGCGACCGCGCGGCGGGGGCGCAGAAGTTGCCGCATCCCGCCGGAGAGCAGGAATATCACCAATGCGTCGAGCGCGAGCAGCGCGAGCGCGGCCAGCAGAATCGGTCCGCGCAGATCTTCCGGTTCGCTCATTCTGTAGGCCTCCCGGCGCGCATTGAGCGCGGATACGTCAAGCGGCGCAAGCCGATCGGCGGGTGCAAGCGCGTTCACCGCCAGCAATCCCTCGGGTGGCCCGTAAAAACCCGGGGGATGATCGAAGGTTGCACGGCCGCCGAAGCTCGCCGGTACCGGTCGCGCCGTCGGAGGCGGCGGGCCGAATATGCCGAAGCCGTCGAGAACGCGGGTCGGAGGCAACACCTCGCGCGCGGTGCGCCCGCTTGCGCCACTGCCATCGGCCGCTGTCACCGAACCGGCCAGAGACACGATTCGCTTGAGCATTTCGACGAATGTGCCCGATAGCGGCAGGTCTGACCAGCGCGTGTCGGCGGTGACATGGAACAGGACCACCAAGCCCTTGCCACGGCGCTGCGCCGTCACGAGTGGCGTGCCGTCGGCGAGTGTCGCCCAGGTGCGCTCGGTCAGAGTGGCGTCCGGTTCGGCCAGCACCTGACGGCTCACCGTCACGTCGGTCGGCACTGTCATTCCGAAGAAAGGACTTTCGCGCGAGAAAGCGTTGAGCTGCTGCGGCTGTTCCCAGGAGAGGCTGCCGCCGAGAACGCGGCCGCCGCGCCGAAGCTTCACCGGCACGAGATCATCGTCGGCGGCCGCGAGCCGCGGTCCGGCAAAGCGGACCAGGACGCCGCCCTCTTCGATCCAACGGGTGAGCTGATCGCGCGCCTCGGAGACGTTGCCGACATCGGCGAGGATGAGCATGGGCAGGCGCTGCTCGATGAACTGGCTCACGGCTTGCGCCGGCGAGCCGCGGTCGGCCAGCCGCACGTCGGCGAACGGTCCGAGTGCGCGCGTGAGATAGTAGGTCGAGGCCAGCAGCGGCTGGGCGGTGTCGCTGCTCGATCCGGTGATTACACCGATCGAACGGCGCCGCCATCGCTTGTCGAGAAGTGCGACCGCGCCTGCCGAGCGTTCGGATGCGATCTCAAGCCGCGCAATGTCGTTGCGGATTTCGACCGGGAGGGTCAGCTCGGCGTCGGTTTCGCGCTCGCCGTCCTTGAACGAGAAGGTGGCGTCGCCGAGCGGAAGGCCCTTGAGGTCGAGCGCACGCACCGTGCCGGTCTCGGTCGGGCCCGCGGTGGCACGCAAGACTTTCACGGTGAGCGCGCCGGCGGCATTGTCGGCGCTGGCGAGCGCGCGTGCGCCCGCAATGCCGCCTTCGACCACGGTCATGGGTCGTTGCTCCGCGAGCCGTCCCAGTGCTGCGACGAAGTCGCTGCCGCCGCCGAGATCGACGCCGTCAGTAAGCCAGACCAACTCGACGTCAGGCGTGGCGCCGAGGAACCTGCCGAGCGCGGGCAGCGCATCCGCGCGCTCGACCGCATGGGGCTTCGGCTTCATCTGCTTGATCCGCACCCGCGCCGCCGCCGGTGTCTCGAACGAAATGTCGCGTGTCGGCTCCGATAAGGGGATGAGCGCGACCCCGCGATTGTCTGCTTCCGCGCGCGCGATCAGGTCCTCGGCGGTGCGCATGCGCGCATCCCAGGTTCCCGCTGCCGGAAAGCCGTCATCGATCAGGAGCGCGAGCTGTGCCTTCGCGGTCGCGGTCGCAACTGGAGGATTCCACAGCGGACCGGCAGCAGCGATGATGACCAGCGCGGCCAGCGTCAGACGTAGCAGCGTCAGCCACCACGGCGTTCGTTGCGGCGTCTCCTCCTTCGGATTGATGTCGAACAATAGCCGGGTCGGCGGAAACGCGACCCGGCGCGGCTGCGGAGGAATCAGCCGCAGCAGCCACCACAGGACCGGCAAGCTTAGGAGCCCGAGCAGCACCAGCGGCTGCGCGAAGCCGAGCGGGAGCCACGGCATCATCGGCGGGCTCCGCTGTCAAAGCGACCCGGTCGTCGCAGGGGCGTCATGCGCGCCTCCCGGGACTCGCCGCGCTCAGACGGCCACCGATCATCGCGCCCGGAGGCGGCGCGCCCAACCGGGCGTGCAGCGCAAGCAGCAGCTCGGTCGCGGGCCGGTCGGTGCGGTGGATGGTGAAGCTCCAGCCGAGCTTGTCGGTCTCGGCTCTGATCTCGGCGCGGTGACGCGCGACCCGCGTGTCGTACTCCGCCTTCCAGGTTTCGGCGCGGCCGGCCGTGATGGAGCCGGCGCCTTCGGGCTCGATGAACTCGACGCGGCCGGAATAGGGAAAGGTCTCCTCGGCGGGATCGACGATCTGCACGGTATGACCATGCGCGCCGGTGGCGGAGAGCTGCGAAAGCGTGGTGCGAACCTCCGCCATGGGACTCCAGAAATCCGAGATCACGACGATCTCGGCAAGCGCAGAAGGTACGAAGGATGGCGGCAGGCTCGGACGCTCGGTCACGTCATGCAGTATTGCGTTCGCCAGCTTGTCCAGCACGTTCCGGCTCCCGGTCGGCCGCATCAGGCCGGGCACGCCGACGCGTTCTCCGGCCTGCACGAGAATTTCGGCCAGCGCGAAAGCGACCACGAGACAACGCTCGAGCTTGGAGTCCTGGGCCTGCGTCGATTTGAACGCCATGGACGGCGAGCGATCTGGCCACAGCCACACCGTGTGCGCGGCCTCCCATTCCTGCTCCCGTACGTAGAGATGCTCGTCGCGCGCCGACCGGCGCCAGTCGACACGGCGCGCGGGTTCTCCCGACAGGAAGCGGCGGTACTGCCAGAAGTTCTCGCCCGGCCCCGCGCGCTTGCGGCCGTGCAGCCCGTGGATGACGGTGGCGGCAATGCGCCGCGCCTCGAGGATCAGGCGCGGCAGGGTTTCCGCCAGCGCGCGCGCCTTCGCATTCGCGTGCTGCGTAGCCCCGACCTCTTCCTTGTCCGCCCGTCGCTTGGCCGCTGGCATCCGACTATCCGATGCGGGTCTTGAGCTTGCCGATAACGGCTTCCACGCTTTCGCCGTCGGCGCGGGCGGCGAAGGTCAGCGCCATGCGGTGTTTGAGGATCGGTTCGGCCATCTCCATCACGTCGTCGATCGAGGGCGAGAGGCGGCCGTCCACGAGGGCGCGGGCACGCGCCACCAGCATCAGTGCTTGGCTGGCGCGCGGGCTCGGTCCCCACGAAATCAGCTTGCCGATCTCGCCCGCCTCGGGACCGGGACGGGCCGAGCGCACAAGCGTGAGGATCGCCTCCACCACCGATTCTCCGACCGGCAGGCGGCGCACCAGGCGCTGGGCCGCCAGCAGCTCATCGGCGCTCATGGTCAATTTCGGCTTGTTCTCTTCCGTGCCGGTCGTGTCGAACACGATTTTGCGTTCGGCGTCATGGTCGGGATAGTCGACGTCGATCTGCATCAGGAAGCGGTCGAGCTGCGCTTCGGGCAGCGGATAGGTGCCCTCCTGCTCGATCGGGTTCTGGGTCGCGAGCACGTGAAATGGCCGGGGAACATCATGGCGATTGCCGGCAACGGTCACGTGGTGCTCCTGCATGGCCTGCAGCAGCGCCGACTGGGTGCGTGGGCTCGCGCGGTTGATCTCGTCCGCCATCAGGAGCTGACCGAAGATCGGGCCAGGGATGAAGCGGAAGCTGCGCTTGCCGCCGGCACCTTCCTCCAGCACCTCGCTGCCCAGGATGTCGGACGGCATGAGATCCGGCGTGAATTGGATGCGGCGCGCGTCAAGGCCGAGCACGATCCCCATGGTCTCGACCAGCTTGGTCTTGGCAAGGCCGGGCAAGCCGATCAGCAGCGCGTGCCCGCCGCACAGCACGGTGATGAGCGCCTGCTCGACCACCCGTTCCTGCCCGAAGATCACGTTGCCGATGGCGGCTTTGGCGGCGGCGACCTGGGCCCCCGTCGCCTCGGCCTGGCGCACGATCATGTCTTCCAGCTTTTCGAGCCCTTCGGTGGCTACCGCCATGACATCAGCTCCTTGTTATCCGGCTGTTATCCGGGTGTGTCAGGGTCCGCATCCGCCAATCCAGGCCGACCGGGTTGACCAAAAAACGTGCAACATTCGGGCCAGATAGCACACATGGGGATGGCTCGGCGCTCCGAATCCATCCCCGAACCGCCCGGAGATTACGCTCTTTTCGACCGGGTGCGATCCTGCCGGGGATCAAGGCCTGCCACGCTCGCCCTGCGACCCATCCGGCCGAAAGCGCTGTGAACGCTGGAGTTCTTGAGCTTTTCCGGTCCAGCCCAGGCCGTTTGGGCGGTGGATAAGTTCGAATGCGATCACGATCGCGGGGGAAACAGCCGGTCACCAGCACAAGTTCCAGGCAAACCATGGCGAAGCGAGGGCGCGAGACCTTGAATTCATTGTGAAGTCGTCGCTGATCGGTCTGGTGCAAATGGTCGCAATCAAGGCAAGTTGCAGATTGGGAACCCTCATCGCCGGCCATGACGCCCGCGCTGGTCGGCACCTTGAATCCTGCAGGGCAACCAGGGGCGACCCTACGGTTCCTCGCTTTTTGGCCGAATGAACCCTTATGGATGCTCCGATCCGCAGCGCTGCGACCGTCGCCCAAGCACCCGAACCGTCCAGCACCGGCCAACAGGTCCATAAAGGGAGTGGCTGGTTCCTTGCACTCACCGCGCTCGGCGTGGTGTTCGGCGATATCGGCACAAGCCCGCTTTACACCTTTTCCGTCGCGCTCAATGCCACCGGCCATACCCCGCCGAACGCTGCCGACGTCGTCGGGGTGGTATCGCTGATCTTCTGGGCGCTGATGGCGATGGTCTCGCTCAAATACGTCGTCTTTGTCCTGCGCGCCGATAACGATGGCGAAGGCGGCATCCTGGCGTTGTTGTCGCTTGTCGCATCCGAGCGCGTAGCCAACGGGCCGCGGATCCAGATTCTGGTCCTGCTCGGGATCGTGGGAGCGGCGCTGCTCTATGGCGACGGTGTCATCACCCCGGCGATCTCGGTGCTTTCGGCCATGGAAGGCCTCAAACTCGTAACGCCGGCATTCGACATTTTCATCTTGCCGTTCACGCTCGCGATCCTGATCGGCTTGTTCATGATTCAGCGACGCGGGACCGCGACCATCGGCCGGTTGTTCGGTCCGGTCATGGTCATCTGGTTCATCGTCATCGGCTCGCTGGGATTCATCAATATCTGGGCCGCGCCGGGTATCCTCAAAGCGCTCAGTCCAGTCGAGTCCGCACGGTTCGTAGCCGCAAATCCGATCATCGCCTTCGCGGTCATGGGCGGCGTTTTCCTTGCGCTGACCGGTGCGGAAGCGCTTTACGCTGACATGGGTCATGTCGGTCCCACCGCGATCCGCCGCGCCTGGTTCGGCCTGGTCCTGCCCGCGTTGCTGCTGAACTATTTCGGCCAGGGGGCGCTGGTTCTCAGCGATCCGCAGGCGGTCGACAGCCCGTTCTACAAGCTGGCGCCGCACTGGGCTCTGATTCCACTGGTCGGATTGGCGGCGCTCGCCACGATCATTGCCTCGCAGGCGCTGATCTCCGGCGTGTTTTCGCTGAGCCGGCAGGCGATGCAGATGGGGCTTTGCCCGCGTATGCGGATCGTGCCGACGTCGAGCGACGAAGCCGGTCAGATCTACGTGCCCACGGCCAATTGGCTGCTGATGGCCGGCACGCTGCTGGTGGTCGTCCTGTTCAAGACGTCGGAGAACCTGGCCGGCGCCTACGGCATCGCCGTCTCCGGCACCATGCTGATCACGACGATCCTCCTCTATCGCGTCGCCACCACGCGCTGGAAGTGGCCGCCCGCTTTAGCGATCCTCATGGTCGTCGGCTTTGGCGCCGTCGACACGATCTTTCTCGCTTCCAACTCGCTCAAGATCTTCGAGGGTGGCTGGTTTCCCATCACCGTCGGCGGCGCCATGGTGGCATTGATGCTGTGCTGGCAGCGCGGGTCGGCGCTCGTGCGCCAGCGCCTGCAAGAGATGTCGATGCCGCTGAAACAATTCATCGACAATATCGACAACATGGTCGTGGCGCGCCCGCCCGGCATGGGCGTGTGGTTGACGAAGGTGGCGCACGGGGCCTCGCCCGTGCTGCTGCACCACATCAAGCACAACAGCGTGATGCACAAGACCCTGGTGCTGATGACCTTTATCTCGGACCGGCGACCGCGTGTTCCGTTCGGGGAGCGGCACGTGATCGAACGTCTCGGCCACGGCATCTACCACATTCACGTCCGGCTCGGTTTCATGCAGACGCCGGACATTCCCTTGTCGCTCAAGAATTGCCAGATACTGGGTTTCACCGTCGATCTGGAGCATGTGCATTACTACATCGCGCATGAGATCGTCGCTCGCCGCGCAAAGCATTCGGCAATGGCGGCGGTTCCGTTTGCGGTCTTTGCGTTCCTCACCCGCATTGCCAGCCGCGCACCTGACTTTTTCAAGATCCCCGCTGAGGGCCTCTCCGAGGTGGGCTTCCGCATCGAGATTTGACGGATGTTCCGACGCCGGGCCCCTCGAGGCTCGCTGGCGGCGCAGCCGAAATGTTATACTTGCCCGTAATCATTCCCGAGGACATACCGCGACCATGGCGCAGGAGACCGAGACGCGGCACGGCCTGGACGCGATCGCGGGCGTTGCGCGCGAGGCGTCCCGTAAGGGGCCGCCGCCGGTGCACCTTTGGAACCCGCCGTTTTGCGGGGACCTCGACATGCGCATCGCCTCGGACGGCACCTGGTTCTATCTGAAGACCCCGATCGGCCGGCCGGCGCTGGTTAAGCTGTTTGCTTCGGTGTTGAAGCGCGAAGGGGACGAATACTTTCTGGTGACGCCGGTCGAGAAATGCGGGCTGGTCGTCGAGGACGCGCCATTCCTCGCCGTGGAGCTGAAAGTCGAGCACGGCGACCGCGGTCCGACGCTCCGGTTTCGCACCAATGTCGACGACTGGGTCGCGTGTGGCCCCGGTCATGCGTTGCGGTTCGAGCCTGAGCCCGAGACCGGGGGTCTCAAGCCCTATCTCCATGTGCGGCGCGACCTCTGGGCGAAAGTCACGCGCGCCTTGTTTTACGACCTCGTGGAGCTCGGCCAGGAGCGCGACATCGACGGGCGACGCATGTTCGGCGTTGCGTCAGCGGGCGAGTTCTTCGCGATGGCGCCGGCCGACAGCCTGAAGGGACTTGCTTGATGGACGTGGCACTGCCGAGCGGCGAAACCAGCCACGACTTCTTCCGCCGCGCGCGCGCGCGTCTCACCCTCGACGTCCCGGTTGCGCTCGACGATCACACGGCGCCGGCCACGCGCGGCGATCTCGATCTCGAGCCGTCGCTCTGGGAGCGTGCCGGCGTCAAGGCGACA
>Ga0207706_10002818_pt1 | contig 16869 bp, 12 predicted proteins | sample KBSC53metaG_FD_184318 | JGI IMG/M metagenome (GOLD analysis project Ga0207706, IMG submission 184318) | Corn rhizosphere microbial communities from Kellogg Biological Station, Michigan, USA - KBS C5-3 metaG (SPAdes) (version 2) | ecosystem: Host-associated > Plants > Roots > Rhizosphere > Soil ... | reverse complement strand
CCAATCGGCTGCGATCTCGGCCAGCGGCTCCAGCACGAAGCGCCGTTCTCTGAACCGCGGATGTGGCACGACGAGGCCTGGTGCATCGATGATCTCGTCGTCGTACAGGATCAGATCCAGGTCGAGGGTACGAGGCGCGCCCGGATACGGGCGCTCGCGGCCGAATTGTTTCTCGATATCGAGCAGGAGCACGAGAAGTTCGCGCGCGGAGAGGGACGTCTCCCCCACTGCTGCGGCGTTCAGGAAAACAGGTTGTTCGCCGACACCGACCGGTGCCGTGTCATGAAAGCTCGAAGAACGCAGCGATTGCACGTGAGGGCGCAACGCATCGAGCGCCGCGCGCAGGTAAGTTTCGCGATCGCCAAGGTTGCCGCCGAGCGCAATCGCGACACGAACACCAGGTATCATTTCCCGAGGCTTGTCGTGACAAATGACACCCGGTGTCTTACTCCTGCCAGCGCGTCGGCAGGACCGCGCCGACACGCTCGGCCCCGGCAGTTCGACGACCGATGACGTCTTCGAGGCCCGCGGCAGCCTGTTCGAACAGACGCCGATGCTCCATCGACTCGCCGAGCACGATGCCCAGCATGGTTCGATGGCGCGCGTGTGTGACCGTCGCAACCCGTGGTCGCCAGCGCTCGACGAACGCAGCCAGATGGCGTGCGTCGTCTTCGAGGATGCCGCTGTAGGCTGCGGCGTTCGCATTCTTGCCAGCGTTGGAAGGCGTCGGGACCGGAATCTCGCTGGAAGCCGACGGCGTCGGCGCGCCCAACTCCTCGAGCGCAGCCTGCAGCCACGAGAGATGCGTCTCTTCGCGGGCGATGACGTACTGATACGCGTTGTTGAAGTCGTAGTTACTGACCACGCGGGCGCCTGCTTCGTGGCGCTGAATGAGCGCTACACGGTCGGCGGTGATCGCGGTCAGCAGCGATCGCAGTTCATCCTGCTGCACGTGTGTTCTACCCCTGTTTTTCCTTGCAAGCCTTGCAGGACCGCGTCCACGGAATGGCATTCAGGCGTGCTTCAGCGATCGGCTCGCCGCACTCCTTGCAGACCCCGTACGAACCCTCCTCGATTCGGCGCAGGGCGCCTTCGATCGCTTGCAGGATTTTGGCGTCGGTCTGTTTGAGTTTGAGCTGAATGTGGACTTCGTTGTTGCCTGCGGCCTGGTCGGCCATGTCGCCCTGCCTGCCGGAGTTGTTCTCCATCGTCCATTGCAGGGGCTTCGCCGCGGAGCCGGCTAGGAGCTCCCCGCGCTTCTTCAGCAGCGCGTCCCGGTATATCGCGACGTCCATTGACTCTGGCTTCTCCTGGCGGCCTCTTGTCGCCTAGAACAAGAGGTGATTGTACCCCTACTCCGCTCGGAGCGTCGAGAGCGGCTTGTGCCTCAGGACATCGAGACTTGCGAGCACGCCGATCGCGGCGACCGCGCCCGCCGTGACGATGATTCCGCCGATCGTCAGGAACGGTGCCGGCTGCCACGGGAGATCGAGCCCGTAGCGCGCGACGGCCCAACTCAGGGCGATGGCTCCCGCCGCGCCGACGGTTCCGGCAATGGCGCCGAGCACCCCGTATTCCAGCAACAGCATCGTCGCAATGAGCCGGCTGCTCGCCCCGAGTGTTTTCAGAATTGCCGCTTCGTAGACACGGCGGAACTTCGTCATCGAGACGGCGCCGATCAGGATCAGACTGCCGCTCAGGAGCACCAGCGCACCCACGACGGTGACCGCCAGCGTCACGTTATCGACGATGGTCTTGATGGTGTCGAGCACCTCGCGAAGGTCGATGACGGAGATGTTCGGATAGTCCGCCACGATCAATCCCTGGAGGCGGGCTCTTGCAACTGGGTCCTTTCCTCCCCTGACCGCGGCGATGAAGTTGTGCGGCGCGTTGTCGAACGGCCCGGGGCGGAACACGATCATGAAACCGCCGGCGCGAAAGTCACGGAAGTCGACCTCGCGGAAACTGGTGACACGCGCGGTGACGATCCGGCCGAGAACGTCGAAGCGCATCTCGTCGCCGATCTGGATGTTGAAGCGATTGCGGAGACTCTCTTCGATCGAGACTTCCGGCGTGTCGGCGGCCGGCGTCGCATCCCACCATTTTCCGTCGACCAGCTTCTCGTTCGCCTCGAGCTGAGGTCGATAGGTAATGGTGAATTCGCGCGACAGTCCGCCGCGACCGCGCACGTCCTCGTAGCTCTCGAGGTTCACGTCGCGACCGCGAACGGCAGTGATTCGGGCACGCAGGACAGGGATCAGCTTCGGGGCGTTTTCAGCCCCGTTCTCGCGGTCGATCAATGCCGTCAGTCCGGCGCGTTGGCCGGTTTGGATATCCATCAGGAACATGTCGGGCGCATCGTCGCCGACTTGCACCGAGAAGTCCTGAAGCAGATTCACTTGCAGCGCCCTGACGCCGAGGATGAAGAAGGTACCGAGGCCCACGGCCAGGAGAATGATTCGCGTCTGGTTCCCGGGACGAGCCACGTGCAGCACTGCCTGACGCAGCGCGAACGACCGTGCGAAACGCAGCGGTTGCACGGCACGGATGAGGGCCACCCCAGCCAGATGCAGCACGAACGTGAGGGCAACAAATCCCGCGGAGAGCAACAGTCCAACCTGGACCGATCCGGCTTGCCATGCAGCCACGCCCACCAGAGCGGCACCGACGGCTGTCGCCACCGTCCATTTCAACCAGTCGAACTGCGGGAGCGACGGGATGTCTTGCCGAAGCAGCAACGACGGCTTCACGTTGCGGACTTCCAGCAGCGGAACGACTGAAAACAGGAGCGAGACGAGCACACCGACGGCCAGGCCCTGCAGCACTGCCCCGACGGTGAGCCCGTAGTCGACTTGCAACAAGGCAGCGATGTTGCCGACGAACAGGGGCAACAGCTGCAGGACACCGGCCGCGATCGCGACACCGAGCGCGCTCCCGGCGAGGCCGAGCAGCACGACCTGCGTGAGGTAGATCGCCAGCACCTGACGTGAACTGCTGCCGACGCACTTGAGGATGGCGATGCTTCGGACCTTCTGCTGTACGAACACGCGCGTCACACTCGACACGCCGATGCCACCCAGAATCAGCACGACCAGTCCCACGAGGCTGAGATAGTTCTCGGCGCGCGAAAGGTTCTGATTCATGCGCCCCTCGTTCTGCCGGTACGAGCGAACCCCGATGAAGTCGTTGACGAACGTCTTCGACAGTTCGGTCGCGAGCACGAGGCTCGGGTCTCTTCGTCCAGGCAGCGGCGGCGGACTCGGAACCTGCAGCAGCAGCTGATATGAGGCGCGGCTGCCAAACGACAGGAGCCCGGTCGATGGCAGATCGGCGAGGTCGATGAACACGCGCGAGCCGAGCGAGAACGCGCCGAGGTTGCGACCCGGCTCACTTTGAATGACGCCGCGAATCTGGAAGCGCTGAGCGCCGATGAGCAGATCATCGCCAACGCGCAGGTTGAGCTGCGCGAGAAGCTCGGGACGCACCAGCACACCGTGATCGCGCAACAGATCATGCGCGTACGGCTTGTCCTGAAGGGTCATCGTTCCATAGAGCGGGAAGCTGGATTCGACGGCCCGCAGTTCCACCATGCGAGTCGTCGCGACGCCCTCCGGTCGCACCATCGTTACGAGTTCGACCGCCTCCGACACGGTCCCGACCCGCCCCGTCGCCCGTTCGCGCTGCACGGCCGCGCGGATCTCATCGCCGAGCGGCCGATCGCTGCGGACCACCACGTCGGCACCGGTCATGGCTCTCGCCTCGCGCGTCAGTCCCTGACGCACACTCTGAATCACCGAGCGAATGGCGACGATCGATGCGACACCAACCGCGATGCACACGAAGAAAAACAGGAGACGCTGCCACGACGCCCTGATCTCGCGCAGCGCCATTCGGATGACGAAACTCATCGCGTCGCCTCGGCCGCAGGAACGATTCGCGGGGTCTCGTTCTGCGGAACCGGGCGGCCATCCCGCAGCACCAGACGTGTATCGGCGAGCGAGGCTAGCTCGGCGTCGTGAGTCACCAGCACAAGGGTCGACGCCCGCGATCGACGCACATTGAGCAGCAGATCCATGATGTGGCGCCCGGTGGTCGAATCCAGGTTCCCTGTCGGCTCGTCGGCAAGAACGATCGGCGGATCGTTGGCGAGCGCCCGCGCAATCGCGATTCGCTGCTGCTCGCCTCCGGACAGCTGTGACGGGTAGTGGTGAGCGCGATCGGACAACCCGACTTCTTCCACAAGTTGACGCGCGCGTACCGTCGCATCACGCCTGCCTGCAATCTCCATCGGAATCAGCACGTTCTCGAACGCGGTCAGCGACGGCACCAGGTGAAAGAACTGAAAGACGAAGCCGATCTTCTCTCCACGCAGACGTGCCAGCCCATCCTCCGTGAGTGTGGTGATATCGACGCCATCGATGAGGATTTGACCGGTGGTCGGCGCATCGAGGCCGGCGAGCAAACCGAGCAGCGTGGATTTGCCGCTCCCGGACGGTCCGACAATCGCGACGAACTGCCCTGACTGAATCGTGTAGTCGAGCGGGTGCAGGATGGTGAGAGGGTGATCGCCGCTCTGAACCGTTTTGGAGACGTTCCGCAGCTGGATCATCGGCCAGGATTCTTTCGGTCGGCGGTCCGCTTTGTCAGCAGAGGTTCCAGGGCAGCCCAGATCGTCTTCTCGACGATGCGCGAGCCTTCGGCATTGGGATGGATGCCGTCGGCGATGTTGAGGTTTGGAATTCCGGCAACGCCATCCAGATAGAAGGGCACGAACACGACGTCGTGCTCCTTTGCGAGTTGACGATAGACGCCGCGGAACTCGGATGTGTAAGCGGGTCCGAAATTGGGCGGTGCTTCCATTCCCGTGAGAATCACCTTGATATTTCGCGCCTGTGCACGCGTGATGATCTCTGTGAGGTTCTGCTTCAAACCCGCCACTGGAAGACCTCGCAGCCCGTCGTTGGCGCCGAGCTCGATGACGAGGACCTTCACATCGCCCGCGAGCGACCACTCGAGGCGATTCAGCCCTCCTGCGGAGGTATCACCCGAGACACCAGCGTTGACGACTTCGTACGGATATCCCGCATCCTTCAATCGCTTCTGAATGAGCGCCGGAACCGACTCGTCCTTCGCAAGACCATACCCCGCGGTCAGGCTGTCACCGAGGAATACGATTCGCGGTGCGGAACTCGATGACGGGCTCTCGGCCGCCGGCGATGCTGCTGCGGGCTCCGCCTCGTGGGCGGTACGGATCGCCTCCGGCTGCCCGCATGAAGCACAGACCACTGCGACCGGTACGATCAGACGCCACATCAGTCCCATAAGGAGCTAAACCATTATGTAATAAGTCGAAAGCCGTGCCGCCTCGTTTCCGTTCTCCATCGCCCGCATTCACGTGCTAAGCGATTCGACGTAGCGTGAGCGCGGGCGGATTCAATCAGGCGTCTGGCAGAGCCGGCTTACGGATGTCGTCCGATTCGAGAGGGGGCGGTGATTCGATCGGACAGACCCGCCCGCTAGCGACCAACACGCGCGACAATGGCAGTCACGTTGTCGGTCGCTCCCCTGGCGATCGCAGAGCGCACGACGTTTTGCGCCACATCCTCCACACCGCGTTGACTGGCCATCATCGTGGCGAGCAGCTCGTGCGGAACAGCGCCGTGCACACCGTCACTGCACAACAGCAACGCATCGCCCTCACCGAGTGGGCACTCTGAGGCTGTCGGCTCGAGCTCTGGTCTGAGGCCGACAACTTTGGTCAGCACATGACGCATCGGGTGTGAGCCCATGTCGTGGGTTTGCTCGCTGTCGCCATTCAATGTCTCGGCGAGCCAGGAATCGTCGCGCGTCAGTTGCGTCAGATGGCCGTTGCGCCACAAATAGATGCGGCTGTCGCCGACGCTCGTGTAATAGGCGCTCTCGTCCACGATGAGGACAGCAACGACTGTCGTTCCCATTCCTGAATGAGCGGGTTGTTCAGCAGCTGCGGCCAGGATCTGTTGATTCGCTGTCTGAACCGCGCGAATCAACAAAGCCTGGCTGGGTGGGTTTCCGTCGCTCTGAAAAACGTCGCGAATGGCCTTGACTGCGAGTGCCGAAGCCACCTCGCCCGCGTTGTGCCCGCCCATCCCATCCGCGACCACCAATAGGCCGAGGTTGAGATCGACGAGCCAGGCATCTTCGTTTGTCGAGCGGCGGCCCTGATGGGTCACGCCAGAGGCCGCCAGCGGCATTTGGACCAGAGATTATAGCCCTTCCCTTCATGTGTATACTTCGTATACTCCTGTCGTGGCAGTTGCACAGCTTTCTTCCACTCTGGCTCGCGTCGCTGCCGCCTTGGAACGCGGCCGGGGAACCGAGGTTCCCCCGCTTCTTCAGGGAGTCCTGAAAAGCGGCTCGCTTAGCCGTGACGACGAGTTCGGCGTCCGCGCCGCCCTGGCGGAAGCCTGGCTCCTTCAGGACGATCTCGCACAGGCCTCGTCCGTCATGGGCCGCGCTCCCGATACGCTCAAAGAGGCGATTTCTGACGCGCGCCTCGCCAACGCATGGCGGTTGCACGGCCGCATCGCCTTCGCGCGAGGCGAGCAGTCACGCGCGATCGCGCTCCACACCCGAGCGCTCAAGCACGCCGAACTGGCGCACGACTCGCGCGCCATCGGTCTCACCCACTACGAACTGGCGCTGTGCTACAAGCAGGTCGGTGACTCGGGCATCGTGCGCGAGCACCTCACTGAGGCGGCGTCGGCGCTTCACGCCGTGGGCGATCGTCGTCATCTCGCGCTGGTTCACTCACTGTCGGCGGTGCTGCTCGCACAGTCCGGTCGAACCGACGAAGCCATTGCCGCCCTCAGGCAAGGTGAGCGACTCGCCATGTCGATCCCTGCCGACGATGTGCTCGCGGGGATCGTGCACAACCAGGCGAACGTCGCATTGATGCAGCATCGTCACGATCAGGCCCTCGTCCTCGCCGAGCGCAGCGTCGCGCTGCACCAGTCGCTCGGATCGGGCCATGGTCTCGCGGTCGCACTGGCGACACTTGGACAGATCTTCGTGCAGCTCGGCGATCTCGAGCGTGCTGAGCAGGTCCTCACACGGACGCTCGAAGTACGAAGCGCCGTTCAATTTCATGAGACCACTGGCGCCGTGTTCGACACGCTCGCGCAGATCCACCTGATGCGCGGCTCATATGAGCGTGCCGAAGAATATCTGCGACAAGCCAGCGAAGCATACGGAGCGTACGGCACCCAGACCATGCGTTGGTACGAGTGGTCGCTCAAAGTGCTCGGCGTGAAGCTGGCCACCCGGCGGCAGGCGTTCGAAGAAGCGGTAAAGATGGCTGACGCGCTCGCGCAGGCCGCCGGCGTGCCGCAGAGTGATCTGATACAGGCCGACCTCGCAGCCTGCGAAGCTCTGATCGGAGCGGGACGGTTGCGCGAGGCCGAGCAACGGCTGGAAGCGTGTGAAGGTCGTCTCGACCCGCGCAGGGCTCCGGCCAACTGGGGGGAATTCCTCCGCATCCGCGGGCTCGTGCGGGAGCGCTCGCCACGTCCGCAGGCGGCTCACCACGACTTCGCTCAAAGCGCCAATGTCTTTCAACTGCTTGGTGAGCGATATCAGGCGGCCCTCAGTCATCTCGCACTTGGCAGGCTGTCGGTGGCCGCCGGATCGCCGGCCCTCGCGGATAAGTACCTGGACCAGGCGGCCGGCGAGTTCGCGTCTCTTGGTGCCCAGCGCGATCTGGCCGAGGTGCAGACAGTTCGAGAACAATTGAATTCAGCTCCGCCGAGAGTCTTCGTCGTCTCGCCTTCCGATGCCGACGAAGGGATCGTCAGGCGGCTGGTTGACGCCGCAATTTTCAAAGAGTTGCTTGCGCGCGAGACCGCCGCCGCGTTGCTCGAAGTCACTGAAGGGTCGGCCGTGGCCGTGTTCACTGAATCCGCTGGCGGCGACGTACGCGTTGTCGCAGCGGCGGGATGCGATGGCACGGCCGCGATGAGCCTGGCACATGCGGCGCGGCAGGGGCATTCAGAGCACGGTGACAGGCTGCTCCTCGTGGAACCACTCGGCACGGATCAGGAGGACGGCACACGCCGTTGTGTCGTGCAGCTGACGGCTTCGCTCACTGATGTCGCCGCGGCTCGACTGCGCATGTTCACCGCCATCTCGCGACAGGGTTTCGATCTGTGCGGGGCAAGAGAGCGTCCAAGTCAGACTGTCGATCAGCAACACGGTCGATCGCTCGAACCGCTTCTCCCAGGGTTCATCTGTGCTGGACCGGCGATGAATCGGCTGGCCGACCAGATTCAGCGACTCCAGGGACACAACCTGACCGTGCTCATCACCGGAGAGAGCGGCACGGGCAAGGATCTCGTTGCGCGCGCGATTCATGTGGGCTCTCCCAGAAGCGCGGCGATGTTCCTCCCCTACAACTGCACGACAACGACGCGGGAACTTGCGGATAGTCAGTTGTTCGGACATCGGCGCGGGAGTTTCACCGGCGCGGTCACAGACCAGCAGGGGCTCATCCGCTCTGCAGTCGGCGGAACGCTGTTCCTCGACGAGATCGGTGATCTGCCGCTCGATATCCAACCGAAGTTGCTTCGATTCCTCGAGCAGGGCGAGATCATGCCCGTCGGCGAGACGCGTCCGCAGGCGGTCGACGTCAGGGTGCTTGCCGCCACCAACGCAGACCTTGAACAGCGTGTCTCGGAAGGCAAGTTTCGCGAAGACCTGTACTATCGGCTGAGTGTGATCCGCATCCAGGTGCCGCCGCTGCGCGAGCGGCGGGAAGAGGTGCCACACTTGAGCACGTTCTTTCTGCGGGACGCCTGCGAGCGGCTGGGCAAGCCGGAGGTCACCCTGAGCTCCTCCACGCTCGACCTGTTTGCCCGGTACTGGTGGCCGGGCAATGTGCGCCAGCTGCGAAACGAGATTCAACGGGCCGTCGCGATGAGCTCGCCAGGCGGCACGATCGAGCCCGAACATCTGTCGGCCGACCTTGCAGCGCCTGAACGCCGACAGGCCTATGGGGACATGGCGGCGCCGGTCTCGCCGGCCGACTTCGCCCCTGGCAACCTCGCGGCAGCCGTCGAAACCGTGGAGCGCCAATTGATCATCTCGACGCTCGATCGCACTCGCGGGAACATCTCCGAGTCGGCGCGAGTCCTGGGACTGACCAGGCGAGGCCTTTACCTCAAGATGCGCAGATTGGGGCTGGAGGGTGCAATTGCGGATATCTAGCGGATATCTAGTAATCAGGTATACACCCTCATGGATACCAAATATCCATTTCGTCTCACATCTGTTCGTAACGCGAACAGAGAGTTTCACCTTTCAAATCAGCAATTTACTGAGTTTCGTCGGTATCCGACCATCTCGAATTTTCGTGGGCCTGCACATTGAAAGTAGTTGGTCAGGCGGACTTCCCAGGGGGCCCACGTGATTCAGAGAATCGACACGCGACAGATTCCAGTGAACGAACTGCCACGGATCGGCAATCGCAAGAAGGTCAGTATTCCCGCAAGGCTCACATGGCGCGATGCCAGTGGCACCCTTCGGTTCGTGTCGGTCGTGATGCGGGACGTCAGTGAAGTCGATGCCTTCGTCGAGTGCCAGGTCCCAGCCCTGATTCCGCTCTATCGCCTGGTTCATTTCCAGGTTGAGCGGCCCGTGCGCGACGGAGAGCTCCCCGTGGCCCTTCAGGAGGGAAAGGTGCTGTCGGCTGTCTATCGCGTGGGCCCGCACAAGACGTCGACTGGTACCCCGATGGGATATGCGTTGCGCCTGCTCGTCGAGCCCAAATCGATGGCTCAATCAGCAACACGGGCGGACCACCAGTTCGCGATGGCAAATTAGTCAACGGCCACCCCCAGCAGCTAGGCCACGGCGCCCTTCTTCCGCCAATAGCGTGCGAGCCCACTGAACAGGTGCTCGTACGCGGCGGCCACAACGTAAGTCGTCACTTGCGATTCAGTCATGTGGCTTCTGAGCACGTGCCGCAGCTTCTCGGCGAAGGCACGGCTTCGTTCCTCGTCAGTGCCCGCCTCCTTCAAGAGCGATAACGCGATACCGGAGGTCGTTTTCAGGTTCTCGAGCAGCGCCGCAAGGTGCGGACGGACGGTGGTCACCGGGCCGAAGTGCGTCAACATCAGGGTCGCGGGTGCCCACGCGAGGATTCGATCGACACTTGCAGTCCACAACTCCACGTCGATATCGGGCGCCGGCGTCGGCGGAAGCACGTAACCGCCGTTGATGCAAACGCCTGCTGTGTCGCCAACGAACGCGATGCCGCTCGACGCGTCGAAGAAGCTGACGTGATGCGCCGCATGTCCCGGCGTGTAGGCGACGTCGAAGGTGCGTCCGCCGACCTCGATCCGTTCTCCTCCGGTAAGCGGCACGAGATTGCTTGTCGGCACCGGAGCGAATTCCCCCCAGAAGTGCTCCATCCGGTCGCCGTAAATCCGTGTCGCGCTCTCGATCAAGCGGCTCGGATCGGCCATGTGCCTGGCGCCTCGTTCGTGAACGAGGACGCTGATGTGCGGATGCTCGCGCAGGATGGTGCCGGCCGCGCCCGCATGATCGAGGTGAATGTGCGTCAGTAGGATCTGCCGGACATCCGGCCAACGAATTCCGCTCGCCTGCAACCCCAACTCGAGCGTCTGCAGGCACGTCGTTGGTCCGGGGTCGATGATGGCAACGCCACCGCGCCCATGCACGAGGGCGGCGGCGATGACCTGGGGTCGGCCGTGAAACTGAAGATCGACCCACGTGAGCCCTTGAGTGAGCGTGTTCACAAGCCTGCACCCCTGGCGAGCACATGCGCGCTCGTAATGTGCCAGCGGCCGTCGGCTTTCGCGAGAGCGATCGACACTCCGTGCGCATCCGCCGCCTCGTCGCCGCCCGCATCGCGCCTCGCGGAGCCATCCACATCGACCAAGACATCAGTAGTGAGATGCGACTGCAATGAAACCACTGCGGTAATTGCCGGCAGATTAGGCTCAGCCTCTTCGTGGCTGAGCGTAGACACCAGGTCAGCGGGCAGGCGATGAACGCGCCGTTCGGGGCTGATCCACCAGGGTCCCACGACGACGGCCACGAGCGCAGCGATGACGATCGCGACGCGGGCGGGCGTCGAGACGGGCATATAGGAGGGATTATACTGGTGGGTCTCGACCTGGGCGCGCGCGCCCGAGGGCGATCCCGCAGTTGTTTCGACATGGATCCAGTAATGGTCCAGGCTGATCCGGTGGACGTGCTGACGTCGGTTGCGCGCCTGGTCGCGGAAGCGCCAAGTCTTCGCGAAGTGGTTGCCGGTGTGGCCGGAACGCTCCGCCAGACGATTCCGTTCGAGCGCCTCCACGTGCTTCGACTCGGTCGCGCCGATTCGTTCGTCCTGTACTCCGCTGGCGAAAGTGGCGAGGTGGAGGTCACCAGGCATCTCGTTGGAGATCCCGCCACGCAGGTCGACGCCATCGACGGCACGACGCACTCACGCATCGTCTGTACCATCCGGCAAGGCGCCCGCGTGCACGGGGCTCTGTGGCTCACGTCGAGCCGCGAGGGCGCCTTCTGCGCTGCCCATCAGAGACTGATGGACAACGTCGTCGATTTGCTCGGACTCGCGTTCGAACACGATGCCATCGTCGATCGCGAGAAACTGCGGCGCGAGCGAATCGACAGCCTGCGAGGATTGCTCCAGACGATGGCGGGCGCGCTCGATATCCGTCACGTGTTCGACAAAGTGTCCGAGGTCGTTCGCGGCGGCCTGCCGCACGACATCCTCGCGATCACGTCCTGGGGTGGAGACGGTACGTCGTTTCGCGTCTACGCGATGGCGGGCGCGACAGGTGAACCTGAGTTTTTCGAACCGCAGCCTCTGAGCGGCGATGACCTGGCCCAGCTTCATCGTGATGCCTACGTCATTCACGACGTCGACGCAGAGGTTTCGTCGACCAGTCTGCGCGGCAAGATCTTCCGGCGCCTCGGAGTGCGGTCGGCGCTTCGCGTGCTGATGCCGCTGGGAACGGAGGTATTTGGGTCGCTCTTCTTCCTGGCGCGGCAGACCGATCGATTCAGCGAAGAGGACGTCGACTTCGCACGCCGCGTCGCGGATCATCTGGCGCTGGCGCTGTCGCACGAGCGCCTCGCGGAAGCGGCGCGAAGCCAGGCCGAGTCGCGCGAAAAGGCGGCACGCCTCGAAGCGCAGGTCGCGACGCTGACCCGCGAGCTCGAAGCCCGCACCGGGCAACGGCGCGTCGTCGGTCAATCGAAGCAGTGGAAGGATGTCCTGGCGCATGCGGCGCGAGTCGCGCACACCGAGACCACGGTGCTGCTCACCGGCGAATCTGGAACCGGCAAGGAGGTCGTCGCGCGATTCATCCATCACGCGTCGCGCCGCGGCCACGGGCCGTTTGTCGCCATCAACTGCGCGGCGCTCCCGGATCAATTGCTCGAGTCGGAGCTCTTCGGACACGAACGGGGCGCGTTCACCGGCGCAGTGTCCACGAAGCCGGGGCGCATTGAACAGGCAAGCGGTGGCGTGCTCTTCCTCGACGAAGTCGGCGAGATGGCGCTTACGGTTCAGGCCAAGCTGCTGCGAGTGTTGGAAGAGCGTGAGTTCATGCGCCTCGGCAGCACTCGCGTCCTCCATGCCGACATCCGCGTGATTGCGGCGACCAATCGCGACCTCCACGCTGCGATGCAACGAGGAGGATTTCGCGAGGACCTCTACTATCGTCTCGGCGTATTTGAGATCTCGTTGCCGGCGCTTCGCGACCGCCTCGATGACGTGCTCGAATTGGCTGATGCGTTTCTCGCGGAGATCGGCGAGACGGTGGGACGTCCCGCTGCCGGTATCTCACGCGAGGCCAGGGATCACCTCCTGACCTACGAGTGGCCGGGCAACGTGCGCGAGCTGAGAAACGCCATCGAGCGTGCCGTGATCCTCGCCGACGGCGGGTTCATTCGAAGCGAGCACCTGCCGGTCGCACCGCGCCGGCCGGCTCGCGGCGATGATGAGCCCACGGCGTCGCTGCCGGCGGGCGGAGTCAACCTCGAAGACATCGAGCGATCGCTCGTCGTCAAGGCACTCACGCAGGCAAGACACAACAAAACGCGCGCGGCCAAGCTCCTGGGCCTGACACGCGCGCAGTTGTATTCGAGAATCGAAAAGTACGGCCTGGCCGAAGCCGAATCGTAGCCGGCGTAGGCGGGTCTTGCCCTTTAGACCCGGCGAACCGCACGCTTCAGACCCGCCCTCGCTAGATCTTTACGCGTACGGTCAACGGCGCCGTCAGTTTTGTGGACACGTTCGCGCCTGGCCCCATGCGCACCTCGTCTCCGCGCGTAGCTAACACGGCACCTGTTCCGGCTGCTCCACCAATCGCCGCGCCTTTGACCGCTCCACCGCCGCCACCGAGCAGGCCGCCAATCGCCGCACCGACGCCGGCACCGACACCAATCTTCGTTGCGTCCTTCTTCTTCGTCGGCTGCGCCTGATGCGAGATTGCTGCGGTCGCGATGGGGTAACGCTCGCTATCGTAGCGAAGGGAGTTGAATCGATACGCAACTCGCGCCAGCCCCTTCACTCGTCCCGACCGTGCGACGTCTGTCACCGTTCCTACCAGCTCGGTCCCCGTCGGCAGAACCGCCTTGCCTTCGATGCTCACTGCCTGACGCAGTGATGCGCGGACCGTATCCTCGACCTGACTCCCGTCAGATGAAACGGCAGACTGAAGATCCAGTCGTAGCGTCGTGCCCGCTGGAATCGTCACTTCCCGATACGTTGGAAGGTTTGACTTCTCTTGTTTTTCCGCGACTGCAGCGGGCGACGTGCCCTCCTCGGTCGTGGCCCCGGTCGCCGGCTGCTCCGTGGTAGGGCCGCCGCAGGCCGCGCAAAACCCCGCCAGTGTCAGTGCACACAACCACTTGGTCACGGACAACCTCCTCTTCAAAGCGCCTTGCCCAAGGCGAACGCCAAAACTGTGATTACTACGGCAATTTCCGCGCGAATTTTGCGTGCCGCGAAGGATCCGTACGTCTGCGTTGCCAAATCGCTGCCAAGCCCGGGTAGCCTGCGGCCGGGCTTCGTCCCACCATCCGTCCCACCCGTCCCACATCTGCTAACTTGGGAGAATGGTCAGAGTTTCACGATTAGTCGCACTCATCCTCTTTTTTGCCGTCCCTGTCAGCGCACAACGACTCCCTGGCAACGTGGTGCCCGAACACTATTCGCTGTGGTTTGCCCCCGACCTCGAAAAAGAAACGTTCCGCGGACGGGAGTCGATCGATGTCGTCCTGACAGAACCATCGACCACAATCACTTTGCACGCCGCCGAGATCAACTTCTCGGAAGTGACGATCACTTCTGGCGGACGAACACAGACAGCGCGTGTCACCGTAGACGCAGCGCGCGAGACTGCGACGTTTACAGTCCCGCAGCCGATTGCGGAAGGCAAAGCCACGATTCAGATCGCGTACAACGGAATCCTCAACGACAAGTTGCGCGGCTTTTACATCAGCAAGGCGAACGGCCGGAAATACGCCGTATCGCAGCTGGAAGCGACCGACGCCAGGCGCGCGTTCCCGTCATTCGACGAGCCCGCCTTCAAGGCCACCTTCGACATCTCGCTGATGGTTGATTCCGCCGATACCGCGATCTCGAACGGCAAGCAGATCTCCGATACGCCGGGTCCGGATCCAGGGAAGCACACGTTGAAGTTCGCGCGCACGCCGAAGATGTCGACGTATCTTGCGGCGATGCTGGTCGGCGATTTCGTCTGCCGCGAGGGCACATCGGACGGTATTCCGATTCGTATCTGCTCGACGCCGGACAAGCTCGGACTGACGGCTTTTGCGCTCGAAGCCGCGCAACAGCAACTGGCGTTCTACAACAAGTACTTCGGAATCAAATATCCGTTCGGCAAGCTGGACATCATTGGCGTACCCGACTTCTCGGCGGGTGCCATGGAGAACGCCGGCGCCATCACATTCCGCGAGCGATTGCTGCTGGTAGAACCCTCCAATTCCTCTCTGACCACGCGCAAGAACGTCGCCTCCGTCATCGCGCATGAGATCGCACACCAGTGGTTCGGTGATCTTGTGACGATGAAGTGGTGGGATGACATCTGGTTGAACGAGGGCTTCGCGACATGGATGGAGAACAAGCCGGTCGCGGCCTGGCGACCCGATTGGCATGTCGAGCTCGACGATGCTAACGATACGCAAACCGCTCTCGGCATCGACGCAATGCGTTCAACGCGACCGATCCGGATGAGAGTCGAGACCCCGGCTGAAATCAACGAGGTCTTCGATGGGATTGCCTACCAGAAGACGGCCGCCGTGCTCCGCATGATCGAGTCCTACGTGGGCCCCGAGGCATTCAGACAGGGCGTGACGTCGTATTTGAAGCGCTTCTCGTACGCCAACGCCGCCGGCGAAGACTTCTGGAATGAAATCGCAAAAGTCACAGGCAAGCCAGTCGATCGCATCATGCACAGCTTCGTCGACAAGGCGGGCGCGCCAGTCCTCTCGGTGGAGACGCGTTGTGTTGCCAAGACTACAGAAGTCGATCTCAGCATGAGCCGGTTCGTTGGCGTTCCAGCTGCGGCACGCGAAGACCAGACATGGACGCTTCCGGTGTGTCTCAAGGGCTCCTCCGGTCAGCCTCGATGTGAAGTCATGGACCGTCCCAAACAGACATTCCAGCTGAATGGATGCGAGAAGAATTCGCAGGGGACCGACCCGCCGGCAGCCGTGTTCGCCAATGCCAACAGCCGGGGCTATTACTTCACGGAGTACTCCGCTGAAGCCGTTCGCGCATTGGCGCGATCGTCGAAGGCGATCGAGCCAGTCGAACGTTTGGGCCTGCTCGGCGACGAATGGTGGATGGTTCGGGGCGGACGCCACGACGTTGGCGTCTACCTCGATGTGGCCGCTGCGTTTGCCAATGACAGCTCGAGCGCCGTCATCCGGATGCTGGCCAATCGGCTCGCGACCATCGGTGAGGATCTCGTATCGCCGGCCGATCAGCCCGCATATCAAGGCTGGATCCGCACGCACTTCGGGCAGCAATTGAGCGCGATGGGGCTGCCCGGTGACGCGAAGGACAGCGACGAGGTCCAGATGCGGCGCGCGACTCTGCTGGACCTGGTCGGTATCGGCGGTGACGATCACGACGTGCAGAAACGTAGTCGCGAGCTGGCAACGCAGTATCTGAAGGATCCGCACTCACTGCCAGCAACGATTGCCCCAACGGTTCTTCGGGTGGCAGCCATGGGAGGCGATCGCGCGCTCTACGATCAGTACCTCGCCAAGCTCGGAACACTCGCCGCGCAGCCCGAAGAGTACTACCGCTTCCAGAGCGCTCTGCCCTGGTTCAAGGATCCCGCGTTGTCGAAACGCACGCTCGAATACGCGCTTTCACCAGCCGTCCGCACCCAGGACACAGGCCAGATCCTCGGCACGATGATGCTGCAGCCGTGGAGTCAGGAGATGGCCTGGGAATTCGTGCAAACCAACTGGCAGACGATTATGAAAACCCTCGGTGAGTTCCAGGGCATTCCATCAATCGTCGGATCCGCCGGGGGATTCTGCTCGACGGCCCGCGCGCGCGAGGTACGCGCGTTCTTCGAAAAGAACCCGGTTCCCTCCTCGCAGCGAGGCATTCAGCAGACGATCGAGCGAATCGAGAACTGCGCCGCGCTCAAGGAGCGGCAGGCCAAGCCGCTTTCGGCCTGGATATCAGCGCGCGCGAAATGAACTGATCGTAGAGGCGCGTCTCTAGACGCGCCTGCTTCACAGGCGCCTACTGCGGAAACGCTTGCGGCGCTTTGTCCTGGTACCCTTGGCCCTCGAGCGTTTCCAGGAACG
>Ga0207706_10002817_pt1 | contig 16877 bp, 15 predicted proteins | sample KBSC53metaG_FD_184318 | JGI IMG/M metagenome (GOLD analysis project Ga0207706, IMG submission 184318) | Corn rhizosphere microbial communities from Kellogg Biological Station, Michigan, USA - KBS C5-3 metaG (SPAdes) (version 2) | ecosystem: Host-associated > Plants > Roots > Rhizosphere > Soil ... | reverse complement strand
ATTAATATTTGTTTTCACAAAATACTAAATAAGTTTATGTGGAATGAAGAAGCGTTGATCAATCCGCAAATATGAATACCGTCATTGTTTTGGACCATGAGCACCAAGCACCAATGATTGTTCTATGTCTGTAGTTTTTGAAGGACCTGCTATGAAAGTTCCGAAGTTGTAATCTGCATCAGCGATTATATCATAAGTATCATGCATTGTTGCCACAATATTTTTTATTTTAAACGAACAATCCTATGTTCATATTATAACATAGCTTTTAACAGCATAATATTTCAGGTCAATAAGATTCGACGGAATATTTTTTTTACTTAAATGATCATGTAACACAAGCGCAGCGCCAAGTGCAGATGCTTGTGTTATGTTTGCTGCATAAACTTTAACATTCGGAAATGCTGATGCGAGCAAATGCATAAACACGTCATTTTTACTAAAACCACCATCGACAAAAATTTTTTTCACCGGTGTTTGCTCAAGCACAAGTTTTGTAGAAAATATTTGTTGAGTCATTATATCAAGCATTAATTGGTGATAGGCTTCTTCATAAGTTTCGAAACTGTTCAATGATCTTTTTCCAAATGCAGATCGTTGCAGCATTGCTGTATCACTGCTGATTTTTATTGGAACATTCATTCTCTGCAGCTTTGCAAGCAATGAATTATCAAACAGAATAGTTTTATAATAATTCAATTCCTTATTAAAATGGCTGGCTAATCTTTTCACTTGTTCTTCATGTTCGTATCCTGCAAATAATCTTGAAGCTTTTACCGGCTTTCCCTGGTAATTTAAATAACACAAACAATCATTATGCAATTCATAATCAGTGAGCGTCGAATAATTAAATGGATTTAAACTGATACTCCATGTTCCCGTTGATAACAAAACAAATGGCTCATTGAATAATTTAAGATAAGGAATTAATGCAGAAGAGCTGTCATGCAAACCAATGCCAATAGCAACGTTTCTTGTGTCGTTTGGAAGGTGTACAATCTTATCTCCACGATATATTGGCGGAAATTTTGTGCGCAAGGCTTCTGCATAAACCCAACGATGATATTTGTTTTTTCTAAAGTCCCATAACTGCGTATGACAACCAACGCTTGTTATGTCTGAAGCCTTTCTTGAAGAAACCACAAACGATAAATACTGAGGAAGGTGCAGTGAATATTTGAGTTGTGCAAAAATTTCCGGCTGCTCATATTTCAAACGATACAATTGCATTCCTGAATTCAAACTACCGAGCACAGGCGATGCAGTTTCTTTGGCGATTACACTTTCATCACCATAAGTATCATAAAATTTTTTCTTTAACTTTTCAGGATAAGGTTTCAGGTAATTGTATAAAGGAGTAAGCGGTTTATAAAGATCATTGAGATGCACTAAACTCGCACCATATGCAGAAAAGTTTACAGCACGTACGTTGTAATCTGAGTGAGAAGTTATTTGCCAAAATTTTTCCCAAACCCATTTTGTCAATGCCTGCAAATCTTCACATGGAAAACCATCTTCATCTTTTATCTCTTCGAACTTTTCAGATTCTTCGAATAAAATTTTATACTGTTCATCAAACAGAAATAATTTTTTGTTGGTCTTACCTATATCAAAAATCGCTATAGTATTTTGTTTGCCCATGATGACAAAATATATTTAAAGAAAATTTTTTTGAGCCGGGCTTTTGCAAAAAACAAACTTCCGTTGCGTCGCACTCTTGTACGTTCCGGTCTTTATTGAGCAAGCACATAACTACAAACTATAAACTACAAACTCTCAAAGTCCCGTCGCCACCGTTTTGCTTCCTCTTTCTTTTATCAAGTGCTCTCTTACTTTTTCATTGCGATAAACTGCTAAAGGATTTAATGCCCCGCCTGCACGCAATCTTGCTTCTCCAACAAGTGGGCGAACATCTGTGCGAAATGCATTTTGCAAAACTTCCTGTGCTGTAACAACATCCTTGTTGTTTTGTGCATCCGCCAATTTTTTTCTGTTAACAAGCAATGCCTGAGCATAAGTGATCATGATTGCTTCAATAGATTGCAGCAGATCTTCCAGCGGATCTTTTACATTATGACTCGCGTCGATCATCCATGCAAGACCGGTGGCGTGATGCATTCCTCTCGCATCCATGCCTTCTACAAGTTCATTGAAAATTAAAAAGAGTTGATATGGTTTTATGCTGCCAACAGTTAAATCATCGTCACCATATTTACTATCGTTGAAATGAAAGCCACCAAGTTTTCCTTCCATTAACAGCAATGAAACTATTTGCTCAATGTTTGCTCCGGGTAAATGATGACCGAGATCAACCAATGTATAAGCTTTGCTTCCGAGCTTTGTTGCATAGAGTAATGATTGTCCCCAATCGCCAACTGTTGTGGAATAAAAATTTGGTTCATAAGCCTTATATTCAACAAACATTTTCCAATGGTCGGGTAACGCTGCATATACTTCCTGCAAACTCTCCAAAGTATTTTGAAATGCTTTTCTGAAATTCAATTGTCCGGGAAAACATGAACCATCACTTAACCAAACAGTCAATGATTCCGATCCAAGTTCAAGTCCATATTTTATTACTTCAATGTTGTGCTCTATCGCTTGTTTGCGAACTGCTTTATCAACATGCTGCATTGAGCCGAACTTGTAACTCAGTTTTTGATCCGGCTGATCCTGGAAAGTATTTGAGTTCATTGCATCGAACTTTAATCCATTTTGCGCGGCAAGTGCTTTTATGTTTGCGGCATTTTCAGGAATATCCCAGGGGATATGCAAAGAAATTGCACCGCTTGATCTGTTCAATGCATGCAACAATCCAATATCTTCAATCTTTTCTTCAAGGCTGCGAGGCTCGCCACCACCCGGAAATCTTCCAAAGCGTGTTCCTCCTGTGCCTAATGCCCAAGAAGGAATTGCAATTTGAAACTCGATTAACTTTTGTAAAATGTCTTCAACATTTTTTACTTCAGAAGAAATAAAATCAAACTTTCTTTTGTGTTCTTTTAGCAACGATTGATCGTATTCATCAATCTTGTATTTTTCAATTCGCATGTCTGAACCACGATTTATAGGATTTCTATGATTATCCTGATTAAAAAATTATGGTAGATAAAAAAACTCCTTCAGTGGAATTGTAATTGGTGAATCATCAGCGTTTGTTTCCATTATGTCTTTCATATAACTCCACCATTTTTTCATGATAGGTTCATTTGGTAGTTCATCAAATTTCTTTTTATCGCCGATTGTAAGGTAAGCAAACAAATCATTTGTTTCTTCATCAAGAAAAATCGAATAATCTTTTATTCCTGCTTGACTCAGCAACTCTTTCAGTTCACTCCATATTTCATCATGACGCTTTTTATATTCGTCTTCTTTCCCTTTGTGTAATTTCATTTTGAATGCAACTCGCTGCATAGACCTCACCCTTTAATCCCTCTCCAAAGGAGAGGAAGACCGAACAATATTTCTTTATCAACTTTTGTAATTAAGCATTTCAACTTTTAGTTCTTTAATCATCAAGTTGATTCAATTAATGAACTTCTTACTAAAATTTTCTCCCTTTGGGGGAGTTAGAGGAGGCTTTATCTCAAAAACGCCGCCGCCACGCCGCCATCAACATTCAACGTATTGCCTGTTGATTTATTCAACAACCCTCCTACAAGAGCAAAACATGCATTAGCTATATCTTCCGGCAAAATTGTTTCGTTGAGTAATGTGCGTTTTGCATAATATGCAGGCAACTCTTCAACCGTAACGCCATAAGCTTTTGCTCTGCCTTCTGCCCAACCTCCTGCCCAGATGTTTGAATCTGCAATAACAGCATCAGGATTTACAACATTCACTCGAATCTTATCTGCACCCAGTTCTGCTGCAAGCAAACGTGAAAGATGCGCCTGCGCTGCTTTTGCGCTTCCATAACCTGCGTTGTTCGGACCGGCAACGACAGAATTTTTTGAAACAATATTGATGATATCGCCGCCGATATTTTGTTTACGCATTATTTCAATTCCAACTTTTGAAACAAGAAACTGACCTTTCACTAAAATATCATACAATTTATCCCAGTCTTCAATTGAATGATCAGTGATTAATTTTGAAATACTGATGCCTGCATTATTTACAATAATGTCAACGCCACCAAATGCAAGTACAGTTGCTTCAAAAGCTTTTTCAATCGTTTCATTATTTGTTACATCAAGTACAACTGATGCAGCCGCATCTTTTCCAAATTGTTTTTGAAATTCTTCCATCGCGCCTTTCATGCGCTCTTCATTAATATCGTTGATCACAACACATGCTCCTTCTTCCGCAAACTTTTTTGCAATTGCTTTTCCAATACCGCCCGCGCTTCCTGTGATCAATGCAATTCTTCCGCTCAATGCTTTTGGTTTTGGCATGCGTTGCAACTTCGCTTCTTCAAGCAGCCAATATTCGATGTTAAATGCTTCTTGTCTTGGTAAAGATGTGTATTCACTCACAGCTTCTGCACCTTTCATTACATTGATCGCATTGATATAAAATTCTGCAGCGACTCTTGCTGTTTGTTTATCCTTCGCAAAAGTGAACATACCAACACCGGGATATAGTATCACCACAGGATTTGCATCACGCATTGCAGGACTATTTGGATGTTTGCAAGTGTTGTAATACTCTGCATACATCTTTCTGTAGTCTTCAAATTGCGGAGCCAGTTTTTCTTTTATTGCAGCAACATTTTTTACATCTTCATCAGGGGTAAGATTTAAAACGAGCGGAGAAATTTTTGTGCGAAGAAAATGATCGGGGCAACTTGTACCCATTGGTGCAAGTTTTGAAAGATCATTTGAATTGATGAATTCAAATACGCGCTCATCATCCGTAAAATGACCAATCATACGACCTCCCTTCCGTCCCTCCAAAGGAGGGAGACTTTGCAAATCGCTATTTGAGCAGAAGCCTCTTAAAATTGGTGCAAGAGCTGCTGCTTTTTGAAGTCTTTCTTCTTTTGGCAAGGATTGAATTTTTTGTCCGCCAAATACGGGGCGTTTTTTTCCATAGTTGTCTTCAAGATACTGTGCGCAACGTTCAATTACTTCAAGCGTGTTTATATAACTTTCGTAAGCTGTATCACCCCATGTAAACAATCCATGTGAGCCAAGCATAATGCCGCGAATGCCGGGATTTTCATCAACACATGCTTTTAGTTTTAAACCAAGATCAAAGCCTGGTCTTTGCCATTCAACCCAGCCAATTGTTCCGTTGAATAACTCTTCTGTTATTTTCTTCCCGTCTTTTGCAGCAGCAATTGCAATGGCTGCATCGGGATGCAAATGGTCAATGTGTTTAAATGGAAGAAATCCATGCAACGGTGTATCGATCGAAGGCGCTTTTGAATTCAAATCATAAATGCAGTGGTTGAACAATTCTACCATTCCATCTTCATGCTCTATTCCGCGATAAACATTTTTCAAACTGCGTAAACGATCAACATACAATGCTGCAAGACCGCTTCTTTTCATCGTTCCCAAATCGCCGCCGCTGCCTTTAACCCACATTACTTCAACTTCTTTTCCTGTTAACGGGTCTTTTGCCATTGCCTTGCACGATGTGTTGCCGCCGCCGTAGTTTGTCAGTCGCAAATCTGCGCCTAATAAATTGGAACGATAAACAAGCAATGCTACTTCATCACCTTTTATGAATGCTGCTTTTGCTTCATCCCATAAATAACTTACGTGTTTGAATTTTGTTGTAGTCGTATTCATAATAATATTTTTTCTTTATTTACTTTTTGTCTTGACACAAAAAGTAACAAAAAAGTAAGAAGAAAAGATATTCAGCACTTTTCTTCATTCGCCTTGATTACGCTGTAGTAACATCTGAGACTTCAACTATTTTTCTCTAATCATCAACGATACTTCATTTCTAACTTTGATTAGATTCAACGTTTACTTTTCAGTATTATCTGCTCCATAGCGATAAGAATGTACAAGTGTGCGACGCAACGAAAGTATCATACTTATCCTACTGCCGGGCTTATAAAAAACTTACACGTGATACTTATTACTTACAACTACTTAATCGCATTTCCATAACCTACCAATGCTACTGATAATATAATAGTGATAACACCGGCAATAATTGTTGTCTTCGTTTTTGGCGTTACCCCTTTCCACTCTTTGAGTGCGAAGCCCCACATATTTGCGACGAGAATTATAAACGCCATGTGGAGTATCCATGAACTTGCGCCGTTGCCGAGTTTGCTTTCACCCATGCCGTAAAAAAAGAACTGTAAAAACCACGTGGTGCCTGCAAGTGCACTGAACAAAAGATTTCTTGCTAATGGAAATTTACTGTTTGTGTAATCACCGAAAGTTTTGTTGCGTGCGTTGAGATACATGCACCACACAAAATTTGTTGTGAGTCCGCCCCACAAAAGCACTACATAAATTACATTATTACGATATAAAAAATTTATCGTTTCTGTTGGATGCGCTTGCTTCCACATGTTGTTAGCAACTTCTGCCATTTTCGTGCCCGCTTCAATTCCATAATTGAAACATGCGCTTAAAATACCTGAGATGATACAAACAATTAATCCTTTCGTAAGATTGAATTCTTTTATACTTTCTTTCTTTTTTTCTTCGGGCAGTTCTCTTTCTTTCATCACGCCAGCTTTGCCACAGATATAAATTCCTATCAAACACAGCACAACGCCAACAAGCACGATACGACCCCATGAAGTGGTGAGCAAATCGTTGAAAGTTGTTTTGCCCGGCTCGGGATGAAAGTTGTAATAAATAGATGGAACGAGTGCACCGAACGCTGAAGTAAATCCAAGCAGCACAGAATTGCCAAGGCTCATACCAAGATAACGCATGCCTAATCCATACATCAATCCGCCGATGCCCCAAAGCAATCCCCAGAAATATGTCCACCAAAAAATTGATGTATCCGTTTGTTTGATGATTTCTGCAAACCCAGGCACCGTAAGCCATGCAGCGATTGGCGGAACAATAAGCCATGAAAATAAACCACCAACTATCCAGTAACTTTCCCAATGCCAGCCTTTTACTTTTTTAAAAGGAACATAAAAACTTCCCGAAGCAAAACCGCCGATAAAATGAAAAATAATTCCAAGGATTATTTGCATGCTTTATAATTTTCTATATGGCAATATTTTTTTGAACCACAACTTGTCCCGATTCATCGGGATGGCATATAGTAACATAGATTGCACATGGCTATGTGACTTCTTTCTATTGTGTGCTTTGTGTCATGTGATTCCATTTGTAAATATATTCTGCAAATCTTTGTTCACTGTCATGGTCAGTCATGAAAAATACAAAAATGAATTTATTTATTATCGTCCCATTAATTTTCTGAATGTTAATAAAAAAAACATTGATAAACTATTTTACTCAATATTTTTAAGCTGGACAGATGGAGAATGTATGTTATCTCAGAGTTCTTTTTTAAATGGAAAAAAATTCTCAACCAGTCTTATGATTAACTGCAAAGATTATTAAAGTATTTTGACAGGAAATAGTTCTATAATTGAAATAAATAATTTCATTCACGATAATTCTCTAAAAAGATTATCATTATTTATCCATGAACTATTGAAGAAGTAAAAAATAATAATTTCGGTATAATAATAGAAGCTGCATGATAAAAAGTCCATTAAGATACCCGGGTGGTAAATCAAGAGCAATTCCATTTCTAAAATATTTTATTCCTGAATGCAAAGAATTACGAGAAGTTTTCTTTGGTGGCGGCTCTTTTACATTTTATTGTGTTCAGCATTTCAAAGAAAAAATCTATTCTGCCTCTGACTTGAATTACGAATTATATTGTTTTTGGTCTCAATTAAAAAACAATTCTCAAAAACTGATTGAAGAAGTGCAGCAAATTTATGATACAGTAAAAATTTCTCAAATGCACGGTGAGGATAGTTATGAATACGGCAAAAAGCTTTTCGAAGATATACTTGGTAGAAGAAATGATGATTTGTCAGAATTGCAAAGAGCAATTGATTTTTTTATTCTAAACAGGATAACTTTTTCGGGTGTTGTTGACAGTGGCGGTTATTCGCAAGGTTCTTTTGAAGGGAGGTTTACCCAATCTTCAATTCAAAGATTATCTGAAACTGTTCCGGTTATTCAAAATATCGATTTTTATTGTGAAGATTATTCTTATTTAATAGAAAAAACCGGACAAGATGTTTTTCTTTTTTTAGACCCGCCATATTACTCTGCTACAAAATCAAAGTTGTATGGAAAAAAAGGGATTCTTCATACGCAGTTTGACCACCAATTGATGTTCGAATGCTTAAAGAAAACCAATCATAAATGGTTAATCACATACGACAATAGCGATTATATTAAAAAGTTGTATAAAGATTTTTATCAGGTGAAGTGGCAACTACAATATGGAATGACAAATCGAAATAATGCTTCTTCAATTTCAGGTAATGAAATTCTGATTGCTAATTATAATATTGAAGAAATAGGAAAATTAAATAAGGCACTCAAAAAAAATAAAAAAGCTGAATCAAAAAATAACGTTCTCTCTCTTTCTCCCGGATGACTATTGACTCAGTGGTAATGTATTAGCATAAACTACTTTTTTGTGCCCTTTCAAGCGTGCAAGCGTAGGTTCTCCAAATACTAATTCTTTAATTTGAAATGGCGGATACACACAACATGTATATGGGTTAAGGTCATTATATTCTACAAATACAACCCAGGCTTCTTTATTATTAAGAATTGTATCTCTTCTAAATTGTCCTGCCTGGAAAGTCCAGGACAAGGAGTATCTTAATGCTGCTGATCTCTTTTGTGTCTTAACCGCTATTCCAATATTATTGATATATAAATCATCATCCCATGATTTTTGCTCTGCACTATAAATTTTATAATCAGGCCCGACAACTGCAGCATATTGTGCTAAAATATTTTTTGCTGCTTCTTCACCTATCTTACTAATAAAATGGTCACCTATAATTTTTTCTGTAGAAAATTGATTCGAATCTGAATAATCAGTAGTAGAAGTTACGGCTATAGCAAATTCCCTTGCTTTTTTAACAATGGAGGGATCAATTACTGTTGTTTGAAGCGCAGAATAGTATTTCATAAATATTGAATTTAAAAACTAAATATGTAACAAATGAGAAAACAGAAACAACTAATTTATTAAAAACTTAGAAACATAATGTATGAGATCATCAAAGACAATATGTTCATTTATTTCTTCTGCATAATAATTGCAGCGATCCTGTATGGAAAATAATAAAGAAAACGAAAAGAAAAATGAATCTCTCCTGGCGGGGCTTGTAGAAAAAAACATTACCGCTTTGGTAAACAGGCAAATAAAGGAAGAAAAAGAGAAGCCTTTTGAAGAGAAAATTGCGGAACGAATCGGAAGGTTTACCGGCAACCTTGCGTTTGTTTATACGCATGCTGTGATCTTTGGAATGTGGATCATATGGAATATGGGATGGCTTGGTTTAAAACCTTTTGATCCGGATTTTAGCGTGCTACAGTTAGTAACGCAGGTAGAAGCAATTTTTCTTACCACATTTATTTTGATGAGTCAAAACAGTTTGGACGCTCAGGCTGATAAACGTGCTGATCTTGACTTGCAGGTAAGTTTGATAAGTGAACACGAAATAACACGTTTGATAGCAATGGTAAAAGACATTGCACAAAAATTGGGAGTGGAAGAAGCAAAGAATCCGGAAATTGAGGAATTATCAAAAGATGTAGTTCCGGAAAAATTAATGGACACACTGGAAAATGAAAAAGAAAAAAACATAAAGAACGCTGATCTGTAAAATCGTCGCTGATAATTGCAGTTGATGAAATAAAATAACTAAATATCTTTCGCTTGCCAATGCATTAACTTTATAGAATAATGAAAGAGGAAAATATCTTCAAAAAATTCTGTAAAGGAGATCGTCTTTTATTATTCATCTTTTTATTACTATCGGGTTGCCAGAGAACAATCAGTTGGGACTTTAGTGCTAAGGGAACATTGAAAGATGAAGCGGGCATTTGTTTTCCTTCAACGATATCCGGTACATTTTATAATGGAACAACACCGGGAAACGATACTGCCTTCATTGAAGTGAAAGTAAATGTTACTTCCCCCGGTACTTATATTATATCAACGGATGTGCAAAACGGTTTAAGATTTTTTGATTCAGGCTCTTTCAATAGCACCGGCATTTATCTTGTTAAGCTTAAACCTTTTGGTAAACCTATTTCTCCTGATCCTACAAATTTTACCGTTCGTTTTGATACAAGTGCCTGTTCATTTACACTTGATGTAAAAGATAGTTCAACCCAAGACAAAAATCTCAACACATGGCATTACACAGATGAAAAAAACGGTATAATCTATCGTGGTGTAATTAACAGAACATATTTTTTAGCTACCTCCGTAAATAATTTACTTTCATTGAGAGAAGAAACAACAGATCCTAACGATACAACATTTCAAATAGGGATCGCTTTCCAGGGCGCTATCGGACCCGGCACCTATAAAACAGACACGTTGAACAATTTTGCCTTATCCACAAGAGGAAGATGTATTAACTGTGCATGGGGAGTGATCTATAAATTGAAAGGAGCAGTTACAACGATTGTTATTAAAAGTTATGATCCCGAAACAAAAATCATTAAAGGCACTTTCAGTGGCACTACAGTAGATTGGTATAATTCTGTTGCTACAGTTAAAGACGGTGAATTTTCCGCTGTTATTAAATAAACACGCTTTCATTTTGCCGGAACATGCTGAATAAAGAACAAGGTGTTGAAGAGTGCGACGCAACAGAAGCTAAATATTTGAACAAAAGCCGGGCCCATAAAAATTACTTGCAAAAAAGAATTTGCCGCCGTATCTTACTATTCACTCTCATTTTTTATCTGTTTACCCTTTAATCTTTTAACCATGCTGACACAAAACTCTATCGATGCTACTATTGCAGCAAACGAATTGCAACCATCATTTAAAGGCAAAATTCTGTTCGAGGGCGATGTTGAATATGACAGCGCCAGGCAAATATGGAACGGGATGATCGACCGAAAGCCTGCTCTTATTGCTCAATGCCTCGATAAGGAAGATATTATTCAGGCTGTAAAATTTGCAAGGAAAAATGAATTGCTTGTATCAGTACGAGGAGGAGGTCATAATGTTAGTGGCAATGCAGTGTGTAATGGCGGTATTATGATAGATCTTTCATTAATGAAAAAAGTGGAAGTTGATACTGAAAAAAAAGTGGCGCATGTTGAGATGGGAGCAACATGGGGTGATTTTGATAAAGCAACGCAACAATTTGGCTTATCAACAACAGGCGGGTTGATTACGACCACAGGTGTTGCAGGACTAACATTGGGAGGTGGAGTTGGATGGCTCGTACGTAAATGCGGTTTGAGTTGTGATAATCTTATTGAAGCAGAAATTATCACGGCTGATGGCAATATTGTAAAAGCAAGTCTTCAGGAAAATCCTGACTTGTTATGGGGAATAAGAGGCGGTGGAGGAAATTTTGGAATTGTAAGTTCAATAACACTTCGCTTACATGAGGTGAGTACGGTGATTGGCGGAATGATCATTCATACAAGGGACAAATCAAAGGAAGCAATTCAGTTTTATCGCGAATTTATGAAGACGGCACCTGAAGAGCTAACCTTGTACACAGCTTTATTAACGTCACCTGAAGGCATTCCTATTGTTGCTTTTATAGGATGTTATTGCGGCGATATTGAAAAAGGTGAAGCTGTAATGAAACCCTTGCATGAATTCGGAACACCGGTTGCGGACCTCATTCAACCTATTCCATATTTACAAATGCAATCCATGCTTGATGCAGGTTTTCCAAAGGGAAACCGCTATTATTGGAAGTCCGGCTTTTTGAAAGAGCTTTCCGATGATGTTATTGATGTTATTGTTTCACATATGGAATCAAATCCTTCCCCCGGTTCAGCAACAATCCTTGAAATGTACGGAGGTGTTGCAAGCCATGAACCTGAAGGAGGAAGTGCTTATCCACATCGACAATCAGAATTTGATCTTGTGATAATTTCTAATTGGCCCGACAAACAAGAGGATGATAAAAACATAAACTGGACAAGAAATATCTGGGAAGCCTTGCAACGTTACTTGAGTCATAAAGCGTACGTAAATGCATTGGGTGTTGAAGGAGCAGATCGCGTAAAGGAAGCATATGGAGATAATTATCAAAAACTCGCAGAACTAAAACGTAAATATGATCCTGATAATTTTTTCAGGATGAATCAAAACATTCCGCCTGCGCAAAACACTGTTGTAGTACAATTATAAGTGTGATAGACTGAAGAGGACAAAAAAGGATTGAGCGAAATGCTCAATCCTTTGCCTGCTGTAAACACCGCTGAATTAATCTTAAAAATTTCTTCGACTTTTAAATTTCATCACCGTTAAAACCAAAACAAAATGAAACAGATTCTTTCATTAATTAGTGCCTTTATATTAGGCATATCTGTTACAGCAGTTATAGGCTGGAAAAACAATAACAATAATTCTTCAGTTAAACATGTTGCAAACTACAACCAACAAAACTCAGAAGGGGCACAGGTAATCGCCATACGAAGATTGAAATTAAAATCAGGCGTTTCACCCGAATCATTTGAAAAATTTATTTCAGAAAAATTTTCTACTTCATATGTTTTTCCCGGTGTCAGGGAATATATCGCCAAGGGCGAACGCGGCGATGACGCAGGAAACTACATTCACGTTTTAATATTTGATTCGAAAACTACAAGAGATGTATATTTTCCCGCAGCCGCAACAAATGCAGAAATGCCTGCATCAATAAAATCTTTGATGGATGCATCAGGTAAAAGAGAACAAGAACTTGGAAATATGGTTAGCCTTGTTCCTACTGATAGCAGTTATACCGATTATGTTGTTCTTCAATAAGCCACTTTACACTATTACTAAAACAAAAAAAGGATTGAGCATCTCGCTCAATCCTTTTTTCAATTTTATTGATCATGGTTCACGGTGCCACTAATCTGAAACCATTCCCATGAATATTTACTATCTCAATATTCTCATCATCTTTTAAATACTTGCGCAGCTTTGCAATGTAAACATCCATACTACGTCCATTAAAATAAGTATCACTGCCCCAAATTTTCTTTAATGCTCTTTCGCGTGGCAGCAGATCATTCTTATGCTCTGCAAGCATTTTCAGCAATTCATTTTCCTTCGGAGAAAGTGTTTGCGTTTTACCATCGTGTATCAATTCACGCAATTTTGGATTGAAGTGATAACGTCCAAGATCGAACTGCATGTTCTCACTCTCTTTGTTCAACTCTTCATTGCGTTTGAGGATCGCTTTTATTTTCATCAATAACACTTCACTGTCGAAAGGTTTTGTAATGTAATCGTCGGCGCCAAGCTTGTACCCTTGTATAATATCTTCCTTCATTGTCTTTGCGCTTAAGAAAAACAAAGGCACTTCAGGATCTATATCTCTTATTTCCTCTGCAAGCGTAAATCCATCCATGTTTGGCATCATTACATCAAGCAGGCATATATCAAATTTCTCTCTTTGAAAAGCGGCAAGCCCAAGCCTTCCATCCCTTTCAAGTGTTACATCATAATCATTCAATTCAAGATAATTTTTAAGAACCATTCCCAAATTCTGATCATCTTCACACAAAAGGATCTTGTATTTTTTTCCGTCCATAATTCATAGATTTTATCTGATAAAAATAATTCATTTAACGTGCCAAAGCAAACATCGTGTAATTTTTGTTAAAGCATTTGCAATTATTCACAATGCATTTTGTGTTATTATTTTTGCATTTTAAAATTAAACTATGGTGATTACACCTGACAATAAATTGAAAAAATTAATAGTGATCGGCGATCGTGTTTTGATAAAACCGCTGCAACCCAATGAGCGTACGGCTTCCGGCTTGTACCTGCCTCCCGGTGTGCAGGAAAAAGAAAAAGTGCAGCAAGGATATGTTTTAAAAACAGGACCGGGTTATGCCATTCCGTTGCCTGTTGAAAGCGAGCCATGGAAGGGCGAAGAAGAGCAAATTAAATATGTGCCGCTACAAGCAAAGGAAGGCGATCTCGCCATCTTTCTCATAAGCGGCGCCACTGAAATTATCTATGAAGGAGATAAATATTTTATTGTTCCGCAAAGCGCAATTCTGATGCTCGAAAGAGAAGAAGAATTGTAATTTTTTTGTTACCGGCTTTTGTGCATACATTGAGCTTCGTTGTGTCACTCACTTGTACGTTCTAAACTTTTATCATCAATTGCAAATCCGGAAAACATTACCACATAGAACACAAAAAACACATAAGTGTTGAAACAATACTATGTGCATTCTATGTTTCTATGTTCCTATGTGGTGAAGATTTTCTAAGTTTCTTTACAGTGTATAAAAAAAGCGACTCAATCTCTGAATCGCTTTTATTTTAAAAATTTACCCTTTATACTTCATTTACTATTAGTTAAAATCATGCGCCGTTACGCCTTCATTAAATTTCACTTCTTTTATTTCGATTGTAAAATCCTGGCTGCCTTGCGGTGCCTGAACAGAAATAGTAACGCTATGCGGTAAAATAATGTTTCCTTCTTTGCTGTAATTATTATTGTCAATGGTTTGCGTTAGCTCTTGTCCGCCTGCATTAATTGTTTTCTCTTCCCGCAAAAGATAACTTGTAGCAACATCATAATACTCCGTGCTTGTTTTACCTGAAGGCGAAGTTACTTTTACCTTGTATGCATCTTTGTCACCAACTTTTTCTACGCCCGTAACTTCAAGCTTAAATCCATTTTGTTTATAAAACAGTTGAGGTACTATTCCTTTATTTTCTTTGTACTCGGTTAATTCATCTTCAGAAAGATCTTGCTTGTTACCCATCTGCATTTGATAACCTGTTTCACCATTGAACGCCTGGTGCATCACAGATTGTCCATTCATTTCAATGTTCATCATGTCGAGATTGGGCATCATTTTCTTTTCAGTAACATTCATCGTTGCGCCTTGCATGCTCATCGTCCCTGTGTACACAATTGAATTAACCTTATTCAATTCATCTGCGCCACCAACAGCTGTAATATATTTTCCAATGATTTCATCAGCACTCAAATTCACTGCTGCTGCGGCTTTTGCCGTAACAGGTTTTGCGTATTTATCAAAAGCTTTTACTTCATAACCCAATTTTGCAAGACCTGGTTTTACTGTTTCCGCTTTTCCAACAACGATCACACGTGTATTGTTATAATTGAAATATTTCTGCGCTACACGCTGAATATCGGCTGCAGTAACAGCATTCATCTTCTGCAAATAAGTTCTGTAAAAATCTTTTGGCAAATGATTGATGAGAATATTTCTTGCAAAGCTTGCTGTGCGTGCAGGATTTTCTAAACCTAACGCAAAGCTTCCATTGTAAATAGCTTTTGCGTTTTTCAATTCTTCATCGCTTACCTTTTCTGTACGAATGCGACTGATCTCTTTCAATATTTCAGTAACTGCACTGTCTGCTTTTTCATTTCGCACAGAGGCTGTTGCATCAAAGGTTGTTTGCCAGCGACCGGCATTTATACTTGAATAAGAGCCGTAAGTGAAGCCATGTTTTTCACGAAGATTCATGAATAACCTTGCATCTGCATTGCCACCAAGAATTTGATTGGCAAGCAACACGGCAAAATAATCAGGACTGCTCATTGGAAGATCAACAAGGTTTGTAACAGTTAATTCGCTTTGAACTGCATTTGGCACATCAACAAGATCAATTTCTGTTTTTGCAGGGTTATTTACATCATTCAATTTTGGCAATGCAAGTGTATTGCCTTTCCAATCACCAAATGCTTTATTTGCTAAATCAACAGCGTGAGCGGAATCTATATCACCAACAAAAGTTAAATAACCACGTGATGGTGTTATATAAGCTGCATAAGCTTTCTTTATATCATCAAGCGTAATGTTGTTAACGCTTTGTTCAGTTGTAAATTCTCCGTTTGGATGATCTAAACCATAAGCAAGTGCATCAACCACTCTTCCTGATATTGCCTTTGCACTTTTTTCATTTGATTTGAGGTCAGTGAGCGTAAGTGATTTTATCTTATCAAAAGATTCCTGCGGAAATGAAGGATGTCTTAATGCATCTGCCATCAGCATTACAGCTTTATCAAAATATCTTGTAAGCGCTGAAGCATTTCCGCCGCTTGCATTCAAACTTACATCGGCGCCCATTTGATCAACGGCTTCATCAAAGTCAGCTTTCTTCATGGTTGTTGTTCCTTCACTCAACATATCACCCATCATGGTTAATGCACCTGCTTTGTCGCCTTCTTTCACAGGTCCGTAATCGATGTAATAACTCGCAGAAACTTTTGGTAATTTATGATCCTCAACTATCAAAACAGTGATGCCATTATTCATTTTATAAATTGCAGGATCAGGGAAAGAAATTTTTGGCGCAGGCCCGGGTTTCGGTTGTTTGGTTCTGTCAATTTTTATTTGAGCCATCGCATTCACCATTAATAAAGAACCGATGACAGCTATCAATATTTTTTTCATTGTATTTTGTTTGTACATGTTTTGAATTGAAAAGATGATTCATTAAAAATTATTGCTTGTTATTATCTCCCTGTTGCGGTAAATAATAAAGCACTACACGCTGATCTTTGTTCAGATATTTTTTTGCAACATCTCTTATTTCTTCACGTGTTATTTTTTTATATTCATCCAATTCTTCATTCACATGATTGGTGTTGTGATAGAATTCATAACCTTCCGCAAGATTACCGGCAACACTCAACATTCGTGTGTTGTTGTTCACATAATCATTTTCAAACTGGTTGATAAGTTTTTGATAATCTTGTT
>Ga0207706_10002815_pt1 | contig 16887 bp, 13 predicted proteins | sample KBSC53metaG_FD_184318 | JGI IMG/M metagenome (GOLD analysis project Ga0207706, IMG submission 184318) | Corn rhizosphere microbial communities from Kellogg Biological Station, Michigan, USA - KBS C5-3 metaG (SPAdes) (version 2) | ecosystem: Host-associated > Plants > Roots > Rhizosphere > Soil ... | reverse complement strand
CGCAATCGTAGTGGACTCGAAGCTGCCGAAACATCTGTTGCCGGCAAGGAGACTCTTTGTGACCACCGCGGTGGGAAAGCATGCCTGCGTTATGCTCGGATCGGTGTGGTGTTTCTCATGAGAAATGGGCCGAAAAGGATCGTGATCATCCGGCATGCCGAGAAGCCGGTTTCCCGCAAGCCTCATCTGGCATTGCGCGGCGAAATGCGCGCCATCGGTTTAGCGAAGCTGCTTCCGAAGATTGTGACGCCCGATTTCGTTTTTGCGTCGACTTCGACAAAGCACTCCGCCCGCCCGTACCAGACCATTCGCCCCGCGGCAGACAGGATGGGCCTGAATGTGAGCACTGTCTACGCGGACAAGGACACCAAGAAAATTGCAAGGGACTTGAAGAAGAAAAGGTACTCAGGCAAGACGATTTTGTTTTGCTGGCATCACGGTCAGATCCCCAAGTTGATTCGCGAACTGGGTCACCCGCCGCCTTACGAGCAGTGGCCAGAGGAGTTATACGATCGCATCATCAACATCGAGGCGGGCGGAATAACCAATCTCCCACAGCGGCTTTTATTTGGAGACGCGGACGAATAAGGGCCGCGCGAAGGATCCCGTCGATTCTTCGCAGCGCGAATAGATTTCTGAGCCGGGTTACTTGGCGGCTTTGGGTGGACACTGGGTGTCAAATGTCTTCTGCATCTGACTCAATTTGAGAACCCCATACAAGACGGTCAATGCCATTGCAACAACCAGAATCGAGGCAAACCTCTTTTCCATGTCGTACGCGCCCTCGCGGTTTGCGACATAGGTGGCGATAATCAAACCGAGAATGGTGATGTTGATGGCCCAGTTCACCGGCTTCGGCACAACGTAGGCAAGGGTGCCGAAGCCGGCAAGCTGGTAAATCATGAATGGCAGGATCGCCATCATCGGCAGAAGTTCCGAGGCACCAAGGGTCACGTCAATGGTTGCAGGCGCCACCGCATGCAGCAGCCGGCTGTGCGCCAGTTCATGAAACAGACCCGGAATTGCGCACAGAAGCGGCACCACGGCGAGCAATTCGAGCACCAGGGACCCGCTCCAGGTGCCGATCCTGGACACGTGATCGGCCCCTTCCCCGGTTCCCTCGGTTCCGATGTAGAGGCCCCCAACAATGGCCGCTGCGCTCGACAGCATCAGCAACTCTACCGTGATTCCAAAGCCCTCTGGTTCTCCAGCCTTGAGTAGCAGCAGCGCCAGGAATCCCGGTGTGTAAAACATGATGCGTACGAGTTTCGCCCACACACGGGCGTCGCGCTGCGGCGGCAGGATTGGGAGCGGTCGTCCGTCGATTCCAACGGTTGGTCTCACTTTGGACATGAAGACATCCTCGGATTCAACAAGTCTGCAACGCAAAGGCCTCACTGCTGGCCGGTGAAATCAATGCGAGACGCGTACTCTATACGAACCGCACGCACTAAGAATCTGTCAGAAATGACAGGTCTTCGTCGGTGGGGTGGCAGAGCGACATGGGTGGGAGGGCACATACCCATCCCGTCCATATCATTCCCCGCAATACGGATAGGTCTCACTCTATCGAAACACCCTCCTGCCCCCCTTGTAACCCCTCCACAACAGGCCCATAATCTTCTCGGAACAGCAGAAGTGTCGATGCGAGTTTTGCCGCAAGCGGCATTTCTCAAGAGGTGACCCGATGACCCGTCAGGTTCTGATTGTTATCGGCGCAGCGCTTCTATCGTTTGGCAGCATTGGACTCATCGTCGGCCTCACCTGGCTCACAGTCGCTAAAACCCTCGGAACACTCCCATACATTCTCGAAGCGCGATTTGAAACGCTACTTTACATGTTGCCCGCGCTCCTCCTGATCATTGCCATCACGGGTGCGTCCTTTATCGCAAGCGCGCTCGCCGGCAGGCAGAAGGCATCACGGCCGGACCGAATCTTCCATTTCCACACCCGGTACCACGCCTGATCCGCCGCTGCCCACCCTGAACTCGCATTCCCTGTTCAGGGTGGGAATTGCAGTACCCATTCCCGTGTCCTTTTTCAATGCGATTGCAAAGGATTAAACTCAATTGCTGGCGCGATCGCGCAATCCCGCGGGAGGCAGTCTTTGGGCTACTACACCCGAGTTCTTTCAAAAGACCAGGAGTTCCCTTCCTTCAGCGAACTCGATCAATTCGTAAGCGGTTCGCACCCTCAATTCAAGCTGACCGTTGAAGAAGGCACCGAAGAAGAATGGGACTCCATCCTCCTCTCCAGCATCGACGGCGTTGAAGTCGCTATCCTCGAGCGCAACCCTGTCTACGATGGCTCGATGGGCCAGGATCAGGTCGGCGAATTCATCGACGAGACCCAGGACTGCCTGCCCGAGAGCGGAGTAGCTTGGCTCCACGAATATCTCGCCGACGTCAAAACCGTCTACGCCTTCCAGCATCTGCAAGGGGACCACACCGAAGAAGGCAGCAACGCGCTCCACGCCCTGCGCGCGCACATCTGGGAGCGTGGCGACTCCATCATGCAGGCCGACCTCGAAGGATTCACCAACGAGGAAGGCTTTCACATCGTCTGGCAGTTCTCCGATACCGTCACCGGACCGTGGAACATGGGCGTCCTGCAGGAAGGAACCTGGCTCCACTTCGAAATGGACCTCGGCGACCCCGACCATCGCGCCGCCTTCCTCGCCGGTGAGATGCCCTCCGATCTCTCCGTAACTCGCCTCTCCGGTTCGCAAGGGCCGATCTGATGCACCCATAAGCCCAGCCTGTGATGCGAGTCACGGATGCCATCCCCCTCCGCCTTCGATGATCGATGGCAAGGAGAAGCGATGAGCGAACTCAAGAGTATCGAATTGCTGAATAAGGCAGTAGCGGATGAACTGGCCACGGTTCACCAATACATGTACTTCCATTTCCATCTGGACGATCAGGGGTTCGAGCCGCTGGCTACGCTCTTCAAGCGCACCGCCATCACCGAGATGGGCCACATTGAGAAGCTTGCCGAACGGATTCTGTTTCTGAAGGGCGATGTCGAGATGGTCGCCGGGTTTGCTGTCGAGCGCCTCACCGATCCGATCAAGATTCTTGCCAAGGCCGCCGAGATGGAGAGCAACAGCGCCCGCGATTACAACAAGTGGGCTCGTGAGTGCGCCGAGAATCTCGACGCCGCATCCAAAAAGATCTTTGAAGAGCTGGTCGGCGACGAAGAGATGCATTTCGGCGCCTTCGACAAACAGCAGGAACACATTCGCCAATTCGGCCCAGCCTATCTCGCCCTGCAGTCGTTCGGCAAAGAGGCCCCAGCCAGCGTGGGCGCGTAGTTGGCCTTTACAGCTTGCAGAAAAACTCAATCAGCTTGCGGAAAAACTCAATGGGAGAGGCAGAAGTGTCAGGGCACGACTTCAGTCGTGCCGCAAAATGCCGCGGAAAAGAGTTGGGCTTTAGCCCCTGAGGGTCTCGCGGCTGCCCCTGAGCCTGTCCTGAGCTTGTCGAAGGATCTCGGCAGGTGAGCCCACCCATCGATTCTGCCCGCTCGAGCCCTTAGGTGGAAATGTAAGTCTGTGCCCCATTCATCGCGGCTCTTTCGCGATGAGTGGGCGTCGAGGCCTCGCTGTCCACGGTCTGCCCTCTCCCCTGCACGAGGCCTTTAGCCCCGGACCCTTCTCTCGATTACCAAAATATTGTGCTCAAGTTTGCAGATAATTTCGGCCTCCCAGTCCACAATGGATTCATGAGATTTTCCTCGCACACCTCGATCATAGGCTCCGCAGAAGTACGAATCACCGCAACTCCTTTCCTGAGAGGACTCTGCGGCTAAGACCCAATGATATGAATACTTTACAGCCAAAGTCCGCCCTAACCCATTGAATGCAGGGAATTTTCCCTACAGAGCCGGGGGGGGTAGCAACCCGCAACCGATCAGTTGCATATCACCGCCACCCGTTCCCCTGTGTTCCATATCACCCGCCCCTCAGTTTCCGTCCGATAAAATCACCCTGAGGACTTCACAAAATGTCACGCAAGAAACTGATTGCCGCCAATTGGAAAATGTACAAGACCCCGGCCGAAGCCAAGGCGTTCGTCGAAGCCTTTTTGCCGCTCGTTGCCAGCCACGACCGCGATGAAATCGCTCTCTTCCCTTCGCCCGTTCTGCTGCCCACCGTGATCGCAGCCGCCAACGGTTCAAACGTCGCAGTCGGATGCCAGAACATCCATTTCGCCGAAGAGGGCGCTTACACTGGCGAAACCTCCGTCGGCCAGCTCAAAGCCGTTGGCGGAACGCACACCCTCATCGGCCACTCCGAGCGTCGTCAGTACTTCGCCGAGACCGACGAGATCGTCAACAAGAAGCTTCACACTGCACTCAAGCACGGCATCATTCCCGTCGTCTGCATCGGCGAAGTGCTCGCCGAGCGCGAAGCCGGCCAGACTGAGGCCGTTCTCAAGACGCAGGTCACAGGAGCATTCGCCGGCATCACCGCGGAGGCTGCCGCTCCAATTGTCATTGCCTATGAACCCGTCTGGGCCATCGGCACCGGCAAGACCGCCACGCCCCAAATGGCCGTTGACGCCCACAAGACCATCCGCGCTGAAGTTGCCAAACTGCTCGGCCCCGCAGTCGCGGCGAAGATGCGCATCCTCTACGGCGGCAGCGTCAAGCCGGACAATGCCACCGCGCTCCTCGGTCAGGAAGAGATCGATGGCGCACTCGTCGGCGGCGCCAGCCTCAAGCCCGACTCCTTCACCGCCATCGCCAAGTACTAACCGCCAACTCTGGGTGCCCCATCCTTTTGGTTCGCGATATGCGGACAAAAAGGGTGGGAAAGCACGAACACAAATTCGATGAACCGAAATTAGAACCAATTCGTATCAATGCTCATGCCCGCAAGCACGGATACATCAACCGCCCCGACAGCTAAGCCGGTTTCCCTAACCGGCATAGCTCCGGCGCGTGATCTTTACATCGATCGTCTGCGCAGCGTCATGACGGCTCTGGTCATCCTGCATCACACCGCCATTACCTACGGCGCCGCTGGTTCCTGGTTCTATAACGAACTTCATCCGTCCGGCTCAACTTCCAGCCTGTTGCTCACGCTCTTCTGCGCCACCCAACAGGCCTACTTCATGGGCTTCTTCTTCTTGCTTGCCGGCTACTTCACGCCGGCATCTCTGGAGCGCAAAGGCTACGCGCAATTCATTGGAGATCGCTTCACTCGACTTGGTTTACCGCTTCTCGTGTTCGGCTTTGTGCTTGGCCCGCTAACGGCCGCAATCGTCAACGCTGCCGAAGGCCGCGGATTCTGGTCTGCAATTGTCTGGCTCTGGAATCACAACAGTCTGTTCATCAACGGTCCGCTCTGGTTCGCACAGGCCTTGCTCATCTTCAGCCTCGGCTACTGCGCGTGGCGCGCAACGCTCGGCCCCTCTCTTAATCGCGCCGGCCGCTCTCCCAAGCCGGTTCCAACCTTTCTCTGGTGGCTTCTTTGTGCTGTTGGCGTAGGAACCGTAGCACTCGCGATCCGGCAATTCGTTCCATCGGGCGTGAACATCATCGGCCTCCAGCTCGGATACTTCTCCAGCTACACCTTTCTCTTCGCTCTCGGCATTGCGGCATGGAAATATGATTGGCTTCGGCAACTTCAGTGGAAGCGAGTACGACCGTGGATCATTGCGCTCGCACTCGCGTGGCCCTGCCTGCCCATCGGCATCGCCTACGCCAACAAGATGTACGGCCCCGGCAAAGCCAGCTTCGGCGGCGGCCTCACATGGCCCGCTATTCTCTACGCGTTCTGGGAGCCGTTCGTAGCCTGGGGCCTGATCGCCGCGTGGTTACTCTTCGCTCGCGCACGCATGAACCAGCCATCGCATTTTTGGTCATGGCTCAATCGTCGCGCCTACGCGGTATATATTCTCCATCCACCGGTGCTCGTCGCGGTGAGCCTGCTTCTGCATCACTGGGTCGCGCCCGCGCTGCTCAAGTTCTGCGTCACCGGAATTCTTGCGTGTGTTGCAACATGGCTCGTTGCCGATCCGTTTGTTCGCATCCCGGGAGCCGCGTCGTATAACGCGTGCTCCCTGCCCTGACAGGATCCATACAACTTGCTCGAAGCTCCGCATCATCTGACGTTCGAGGAGGGCAGCTATGGCAACCAAAAAGAAATCCAGCAGCGCGAAGAAGAGCAGCAGCGCAAGGAAATCTTCAGCGAAGAAGACCTCATCTCGCAAGTATTCTCCGTCGGCAGGAAAGAACGTTGAGACCGAGATGAAAGAAATGAAGAAGGGCAAACTCAAGTCAGGGCGCAGTGGGAAGAAAGTGACCAGCCGGAAGCAGGCGATTGCCATTGGCCTTTCGAAGGCGAGAAAAGAGGGCAAGAAGGTACCGGCAAAGAAGTCCTGAGCGGCTTCACGCCCTTCAGATCCTTGCGCGCAGCTCGCCGTCTTCGATGACATTCTCGAAGACCTTGGCCTTCACATCCGGATCCTGTTCCGACTCGCCGCTCCGGATGTCGAACGCGTAACCGTGCCACGGGCACACGACGCGTCCCGCCTCGATGGTGCCTTCACTGAGCGGCCCCTCCTCGTGTGGACAAACCCCGTCAAGCACACCGATAGTCCCGTCTATATTGGCCACGCAATATGGATGCCCGTTGGCGACAAATTCCTTGACTTCACCAGCGATCGGTAACTCCGCTTGCGAACAGATTCGCACGAACCCTGACATGTCGATGACTCCGCGAGCAAGATCGCTCTTATTCTTTGACGGTGCAATTAGCATAATAGTGCGCCGCCATATCGAAGCCAAGCGCAATTGAGCAAGCCCATGCCAAGCAGAAGAGGCCGGTCGAAACCACCGCATACCTCCGCCTCCGGCAGCGAGCGGCACCCGAGCACGCTGCGGGACTCCGCTCCTCCGCAGCCCACCATTTCATTCCGGTGGCTGGCCACTACAGCAGGCATAGCCATTCTTGCGGCCATCGCCTGCGCCTGGGCCACTCTTTGCATTCTCTTCTGGCAAGGCAGTTGGCAGCTTCTCTATCACCCGACTTCCGCCATTGTCCGCACTCCGGCAAGCGTGGGATTGGCTTTTGATTCAATCGGCTTCGCAAGCGACGCAGCGGGAGCTGCGCAACTTCGAGGTTGGTGGATCCCTGGCACCCCTCAAAGCCACTACACCGCGATTTATCTTCACGGAGCCAACGGCAACCTGGGCGACACAATCGACGATCTGCTGCGATTGCACGGGGCAGGACTCAACGTCTTTGCCTTCGACTATCGCGGATACGGCCAAAGTCGCTTTGTCCATCCCAGCGAGCAACGCTTGCGCGAAGATGCCGAATCCTCGATCGAGTATCTGGTCGGCACGCGCCACATTCCCGCCACCTCCCTCATTCTGGTTGGAAAAGATCTTGGCGCCAACCTTGCCATCGCGATGGGCGCGGCGCACCCTGAACTGGCAGGCCTCGTACTCGAGGAGCCACTTGAGTCCCCGCTAAACGCAATCTTCAGTGATTCACGCGCGCGTTTGGTCCCCGCGCAGGCGCTTGTACGCGATCGCTGGGAACTGAATGCTTCCGCAGCGAATCTACGCATTCCCTCATTGTGGATTTATTGGACGAGCGCGTCGAAGATCGACGATGAGCAAAACACACCAGCAGCCTACCAACAAGTCACTGCGCGAAAAATGTTTTCGTGGATGACAGCTTCGCCGGCAACGTCAAAGATTTATGCGGATACGCTTTCCAGATGGCTCGATGATCTGCAATCAAACGGGCGTTAGGAATTCTTTCTCTACCACTCACCAGCGACTTATCTCGTGTGGAAAACATCAGGCCCTTCGCGGCATATCCCGATGCAGCGCCTTCACCTTGTAGCCTGCCTTCTTCAGCCGCTTGGTCATCTCCTCGGCCATCATTACGCTCCGATGCTGGCCACCCGTGCAGCCAAAGGCCACCGTCAGGTAGCTTTTGCCTTCCTCAACATAGTGCGGCAGCAGGTAAAGCATCAAATCCGTGACCCTGTTCAGGAACTCCTCGGTCTGCGGAAATCCTTTTACGTAAGCTGCCACCTTCGGATCGCGACCGGTCTTGTCGTGAAACTCCGGCACAAAATGGGGATTCGGAAGGAACCGCACATCAAAGACAAGGTCAGCATCCAATGGCACGCCGTTCTTGAATCCAAAGCTGAGGCAGGATACCAGCAGCTGTTTGCTTTGGTCTTCGTGACCAAACCGACTCTGAATATGCGCGCGCAACTCGTGCACATTGAACTTTGATGTGTCGATCAGCGTGTCAGCCACGTTGCGAATCGAATCGAGAAGTTGTCTCTCTTCAACGATGGAACGGGAAACCGTCTCAGATCTCCGCAGCGGATGTGGGCGTCGGGTCTCAGAGTAACGCCGCACGAGTACAGGGTCCTGCGCGTCGAGAAAAACCACTCGCGTCGGCAAAACCTGCTTCACACGCTTGATGATTTCCGGCAGACGATCCAGCGTCAGCCCTTCTCGAACGTCAACTACGATGGCTGCTCGCTCAATCTCCGCCGACTTCGCCACCAGCCCGGCAAATTCCGGCAGCAGTTCCAACGGAAGATTATCTACCGCCTGGTATCCCAGATCTTCAAACGTCTTCAGCGCAGAGGCTTTGCCCGCACCAGAAATGCCTGTCAAAATTACCAGTTCTTTGCCGGACTGCTTTGCGACCTTGCCGTTGGCGCCTGATCGCCGAGAGTTCCCGTGACTAGCTGACTTGATAGAACCCATGGGCAAATCGTACACCGGAAACGAACCGGGGCGCAGTGTGCATCCATGCACCCCGGCACGAAGGTTATCTGGTCCTGTTACGGAACCTCTACCAGTTCCATCTGTCCGTCGCGGCGACGATGTAACACATAAAGATCTCCCGCGCGATTGCGGAAGATCAGCAGATCTCGATCCCGAAACTCCGCGTCTTTCACGGCTTCCTCGATCGTCATCGCTTTCATTGCAATCGCCTCACCGCTCGAAAGAATATGCGGCTCAACCAGCGTGGTGCTCACAGGAAAGGAGTGAACGGCAATCGCAGTGCTTGCCTTGGCCTTTGTCAGCTTCCCGTTCTCTGCAAGCGCATCGGGCTGAGCGCCTCGCGTCTTGGGACGTGCCACAGGCGGCGCTGTCAGTACTTTCTCCAACTTTGGCAACCGCTTCCGCTCAAATTGCCGGTCACGGTAACGGAGCGCCTGGTTCTCCGCATGCTGTATAGCCATCCTCAAAGCAGCTTCCAATGTGGCCGCCTTTCCGGCCGCCTCGATCGTCTGTACCCGAGCTTTCACTGTCAGATCTGCAATGTGCAGATGCCTTTGCGCGCGAAACGTAACACTGGCACGCGCGGTTTTGCCCAAAATGCGGGCGATCCGTTCCAGTCCCTCCTCGGCTTGCGCACGCAGGGACTTGGGAATACTTACTTGTCTCGCGGTGAACTCCACTTCCATGGTCAGCCTCCGCTTTCGGTTCTCCAGGGCAAGGTTCATGCTGGAGAACTTCGGATTCTATAGCATTCCCCCCTCGGGTGAAATGCTTACCGGACGTTTTTCACAGCGGGATCTGAAAATATTTCCTGCAAATTAGAATGTGGCGGCGCTCTTTTGAGCCGCGCGCCTGTGCACACATCACTTGCCCGATAAGTCCGTACCCTCTTCGGGCCGGCTCAATTGCATCTCCGCCGCCGCAGCCTCTATCTGGCTGTTTAGCTCCGCGCCAAGCAGAATCATAAGACCGGTGATGTAGAACCACGTCAGAAGGGTAATGACGGCCCCGAGCGATCCGTAAGTGAGGGTATAAGAATCAAAGAAATGAAGATACGCACGTAACCCCAGCGACGCGAGAATCCACCCGGCAATCCCCAATGTGCCTCCCGGCGTCAACCAACGCCAGCGGCGATTTTTGTAGCCTGGCGCCCAATAGTAGATGAATGCAAACGAAAGAGCCACGAGAGATATGGCGATTGTCCACGCAACGGCGCGGACAGAAATGGCCGCGGTCAGGCGCACTATGTGATCTTGAATCCGGTGATACATCGTGCGCGCAATATAGTCGCCGCCTAAAAGAGTAGCCAGACCAAGGCTGAATATGACCGTCAAAAGGACAGTCAAACCAATGGCATGGATGCGAGCAATAAAATACGAACGGGTATCGTCGATCTTGTACACCACGTTAAGTGTGTCCTGGATGGCGGAGATGCCGACTGAGGCAGACCAGACTGCCGCGATGAGACCAAAAGTCAGCTTTCCTGATGTCGCGGCCGCAGTTGTCTCGTTAAATGTGCTGAGCACCGTACCGAGGGCCGCCGTAGGAATCACCAGTGCAAGGTAGTCGAGAAGGCGTTCATAAATCTGAGACGCCGACCGCGCAGCCAAACCCAGAATCGAACTGGCGCAAAGCAGGGTGGGGAACAGTGCAAACAGAAAGTAGAAGCCTAACTCTGCTGCATGACCAAACAGGCGGTCCTCTGCAATCGCGTGCCAGGTGCGCTTTACCACCACTCCGGGCGGAACGCCTTTCAGATCCCACAAAGAGTCCAGCGGCGAACACGACACAGACTCCCAAATTCGTCGCTGTCGGCGATCTAGTCGCTGATCTATGCTGGGATTCTCGGTTGAAATGTGGCCCACCCTGGCTGACTTCCCAGCCCCCCTACCGCGCTTGACAGATTGGATGCTGAGTTCCGCAGCTTTGATGGTGCGTATAATGTCGACATTGCCGACAAGACGTGACCTACTTTCGACCGCTCAGGGCAAACCAGATCTCTTCCCCCGCGCATCCAAAAGGCCAATGGTGCATCTGCAGAGCCCTCAGTTCTTCGTAGTTACGCGCCATCGCTCTTTCGTGCGTTCTTTGAAAATCGCATTCGTCCTATTACTTCTTTCAATGGCAGACCTGCCTGCGATTCCACAGGATACGCACTCGCCTTCGGCGGTGCCCGCTGAGCAAATCCTCGCCTCCTACGAGGGACAGAATGTCTCCTCCATCGACATAGCCGGTCGCCCCGAGTTGACCACTCAGCAATTTGCGGCGGAATTTGTCCAACAAGCAGGACAACAGTTCTCAAAAGAAAAAGTGGATGCGACTCTGAATGCTTTGAAAGCAGCCGGAAAGTTCGAGGAAGTGCGGGTACAGGTTGACCCCGAAGCTGACGGCTTGCGCGTCATGTTCATCCTCGAACCTGCTGTGTACGTCGGAATTTTCCAGTTCCCCGGCGCAGAGCAGTTCCCTTACTCCCGGCTATTGCAGATCGCCAACTACACAACCGAAGCACCGTTCAATGCCGCCGAAATTGAACGCGATCGTCAACTTCTTCTGACTTTCTTCCGCCAGGCGGGCTACTTCAAAGCTGAAGTTCACGCCGAAGTACAGGTGGATTCAACCCGCGGAATTGTGAATGTGAGCTTTCATTCCACCCTCGGCAAGAAAGCAAAGTTCGGCCTCATCGAGATCACCGGCGTTGATTCTGGAATGCAAAGCGATCTGAAGAAACAGCTCCAATCCATTTCAGCGCGAACTCGAAATGCGTCAATTCGGCAGGGTAAAAGCTACGTACGGGGCCGCCTCAACAGGGCAACGGACTTCTTGCAATCACGCCTGCAAAAGCAAGGCTATCTGGGAGCACAGGTAAAACTCACCGGAGCCGAGTATCACGAAGACACAAATCTGGCTGATGTCCACTTCGATGTAAATCCCGGCCCTATGACACACGTGCGCATTGAGGGAGCTCACCTCTGGCCCTGGACCAAGAAATCTTTGCTCCCTGAATATCAGGGCATTGGTGTCGACGAGGAGACAGTGCAGGAGGGTGAAGCCGCACTCCGGTCACACTTTCAGGGCAAGGGGTATTTCGATACAAAAATTGAATCTCAAATGTCCGGCGATGCCAAAGATCGCACTGTCCTGTATCGCGTAACGAAAGGGAAGAAGCACAAAGTAGCGTCAGTTGGCGTGGCGGGAGAATCTCTGTTGAAGTCTTCCGATCTGACTCCGCACCTGACTGTCGAGAAGAAACATTTTTTGTCCCCTGGAAAATTCAGCGACGAGCTTGTCCGCTCCAGTGTTAAAAACCTGGAGGCTGTATATCAGTCAGAAGGCTTCACAAGTGCTGAGGTGACTCCATCGATCGCTGAACGCGATGGAGAGATCCACGTGACCTTCCGCGTCACTGAAGGGCCTCGCGATATGGTGCGCTCACTGAAAATCGATGGAGCGAACACGCTTTCCCAATCGCAATATGCTCCCGGGGGATTGAAACTTGCAGTAGGACAGCCGTACGCGCAGAAAAACATTCAGGCCGATCGTACCAACGTGGTTGCTCACTATCTCAAGGCTGGGTACCTCAAATCGAGCTTTCGCGAGACTGCCACCGTTGCTTCGAAAAAGGAACCGCACCAGATCGACGTCGTTTACCACATCTATGAAGGCCCGCGAGTATTCACCGGCGATCGGTTGACATTGGGCCGGGTTCAGACGAAACAACGCTTGATCGATCTGGATGTCGTATCCATCAAGCCCGACACACCCCTTACCGAAACAGACCTGCTGACCGCAGGAAGCAAGCTGTACGAACACAGCGGCGTCTTCGATTGGGCAGAGGTCGACCCGAAGAGACAAATCCGAACGCAGACCAAAGAAGACGTCCTCGTCAAGGTTCATGAAGCGAAGAAGAACCTGTTCACTTATAGCCTTGGGTTTGAAATAATCAACCGCGGTGGCAGCGTTCCGAGTGGAACGGTTGCTGTCCCCGGCTTGCCACCGATTGGTTTGCCCGACGATTTCACGACAAGCCAAAAGACTTTCTACGGACCACGAGGATCTATCCAATACACACGCAACAACATCCGCGGGAAAGGCGAGTCGCTATCGTTTACGGCCTTCGCGGGGAGACTCGATCAGCGAGCGTCTTTGTTCTATATCAATCCATACCTGCGATGGTCGAGATGGAGGGCCACGACCTCGCTCTCCGCAGAGCGCAACGAAGAAAATCCGGTCTACTCTTCGGAACAGGAAATTGCCAGCTACCAAATTCAAAAATTCCTCGACCCTGAAAAAAAAGACCTATTGACCTTTCGCTACAGCTTTAGTCAAACGGACCTGTTTCGCCTGGAAATCCCAGATTTAGTGCCACCAGAAGATCAACACGTACGACTCTCAACTCTCGCTGCCAACTTCACTCGCGATACCCGCGACAATTTTCTTGATGAGCACAGCGGAGTCCTGCGTTCTATCGAGCTTGATCTCAACGCCATCAAGCTCGGCTCCAGCGTGAACTTCGCAAAACTGAATTTGCAAGCTGCCTTTTACAAGGAAAAGTTTCATCACATCGTTTGGGCTAACAGCATTCGCATTGGCCTGGCTCAACCTTTCGCAGATAGCCGCGTTCCACTCAGTGAAAAATTCTTCACGGGCGGCGGTGATTCTTTGAGAGGTTTTCCCCTCGATGGCGCTGGTCCGCAGCGGGAGGTTCCAGTTTGCAGCACTGGATCCAACACCGACTGCTCACTGATCCAGGTGCCCGCCGGGGGCAATGAACTGCTGATCATCAACTCCGAGGCTCGCATTCCCATGCCCTTTAGAAAGGGCCTCAGCATCGTCGCGTTTTACGACGGCGGCAACGTGTTCCCCTACGTGGGCTTTAACGACTTCACCGAGCTCTATTCAAACAACGTTGGACTGGGCTTACGCTATTCCACTCCAGTCGGGCCAATTCGCATCGACGTCGGACAAAATCTCAACCCCGTGCCTGGCATCAAATCCACGCAGTACTTCATAAGCATCGGACAAGCCTTCTAAAGGAGCGCTCCCGTGAACAAGATCGCATCCTCTTCCGATCCTTCAGGAACTCCAACCCCGAGATCGCAGACGGTCAAGCGTCTTCTCTTGAAAACCATCAGATGGACTGTCCTGTTCATTGTCGGACCGATCATAATCGGCGCAATCGTACTCGTCCCCCTTCTGAATAATCAGCGTTTCCATTCATACCTTCTCGCCACATTGCAGACGCAAGCCAGTCAGAAACTAGGAGCGCGCGTGGAGTTGCAGAATTTCGTGCTTCACCTGTCTACGTTGAGCCTCGATCTTTACGGCCTTAAGATTCACGGTGCAACGCCTTATTCCGACCCGCCTTTGCTGCAGGTTCAGCATGTCTATGCCGGCGTTCGCATCGTTTCCGTGCTCCAAAGCAAGTGGTATCTCGATAGCTTTCAAGTCGATCGACCCGTAGTGCAAATATTCGTTGATAAGAACGGAGTTTCGAATATTCCCACAATCAAGAGCAGCGGTGGCGCCAGCACCAGCGTCTTTGATCTCGGAATTCGTCACGCAATCCTGGAGAATGGAGAGGTCTACTACAACAGCAGGCCAGCCTCTTTAGCACTCGATCTTCATAACGTTTCATTCAACACCTCATTCAACAGCCTGCTCCAGAAATACTCCGGGACATTGACATACTCCGACGGACACTTGACATATGGAACCGTCCAGCCCCCACAACACTCCGTAACCTTACAGTTTGATGCCACCCCGACGTCCTTTCATCTGAACCAGGCAAAGCTGACAACCGGCAATTCACAATTGATTCTTGACGCCACTGTTGAAAACTACAACTCACCCGCCATACGCGCGCAATACAAAGCAAACGTCGACGGAGCGCAGCTGGCGGAGATGCTGCACAATCCTTCTCTTCCGGCAGGACTGATCTCCGCCACCGGTTCTTTGCAATATCAACAGATCGCAAACCGTCCTTTTCTTGAAACCCTGACCATCAATGGCGACCTCAAGAGCCGACGGATGGTTGTGAGAACGCAGAAGGCAACAGCCGAAATTGCCAACGTGGATGCTCACTACTCATTCGCAAACGGCGACGCGGTCCTGCAGGATTTCCGCGCCAATCTTCTCGGTGGCGAAATCACGGCTCAGGGCACCATGAAGCGCATCTCAGGCGAATCAAGTTCACGATTCAACGCCAGCGTTCGAAGAGTTTCGCTCGCAGAGATTCGCAACTTGCTTGGGACGACTGGCGCGAGCCCCGGCGTCGCGGTGGAAGGCACGATGAATGCATCTGCCACAGCCTCCTGGGGAAAAACATTCGACGACCTTGCCGCTCATGCAGATGCGACAATGAACGGCCGGGTCGCCAATCGCCAGCAAGGCGCGACCGCGACTACCATCCCGGTCGAAGGAGTGGTTCACGCGACCTATTATGGCAACGGCCAGCGGTTGGCGCTCGACAACAGCTATCTTCGAACACCGCAAACCAACATCGCGATGAATGGAGTTGTCAGCACTAGGTCAAGTCTCGCACTCCAGGTTCAGGCCAATGACCTCCGCGAAATTGAAGCGGTTGCGAGCATCTTTCGGGAGTCCGCCGCTGGCACCCCCCCGCAACCGATTGGCCTCTCGGGCACGGCCTCATTTCAGGGCGTCGTTCAAGGCTCCGTAACCGTCCCGCATCTCACCGGCCAGTTGACGGCGCAGAACCTTCAGGCCAACGGGACCACCTGGAAAGTACTTCGCGCTCACGTGGATGTCAGTCCGTCGCAAGTCAGCTTGCAGCAGGGAGATCTCGAGCCGGCCAGCAAGGGCAAAGTCTCATTCAACGCGACCGCCGGTCTCCAGAAATGGTCATTTTCGAGCGCGAGTCCCATCACACTTCAGCTCAACGCGTCGCAAATGGATTTGTCCGAACTGGAAAAATTGCTGAATCGGCAGATACCGGTAACCGGCACAGTAAGCGCAAACGTTGCTCTTCACGGCACCACACTGAGTCCGATTGGAAAGGGCAGCGTCACACTCGCTGACGCCACGGCATACGGCGAGCCGATATCAAATGCGCAAGTCACCCTCTCTGGCAACGGAGACGAAGCCCATGCCGATCTTTCGGTCCGCGCAACTGCGGGTGCCCTTCAAGGAAGGGTAACTATTCGACCGAAGGAGAAAACATACACGGCGCAGATTAGCTCCGCTAATATCCAACTGGCTAAACTGGAAGCTCTCAAATCAAGGGGCGCGGATGTGACCGGCGTGGTGAACATCAGCGCCACCGGCAAGGGCACCTTCGACAATCCGCAGATGACCGCTACAGTCGAGATCCCGACCCTGGGCGTCCAGCAGGAATCCATCACCGATATTCGCCTGCAAGCGAACGTAGCGGATCACGTCGGAACCGCCAAGCTCACCTCGACCGCTGCGAATGCATCCATTACCGCGAATGCGAAAGTCAGCCTGTTGGGCGACTTCCCTGCTGACGCAACCCTCGACACACAAGGAATTGCGCTTGGGCCGCTCCTCGCTGCGTATGCGCCTGGTGAAGCCGCAAACCTCACCGGACAAACTGAAATCCATGCAACCCTTCACGGCCCGCTCAAGCAAAAGGAGCAATTGGAGGCTCATGTAACTGTTCCGGTCCTCAATCTGGCATATGGGAAAAATGTCTCGATGTCCGCAGCCGCTCCAATCCATGTCGACTTCAAAAATGGCGTGATCGATGTGCAAAGGTCCACCATCCACGGCACAAATACCGATTTGCAGTTTCAGGGATCCATACCCATCGACAAGAATGCACCCATGTCTTTGTTGCTCGTCGGTGCAATCGATCTTCAACTAGCGCAATTGTTCGATCCCGACCTGAAGAGTTCAGGACAGGTGAAATTCAATATCAATTCTTATGGATCAAATGGACGAGATATTGGTGGCAGCATCGACATCGTCAACGCCAACTTCTCGTCGGCTGACTTGCCAGTAGGCCTTCAGCACGCAAATGGTTCTCTTGCCGTCACCCCAGATCGAATCAACATCACGAAGTTTGAAGGAACCATCGGCGGAGGAACAGTTACGGCGCAAGGCGGAATTGCGCTTCGCCCTGCCATTCATTTCGAT
>Ga0207706_10002814_pt1 | contig 16888 bp, 21 predicted proteins | sample KBSC53metaG_FD_184318 | JGI IMG/M metagenome (GOLD analysis project Ga0207706, IMG submission 184318) | Corn rhizosphere microbial communities from Kellogg Biological Station, Michigan, USA - KBS C5-3 metaG (SPAdes) (version 2) | ecosystem: Host-associated > Plants > Roots > Rhizosphere > Soil ... | reverse complement strand
CAGGGAGGTCCATGAATATTCTGCTTCTGGGCTCGGGCGGTCGCGAGGATGCGCTCGCCTGGCGCCTTAGGCAATCGCCGAGCTGCGGCCAACTCATCGCCGCGCCGGGCAATCCGGGCATCGCCCGCTGGGCCGATTGCGTCGCGATCGACCCGTGCGATGCAGCGGCCGTCGTCGAACTCGCACGGCGCAGCGGCACCCATCTCGTCGTGGTCGGGCCGGAAGCGCCGCTCGTCGCCGGTGTCGCCGACGCTCTGCGCGAGGCAGAGATTCCCGTGTTCGGCCCCAACGCCGCCGCCGCGCAGCTCGAGGGCTCGAAGGGGTTCACCAAGGAGTTGTGCCGCGCCAACGGCATCCCGACCGCGGCCTATGTCCTGGTCGACCGCGCCGCGGACGGGCTCGCCGCGCTCGACAAGTTCGGCATCCCCGTCGTCATCAAGGCCGATGGCCTGGCCGCGGGCAAGGGTGTCACCGTTGCAATGAGCCGAGCGGAGGCGGAAGCCTCTATCGAGGCGGCCGGGGACGGCCCGCTGGTGATCGAGGAATTTCTCGAAGGCGAGGAAGCCAGCCTGTTCGCATTGGTCGACGGAGACGTGGCCGTGCCCCTGGCATCGGCCCAGGATCACAAGCGCGTCGGCGAAGGCGACACCGGCCCCAATACCGGCGGCATGGGCGCCTACGCGCCGGCGCCGGTGCTGACGCCCGAGCTGCAACGACGGGCCATGGACGAAATCGTCGAGCCCACCGCTCGGGCCCTTGCCACGGCCGGAACGCCGTTCAGCGGGATTCTCTATGCCGGACTCATGCTCACCGCCCATGGCCCGAAGCTGATCGAATATAACGTCCGCTTCGGCGACCCCGAGTGCGAAGCCATCGTGCCGCTCATCGAGGGAGACTTCGCCGAGTTGCTGATGGCTGTTGCGTGCGGCAGCCTGGGTGAGATCGACGCGCCGCGCCTTTCCGCAAGGCATTCGGTGACGGTGATTGTCGCAGCGCGCGGCTACCCCGGTGCTCCCGCCAGCGGCGGCTTGATCCGGGAGATCGAAGCGGCCGAGCAGGTCGAGGGCGTGACCGTGTTCCACGCCGGGACCGCGCTCGGCGACAGCGGGTTGGTCGCCAAAGGCGGCCGCGTCCTTGCCGTCACTGCCGTTGCCGAGACCTTCGCGAACGCCCGGGCGCGCGCCTATCGAGCGGTGGACCAGATCGATTTCGCCGACGGGTTCCACCGCCGCGACATCGGCTGGCGCGAGCTCGCGCGGGAACATGCATGAACGTCCTCTGGAGCTATTTCTGGCCCTGTTTTGCGATTGGTCTGGTGGTTGGCGTGCTCGTGGGCGTGTTTGCTTTCCACCGCTGGCCGAAGCGGAAACGGAATCTCGCGCTCGGATCCGGCGCGATTGCGGCCGTGGCGCTTGCACTGGTCTGGCACGGACCACTCGGCGGCGCGGACCGCTTCGCCTCCCGGGTGGAGCGCGCTGCCGATGAGGCCCTGAATTATTATGAGGTGCCGACGATCCACGCCTCGCTCCATCGTGGCCCGCTCAGCCGAAGGTTGATTCTCGCCGGAACTGCTGATGATTTCCAGCGCAGCGAGCTGCCGCGGCTGTTCAGTCAGCTGCCGGGCGTCAGCCGGGCTCAGTGGGGAACGTCGCCGGGTGGACCGCCGTTGATGCTGGAAGGCACGGCGGTCGCCATTCTGGGCTTCCTCTTCGGGCTGCTGCTCGCTTATCTGATCGAACTTCACCGTCGGTACAACGCGCAATGGAAGTGGTGATTTAATGGATCTGATCCGTGAATATTGGTGGCTCATCGTCGTTGTCGTGGCGCTGGTCCTCGCGTTCGTCCTCCTGCGTCCACGCCAGCGCGTGCGGCTGACCGACAGCGCGCCGGTCCGGCCGCATATGCCTCACCAGAAGGGCCCGCCTGAAGGCCGGGGCTTGGCGGGAGAAGCGGCGGCCGCGACCAGCGACATCACCGGCGAGCTGATCAGCGCTCCGGTCCGCCGCAAGCTTGATGGCGTGGATGAGCCGAACGACGATTTGTGCCAGATCAAAGGCGTTGGACCGAAGTTCGCGGAAGCACTCCAGGGGCTCGGCTTCTCGCGCTTTCAGCAGCTCGCCAGCCTTAGCCCGATCGAAATCGAGCGGCTGGACGGGCAGCTCGGCGCCTTCCGCGGCCGAATCGCCCGAGATCGCGTTGTTGAGCAGTCCGAATATCTGGCGCGGGGAGACCTCGACGGCTTCGAGCAGCGATTCGGAAAGCTCTAGCCGACGGCGGCGCTTTCGCTTTCCGCCGCTTTCCGCCGGGAGCGCGAGGCGATCAGCTTGTCGATCTTGCGACCGTCCATATCGACGATCTCGAACGACCAACCGTCGTGGCGAAATTTCTCGCCCGTGTCGGGGAGGTGCTTGAGCACTGACAGAGCGAAACCCGCGACCGTCGAATAATCGCGGTCGACGGGCATGTTCACGCCGAGCCGGTCTGACAGGAGGTCCGCGCTCGCGGCTCCGGACACGAGCCAGCTGCCATCGTCGCGCTCGACGAGGGGCGGCTCCTCGCCCTGCTCGACGTCGTGCGCGAAGGTGCCCGCGAGCGCCGCGAGGATGCTTCCCGGAGTTACGATTCCGTCGAGATGGCCATATTCGTCGTGCACCAGCGCAAGCGGCACATCGGCGAAGCGAAGGACAGCGAGCGCGTCCATCGCGTCCATCAGGTCGGGGATCACCGGGGCGGAGCGGCACAATTGCTTGAGGTCGAGCGGGTGACCCTGGAGCGCCGCGGCCATCACGTCGCGAGTCTGGATCACGCCGACGATATTCTCGACAGCGCCGTCGGCGACCGGGATCCGGCTGTGCGGCGATTGGAGCAAAGTCCGGCGGATCTCTTCCGGTGTTGCTCCAAGGTCGATCCAGTCGATCTCGGTCCGCGGAGTCATCACTTCGCGCACCGGACGGTCGGCGAGCCGGACGATGCCCGAGATCATCGCCCGCTCGTCTTCTTCGAGCACGCCCGCGGTCTGCGCCTCGGCGACGACGAGGTGCAGCTCCTCCGCAGTCACGTGATTCCTCGATTCGCGATCGAAGCCGAATATCTTGAAGATCAGCGCGCTCGAGCGCTCGAGCACCCAGACGAACGGGGCGGTTATCACCGACAGCCAGTTCATTGGCCGCGACATGATGACCGCGATCGGTTCGGGCGAGCGAAGCGCGATCTGCTTGGGAACGATCTCCCCGATCACAAGCGAGACGTAGGTGGTCAGCACGATCACCAGGCCGAACCCGACGGTATGCGCCGTGTCCGGGGAAAGGCCGAGAGCTTGGACCCGCTGCGCTGCCGGTTCGCCCAGTTTCTCGCCCGAAAAAGCGCCCGCAAAAATGGCGATCAGCGTGATTCCGCTCTGCACCGTCGACAGGAAGCGGCCAGGATCCGAGGCAAGCTCGAGCGCGCATTTGGCGCCTCCGCTCCCGCTCTTGGCCATCGCTTTCAAGCGCGCCTCGCGCGCCGAAACGATCGCCAGCTCGCCCATCGCCAGGACCCCGTTGACGCCGACGAGGCCGAGGATGAGGATGACGTCGAGCCAGGGGATGGGGGTTAAATGGTCGCTCATAAGCGGCGGGCGAGTTTAACCTTCTCTTGCGGCCGTTCACAAGCGTCCCTGAATAACAGGGACGGAACATCGCCGGATTGCACCGGTTTCATCAGACAATCAGAGGGGAACTCGCGCACATGACCATCGGCAGAATCGTAAAAACCCTTGTTGCCGGTTGCGCGATCGGGGCGGTCGCAGGCTGTCAGACCGCGCCTCCACCCCCGGTCGTCGTACCTGCGGCCTTCACCCCGCTCGGAGTCACGGCGCCCTATTTGATGGGCGACGTGATCGGCGGCCTCAAGACGCGGTCGGCGAAAATGAAGGCAGCCAAGATCCGGCCGCTCGGTCCGGCCGAGGTTCCCTCTTACATGGCCGAACTCGGGTCGGAGTTGAGGCGCCAGACGGCCGGTATCGGCCTTGATGTCCTCCAGGTCGGCGGCGGCATCGTCGTGCGCATTCCGGCCGCCTTCACCTTCGACGCCGGAAGTGCGGCCGTGAAAGCGCAGACGGACGCGACGCTGCTCGAGATCGCGCGAACCGTGAAGACCCGCAGCCGGACCTTCGTCGACGTCCTTGCCCACACCGACACATCGGGGACTCCGCAGGTGAACCAAGGCTTGTCGGACAAGCGGGCGGCGGCAGTCGCGGCCTATCTTGCCGGCCACGGGGTTTCCAAGGCACGGATTGCTTCAAGAGGCCTCGGCGAAAGCGCGCCGCTCTACAATCCGGAGACCAGTGAGACCGAGAAGGGCGCCAACCGTCGGATCGAAATCAGGCTGGTCCCGTACCGCGGCTAGCGCCGGTCGGCGAAGAAGCCTCGAAGCAGCTCCGCCGCTTCGGCCTCACCGATTCCGCCGAGGACGTCGGGCCGGTGATGACAGGTTGGCTGGGCGAATATCCGGGGCCCATGCACGACCCCGCCGCCCTTCGGATCCTCGGCCGCGAATCGCAACGACCTGAATCGCGCAATGGAGATCGCCGCGGCGCACATGGCGCAAGGCTCGAGCGTCACCCACAAGGTACACTCGTCGAGCCGCGAAGTGACGAGGCTGGCCGCCGCCGCCCGGATCGCCTCCATCTCGGCATGAGCAGTCGGGTCCGACGATCCGCGCATCGAATTGCGGGTTTCGGCAATGATCCGATCGTCGAGCGTCACCACTGCGCCGACGGGGACCTCGCCCTCGGCAGCGGCGCCCGCGGCAAGATCGAGCGCCCGGCGCATCGGCGGAGGTAGCGGGAAGCTCATCGCGCCGCGGCTAGCGGACACGAGCGCCGAAGTCACACCGCCCGTCTATTGGGCGTTGTCCGTCACGGGCTCCGACTGGTTCCGCCCCGGCTTCTCGACGATGACCGCCGGGACCTTCACGGTCGTTTCTGTGGTGCCGACCTTGACCGACCCGGTCTCCACGTCGAACGCGGGGGCCTGACCGCCCTTTGCGCTGACGCCGTTGCGGCTCGCGGTGATTTGCGGCGCCGTCCCGCCGCGGATCTGGTTGATGTTGACGAGGCCGGTTGCGAGGAGCGCGACGATCGCGACGACCACGATAATCAGGACGAGGAGGACAGCGCGCATTGGTGATAATCCCGGAATTGAGGCAACCGACGACGACCAAACGCAATTGTTGTTCGACGGTTGCCGCAGTATCCCCGCGTGACGACATTGACGAGCCAGTCCCGAGCGGCTAACGGGCGGCGCTCTTCGGGCCTATATGGCTCGCACACGAAAATCAGGATTGAGACCATGTCGCGGGTTTGCGAGCTGACCGGCAAGGGCCGGCAGGTGGGTAACAACGTTTCCCACGCCAACAACAAGACGAAGCGCACGTTTTTGCCCAACCTGCAGAACGTCACGTTGATCTCCGATGCGCTCGGCCAGAGCGTGAAACTGCGCGTATCGACGCACGGCCTGCGTTCGGTCGAGCATGTCGGCGGCCTCGACAATTGGCTGCTCAAGACGAGCGACGACAAGCTTTCGGCCAAGGTGCGCAAGTTGAAGCGCGAGATCACCAAGAAGGCCGCTCAGCCCGCTTCGTAAATTCAGCTAACCAGCTGACTTCAAACGGATTTTGCTGAACAAGAGCTGCACGCCGCGTTCAGCCTCCATTGCCCGCGAATCAGGCATTAGTGCCTGCATTGGCGGGGTTTATCCCCTTTTCCCCGTCACGCCTGGCGACAGGCGAATTCCCTCGCGTCGCGTAACGAGGGGGGCCCAGCGTGCGTAATCGCGCTGGGCCCATTTTTTTCCCGATCAGGGAAACACCCGCCGGACTTCCAGGCTTCCGGCAGGAAGGGGCTTCAAAAGCGCGCTCGCCGGCGCGGAATGATCCAGCCACGAGCTCCACGATTCCGCCGGAATGATTGCGACCTGCCGCCCATGGTAGGAGGCGACGTCCGCGCCCGGCTCGGTCGTCAGCATCGTGAAGGCCTCGCCCACTGCAGGGCTCTCACGCAGCAGGCCGGCGATGCCGAGGACCGGCTCGTTCGTTCCCGTAAATAGCCAGCGATCCTTCCGCTTCTGCTTGGGGTCCTGAGGCGCCGTGAACTCGTAAAAACCGTCGGCAATGATCAGGCATCGGCCAGTCGGGAATTCGCGCCCGTCGGAGCGGAAGTTGTAAACCGGCTTGCCGTTCGTTCCGGGCCAGCTCCAGCGCCGGACGACGAGCTCGTGGCGGCCCGATTGTCCGGCCCGGACGATCGGCGCCGGATCGGTGATGCAAATATCCTTCGGCTGAAGGTTGGGCACGCCATCGGGAAAGTCGAGCGGAAGGTCGATCTCGCGAAACAAACGCGCGACCTCGTCGACCGATTTGTTCTGCGTGTAGAGGTTGCACATCCGCCGGCTCAGGGCATGTCGAACAGCTGCGCGAGCTGGTCGACCATCGCCCCCGCCAGCTGGTCGGCGTCCATGATGGTGACCGCGCGGCTATAGTAGCGCGTCACGTCGTGCCCGATGCCGATCGCGATCAACTCGACGCTCGATCTCTTCTCGATCCAGTCGATGACCTGCCGCAAATGGCGCTCGAGGTAGCTTCCCCCATTGGCCGACGCCGTCGAATCGTCGACCGGCGCACCATCCGAGATGACCATGAGGATCCGCCGCTCCTCGGCGCGGCCGATCAGGCGGTTGTGCGCCCAGAGCAGCGCTTCGCCGTCGATATTCTCCTTGAGCAGCCCTTCGCGCATCATCAGCCCGAGGTTGCGGCGCGCGCGGCGATAGGGCTCGTCCGCCCGCTTGTAGACGATGTGCCGCAGGTCGTTGAGGCGTCCCGGATTTGGCGGACGTCCAGCGGACAGCCATGCCTCGCGGCTCTGCCCGCCCTTCCAGCCTCGCGTGGTGAAACCCAGCACTTCGGTCGAGACGCCGCAGCGTTCGAGCGTCCGCGCGAGGATGTCCGCGCAGATCGCGGCGATCGCGATCGGCCTCCCGCGCATCGACCCCGAATTGTCAATCAGGAGCGAGACAACGGTGTCACGAAATTCGGTGTCGCGCTCGATCTTGTAGGACAGCGAATGGCTCGGGCTGACGACCACCCGGGCGAGCCGGGCGGCATCGAGGAGTCCTTCTTCCTGGTCGAAGTCCCAGCTGCGCGCCTGCTGCGCCATCAGTCGCCGTTGAAGCCGATTGGCGAGGCGGGTCACGACATTCTGTAGCCCGCCCATTTGCTGGTCGAGATAGGCGCGCAGCCGCCCCAGCTCCTCCTCGTCGCACAGCTCGCCGGACTCGACGACTTCGTCGAACCGGGTCGTGAACGCCTTGTAGTCCGTCTCGGGCGTGAGATCCCAGTTGCGCCGGCCCGGTGAGGCGGAGACGCTGTCGCTCAAGTCGTCGCCGGCGGTCGATTCCTCCTCGCCGGCTTCCATCTCCTCACTTGAGTCGCCGCTGGCGTCCTGGTCCTCGACCTCTTCGCCACGGGTCTCGACGTCGCCACCGCCAGGTGTGCTGTCGTCCCCCTGCTCGGGTGAATCGTCGCCGCCCCCCTCGTCGCCTTCGGCGTCCTCTCCCGCATCTTCAGGCTGGTCCTCGACCGGCTCCTCCGCGACAGCGAGATCGAGATCTTCCAGCAACCGCCGCGACAATCGGGCGAATGCGCTCTGATCATCGAGCGTCAGCGCCAGCGCGTCGAGCTCGGCCGCCGCTTTCTCCTCGATCCAGGGAGCGACCAGTTTCAGCCCCGCCAGCGCGGCGCGCGGCGGCGCCTCTCCGGTCAGCCGCTCACGGGCCATCAGGGCAACGGCAGTCGACAGCGGCACTTCCTCGGCGCTGCGGGCCCGAACGATTGCATCGGCGCGCACCCGCGCCTCGGTCAGCTGCGCGAGATTGTCTTTGACGCCGCCCATCGTCCGGGCTCCGAGCGCTTCGACGCGCGCCATTTCGAGCGCGTCGAACACGGCTCGCGCATCAAAGTCGGCTGGGGCGACCCGCGAATGGAGGCGCGCGTCATGGTAGCGCAGGCGAAGCGCAGCGGAGTCCGCGGCGCCGCGCGCTTCGGCCACCAGTCGCGGCTCGAGCGCCGGGCCAGGGGATGCCACGCGCGCTGTCTTGCCTGACGCCGGCGCATGATCGGAGGTGAACACGACCTCGACCTCGGCATCCTTGGCAATCGCCCGCGAAGCGCCCGCAAGCGCGCGTCGGAAGAGGTCGATGCGCTCAGCCATTCGCTTGCTCTAGCCGTGGTCGCCGACAGGCAAAAGTCCCCCGCCTGGGCGATACTACTTAGTCGAAATTCACGAGATTTGATAAGTAGTTAATCAGAGATTGACTCTGCTGCTTGAGCCGTCGCAGGTTCGAACCTTCGCGCGGCAACGGGTCGAGGAAGCGAACAACGGCTGCGCGTGTGTGAGTAATCTGGGGAGAAAATCATGTCCTTTGGATACAATGGCCAAGGCGTCATTGACGGCGAACAAACGTCGTTCAGACAATCATTCAGCCTTGATCCCTATGTCGGCGGAACCTGGCGCGACAAGGTGATCGCTCCGCTGACCGGGACGTTCAGCGTCACCAGCCATATCGACACCGGACTGACCGTCGATAGCACGAACGGCATCGTCACCTACGGCTTCTACACGGGCACCCATGAGGTCGGGATCAACAACAATCCGCATCTTGGCGAGGGACAAGGCTACACTCCGTTCAGCGCAGCCCAGAAGGCCGCGGCCGTCAACGCCATTGGACTGTGGGACGACCTCATCCCGCTTAGCTTCGTCAACGTCGGGGACGTCACCCCCAACGAATGGGCGCAAACCCAGGCAACGATCCTTCTTGCAAACACCTCGACCGGGCCTGCGCAGGCATGGGCTTATTATCCCGAGTCGAAACATCAATACGCGCGTCTCAGCAGCGACGTCTGGACGGCCGATCCGAACATCAACAACACTAACAATTGGTTCGACTTCGGCGGCTATGGCAACACGACACTGATCCACGAGCTCGGCCACACGCTCGGGCTGTCGCACCCCGGCGCTTACAACTTCGGCCCGGACTTCAGCGCGACTTATGTGAACGGCGCGGAATATGCCCAGGACAGCATGCAATATTCGATCATGTCCTATTGGTCGGGTGGCGAGACCGGGCAGATCACCCGCGATTGGCTGTCGCAGCAGGCGAACTATCCGCAGACGCCGATGCTTCACGACATCTTCGTGATCCAGGAGAAGTATGGCGCCGATCCACTGACCCGCAACACGGACACCACCTACGGCTACAATTCGAATGCGGGCAAGGATGTCTACGACTTCACCAAGAATCCGTATCCGAACCTTTCGATCTACGACGCCGGCGGCAATGACACACTCGACTTGTCGGGCTCGAATGCCGGAAACTTCATCGACCTGCACCCGGGGTCGTACAGTTCTGTTGGACAGGCCGTGCCCACGCTCGCCGAAGTGAATGCTGCACGCGCGGCGCTCGGTGCCGAGCTCGGGATCACGCTTACGCCTTACACCCAGGCCACGCTGAATGCGCGCAAGGCGAGCTTCCTGCCGGCCATCGAGAACAACGTGTTCTACGACACCGGCGTGCACGGCGTGAACGCGACGCAGTTCAGCAACCTGTCGATCGCCTATAATACGATTATCGAGAATGCGATCGGCGGGTCCCAGCGGGACGTTCTGTGGGGCAACGACGTCGCCAACGTCCTCAAGGGCATGGGCGGCAACGACGTGCTCAATGGGTTCGGCGGCAACGATACGCTGTACGGCGGCGCCGGCGACGACACGTTCGTCTTCGTCAATGACGGTTCGACCGACACGATCGCGGATTTTGTGAGCGGCCACGACAAGATCGACCTGAGCGCGCTTGGCGTCGGCGCGAGAGACGTGTCGTACAACTCGAGAACGCACCAGGTGGAGATCGATCTCAATCACGATCACCATGCCGACATGTACATCAATGTGTCGACCTCAGTGGCGAACGGAGACTACATCTTCCATACCTGAACGCTGTGAGTAGAAGGGAAATGGGGCGCTGCCATCGGCGGCGCCCTTTTCTTTGGGATCAGGCCTTCCCGACGACGCTTTCAGGCAGGTCCTCGCCGAACACGCGCTGATAATATTCCGCGATCAGCGGCCGCTCGGCTTCATCGCACTTGTTGAGGAAGCTGACCCGGAAGGCGTAGCCGACGTCGCCGAAGATGTGCGCATTCTGCGCCCAGCTGATGACCGTTCGCGGGCTCATCACCGTCGAGATGTCGCCGTTGATGAATCCCTGGCGCGACAGTTCCGCGACCTTGATCATCTTCTCGACAATCTCCTTGCCGCCCGGATCGTCATACTCGCCCGACTTGGCGAGAACGATCTGCGCTTCGACCGACGCCGGCAGGTAGTTCAACGTGGTGACGATGTTCCAGCGATCCATCTGCCCCTGATTGATCGCCTGCGTGCCATGGTAGAGGCCGGTCGTGTCGCCGAGGCCCACCGTGTTGGTGGTCGCGAACAGCCGGAACCATGGGTTCGGGCGGATCACGCGATTCTGATCGAGCAAAGTGAGCTTGCCCTCAGCTTCGAGAACGCGCTGGATCACGAACATCACGTCCGGGCGGCCGGCATCATATTCGTCGAAAACCAAAGCGACCGGATGCTGCAGCGCCCACGGCAGCAAGCCTTCGCGGAACTCGGTCACCTGCTGGCCGTCGCGAAGCACGATCGCGTCGCGGCCGACGAGATCGATCCGGCTGATATGGGCGTCGAGGTTGATCCGGATGAGCGGCCAGTTGAGCCGCGCGGCGACCTGCTCGATGTGCGTCGACTTGCCAGTGCCGTGATAGCCCTGGACCATGACTCGGCGGTTCTTCGCGAATCCGGCGCAGATCGCCATCGTCGTGTCCGGATCGAACACATAGGTCGGGTCGAGGTCGGGAACGCGCTCGTCCGCTTCGCTGAACGCCGGCACCTCCATGTCGGAATCGACGCCAAACAACTCGCGCAGTTTCACGACCTTGTCGGGTGAGGCCATCAGAGTCTCCGCCCGGCTTTCGGGCTGCACGTTGGGAAGATCGGTCATCGGAAGGGCCTTAGGGGAACGGCGCTTGCGCCTCAATCTCGGCTTACCTTGGCGGGTAACGGGAAGAGCCTGGTGAACCGCTCTGCGAGCGCAATGTCTCCTTCGACGCGGACCATTTCAAGGGGTGCGCCGCCGTGAATCACCGCGGCCACCTCGGTCGGCGAGCCGATGAAGGTGACGTCGCAGCCCTCGGTTTCCCGGCGCTCGACGTCCAGCCGGTCGCTCGACAACGTGGTGACATAGCTCGCATCGCCGAGGCGGAAGCCGACCCTGGCGCGCAGCCCACCCGCTTGCTCGGGCGAAAACAAGGTCTGCAGCGACATGATCAGTGAGACATGGCTCATCGGCAGGGTGGGATCGTGGAGTGGACTTCGCGCGGCCCAGCGCCCGAGCGAAGCAATCACCGGAACGGCTTCGAGCCCCCATTCGGTGGCCTCATAGACCTGCACCGAAGCCGGCGGCGGCAATCTTGTCTTGCGGACGAGCCCGCGCGATTCGAGTTCCGCGAGGCGCTTCGTCAGGACATTGGCGCTGATTCCGGAAAGATCTGCTTTAAGGCCCGAAAATCGGCGTGGTCCGTACGCCAACTCCCGCAACACGAGCATCCCCCAACGCTCACCGATGAGGTCGAGCGCGTGGGCCAGCCCGCACGCATCGTCGTACCGGCGTTTATCCCCGCCCTGACGAGTTTTAGTTACTTTTTCTAACTCCACAGTTGCAATTTATGACTTCAAGAGGCAAAAAACAAGCGACTCGAGTCGCAGGAGGACCACAAATGTCGCGGATGATTTTCGTAAACCTGCCGGTCGCGGACCTGCGGAAATCGCGCGCGTTCCTGGAAGCGCTTGGCGCCGTGAACGAGCCGAAATTCACCGACGAAACGGCAGCTTGCATGACATTCAGCGACAGCATCCACGTCATGCTTCTGACCCATGACAAGTTCCGGCAGTTCACGCCCCTGCCGATCGCAGATGCCAGGGCAGGCTCACAGGTCCTGCTGTGCCTGTCGTCCGATAGCCGCGAAAGCGTTGATACGGCTGTTGAACGCGCCGTAGCGAGTGGCGGCACTGCTGATCCCGCGCCCAAACAGGACTATGGGGTGATGTACGGGCGTAGCGTTGCCGACCCGGACGGTCACATCTGGGAGATCATGTGGATGGACCCGGCCGCCGCCGAGCGCGGTGCCGAGGCCGTCGCGGACGCAATCGCGACCGCCGTTTGAGGGAGCAGGACATGCCGCTCGACCCCAACGCCGATGTTGAAATCACCGCCTTTCGCTGGGTCCCGCGCTTTGCCGAGGGCCTGGTGCGCGACCTTCGCATTCGCTGGGCGCTCGAGGAAATGGGTCGCTCTTACCGGGTGCGGCTGCTCGATGCGACCAAGCCGCGACCGGCGGAATATTTCTGCGAGCAGCCGTGGGGCCAGGTCCCAGTCTACAAGGACAAGGACGTGGAGCTGTTCGAAAGCGGCGCGATCCTGATTCACCTCGGCCTTCAGGATGAGCGCCTGCTGCCGTCCGACAAGGCGTCACAAATGCGTGGCATTGCGTGGCTGATCGCCGCCCTCAACAGCGTGGAGCCCGCCATCTTTCCCCTGCTGATGACCGACACGTTCAATCGGGGCGAGGAATGGACTGCCGGCGCCCGTCCGAAATTCGTCGCCCGGCTCGAAGGCCGCCTCCAGTGCCTGTCCGATTCGCTGGGCGACAAGGAGTGGCTCGAAGACCGCTTCACCGTCGGCGACCTGATGATGGTCGCGGTCCTTCGCCAGCTTCGCGGCAAGGGCATGGTCGAGCAATATCCGAACATCGCGGCGCTCATTGAGCGGGCCCAGGCGCGTCCTGCATTCAAGCGGGCGCTCGCGGACCAGCTCGCCGTTTTCGAGGAGCACAAGGAAGGAGCAGCAGCATGACCTATGTCGACGGATTTGTTTTGCCATTGCCGAATGGCAAGGAAGATGAATATCGCGGACAGGCCGAGAAGTTCGCCCGCAAGGCCGCGGAGCAGGGCGCGATCGGAACGGTCGAGGCGGTCGGGGACAATCTGGAACACGGCCACACGACCGATTTCTTCCGGGCGGTGCAGGCCCAGGACAATGAGAATGTCGTGTTCTCGTTCATCCTGTGGCCGGACAAGGACACTCGCGACAAAGCGTGGGAAAAACTGATGGCGGACCCCGAGATGCAACCGGGCGCGCAGCCGATGCCGTTCGACGGCAAGCGCATGTTCTGGGGCGGATTCAAGCCCCTGCTCAATACGCTCGAGAAGGCAGGCGCCGGCAAGGCAGGCGTTGACGCCTGAACGGCGACGTCCGGTTTCGATCAAGGGAGGCTAACATGACCGATGTGCGTGACGAGGCGGTTGCCACCGCCCCGACCGAAAAGCGCGGCAATCCGCGCGGCGACTTCATCTGGTACGAGCTGATGACCCCGGACCCGGAAGGCGCAAAGGCCTTCTACGATGCCGTCGTCGGCTGGGACATCGGGCCGGCGGTGGCCGAGTTCAACGGCTATCGCATGATCAATGCACAAGACGGCGCGGCCGGCGGGGTGCTGCCGCTGACCGACGAGATGAAGCAGCACGGCGCCCGGCCGACATGGCTCGGCTATGTCCACGTCCCCGATGTCGATAGCGCCGTCAGCGACATCGAGCGCGCGGGCGGCAAGTCGCTGATGGCCCCGTTCGACATACCCACGGTGGGGCGGATCGCGCTGGTCACCGATCCGCAGGGCGCGCCTTTCTACGTGATGAAGCCGACGCCGCCTGAGGGCCAGCCCGATACCGTCAGCGACGTCTTCTCGACCAGCAAGGCGGGACGCTGCGGATGGAACGAGCTGCAGACGTCCGATCCGGACGCGGCGCGCCGCTTCTATGGCGACCGGTTCGGCTGGGGCAGTGACGAATATATGGATATGGGGGAGATGGGCCTCTACCGCTTCTGGGACCAGAACGGCACGCGCATCGGCGCCTTGTTCAACGGCGGCGAGCAGCCCCCGCACTGGCGCTATTACTTCCGCGTCCCCTCGATCTCGGCAGCCAAGCAGGCCGCCGAAGCGAATGGCGGCGCAATCCACATGGGGCCGCACCAGGTCCCGACCGGCGAATATGTGGTGATCGGCAGCGATCCGCAGGGGGCCGAGTTCGCACTTGTCGGCGGCGAGTAAGCATCCAGGAGGAACGAGATCATGTCGGACAAGATGACCACGTGCCTGTGGTTCGATCAGGGCGAGGCGCGCAAGGCCGCGGAGTTCTACGCGTCGGTCTTTCCCGACAGCAGCGTCGGCAAAGCCATGATCGCCCCGGGCGACTTCCCGGGCGGCGAGGCCGGTATCGAGCTGACGGTCGATTTCACAGTCCTCGGCCGTTCCTTCGTCGGCCTTAACGGCGGTCCCAACATCAAGCCGAACGAAGCCGTCAGCTTCATGGTCGTGACCGAGGATCAGGAGGAGACCGACCGCTACTGGAATGCGATCACCGGCAACGGCGGCGAGGAAAGCATGTGCGGTTGGTGCAAGGACAGATGGGGCTTTTCATGGCAGATCACCCCGCGGGTGCTGCTCGAGGCCAATACCAACCCCGACAAGGCAGCCGCCAAGCGGGCATTCGACGCGATGATGACGATGAAGAAGATCGACATTGCAACGATCGAAGCCGCGTTGAAGGGCAAGACGGTCAATGCGTAAGCTCACTGGCGCCGTCTTCATCTCGCTCGACGGCGTGATGCAGGCTCCGGGGGGTCCCGACGAGGACCCCACGAGCGGCTTTACGCTCGGCGGCTGGACGCACCCTTTCTTCACCGGCGATATGGGCCCGTTCGAGGGCATCATTTCCGGCGAGTACGATCTGCTGCTCGGCCGGCGCACCTATGACATCTTTGCGGCTTACTGGCCGAACAACCGGGACAATCCGATCGGCGAGAAATTTCAGCGCATCAACAAGTACGTGCTGGCGCATTCGACTGAGCCGCTGGCTTGGGAAAATAGCCACAGACTGTCGGGCGACACTGCCGCCGCGGTCAGCGACCTGAAACAGAGCGAAGGCCGCGACCTGCTGATTCAGGGGAGCAGCACCCTCTATCCGCCGCTGCTTTCCGCCGGCCTGATCGACCGGCTGCTGCTGATGACGTTCCCCGTCCTGCTGGGCAAAGGCAAGTCGATCTTCGATGTCAGCCAACGGCCGACGCGTATGAAGCTGACTGACCATTATGTGTCCGACAAGGGCGTCACATTCGCGATCTATGAGCCAAATGGTAGCGTCGAGACGGGCACTTTTGCGACCAAGCCGCCCAGCGAGGCGGAGCTCGAGCTTCGAGAGAGGATCAAGGAAGGGGCCTGGTGAGCCTGGAACTCTTCGGCCACCCGTTCTCGTCCTACACGTGGAAAGCATTGATTGCGCTTTACGAGACGGGCACGCCGTTCATTTTCCGCAACATCGCGGGCGACGAATATCCGGAACATCAGGCGGCATTCTTTGCGTACTGGCCGGTCGGCAAGTTTCCACTGCTCGTCGAGGACGGGGTGCCGATCATGGAATCCAGCATCATTGTGGAGCATGTCAGTCCGTCGATGGTTCCTGAGGATCGCGGCCTGGCGCGTGAGGTGCGGATGCTGGACCGGATTTTCGATAATCATGTGATGACGCCGATGCAGGCAATCGTTGCCGAGCACCTGCCCTTCATCACGCAAACGCCAGATTCTGCCCGGATCGCTCGGGCACGCGCGGCGCTCGACAAGGTTTATCCATGGCTCGATGCGCGGTTAGCCCAGCGGCGCTGGGCAGCGGGAGAAGAGTTCAGTCTTGCCGACTGCGCAGGCGCCCCGTCACTTTTTTACGCTGATTGGGTGCATCAGATCCCCGAGGAATTCACGACCCTCAGGGCCTATCGGGCCCGAGCATTGTCCCGGCCATCGGTTGCCCGAGTCATCGACGAAGCTCGTCCTTACCGGCATCTGTTTCCCCTCGGAGCGCCCGACCGGGACTAAGCGAAGACGGCGGATTTCCGAAGCAGCTGATAGGCTTCGATCACTTCGCCGAGCTTGCCTTCGTGCGTCCGGTCTCCGCCGTTCTTGTCGGGGTGGTAGCGGCGGACGAGGCCCGAATAACGCTGCCGCAGCTGATGGCGGTCGGCATCCTCGCCCAGCCCGAGCACGGACAGCGCGCGGCGCTCGGCCTTGCCGAACCGCGACGGCTGCGAATTGCGTCCGCGGATCGCTCCGAAGCGGCCCGAGATCGCGTCGAGCGGATCGGCAAAGTCGCTCCAGCTCGGCGGCGGGTCGGCCCCGTTGTGCGCGAACTTGCGGCTCGGCCGCTCCCAGCCGGCCAGCGGGCCCTGCGCGTCCTGGATCTCCTCCGGGCTCATGCCGTCGAAGAAATTATATTTAGTGTTGTGCTCGCGGACATGGTCGAGGCACAGGAAGCGCCAGGCACCGGGCCCGTCGAAACTGGCAGGCTGCAGCGGCGCCTTGAACTCGCCGGCCGCGCCGCAGCCAGGCACCGCGCACCGCGCCTGCGCCCCTTCGACCCGCCCGTGCAGCCTGGATTGCTTCGTCGCCATTGAACTCCTCTATATAGAGGCAATGAACGTCCAAAAAACCGGACCGGTCGCAGCTGAAATGCTCAGGCGGCTCAATTCGGCGCTTTCGCCGACGATGATCGAGCTGACCGACGACAGCGAGCAGCACCGCGGCCACGGCGGCTACAACCCCGCCGGCGAAAGCCACTTCAGCCTGCGAATCGAAAGCCCGAGCTTCGCGGGCAAGAACCGCGTCGAGCGGCAGCGCATGATATATAATGCGCTCGGGG
>Ga0207706_10002813_pt1 | contig 16891 bp, 11 predicted proteins | sample KBSC53metaG_FD_184318 | JGI IMG/M metagenome (GOLD analysis project Ga0207706, IMG submission 184318) | Corn rhizosphere microbial communities from Kellogg Biological Station, Michigan, USA - KBS C5-3 metaG (SPAdes) (version 2) | ecosystem: Host-associated > Plants > Roots > Rhizosphere > Soil ... | reverse complement strand
CGCGTCAGGCCGCCTGCGCGTGAGGCTCCGGGTATTGCGCGCGCTGGGTGGTGGCGATCTGGATCACTCCGACCCGGGCCAGCAGCCGCATGACCTGCCAGGTAGGGTCCACCTCGAACCACCGCGCTGCGAAGTTGGGGCTCATCCCGAACTTGTGATGGTTGTTCTGGAAGAGCTCGCCCATGGTGAGCACGTCGAAGACCAGCGTGTTGCGCGAGCGGTCGCCGTTGTCGAAGTTCTGGTACCCGTACTTGTGCCCCGCCCAGTTGACGATGGCCCCGTGGATCGGGCCCATCACCCACTGCAGCGGAAGCAGCAGCCACAACCACCAGTGGGTGGCGAAGAGGAAGTACGGCACGGAGTAGAGGGCGCCCCAGGCGATCCGCACCGGCCAGGAGGCCCGGAGCCGGTCGTCGATGAGTGGCCACTCGGGGTATCCGCCCAGGAAGCGGGGCTCCGGCTCCTCGCGGTGGTAGGCGTAGGCGTCGTACCGGTGCTTGGTGTGGAGCATCATCTTCATCGCGCTGGAGAAGAACGCGGGCGAGTGCGGATCCCGCTCGGTATCCGAGAACGCGTGATGCTCGCGGTGCAGGATCGCGTACCCGCGCGGCGAGAGGAACGACGGGCCCTGGACGAGGTAGGTGAGGAGGTGGAGCAGGCGCTCCACCCTCGGAGACACGGTGTACATCCGATGCGCCGCGTACCGGTGCTGGAAGAAGCTCTGGAAGAAGACCGAGGTCATCCAGTGGGTGACGAAGAGAACGACGATGACCATCGGAGCCTCCTGGGGCGGCCGGAGCGTTGCGTATTGACAATCTCTCCAAAAATGGAAGAACTGTCAATGTGGAGAGGAGCGAGCGTCCAGAATCAGTCGTCGCCAGGCCCGGGAAGCGCGAGCGCACGCATGCCCAGCTGGTCGATGCCGCCCTCCGAGTGATCGCCCGGAAGGACGCGGCGGCCCTGTCCATCCTGGAGCTTGCCCACGAGGCTCAGGTCTCGCACGGGACCGTGTACAACTACTTCCGCACCCGAGAAGAGATCGTCGAGGCGGTGGCCTTGCGACTTGCCGACGACCTCTCGGACCAGCAATCACGGATGTTTGCCGACCTGGAGGAGGGCGCCGCCCGACTGACCCTGGCGGTCCGTCACTTCGTCCTCCGGGCGACCGAGGATCGCGCCTGGGGGCTCGTGTTTCTCCGGGTCTCCGCGGCTGCGGCCAGGCTCGGCCACACGGTGACGCTCAAGACGCTGGGAAACCTGAGGCGTGGGCGGAAAGCGGGAACGTTTCGCTACGAGTCCGAGGCCGCCGCTCTGGATCTGGTCTTCGGAACGACCCTGGCGGGCATGCGGACGGTGCTGGATGGTCGAGCGGGCCGAGGGCACGACCGGGCCATCGCGTCCACGGTGCTCCGGGGGCTGGGCGCCACCCGCTCGGAAGCCGAGCGACTCGTGGCACGCCCGTTCCCCCAGGGCCTCGACGCTTGAAGGCGCCGTAACCCCCGCGCTGGATTCGCTCGCTCGCGAGGTGTGCCGCCATGGGACCAAGGTCCCAGCGACGGTCCGGGCCACTTCGCATAGCTCCGTGGGCCATGAGAGGTCCCGTGTCCGGAGGTGGCCTTCGGCGCTTGAGACGCGATCCGCTCGGGCACTTCCTGCTCCTGGGCGCGCTCCTCTTTGCCGCGTACGCGCTGCTCGGGGGCGGCAGGTCCCGGACCGACGCGGCGAACCCCGTCGTCATCGGAGCGGGCGAGGTCCGCTGGCTCACCGAGACCTGGTCTCGCCAGTGGCGGCGCGAGCCGACTCAGGAGGAGCTGCGGGACCTCGTGAATGGCCTGGTCCGCGAGGAGCTGCTCGCCCGGGCGGCCCGGGACATGCGACTGGACGAGGACGACGTCATCGTGCGCCGCCGGCTCGCCCAGAAGCTCGAGTTCGTCCTCCGCGACACGGCCGCGGACGGTGAACCGACCGACGCCGAGCTGGAACGGCTCCTTGCCGAGCACCCGGAGCGCTTCCGGGTGGAGGCCCGGAGGTCCTTTACCCAGGTCCTGTTCAGCGCCTCGCGCGCCGATCCGCGGGGGGATGCAGCGCACGCGCTCCGTCGACTGAGCGCCTCGAGACACCCCGCTCCCGAGCGCTGGGGGGACCCGCAGCTCCTCCCGGAGAGCCTTCGTGACGCCGACGAGCAGAGCGTCGCCGCGGCGTTCGGGCCCGCGTTTGCGCGGGAGGTGTTCCTGCTCGACGTCGGCTCCTGGAGCGGACCGGTCGCCAGCGGCTACGGCCAGCACCTGGTCCGGGTCGACACGGCGACTGCGGCGCGGCAGCGCGGCCTGCCGGAGGCGCGCGCCGAGGTCCTCGAGCTCTGGAGAACGGTCAAGGCGGCGGAGCGAGAGGCCCGTACCCTGGCCGAGCTGCGCGAGAGGTACGGCGTGGTGCTCGACGAGGGCGTGCGACGGATGATCGAGCCGTCCCGGATCGTGCCCGCGACCTGGACCGGGCAGCCGTGAGACGCGGGTCCATCGCCGCGGTCGTCCTCGCCGTCCTTCCGCTCGCCGCGCTGGCGCACGAGGCACGGCCGGCGTACCTCGAGCTTCGGGAGAGGGAGCCGGGCAACTTCACGGTCCTGTGGAAGACGCCGATGCAGGGCGACCTTCGCCTGGCACTGGTCGCCGAGTTCTCCCAGGGCGTGCGGGCGACCTCGCCGGTGCTCACCCGTCGACCGCCGGGCGCCGCCGTGCAGACCTGGTCGGTCCGGAGTGCCTCGCTCCGGGGCCAGACGGTGCGGGTGGGAGGCCTCGAAGGGACGATGACCGACGCCCTGGTCCGGGTGGAATTCGCCGATGGATCGAGCTGGACGGAGCGGCTGACCCCCGGTCGTCCCGAGGCCACCATCCCGATGCGTCCCTCGGGCCTCGCGGTCGCTGGGCTGTATCTCCGGCTCGGGGTCGAGCACATCCTCACCGGGGTCGACCATCTGCTGTTCGTCCTGGCGCTGCTGATCCTGACCCGGGGCGGCGGCCGGCTTCTCGCCACCATCACCGCGTTCACCGTCGCCCACAGCATCACCCTGGCCGCGGCGACGCTGGGATGGGTCCACGTACCGCAGCCTCCGGTGGAGGCGGTGATCGCGCTCTCGATTGCCTTCGTGGCGGCGGAGATCGTCCGCGGGAGGGCAGGGCACGCCGGAGTGGCGGAGCGCTGGCCGTGGCTGGTGGCGTTCGTCTTCGGGCTGCTGCACGGGCTCGGGTTCGCGAGCGGCCTGGCGGAGATCGGGCTGCCCGAGAAGCGGATCCCACTCGCGCTCCTCTTCTTCAACGTTGGGGTGGAGCTCGGGCAGCTGGCCTTCGTCGCCGTGGTCCTCCTGGCGCTCAGAGCCACGGCGAGGGTCCGCCACCGTCTGCCCGGATCGAGCGGGCTGCTGGTGCCTTACTTCATCGGAAGTGTCGCGATGTTTCTGCTGCTCGAGCGAGTCGCCGGGTTCTCCAGCCGGTGAGCCCAGAAACGAGGGAGTCCATGCGCCTCACCGTCGAGTCCGTTCGCCGGCTGCTGCCCCTCCTGGTCCTGGCCGGGTCCACTCCGGCGCTCGCCCAGGACACGGGAAACCTGGATGCGTCCTCGGCCGAGCGGGCGTTCCCGAAGAAGCCGAGCTACTCGCCCTACGCCGGGCGCAACTTCCCGATCCGCCCGTTCTTCGGGGACACCCACCTGCACACCTCGTACTCGATGGACGCGGGAGCGTTCGGAACGCGCCTGGGGCCGCGCGAAGCATACGTGTTCGCCAGGGGGAGGCAGGTCACCGCCTCGACCGGACAACCGGTGAAGCTCTCCCGCCCGCTCGATTTCCTGGTGGTCTCGGATCACTCGGATGGGATGGGCTTCTTCCCGATGGTCATCGGGGGCGACCCGAAGGTGATGGCGTTTCCGCAGGGACGCCGGTGGAACGAGATGATTCACTCGGGTCAGGGGGCTGCGGCGGCGATGGAGATCATCGGCAGCTTCAGCCAGGGGAAGATGGCGCCGGGGCTGCTTCCGACTCCCGGGACGCCGGCGTACCGGAGCGCGTGGTCGGAGACGATCAAGGCGGCCGAGGAGGCCAACGAGCCGGGTCGGTTCACGGCGTTCATCGGCTACGAGTGGACGTCCAACACCGGCGGCAACAACCTGCACCGGAACGTCATCTTCCGGGACAACGGAGACCGCGCCAGCCGGGTGGAGCCCTTCACCACCCAGAAGCCGCTGGGAAGCGACAACCCGGAGGAGCTCTGGAAGTGGATGACGGACTACGAGGCAAAGACCGGCGGAGACGTGCTGGCGATCGCGCACAACGGGAACCTGTCCAACGGGCGGATGTTCCCGACGGTGGAGGCGTTCGGGAAGAAGATCGACCGCGGGTACGCCGAGCGGCGATCACGATGGGAGCGGCTCTACGAGGTCACCCAGATGAAAGGGGACGGCGAGGCGCATCCCTTCCTGTCGAAGAACGACGAGTTCGCGAACTTCGAGCGCTGGGACAGAGCGAATCTCGACGGGAGCGAGGCGAAGAAGCCCGAGATGCTGGAGCACGAGTACGCCCGCGCCGCGCTGAAGAACGGACTGCTCCTCGAGTCGAAGCTGGGGGTCAACCCCTACAAGTTCGGGCTCGTCGGCAGCACCGATTCGCACACCGGCCTGACCACGGCCGACGAGGACAACTTCTTCGGGAAGACGTCGTCGATGGAACCGGGTCCGGAGCGGCTGAGCAAGGTCTTCATCAAGAACGACAAGACGGGGGTGACCGTCATGGAGTGGGAGGTCTCCGCCTCGGGGTATGCGGCGGTCTGGGCGACGGAGAACACCCGCGAGGCGCTCTTCGACGCGATGGAGCGCCGCGAGACGTACGCCACCACCGGTCCGCGGATGCTGGTGCGCTTCTTCGGGGGCTGGGAGTTCGTGCCCACCGACGCGAAGTCCCGGCTGCCGGCGGACGTGGGGTACGCCAAGGGCGTGCCGATGGGAGGGGATCTCACCGTGGCGCCGGCGGGCAAGGCGCCGACGTTCCTGGTCGCGGCGCTCAAGGATCCGATCGGGGCGAACCTGGACCGCTACCAGATCATCAAGGGCTGGATCGACAAGTCGGGGAAGGTGCAGGAACGGATCTACGACGTGGCCTGGTCCGGCGATCGGAAGCCGGACGGGAAGACCGGAAAGCTTCCCCCGGTCGGGGACACGGTCGACGTGGCCGGCGCCACCTGGAACAACAGCATCGGGAGCCCGGAGCTGATCGCCGTCTGGAAGGATCCGGACTTCGAGCCGAGCCAGCCGGCCTTCTACTACGGCAGGGTGATCGAGATTCCGACTCCGCGGTGGACTGCGTACGACGCCAAGTTCTACGGGGTGAAGCCGGACGCGAAGGTCACGATGAAGCTCCAGGAGCGCGCCTACACCTCGCCCATCTGGTACACGCCGAAGCGGTGAGGCTCTTCCGGTCGAGCCATGGAAGCGACGACCGACTGGGTCGAGGCCGGAGCCCATGGCGAGCGGGGGCGGGGGGCCAGCGGGGCAGACGGAGCGTCGAAATCCCGCCATACTTCGGTCGGACGCTGCACTCTGGGAGCCTGCCGAAACTGGCCGTGGACAACGCCGACGCACCGCTGACCGATCTCCTGCAGCTCGCGGCCCGCGGTGAACCGGGTGCTCTGGACCAGGTCTTTGCCGTGCTCTACCCGGAGCTGCGGCAGATCGCGCACGCCCGGCTCCGCTCGCAGGGCGGTGTCGCGCACCTCGAGACGACCGCCCTCGTCCACGAGAGCTTTCTACGCCTCGTGAACGCGCAGCGGCTGGCGGTCACCGGGCGAAAGAACTTCTTCACCTATGCGGCCAAGACGATGCGGAACATCATCGTCGACTTCGCGCGCGAGCAGCTCGCCGACCGCCGTGGCGGTGGCCAGCCCGCGCTGCAGATCACCCCGACGCTCGCGGGCACCGTCCGCTCGGGCGACGGGGACGCCACGCTCATCCGCATCAACGACGCTCTCCTCGAGCTGGAGAAGGTGGACCCCCTGCTCACCCAGGTCGTGGAGATGAAGTACTTTGCCGGTTACACCGAGGTCGAGATCGCCGAGCTGCTGGGCTCGTCGGAGCGCACGGTGCGACGGCACTGGGAGAAGGCCCGGGCGTTCCTGCTGGTCAGTCTCCAGCCCTAGCGGTCTGGCCGGTTCCAAGGCGGCATTCCGTATGTCGGAGCACGAGGCGGGAGCCTGATGAACCTGTCGCCCGAGACCTGGCAGAGCCTCTCGAGCCTGCTCGACCAGGCGATGGACCTCGCTCCGGACGGACGGGCGGCTTGGCTCGAGGAAGTGGCCCGGACGCAGCCCACGCTCGTGCCGACCCTGGCGCGGCTGCTCGAGGCCCATGCCTCGGGCGAGAGGACGGACGTGCTCGGGAAGTCGCCGGCCGCGCCGTTCGCCGAGGGCATGCCCGGCGAGGAGAACGGGCTCGAGGCCGGCGACCGCGTGGGGCCGTACCGTCTCCTGAGGCCAATCGGCTCCGGCGGCATGGCGGACGTGTGGCTCGCCGAGCGGGACGACGGCGCCTTCGCCCGTGAGGTCGCGCTCAAGCTGCCGCTGGTGAGCCGGCTCCGGCGGGACCTCGCCGTCCGCTTCGCCCGTGAGCGGGACATCCTCGCCCGCCTCGAGCATCCGCACATCGCCCGACTCTACGACGCCGGCGTCAGCGCGGACGGGCTGCCATTCCTCGCGATGGAGTACGTGGATGGTCGTCCCATCACGATCTGGTGCGACGAGCACCGGGTGGACGTGGCGGGCCGGATCCGGCTCTTCGCCCAGGTCCTGTCGGCGGTGCAGTTCGCGCACGCCAACCTCGTCATCCACCGGGACCTCAAGCCGTCGAACATCCTGGTCACGGACGACGGGCAGGTCCGTCTCCTCGACTTCGGGATCGCCAAGCTGCTCGCCCCGGACGAGGAGCGCGCTCCGGAGACCCTGCTGACCCGGTCGAGTGGTCGGGCGCTGACCCCGGAGTACGCGAGCCCCGAGCAGATGCGGGGGGAGGCGCTGACGATCGCCAGTGACGTCTACTCGCTGGGTGTCGTCCTCTTCGAGGTCCTGGCCGGGACGCGCCCGTACCGGCTGAAGATCGAATCGGCCGCGCATCTGGAGGAGGCCATCCTCGACGCGGACCCGCTACGCCCCAGCGCGGACGTGACCGACGCGATCGCGGCATCGCGTGGAGCATCGCCGGGCCGCCTGGCGAAGCAGCTCGCGGGAGACCTCGACACGGTCGTCCTCAAGGCGCTGGCCAAGTCACCGGGGAGCCGGTACGCGACGGCGCTGGCGCTGGCCGAGGACCTCCAGCGCCACCTCGACGGCCTCCCGGTGCTCGCCCGGCGGCCCTCGGCCTGGTACCGGCTGCGCAAGTTCGTGGGCCGGAACCGCTGGCCGGTGCTCGTCGGTGCCGGCGCTGCGTCGGCGCTGATCGCCGCGACGGCCATTGCCTTGACGCAGGCGCACCGGGCGACCGAGCAGCAGCGTGTGGCCCAGACAGAGGCCCGGAAGGCCACGGCCGTGAAGGACTTCCTCGTGGATCTCCTCGGGGTCGCGGACCCGGCGGGCGCGAGTGGGAAGCGTCCGGGACAGATCACGCTGCAGGAGGCGATCGACGGCGCCACCGGCCGGATCGGATCGGCGCTCGCGGACCAGCCGGAGGCGAAGATGGCGGTCCTCGATGCGCTGTCATCCGTCTACGAGTCGCTGGATCAGAACGAGCGGAGCATGGCCTTGCTCCGCGATGCGCTCGCCCTGTCGGAGCGTCACGACGGCGTCCCTCATCCGAACCAGGCGCTCTTCCTGACGGAGCTTGCCAACATCGAGATGTTCGCCGGCCGGTCCGAGGAGGCGCGGCGCTGGCTCGACCGCGCCGAGGCAGTCTTTCGCGCGCTGGGCGACACGACGTCGCTCGCCTTCGCCCATGCATTGAAGATCCACGGCAACCTCGTGCGCCGTGGGGCGGCGCCCGATTTCCAGACTGCGACCGTGCTGCTCGAGCAATCCGTGGCGCTCTTCCGGGCGCGCTACCCGCACGATCAAGGAAGGTCGGGCGCGCTGTTCTATCTGGCCCAGACTCTGCGGTCGGTCGATGCGGCGGACCGCGCGGAGGCGATTGCCGACGAGGCGGTCGCGCTGGCGGGGGAGTCGAAGATGCCGGGCTTCGACATCCCGAACGCGTACTCGCTCAGGGCGGCGATCCGGGAGAGCAACGGCGACCTCCGCGGGGCGGACAGCGACTATGCGGCAGCGACCGCGGCCTACGAGAAGACCGCCGGCGAGGCGCACTTCCTCACGCTGCAGAACGTCGGACTGCACGGGATGACCCTCGTGGAACTGGGTCAACGCGACCGCGGCCTGCAGATGATCGAGACGTCGACTGCGTTGCTGGCCAAGACGCGCGCGGGCAGCAACACCCACGCGGCGGCGGTGGAGCGGCTCGGCATCGCCTACGTCCTCGTCGGGAGCTTCGAGCGGGCGGCTCCGCTCCTCGAGGAGGCGCGCTCGCTGCTCGGAACGCGCCACGACGACCTCGTCCGGACCGGCCCCACCGTGTCCCTGGCCGTCGCACGTGCGGAGGGCGGACGGTACCAGGAGGCGCGGGCGCTGCTGGACGAGGCGCTCGCGGTGCGTCGCGATCGCGCACACGTCTCGCAGCTTCCCGTCGCGGAGGTCCACCTCACCCGGGGTCTCATCGCGCTCGACGAGACGGATGCAACCATGGCCCGCACCGAGCTGGAGCAGGCCATCACGCTGTCGTCCACACGGACGCGCGGAGACCTGTCCCGTCGCGCGCTGGCGTACGCCGGTCTGGCCACCGCTGCACAGCTCGTCGGGGACGGAGACGCGGCACGGGCGGCTGCCGATCGCGCGGGAACCTTCGCCGCCGAGCCGTCGTTGACCCAGATCCCGCTGCTGCAGGCGACGGTGCTCGAGGCGAAGGGGACGAGCCTCTGTCGATCCGGCCGTGCGGATGAAGGGGAGCCGCTGCTGGCGAGCGTCGCGGCGAGCGAGGCGGAGCTGTTCTCGCCCGGAAGCCCGCTGCTGGCGCGGGCGTGGCTGCTCCATGCCGACTGCCTGGTCTTGCTTGGGCGCACCGGCGAGGCCCGCGCGCGTGTGGAGGCAGCCGCACATCTCCTCGGACCCGAGGGGACCGCGCCGCATCTCCGGTCGCTCCTTGCGACGGTGCGAGCGCGCCTGGGGACGACCGGGGCAGGGAAGTAGGCGGTCGGCCTCGGTCCTGCGAGGCGTTGGCCGGTTAGGCCTCGAGAATCCGTATGGGTCTTGCGGGGGCCCTTCCCGGGCGCATTGCCCGCGCATGGGGGAGGCCCGCGTGGTGATTCGATGGCAGGGGGCGGCATGCGCCGCCTGGATGTGTCTGGGGTGCGGAGGCTCGAGCACCTCGCGCGACGGCGATGCGCCGAGGCCGGTCGTGGCCAGCGCACGCGTTCTTCGCAAGGTTGCGCCCGAGCTCGGGCGATCGATCGGAGAACGCCCGTGAAGGCACCTTGCTGGCTGCGCGCCTGCGCGCTCGCGTCGTTCTCGCTGTTCGGCGGCGCCATCGGTGCCGGCTGTGGGGTCGTCGCCGAGCCCGCCTCGGTTCAGCGGCCCGAGTCCACATTCACACCGGCATCCACGCCTGCCACGGACTCTGGCGTCCTGGTCGCCGATGCCCGATCACCCTGCGCCGGAGTCTCGCTGGACGCCCGGCGTGACTACCGACCGAGGAGCTGGACTGACGGGGACGTCGCTTTCGTGGGTGGCTCGCTCACCTTCGTCGTTCCCTCGGAGATCCCCGTGACCGCCGGAGCCTCGGGGAGAGGCAGAGCAACGCTGAGCTTCAGCCTGCTGGGGCGCGACAGCACCACCTGCGTCTATCGTGGCAATGGCTACCCGGCGTTCGGAGGGACGCGGTACCTCCTCAAGCGATGCAGGCCCAGCTCCGAGCGCGGGGATGACGACGATGAGGTGGGGGACGAGGACCGGTTCGGGAACCGGTTCCAGGACGGGACAGCCGAACGCCATCCCATCGCTGCGAGCACGATGACCGCAGACAGCTTTCACCTTCGCGTCCAGCGAGGCGACACTCACTTTCCGGCGACCGTCATTCACCTGGCCCTTCCCGGCCCAGCGGTCGGTGACGACAACGCCTGCACGACCGACAGCTGCGATCCCGTCACCGGCGCCGTGAGCCACGCCCCCATCGCGCTCGACGACGGCGACGAATGCACGATCGACTCCTGCGACGTGGCCACCGGTCCAGCCCACGTGCCAGTCGACAGCACCTCCTGCCGCGGCAAGGCGAACTTCCACGACCGCACCCTCGCGGGCCTCGGCGGCAACGGACGCGCCTGCGCCGACTGCCACATGCCTTCAGAGAGATTTCAGCTGACTCCCGCGGCGGCCCTGACGCGATTCAACCAGATGACCAGCTCGGGTGAGGACGATCCGCTCTTCCGCCCGATCGATGCCAACGACTTCCGCATCAACGGCGCGGCCGCGCACGACTACACGAACCTGACGGAGAACGGTCTCGTTCGCGTGACCATTCCTCTGCCGCCCAACGTGAAGCTGCTCGACTGCGGGGCGGCCGTTCCTTGCCCCGCGACGGCCAGGCCGACCTCCGAGACCGTTGCTGATGTCTGGCGCTCCGTCCCCTCGATCTTCAACGTCAACATCACCGGTCCCGATGGTTTCGCTCCGGTATCGCTCCGCGGGCAGAATCGGAGCGGGGGCTACCAGCTCGACGGCCGCATCGACACCCTGCAGAACCAGGCGCTGGCTGCGCTTCGTTCGCATGCGTCGATCACTGTGGACCCGCCCGTGAGCTTCCTGGACGACGTGGCGGGCTTCCAGGGCACTCAGTTCTCTTCCCCGAGCGTGCAGATCCTCTCGGACGCGATGGCGGCGGGCACCCTTCCGCTGCCCGATCCAGATCCCGAGCTGGACGCGCTGGAGACGGCGGGGAAGGCCGTCTTCAACCGGTCTTGCGGGCAATGCCACGGCAACCAGGGTGGCCATCCGAGCGGCAGCACCCCGATCTCTCAAGGGACGGAAGGAACGCCCACTGCGCTCATTCGCTACCACACGATTGCGTCCACCTGCCCGCGTCCAGTCGACACCGTGTCGCCGCCCCGGTTCCTGTTCAAGCCGTGCAGCCCGAGCCAGATGGCGAACGTGCGGACCTACGAGATCACCAACAGCGGTGTGCCACCGAGCGGAACTGCGTGCGGAGGCGCTGCTCCCCAGCCGCCCTGCGTCACGCGTGTCACGACTTCGGATCCGGGTCGGATGCTCCTCACCGGCTACCCGGTGCCCGGCGGCCCTGGCGACATCGAGCACTTCGACAACCCGGGCCTGCGCGGAATCGGCAAGACCGCGCCCTACTTCGTCAACAACACCGCCGCCACGCTGGAAGAGGTGCTCGACCACTACAAGGCATTCTTCCAGCGCGTGGAAATCCAGGCTCCGACGGCGCCGCTCCTGACCACGCAGCCAGGCGTCGTCCCTCCGGTGCACGACCGTCCGTTCACCGACGCCGAGGTCCCAGCGTTGCTGGCGTACCTCCGGAAGATCTGACCCTGGCTCCCACCCACCTCGGTCCTGCGAGACGTCTGGCCGGTTGGGACCCGAAAATCCGTATGGGTCTTGCGGGGCCCTTCCAGGGCGCATTGCCCGCGCACGGGGGAGGCCCGCGTGGTGATTCGGTGGCTGGGGGCGGCATGCGCCGCCTGGATGTGTCTGGGGTGCGGAGGCTCGAGCAAGTCGCCCGACGGCGGAGCGGCGAGGCCGGTCGTGGTCTCCGAGGCCGCGCGGGTGTCCGACCCGGACACGCGGGCCGCTCTCAGCGCGTACGATCGCGATGCGGGGACGCTCCGGTTTTCCAGGAGTACGGCCCTCCTCGCAGCCCTGAAGCTCGATGACGTCCTGGTCTCCGAACCCTCGACGGCGGCGCCCAGCGGTTTCCTCCGCAAGGTGAAGTCGGTCCGGTCGGAGGGAAGCGAGGTCGTCCTGGAGACGACACAGGCGAACCTCACCGACGTGATCACGCAAGGGGACCTCTCAGCCGAGACAGAGCTCGGCCTGGACGATCTCCCGCACGTGGAGACGCTCGCTCCCGGCGTCACCGTGCACCGTGCGGCGCTCGGAACCATCGGCGTCGGCGACGGGTATCAGTTCGGCCTCAACTTCGACCAGACGATCCTCGACATCGACGAGGTCTCCGACGACGGCGACGAGCGCGTCAGGGCCAAGATCCGGATCGACGGCGACATCGATTTCAACGCGGGCTACGGGATCGAGGTTCACATCGACCCGCCGAACGTGAACCCACTCGACTCCGACTTCGACCTGCTCCCCAGCCTGGCGCGCTTCGAGGCGTCGATCGGCTTCTCCCAGCGGGCGCGACTCCACGTCACCGGTGACGCGGACGCCGAGGTGACGAAGGAGAAGAAGGTCGCCGAGGTCCCGTTCTCGCCGAAGTGCTTCTTCATCGGTCCGATCCCGGTCTGCGTGGTCCCGACCATCTATGTGTTCGTCGGCACGCACGGCCAGGTCCGCTTGAGCTTCGACTACGGGGCGACCGAGACCGCTCAGGCGAAGATCGGAGCCCGATGGACGAAGTCGAACGGCTGGGAAAAGATCGATCCCACGCCGGGGTACGACTCCTTCGTCGGCCAGACCTTCGATGTGAACGGCGGGATGAACGTCCAGGCGTGGGCCAAGGTCGAGGGCTCGCTCAAGCTCTACGACGCCGCGGGACCCACGCTCGGTGCCAAGCTCGGCCTGAGCGTGGATGCGCAGCTGAAGCGGAACCCGTTCTGGACTGCGCGGGCGACGCTCGAGGCGTACTACGGCTTCATCGTCGACCTGCCCATCGTCGGGCGGCTCTCGGATGGTCACGACACGCTCTTCAGCGTCTCGAAGGAGGTGGCTCGCTCCAGCAACAGACCGCCGCAGATCATCGTCCAGCGCCCGAGCTGGCTCGTCGATCTCGGTCAGCCCTTGAGCCTCGGGTTCTTCCTCTCCGACAACACCTGCGTCGGGACGGTCTACTGTGTCGTCGATCAGGAGGACGGGGTTGCTTCGTACACCCTCACCTCCGACCGGGACGGCCCGCTTCCGAGCACGAGCTACACCTTCGCGACCGAGGGGCTGCGCCGGCTGACCGTCGCCGCGCGCGATAGCGAGGGTGCGACGAGCACCGCGTCGTTCACGGTCGACGTCGTCAACACGCCCCCGGTCGTCTACGGGAGCGCGGGGACGACGACGACGCCCCAGACCGTCCCTGTCTTCATCGCTGCGAGCGCGAGCGATCCGAACTCGCCGGTGGACTGCTCCGCGCTCACCTGGTCCGCCCAGGCTCCGGACACGGTCGAGCCTCAGAACCTCTCTGCGGATGCGTGCCAGGCGAGGGCGGTCTTCAACGTGAAGGGGACACGACACGTGACGCTGCAGGGTCGCGACCCTCAGGGTGCGTCGAGCACTCCCCGTGTCTTCACGGTCGAGGTCACCGATCCCCCCGCGAATCCTCCGCCGACCATCGTCCAGCCGCTCTCGGTGAAGGGGGCAAACCCGATCGGCTTCGCCGTCCGGGAGATCCCCGAGAACGGCCAGGCGTATGGCCCGATCTCCTTCTCGCTGCTGGCAACCGATCCGGACGGCGTGACCTACATCTTCACCGCGCAGTGCTTCGACTGCCAGAACCCTGCGCTGAACATCCAGCAGACGTTCGATCAGAACACGACGGGCATCAGCTCCTTCCTCCCACCGCAGACCGGGACCTGGCGCTTCGGAGCGCGGGCGACCGACGGCCTCTCCCCGGGCGTCTCCTTCTCCCGCACGGTCGTGAGCGTGCCCACCCCGCCGCGCTGAAAGGACTCACGCCCATGACGCGCTCCCGGCTCACGCTCCTGCTGCTCCTCGCCTCCTGTGGAGGTTCGAGCTCTCCGTCCACCCCCGCGCCCGTCCCCAACGACGGTGCCTTCGCGTTCGAGCTCGACCCCCCTGCGCTCGACGTGCACGTGCTCGAGACAGGCTCGATCCACGTGCTCGTCACCCGCCGCGCCGGCATCTCGGGTCCGGTCACGGTCTCGTTCGTCAATGATGCGGCCGGGCTCGAGACGACGCCGGTCACCATCTCGGGCGAGGAGGGGACGCTCACCTTCCGGGTCACCGAGTCCGCCGCGCTTGGCCTGCGCTTCCCGGTCCTCGAGGCGAAGCTCGGCGCGAGCGCGCACCGCGAGACCCTGACGCTGCACGTGGGCGGAATCGTCGGCAAGGCTGCGGCCGTCACGATCCGGGCGGTGACCGGGAGGCAGATCCGCCAGGGCACCGGAGACGTCGTGCTCGACGTCGATGGTACCAACCTCGACCGGGTGACCGCGTTCCACCTCGGCGACCTGACGACCGTCGAGCTCCCCGGACGCACCGCGACGCGACTCTCGCTGACGGCGTCCGTGCCCCACGGCGCCGCTCCTGGCCCGAAGGACCTCGTCCTGACGGGGCCGGGCGGCGACACGGTGACGGCCGCCGCCCTCGTCGTGACGGCCGTGACCGCCGGACCGACGGGAGACGACGATGCGGGTCGAGGCACGACGGACAATCCGGTCCGGACCCTGACCAGGGCGCTGACGCTGGCGCAGACCGGCGACACCGTCCGGTTGCTCGACGGGACCTATGACGCCGCGCACGGCGAACAGTGGCCCGCCGTGGATCTCGACGCGCCGAGCCCGATTCCCGCCGGGATCCGCATCGAGGGGCAGAGCCGTGCCGGGGTGGTGCTGCAGGGCCCGGGCCCGCTGGCGCCGGCCATCGGGCTGTACTGGACGCGCGACGGCTCGGTGGCGCAGCTGACGATCCGTGACTTCGGCTACGGCGTGCTGGTGACCGCCGGCTCGGTGGCATTTCGGAGCGTGACCGTCCTCTCCACGGCGGGGGGGTTGCTCGTCGGCGGAGGTGCGGTGAGCGCCGCGGACTGCGACGTGTCCGGGACGAGCGTCGCGGTCTTCGCGGTGAGCAGCGCGAGCGTCTCGCTCTCGGGCGGCATGGTCCACGACAACACAGCCGGAGTGCAGGTCGGCGATGGGTCGCCGCAGCTGACGGTGGCCGGGACCGAGATCACCGCGAACGATACGGGGGTGTTCTGTGGCGGTTCGGCCGCCGCCCTGCTCGATGGCGCGAAGGTTCACGGGAACCGGTCGCACGGGGTCCAGTGCGTGAACGATTCACAGCTGACCGTGACCTCGAGCGAGCTCGCAGAGAACGCCGAGGCGGGAATCTGGTTCGAGGGCCGGAGCCTCGTCATGCGTGGCACGCGGGTGCACGACAACCTCCAGTTCGGGCTGTACGTGGCGGGGGCGCCCGCGAAGGTCGACCTGGGCAACTTCCTCGATCCGGGGAACGACGACTTCCACGGCAATGGGCCGAACGGGATGACGGATCAGGTGCTCGACGTCCGGACGCCTCGCGCCAGCCTCGGAGACCCCAACGCGTTCACGCTGAAGGGCACCCAGCTCAACGGCGTGGTCCCGGCTCCGGATGTCTACCCGGGAGACGGGACGTGGCCGTATCTGAACTCGCCGTACTTCTCGGTACTCGGCACGAACAACGTCATCCGGGCGTATTGAGCTCGACGGATCCAATGATCAACCGGGCGGCACGGTCACCGAGACGTGGACCAGAGACCTGAAGCTGAGGTCGCGCAGCCGACGCCGGGAGGGTGAGGGGTGCAGCTTCCGGGAGGAGGAGAACGGGCCCAGAGCTCGGCACGTCCGGGCGCGAGGCCGGCCTCTAACCAGCTGAACTCACTCGGGCCTGGTCATTCCACTCGACGCAGAGCCAACTCCTTTGCAGCTTCAACGAAGAGCCGCAGCGGCCCTGACCGCTGGGCTCGGCTCGGGAAGTAGAGGAAGAAGCCGGGCACGGTAGGCGCGTAAGCCTCGAGCACCACCTTCAGCCGCCCGGTCCGCAGCTGCTCACCCACGTCCGGCTCGAAGGCGTACATGAGCCCGGCGCCCGATTCAGCCTGGGACATCATCACCCGGCTGTCGTTGGTGACCACGCCGCCGCGCACCGGGACCCGCCACGTCTTGCGGCCCCGTTCCAGCTCCCAGGCGTAGAGAGTCCCCGTGGACTGCGAGCGGAAGGTGAGGCACTCGTGCCGCAAGAGGTCCTCGGGCTTCCTGGGCGTGCCGTGACGCTCGAGATAGCTCGGGGCGCCCACCACGACGAAGCGGAAAGCGTCGGTGATTCGCACCTGCACCATGTCGCGCTCGATGGCCTCGGTCAGGCGCACGCCGGCGTCGTAATTCTCCGCGACGATGTCCACGAACCGATCCTCGACGACGACCTCGACCTCCACCCGCGGATGGCGCGCGCGAAAGGTCGGCAGCACGGGAGTGATGACGAAGGGGACCGCCATCCGCGGGGCCGACAACCGCACTCGCCCCACCGCCTGGCCGGGTTGGACGGAGACGTTGGAGAGGGCTGCCAGCGCCTGGCCCAGCCCGGGGCCTGCTTCCTCCATCAGGCGCCTTCCCGCATCCGTCAGCGACACACTGCGAGTCGTGCGGTTCAGCAGCACCACCCGTAGCTGCTCCTCGAGTTGCCGCACTGCCTGGCTGACCGCGGCCCGGGAGACGCCTGCGTTCCGCGCCGCGCTGCTGAAGCTGCGCATGCGCGCCACCGCCAGGAAGACCTGAAGCTGGGCCAGGGGAGTCGTCTTCATCGCGCCGGTCGCTCCGATCGCATTGTCAACTGGCGCTTAACAACCCATTTCCACCTGGCTGTCTAGTCCTCGCTGATCCCGGCTCGTATTGATCGTGCGTCGGCGCATCACTGGCCCTCGACAC
>Ga0207706_10002809_pt1 | contig 16900 bp, 13 predicted proteins | sample KBSC53metaG_FD_184318 | JGI IMG/M metagenome (GOLD analysis project Ga0207706, IMG submission 184318) | Corn rhizosphere microbial communities from Kellogg Biological Station, Michigan, USA - KBS C5-3 metaG (SPAdes) (version 2) | ecosystem: Host-associated > Plants > Roots > Rhizosphere > Soil ... | reverse complement strand
CTGGCGCGACAATCCGGACGTCGCATCGTGGAGATGGTGTGGGAGGACTTGACTCCGCGAAAAGTGCTGACGGCGGGGGCATTTCGCAACGCGGCGGCATCGGTGCTGGCGGTGAGCGGTTCGATCAACTGCGTGAAGCATCTTCAGGCGACCGCTGTGGAAGCCGGTGTTAACGTCGATCTCTTCGCGCTGTTCAACGAGCTCGGCGAGCAAGTCCCGGTCCTGAGCGCAGTCGCACCCAATGGCCCGGACACGATCGATGCTTTCGAGGCCGCAGGAGGAGCACGAGCGCTCCTTGCGCAGCTCCGGCCTCTGCTCGATCGCGACGCCATGACGGTCAGCGGGCGAACGTTGGGCGAGAACATCCGCGACGCCGCTGTCCACAATGCAGACGTGATTCGTCCACTCGACCGGCCGTTCTCGACGCACGCATCGATCGTCGTGCTCCGCGGTTCGCTGGCGCCCGAGAGCGCCATCGTCAGGCCCGGCCTGCAGCGGCCGGGACACGACGGACGTTTCGCGGGCACGGCTGTCGTCTACGACGATGTTCCCGAAGCGATCGATGGGGTGCAGAAAGGTGCGCTGAAGCCGGGCAATGTTCTCGTCTTGCGCGGCTGCGGCCCCAAAGGCGGACCCGCAATGGCGGGCTCCGCCTCACGAGTCGTCTTCGCGATCTATGCGGCTGGCCTCGAAAACGATGTCGCGTTCGTGTCCGACGGCCAATTGTCCGGTCTCTGCAACAAGGGCATGACGGTCGCTGAAGTGTCGCCCGAGTCCGCGATCGGCGGCCCGCTTGCGCTGGTCGAGAACGGCGACCACATCCGAATCGACCTCGATGCGCGCACGCTCGATCTCGACGTGCCGCCCGCGGAACTCGACGCCCGGCGTACAAGGCGGGGTGACGTCCCTTTGCCCCAGGCCACTGGATACCTGTCGATCTACCAGCGAAGCGTTCAGCCGATGTCGACCGGAGCGGTGTTGGTCGTGCCCGAGCGAAAGTAGGGTCGGGCATGCCGCAGCCTCTTTACGATCAGATTGGACGGCGGTACACATTGACGCGGCGCCCGGATCCCAGAATCGCCGCTGCGATTGTGGATGCACTCGGCGATGCCCCCACCGTCGTCAACGTAGGAGCCGGCACCGGCGCCTACGAGCCTGTCGGCCCGTCTCTCGTCGCAGTCGAACCCTCGTGGCAGATGATCCGGCAGAGGGCGGCTGGGACAACCCCCGTCATCCAGGCATCTGCTGAAGCGCTGCCCTTCCGAACCGGGACATTTGACGCCGCGCTTGCAGTGCTCACGCTGCATCACTGGGCCGATTGGCGCGCCGGCCTCGACGAGATGAAGAGAGTGGCGAATCGCCTGGTGGTCTTTACGTTCGACACGAGCGCAGTTGGCAACTTCTGGCTGACGGAGGCGTACTTTCCGGAGATCGTGGAACTGTATCGGGGACGGTGTCCATCCGTTGCCGAAATAGCCCACTACCTCGACGACTGCAGAGTTGATCGCGTCCCGATACCACACGATTGTGTCGATGGATTTCTCGGAGCCTTCTGGCGCCGGCCTGAGGCGTACCTCGATCCGAGAGTGCGAGCGGGCATTTCCGGTTTCGCGCTTCTCGACCAGGACGTGGTGGCTCGAGGCATTGCGCGGCTTGAACTCGATCTCGAGTCAGGCGCCTGGGAGCGGCGCTTCGGCAACCTCAGGTCGCTGGACGCGATCGATGTGTGCTACAGACTCCTGGTCACCATCTGACGGGCCATCACGTTGAGCAGAGGAAGGCGTATAGTCCTGTCCATGGCCGACCGTCGATCACCGTGCGCCCTCGTTCTGCTCAGTGGTGCCTTTCTTTTTACCAGCGGATTCCCGGCGTTGGCCCAGGCGCCGCCGGATGAACCAGCCGTCACGGTGCGCGGTCAGACCTACACGCCGCGATCCATCCTTTCTCGCAACATGGGCTCGGACGAAGATCAGACGACGGCGTTTCCTCCTCACAAGATCGTCGGCAATGTCTACTACGTCGGGACCAGGACGCTCAGCTCGTTCCTGATCACCACACCGGCAGGACACATTCTTCTCAACAGCACGTACGAAAGGAACGTGCGGACGATTGAGAAGTCGGTGACTCAGCTTGGATTCAAATTCTCCGACGTCCGCATCCTGCTCGGGACCCATGCGCACGGCGATCACCAGGAAGGTGATGCACTGGTCAAGGAACTCACCGGCGCGCAGGTGATGGCGATGCGTGAGGACATTCCGGCGCTCGAAGCCATGCGGCCGGGAGGCAAGGCGCATCCGGTCGATCGGACACTGCGGGACGGAGAGGAAGTGACGCTTGGCGGCACAACTCTCGTCGCGCATCTGACCGCGGGTCACACCCGTGGCTGCACGACGTGGACGATGAAGGCGCAGGAGGGCGGGAAGACGCTGAACGTGGTCTTCGCGTGCAGCTATCGTTCGCCGGCACCGGTGACTCCTGAAATCGAGAAGGAGTTCAACCGAACGTTCGACCTGATTCGCTCCCTGCCCTGCGACGTGCCACTAGGCGACCATCCCGCCCAGTACAACATGGCCGCCAAGTACGCGAAGTTGAAGGCCAACGCGCCGAACCCTTTTGTCGATTCAGCGAACTGCTGGGTCGAGGCGGAGATCCAGGAGGCGATGCTCCGGGCACAATTGAAAATGCAACAGGCCGCAAAGCCGTGACGGATCCCGGCGATATCCGATGCGAATCTGGGATCTGCCCGCCGGGTATCTGAATCGTCAGAGCCTGCCCACGATCTGATTGCGATTCTCCATGACCCGCCGAGTCAGGGTCGTCTCCTGAACGCCATCGAACACATGTGGGGGCACGTGCGGAACGAGGCCGCCGCCAACGATGTGGCGACCGCGAAAACCAGTCCGGGAGCGCTGCTCGCCTGCACGCAACGACTGGCGCTGCAGCACCGGGAGCCGTTCCTGCTCTACTCTGTTGCGTTGTCTGAGCTCGCAGTTTTTGTCGATGTGGAGAAATGACGATGACGATTGCCTCACGGATGGTCGGAATCTGTTTGCCCTCTGCCACAGGCGCCATGCTGCTCGCAGCGCTCTGGGCCGCGCCATCGATATCGGCTCAATCGTCGAATGCGCGATGGGTCACTGCGTGGAGCACCTCGCAACAGGCATTGGGTGAGGACCGCATCACGAACGCGACGGTCCGCATGATCGCCAGGGTGACGACGCCCGGCGACGCCGTTCGCGTCCGGCTCGACAACGCGTACGGCACCGAACCAGTGACGATCGGACGCGCGTACGTCGGTCACCGGGTTCGCGGCGCAGCGCTCGCAGCAGGATCGAATCGACCGATTACTTTCAGCGGCGCGCCGGAAACGATCGTGCCGGCGGGCGGCACCGTCTGGAGCGATCCAGTCCCGATGACTGTTCGCGCGCAGCAGGACCTCGCTGTCAGCTTCCACATTCGTGGAAATGCCGTGCGCCCCAGTCAGCACACTAACGCAGCGGTGACATCGTATCGAAGCGCGGACGGCTCTGGCGACGTGAGTGCAGACGAAGCGGCGATGCGTTTCGAGATGACCACGACTGCGCTGTGGTGGCTCAAGGCCATCGATGTGCAGTCGGCATCGGCCGGCACAATCGTCGCTTTTGGCGATTCGATCACGGATGGGACCTGCAGCACGCTCGACGCCCATGACCGCTGGGAAGACGTGCTCTCCGTACGACTTGGACTCGAACACGACGCCGCGGCCCGTCAGGCACGCGGCCAGCGCGAGGGCTTGAAGGCCGTCATCAACGAAGGCATCGGCGGGAACACCATCACGCGCGAAGGACTCACACCACCGCCCGACAGTACGCCTGGACTCGAGAGACTCGAGCGCGATGTCCTGTCGCATCACGGGATGACCGACGTCGTGCTCTTCATGGGCACGAACGACATCCGGCGCGGGGCAACGGCGGCCAGTGTCATCGAGGGAACGAGCTCAATCATCAAGCAGGTCAAGTCGAAGGGATTCCGGATCATCGGCGCGACGATCATCCCGCGCCACAACGTCGCGCCGGCGGGCACCAACACCGGCTGGAATCCTGAGAAGACGGCGATTCGGAACCAGGTCAACGAATGGATCCGCGCGAAGGCTCCATTCGATGCGGTGATCGACTTCGCACAGGTCGTGCACGATCCATCCAACCACGACCTTCTCGTCCCCGCGTTCAACTGCGGAGACGGGATTCACCCCAGTCCGCTCGGGTACTACGAGATGGGCAAGGCCATCGATCTGAATCTCTTCCGTCGACGGTAACAGGCCGCACGATGGCGGGTTGCTAGGAGCGCAATCGCGACAACATTTCGCGCACGCGGCGGGCGTTCGTCCCGACATCGCCGACACCGACGCGCGATTTCGATCGCACGTCGATGCGCGAGCTCTGGCCCGATGGATCTTCTGTAATGCGGACGACCACATCGTCCTTGAAGCCAAACCAGAACGTCGTGTCGGTCGCTTCAATACGTCCCGACGGCCGGTCATTCGCGACGAGCTCCCACCCCAAATCACGAACGACTGCAGTGACGCGATCGAATGCATCACTTGCGCTTTGGTGAACCACCAGCGGCGCAATGTCCGGATAGGCGCGCCGTTGCTGGTCGGCGACGTCGCTCCCGCCGTACTCCGGGGGATTCGCGGCGCCAGCGCGCAACGGCAAAATCGCCACGAACGGAGGCGGGTTCACGGTATCGGTTGTGATGTCGTGAATAGGCGGCTTCCCTACTCCCGACATGATGAAGGCGCTCGGCACGCTTACGACAGCCAGGCCGATGACGATCCCTGCGACCGCCATCTGCCACTGCCCCGTCTTGAATCCGGCCACGAGCGATAACGAGGCTCCAACAAGGCCCAGTAATAGACTGAGCGCCAGGAGCAGGAAGCCGATCACAAACGACCACAGACCGACCCGCGACCCGAGCGGGCCGGCAAGCAGCAGGGCGGCGCCGATCACCGAAAGCACGAGACCTGTTTTCATCAACTGAACGCGCTCGCTCAGGAAGTAGTGTCCGGCTTTAGCCGGACCGTGAGCCTATGGCTTGGCCGCCTGTGACGGTGGCGGCGCGTCGCCACCTGAAGATCCTGCGAAGACCTTTCGGCCGTCCGCTAGCGTGACGACACGAGCGTTGGCCATCTTGCTGCCATTTTTCGCCAGCGATCCTTCGACCGTCACTTCGTCGCCGACGTTGAGCGAGGTTCGCGTCCAGCCATTGCGGCGAAGCACGTTCGGGCTGGCGAGCTCGAGGTTCCAGCTGGTCACGACACCCTTGTCGTCCTTCACGTCCACATAGAAACGCGCGTGCGGGTTCGTCCACTCGACCTTCGTGACCGTACCGACGAGCGTGACCGGCTTGTTGGCGTCGTACTGCGCCGCGAACGAGTGATGCGCCTGAAGGGTCGACGCCGTGACGAGGACCAGAGCGAGCAGAACACCAATACCAGCCTTCATGTGTCCTCCCAAATGTGTGCAGGGCCTGACCCCTTCACAGTATTGCACTTACTTCACGATCGCCTGCGCGACCGCGTTCTCGAAGTCGCGCTGCAGTGCCGGCGTGCTGGTCTGCATGAGGATAATCTGGACCATATCGGCCGCCGGCTCGATGTGGACGTTCGTGCCGTACGCGCCGGCCCAGCCCCACGCGCCTTTCGAGACCCGCCGATCGGCCGCCACTGGATCCTCGACGACCTGTACGCCGAGGCCGAAGCCGATGCCTTTCGGTGACATACCCATCTGCCCCCCGGCCATTTCGCCGGTGTGATTGGAAGCCATCAGCTCGATCGTTCTCGGGCTCAGGTATCGTCTGCCGTTCAACTCCCCGCCGTTCACGAGCATCGTCGCAAACTGCGCGTAGTCTTCCGCCGTGGAGACCAGACCACCGGCGCCTGAGAAATAGGTCGCGCTGCTCAGGCCGCTTTGATCGGGCACTCGCTCGAGCCCGTTCTGTCCGCGCCTGTAGAGCGTCACGAGCCGCGGTTGAATTGCGGGCGTCAGCGCGAAGCCTGTGTCCTTCATGCCAAGCGGATCGAACAACCGCTCACGCAGAAACTGGTCGTACGGTTTGCCCGATGCGATCTCCACGACGCGGCTCAGCACATCGAAGCCCGCAAGACCGCTGTACCGCCAGAGTGTGCCCGGCTGAAAGTCCAGGGCGACGGCCCCCAGCTTCGGGATGTAGGTGGCAAGCGTATCGTCTGGCCCCCGGGTCGCCGCGGCACCCGCCGTCGCATTACCCAGCCCATTGCTCATCAGCCCCGAGCCATGCGTCAGCAGATCGCGGATCGTGATCTCACGTGTCGCGGAGACGAGGTCGACTTCGGGCGGCGGGCCACCTCGCCCACCAGGGCCGCCGGGACTGGCCGGCGCGGCACCACCGCCGCGCGCGTTCGGCTTGGCCACCGCGACTTTCATCGACTTGAACTCGGGGATGAAGCGCGAGACAGGATCACTCAGTCGAACCTTCCCCTCCTCGACCATCATCATTACGGCGACCGCCGTGATCGGCTTCGACATCGAGGCCAGCCGGAATACACCGTCCTTGGGCATCGCGCGCTTGCTCTCGATGTCCAGCAGGCCGTGCGCCTCGAGATGCGCGATCTTCCCGTGACGCGCCACCAACGTCACCGCCCCCGATATGGACCCGGCATCGATATGCCGCTGGACGGCATCATGAATCCGGTCGAGACGCTCGGACGAGAGTCCGACATCCTCCGGCCTGGCAGTCGACACCAAGCCGGCGCCCTGCAGCGAAAGGCCGGCGCACGCACAAACCAGGGCTCCACACACGATGCCGGCACGTCTTGACCATCCGGGGCGCTGCTTCATCTCACGTCCTCCAATTGACGCGCGAATCATAGGAGGAGGTCCATTCCCGGTCAAGAAGTCGCGGCCGCCAAGGACTGGTACTGCGACAAGCGACTCAAAGTCAGCGGAAGAGAGGTATTACCGTGACGGCGTGAGGAGAAAGTATGCGTCTTTCTGCATCTGCGAGTAGGCACGTCAGTTGCGACAAGTAGGGGCAGTGCCCGTTGCTAACGCCATGGCGGCGGCACGGAGGCCTCTCCTGAAAGGGGCTCCCCTCCTCACGCCCTGACTGCTCTGTCCGGCGTATGTCCGGACGAAGCGGTCAGGGTGCCCACTCGAAGCGGCGCTATCCCAATCACCGTCCTCGCTAGAGCACGCTAAAATGACGGCCGGTCGACACATGGCCACCATTGCAGGGCGTTACGAGATTACCGCCAAGCTCGGTGAAGGCGGGATGGGGGTGGTGTTTCGAGCCTACGATCCGCCTCCCCTGGATCGTGAGGTCGCGGTCAAGACGCTCCACGAGTTCACCGACCCGCTCGCCCTCGAACTGTTCTACAAGGAGTGCTCCGCGCTCAAATCCATCAGCCATCCGAACATCGTCGAGATCTTCGACATGGGGGAATTCGACGATGAGGGGCATCGGAAGCCGTTTTTCGTCATGCCGCTCCTGCCCGGGCAGACGCTCGACCAGCTCATTAAGCGGTCCAGTCATCGACTCACGGTCGATCGTGTCGTCGAGATATTCGCCCAGACGTGTCGCGGCCTGCAGGCGGCGCACGAGCGCGGGCTGGTGCATCGAGACCTGAAGCCGAGCAACATCTTCGTGATGGCCGACGATTCGGTGAAGATCATCGACTTCGGCGTGGCACACGCAGTCTCCGCCCAATCGCGGACGCTCGGCTTCGATAAGGGCACGTTGCTGTACATGGCACCCGAGCAGGTGCAGCACAAACCGGTATCGCCGCAGTCGGATATCTACGCGCTTGGCGTAACGCTCTACGAAGCGCTCACCCGGCGGCAGCCGTTCCGGGGCGCCACGGAAGAAGCCGTCATCCAGTCAATCCTGTCGTTGATTCCCCCGCCTGCCTCTGACCTCAATCCCGCGGTGAGCCAGGTCGTCAGCCGAGTGGTGCACAAGGCGATGGCCAAACAGCCGTGGAACCGGTTCGACACCGCGCGCGAGTTCGGGGACACGTTACAGAGAGCGGCGCGGAACGAAGCGATCGAGATTTTCGACCCCTCGCGCACTCAACCGCGGATCCAGACGGCAGCCAAGGCGCTGGAGCGCGGCGACTATCAGTTTGCCGGCGAAATCGTCGGCGAGCTGGAAGCGGAAGGCAACATCGATCCGCAGATCACGCTGCTGCGCACGCAAGTCGATCAGATCAGCAGACAGCGGACGATCGCGCAGCTCCTCGACAGCGCGAAGGCACGCTTCGAAGAGAACGAAGATCCGCTTGCGTTATCGAAGCTACAGGAGGTGTTGAACCTCGATCCCACCAACGTCCTCGCGCTGAGTCTCAAGAGCAAGATCGACGATCGACGGAGTGACCGCCAGATCGAGAAGTGGATTCAGCTGGCGCAACAGCACGTCAACAATCATTCCTACGGCCACGCGCGGGAGGCACTACAAAATGCCCTGAACCTCCGCCCGAAAGACTCGCGTGCGTCGAGGCTGTTGAAGGCGATCGAGCTCGAGGAACAGGAGTACGTCAGGCTGCGACAGGAGAAAGTGGCGATCTACCAGGCCGCCGTGAACGCCTGGAAGAACGGCGAGGTCAGTCAGGCCCTCAGCCGGATGCGTCTCGTGCTCGACCTCGATCACAAAGCACCCGACGTCACCGCCCCGGATGCGTCGGGTGCCTACCAGGCCTTCTACGACAAGATCCGCGTCGAACACGACGCGATCAACAGCGCGTACGCCGAAGCGCGTCGCCATCTCGACGACCGGCGGTTCGCGAGGGCGTTGACGATCTGCCAGCAGTATCTGGAGAGGTATTCAGGCCACGCGCTCTTCCAATCGTTGAAGTTCGACATCGAGGAACAGCAGCGTCAGCAGCTGTCCGCCTATATCGCCGACGTGGAGAGACGGCTCGACAGCGAAGCCGATCTGGACGCCAAGGTCCACCTCGTGCGGGAAGCGGTGGCTGAATACCCGCAGGAAGAGCACTTCCGGCGCCTGGCCACGGTCCTCGAGGACAAGAGAAATCTCGTCAACTCGATCGTCGAACGTGCCCGCGTGCACGAAGCCGCCGGACAGATCACTGAGGCGCTCGGCGACCTCGAAACGCTGCGCACGATCTACGGCACCTACCCGGGACTCGCGTTTGAGAGAGATCGGTTGCAGAAGCGACTCGAGCAACAGACACGAGACGCGGCGCGAACGCGCTGGGTGCGACAGGTCGACGGACAGCTCGAAGCCGGCAACTTCGCGCGTGCCGACGAACTGCTCGACATGGCACAGGCCGAGTTCGCTGACGACACCGAGCTCGTCGAACTGAGAGGGCTGGCGAAACAAGGAAAAGAGCGAACCGCCAGGGCGGACGAATTGGTCGCCGAAGGGCAGCAGTTGTGTGCTCGGGGACAGTTCGAGCAGGGCGTCGACCTGTTGAAGATCGCGCTGGAACTCGACGATCGAACCGGCGTCCGACAGGTGTTGCGGGACCTGTTCGTCGCGCGCGCCCAGGAGAGCCTGAACAGCGATTGGCGGGCGGTAGAAGCCTTTGCGGATCGCGCGCTCGAGCTCGATGCCAACCATGCGCTCGCGCGCAGCCTCCGCGCGCAGGCGCTCGACCGAAAGCGTGAGGAAGAGATTCCGCAACTCGCTTCTCAGGCACGGCGACTCCAGGCGGCGGGCGATTTCGCGGGCGCGCTGGCGGAAGTCGAGAAGGGGCTCGCATCGTATCCGGGCGATGGACGCCTGAGCGCGATCGCCGAAGCACTCCGAAAGGAATTGAGGCGCGCGACTCAGGCGCCGGCGCCAGCGAGCGACGCCGAGCGAACCCGGCTCTTAACGGACCGTCGTGCAACACAAGCGCCGGTTGCGCCGTCGGCTCCAGAAGTGGAGGACATTCGGCCGGCTCCGGCAGCACCGATCACGGAACCGATCCCGGCACCTGCCCCGTCGCCGATCGAGGCGCCTCGCCGCGTGCCGTGGAAACTCATTGCGGGCGCGGCCGCAGTACTCGTCGTCGCAATCGTGGCCCTGCTCGGCCGACAAAGCATCCCCGAGCCGCAATCGGCGAGCCCGGCGTCAGAGGTTCAGCCGCCGGCTCCGGTCCCCCTACCCGCCACTCCCGCTCCCGAACCCCAGGCCGCTCCAGCGCTGGTGGCGCTGACGCTCGAGCGAATGCCGCCCGGTGTACAGGTCTCGTTGGACGGAACGTCCATCGGCAGCGTCGGCGCGGACGGCTCTCTCTCACATCCAGGTGTTAGCCCTGGCCCCCACAAGCTGACGTTTGTCAGGTCAGGATACGAACCGCTGACGATCGAGAAGACGTTCATCGGTCCGGACGCGGTTGCGCTCACCGTAAGCGATGTGCCGCTCAAGCGCATGGCAGCCGGTCTCGAGCTCCTCGCCGACACCGGCACGCAGTTGACGATCTCGCAGAATGGGCGAACGATTCAACGCGTCAACGGTGCCTCGAAATTGTCGATCCCGGAAGGCACCTATAGCGTGGAAGCGACCGGGCCGGCTGGTGTTCCGATTGTCCGCACCGTGTCCGTCACATCGGGCGCGACGCAGACCGTCGACCTGCGGCCGCTCATCGTCAGCGGCATGGAGCTGTTCGATTTGTCGGCGTGGAAGCGGGACGAGAATTGGTTTACGCGGCGAGGAGGCGGATTCGCACTCTATAACCGGACGATCGCCGATGGCCGTTACACCTTCACCGTCCGCTTGGATCGAAATGGCAACCCCTTCTCCACGTCATCGCGGCTGAAGTGGGTCGTGGGCTTCGCTGACAACAACACGCACGTCATGTTGCAACTCGACAAGGACGCCTTCTACCGGCTCGACGTGGTGGGTGGAAGCTCCCAGCAAGTCAGGATTCCGCATCGCATTCCCACCAATGTTCCCTTCGTGCACCTCAACCTGCAGATATCGGGCGCGCGATTGATTCATCAATACAGCATTGACGGCTCGAACTGGCAGGAGCTCGATTCCTGGACACGGCCCAGCGGGCATGATGGAAACCGTCGCACGCCGCTCGATGGACGATTCGGCTTCTTCCTGCTGCCGGATGAAGAAGTATTCGTCTCCAACTTCCTGAACCATCCGGAGCAATAAGACCGTGACCGACCAACAGCCATCTGAGATGAACCTGCCGGATGCACTTGAGATGGCAATCCTGATGCACCGCAACGGCGAGTTGAAGGACGCCGAAACGCTGTACCACCGGATTCTGGACGCTGCGCCGGACTACGCCGATGCTGTCCATTTCTACGGTGTAATGCTGCATCATCGCGACCGCAGCGACGAGGCAATTGCCATGATCGAGCGTTCGATCGCGCTCGATCCGACACCAGGCCGCTACAACAATCTGGGCAACGCGCTGGTCGAGCGCGGGCGGCTCAATGAAGCGATCGACGCCTATCGGCGCTCGATCGATCTCGACCCGACGAACGCCGATGCATACAACAACTTGGGCTCGCTGCAGAAGGCGCAAGGCCGGTTCGAAGAATCCGAGGCTGCGTACCTCAAGGCGCTTGAGATCAACCCTGAGCACATCAACGCGCTGACCAATCTCGGGAACCTCCGCTCCGACCAGGGTCGTCATAACGACGGCGTCGCACTGTACTGGAAGGCCATCAGCCTGAATCCTGGCAACGATCGGTCGAGGTATCGCCTCGGCTACGCCTACTACGCGGTGAAGCAGTTCAGGGCAGCAGCGGAGGCATTCCGCTTGTGGCTGCAAACTGAACCTGGCAACCCCATCGCGCTGCACATGCTCGCCGCCCTGTCGGGCGAGAACATACCCACCCGCGCCTCCGATGCGTACATCGAACAGACTTTCGACGGGTTTGCCGCAAGCTTCGACGCCAAGCTCGAACTGCTTTCGTATCGGGCGCCGCAACTCATCGCCGCGGCCGTCGGACGGGTGGCTGGTGAACCGGGCGCCAATCGTGCGATCCTCGATGCCGGCTGTGGAACCGGTCTGTGTGGACCCTTGCTCGCCCCTTACGCCAGCCGACTCACTGGGGTCGACCTCTCGTCGCGCATGCTCGATGCCGCACGGCTCAGGGGCGCGTACCACGAGCTCTTCAAAGACGAGTTGACGTCGTTTATCGGCGGCAGGCCAGCGAGCGCGGACATCATCACATCGGCGGATACGCTGTGCTACTTCGGCGCGCTCGACGACGTCTTCACGGCGTCGGCGCGCGCACTTCGTGACGACGGGTTCCTGATCTTTTCAGTCGAGGCCGCGACTCCGGAGGAAGCCCCACACGGATTTCGGATCAACCCACACGGGCGGTACAGTCACACGCACCCGTACCTGGAGAACGTGTTGAGAAGGGCAGGCCTGGCAATCGTGTCGCTGGACGATGAGGTCCTACGCTCCGAAAATCAACTGCCCGTAAAGGGCTTTGTCGTAACCGCGCGGAAGCTTTCGCGCGGGAAGAACGTCGACGGTAGGGAAGACGGCTAAAGAGAGCCGGCTCCCCTTCGTCGCCCGGTGGGCGCCACCCACCGCGTGGTCTTACTTTGCAGCCTTGTTGGCGGCGACGTCAAACGCGAACTCCACCGTGGCGTCGCCCGACCCATCCGCCTTCTGCGGCGTGTACTCGTACTTGACCTTCGCGAAATTCAGCGTCACGTTCTCGGTGAGCCGATCTTCCCCGCCGGATCCACCGGTGCTGACGCTCGTCACCATGACTTCTTCCATGGTGACCTTGATGTACTCGAGCGGCTTATCCCCCGCTTTGCGCACCGTCAGCAATGCTTCCTTGTAGTGAGTGCCTTTGAAGCATCCGCTCAGTAGCAGGTTGGACCCCTTGTCCACGTACTTCGTGAACGACAGATCCTGCACGTTCACCTTCCCGGCGCCGCCGCCCGTACCCAAGTGGGTCGTACCACTCTGGCTCGCGCCCCAGCTCCAGGCGAGCACGTCGATTTCCTCTTTGTGCGTGGCATCCTTCGACTCACCCTTGATTGGTAACATCTTCAAGAACATGTCTACGGCCATAACCAGAGATCCTTTCTATGAGCACACACCACGCCCGTGCGCGATGAGTGTCTGGGGCTGTTGGCTAGCGCGGGCGATTATACCTGCGGAGCGTATCAGTTCCAGTCGTTTTTGCGGCCTTTCCTCCCGCCTGGGTCGACATCACCCGCGAACATCGTTTGCTTTCGAAGGGACGTCAATTTGAGAAACGTCGGTACGCGCGATTCCGAACTCTCGAGGTCCCGGGAGAACTACGGTTCGATTCCGGAAGGTGGGGCGTGCCCAGTCTTCAGCGCACCAGGACACGTAAACGTGAATCGGTTCGTGGCGTCGGTTCGTTGACACACCTCTCCCCCGCCTATAAGCTGACCCCGATTTATTGACCGTGCACGCCTCACAGCACCTACTTGAAGAGGAGACCCAGGGATGAGCGGACGGGACATCCAGTCGCTGCTGGCGCAGCGGAGAGTCACGCGTGCCATTAGTGAGGCAGTTCGCACTGAGTTGTCGCAGCATGTGTCGGTCCTCACGCCTCTCTTGCGGCCTGAAGCCGTCTTCAGCGAGTACATCGAGGGTGGGAGGCGCGACGCCGGCCATCGGCCCGGGCTGGCGTTGAAGGAGCTGCAGGCGCTGTACGAACAGATCGCCCCGGCCAAACCTCTGAATCTTCGGCGCGAGCTGACGCCGCCGTTCCCATTCGCCAACGTTGGCCTGGAGATGACACCGGTGGATTACGTCCATGTCGCCACCTCCGGCCAGCACGAGCGAAAAATCACCGTGCGTCGCCCATTGACGTGGACGTTGAACTACGTTGGATTCGCCCCCGCAAAGCTGCAGGCGCTAGTGGATGCAAAAGGGCGATCGCCTGAAGAGATGCAGCGCTTCATCCTGGCTTACCTGATGCTCCACTTCGTCTTCAAGCATCAGCCGGGGCTGACACACATCCTTGACGAATTGCACTTCCCCGTCACGTCAACCACCGTGCCGGAATTCGGTGAGCTGCCAGTGACGCGGATTGGCATCGACGTCGCCACCGAGCGTCCCGGCGACGATGTGGTGATAGAGAGCGCAGAGCTGACCGGCATGGACGCGTTCGAGGAAGTCGTCAACGCGGACGACATTTCGCGGCTCCAGTCGCCCTTCCCCCAGCGATTGCTCGAGATCGTCGCCCGACACACGTCAGCGGCCGCCTCGAGCTGAGGCTCCGTTCGCGACCCCCTTCTGGCTCGTTTATGTAGACGTGGCCGCACTCGCATTCGACGACCGCTCGATTGTCAACCTGACGGAATGCAGGTCTAATATTTCGGAACGCTCAAGGAGGACCGACGGCATGAACACCAGGGACACGGCGGTAGCTGTACCTCCCAATCATGTGTGGGAGACGATGGCCAACGATGCGTCGGCCCAGATCGTGACGATCGTTTCGCTGACGCCTGATGGCACGCCTGAGGTTAGGCTCGTCGACGGCGGCCCGGTCGTCGCCGCACGTCTAGCGGTGCCAGTGACTCGCCAGGGAATTGAAGCCGCCATCGCCCATCGTCGGCACGCGGTCGTCGTCTTCGAAGCGGGTGACCGTGCGAAGCCAATCATCATCGGGCTGATCGCGCCCATTGAAACCGAAGCTCCGGTGGTCGAATCCGAAAAGCCGGAACCACCGCACATCATCGAAGCGGATGTCGACGGAAAGCGCGTGCGGGTCACAGCCCAGGACGAGATCGTGCTGCAGTGCGGCAGCGCGTCGATCACGCTGCGCCGCAACGGACGCGTCGTCGTCCGCGGAACCTACGTCGAAACGCACTCCGACGGAACGAACCGAATCAAGGGGGGACAGGTTCAGATCAACTGAGCCATCGCAGCCCGGGTATGTCTCCTCAAAGCGCAGCCACCCCCTTCCGTGACCTCGTCGACGAGAGCTTCGACGAGGCGGCGTTCCTGTGGCGCCGGTGGGAGGGCGAGCTCACCAGCCTGACGCGCAATCTTGACGAGATTTATTCATGGACGGAGGACCGCCTGCATGGCGCGCTCGACGGCGTGCATGTCGGCGACGCCGTGGCGATCGACATTGCGACCGAGGCACTGCGCTCGGATGACCTCGATCGCGCAACCGTTGGCGCGGCGGTGCTTGCTTCGAGCGCCGATCCGAAGGCAACCGATGCCCTCGTCGCCGAGTTGAGCACAGCGAAGGACGGCAAGCTTCGCGCGATCGTTCGCAGTCTGGAAGTTGCCGGCTCAGACCATGCACTGCGAGCGGCAGCGCGTTCGTTGTCCAACGGGGATCCTCTTCACGCCGGCGCTTTGTGCCGGCTCAAGACGTTCCGTCGTGCGCGCCCAGCCGAGGAGATGGCGGCCGCCTTTGCATCCAACATCCCGTCCGTGCAGGCTGAAGCTCTTGGCTCGGCACGACTGTCCACCGATGACAAGGGAGCCAAAATCGTCTCGACGGGGCTGAATCATGCTAATGCCACCGTTCGATATGCGGCGGTCGAAAGCGGTCTCAGCCTGAGAATCAACGGCGCAAAGGAAACGGCGATCACCATGGCTGGCCAGCGGGATCCCGTTGGCGGGCGCTGCCTGAGCCTCGTGTCGCTGTTCGGCGACGCTCACGATCACGAAACGGTCTTCGACGCGCTGAGAATCCCTGGACAGCAGCAGCCCGCGGTCTGGGCGCTCGGTCACATCGGAACTGTGCGCGCGGTGGACGCGTGCGTGGCGGGCATGAAGCACGAAGCGCTCGCGCGTGCCTGCGGCGAAGCCTACTGCTGGATCACCGGCGCCGATCTCGAGCGCGACCGTCTTTCAGTGCAGGAAACGCCGCCAGAGGTTCCGGCGTTTGAGGACGATGACCTCGACGCGAACCTCGTTCCACCACCCGAAGCTCTGTGGCCGCTACCCGATGCCGAAGCTGTGCGAAAGCATTGGCTCGCGCTGCGTGCGAACTGGCCGGCGGACGTACGGCATATTCAGGGTCGGCGCAGCAACGGCGAGACTCTCCTCGTGGCGATCGAAACCGGACCAATGTTGCGAAGACCGGATCTGATCCTCGAGCTTCGCGTGAAGACCCGCGGCAGGTACGACGTGGAGCCGCGCGCGTTCACTCAGCGGCAGCGGCAGATGATGGCTGCGAGCCGCGCGGCCGTGCAGGCGGGGAGCTGATCGTGCTGCAGCTCGAAAACAAGACCCCGTTCAAGGCGGCGATCGCGGTGCTTCCGGATCGCTCCGGCATCGACACGCTCTACGTCATCGTCAAGGGCACGGTCACGCTTCGACCGTCGCTGTCGCTCGCCGAAGAACAAGTGCCGGTCACGATGGCGGACGAATACTACGACGATCCCGCGACGTCGAGCCTGCGTCACGAATCGGAGATGCACCTTGGGAAGACGGGAACGGACGTCCTGTTGATTGGGAGTGCGCGTGCTCCTGAAGGCAAGGCAGTGACGCGAGTACAGGTCGGGATGTCGGTTGCGGGACGCCAGAAGGTGATCCTGGTGACAGGCGATCGCGTCTGGCAGCGCGGTCAGCCCTCGAGCCCGAAGCCGTTCGAGTCGATGCCGCTCGTGTGGGAGCGGGCGTTCGGCGGTGTGCATCGGAATGGTGACAAGGTGCAGGCAGAGGATCGCAATCCCGTCGGCTGCGGACTGGCGGGCGGGCGTTCGGCTGATGATATGGAGGGGATGCCGATACCGAACCTCGAGGACCCGGCGATGCCATTGCAGCAGGTCGGTCAAACGCCGGCGCCGGCGTGCTTCGCGCCAATCGCGCCGTCATGGCTGCCACGCCGCGCTTTTGCGGGGACGTACGACGAGCGCTGGCAGCGCAGCCGCGCGCCGTACCTTCCCGACGATTTCGATCCGCGCTTCTTTCAGAGTGCGGCGCCGGAGTTCGCGTTCGATCGCTATC